>Ga0209719_1002404_pt1 | contig 19452 bp, 17 predicted proteins | sample AD_JPNAS2_MetaG_FD_184421 | JGI IMG/M metagenome (GOLD analysis project Ga0209719, IMG submission 184421) | Active sludge microbial communities of municipal wastewater-treating anaerobic digesters from Japan - AD_JPNAS2_MetaG (SPAdes) (version 2) | ecosystem: Engineered > Bioreactor > Anaerobic...
AGCCAGCCGTCGCCGCCGAAATTGTGCAGGGCCAGTCCCACCTGCTTCAGCTTCACCGGTTTTTTCAAGACAAATATCTGGGCGTACTGAGTGCGCTGGGAAGTAACATATTCCGCCGTTTCGACAAGAAAATTATTCTGGGTCTCGAACTGGTCCGCTCCGGAGGATTTCACCCCCCGGGGGAAGGCGAAATCGACGTTCTCCGGGTAATCGAGGTTGCCATAGAGGACGGGGACAATATAACGGAGCCGGCTTGGGTCTTTGGGCGGCGGCGGGGGCGGCGGCGGGGGCGGGACGGCGACCTGCTGGAACTGGGCCAGGACCTTGGGAGCCAGCAGCAGGTTTTTTGGACCGTAGGTCTCACGATTCCCCTGGATCTTGACTTGATCGGAGGCGAAATCGGCGTTGATGATCTCCTCGAGGGACGGATTCGGTGTTCCCCGGACCTGCGACCAGCGCATGAGGCCGTCGTTTTTTGCCTCGTTGTTGTCCAGACCGGCTTCGATGCGGATGAACCGGTTGGACACAAAGAGAATTGAATTCTGGGGATCGAAGGGCACCCAGCCCAGATCGGGGAACCAGGCCTCGATCCAGGAGTGACGCCCCTGTCCCATCTTGAAGGTCAGCACCCCTTGTTTCCAGTTGATGTCGTAGGGCTGGTTGAGGGTTACCCCGACGACGATGCGGGTGGGAATCCCCAGGGAACGTAACATGGCGGCACTGAGATGGGAGTAGTTCTGACAGTTGCCTTTTCCCGTTTCCAGGGAATACAGGGCGTCATAACGCACCGGAGGGTTGACGTAGCGGACATGGTCCACCACCCAGGATACGATCCGCAGTACGGCGTCATACTCCGTCTTGACCCCTTTGGACAGTTCGGCGGCGAGTTGGCGAATTCGGGGATTGTCGGCCTGGACCTGTTCCGTGGCCTGGAGATATTCGGCCAGCTCGGGGCCGAGACTCCGGAGTGGAAAGGGAGCCCGGGTTTCCAGCGACGTCAGATGGGTCCGGCTGTCGGCCCGGCAGGAAAGCCGGACATCCACGGCGCCGGGAACGTGGGTCCAGGTCGCCAGTAAGATCAGGTTGCCCCGTTTGTCCCTGATCTCCGACCGCTCCTGGGGCTCGGGATGGAAAACCGCCCTAAAACCTTCTATCTTCTGGCTGTAGGTGGGAGAGGTGAAACTCTGGGGTACGACGAAGCTCAGAACCATTTTTTTCACGCCCTCCCCGGCCTGGATCCGCTCTCGGAGCTCATAGTGGATGGCCGCGTCCATATTGCCCTTCAGGGTATAGTTTTCGCCCCGGAGGGGACCGGCCGCCAGGAGGAGGAGCAACGTAACAATCATTATCTTTTTCATTCTTTTTCTCCCGATCGAGAGGGATCATCCCTGTCCTTGACGGGGCTATTGTAACAAAATATAATACAAAAAAGTAGATTTTTTACGAGAGGAAGTCGGCATGAAGATAAGCAGGGTGGAGGAGATGCGGGCCATGGATCGCCGGGCAGCGGAGGAATTGGGGATATCCGAGGAGATTCTCATGGAGAACGCCGGACAGGCGGCGGTCCATGTCCTGGCGAAGGAACGGGGTATCCGGGGGAAACGCTACGTGATCCTCTGCGGGGTGGGGAACAACGGCGGCGACGGATTTGTCGTCGCCCGGAAGATCCTTTCCCTGGGAGGACATCCCCGGGTATATCTCCTGGGGGACTCCGGCCGGTGCCGGGGTGCGGCCGCGGTAAATCTGGAGATCCTCTCCCGGCTCTCCGTGGAGGTGTCGCGACCGGAAACGGCGGAGTTAATCAGGCGGGAGATCGTCCATGCCGACGGGATCGTGGATGCCGTTTTCGGCACCGGCCTGGACCGGGAGGTCCGGGGGCTGCAACGGGAGGCAATCGAACTGGTAAATGCCCGTCGTTCCTGGGTTCTCAGCCTGGACATCCCTTCAGGAGTAAACGGGGAGACCGGGGAGATCATGGGCGCCGCCGTCCGGGCCGACGCCACGGTGACCTTCGGGCTCCCCAAACCCGGCAATGTCCTTCCCCCCGGCTGCGATCAGGGGGGGCGGCTCTATCTGAGCCATATCTCCTTTCCCCCCTTTCTTTACAACTGCGACGACCTGAAGATCCAGGTCAACTATGGCCCGCCCCTGCCGGTCCGGGGGCGGGAAGTCCATAAGGGCGCCATGGGGGACGTCCTCTTTATCGCCGGGGCGAGAACCTATCTGGGCGCCCCCTTCTTCGCCGCCATGTCCTTCCTGAAGGCCGGCGGCGGGTACGCCCGTCTGGCCGCGCCGGCGGGGGCAATTCCCGCCATTGCCGCGCAGGGCAAGGAACTCGTTTTCGTGCCCCTCCGGGAAACCCCCGAAGGGTCCATGGCGGCGGACAACTTCGACGCTCTCTGTACCGTGGCGGAAAAGGTGGACATGGTCGTCATCGGTCCCGGGGTCTCCCTGAGTCCAGCGACGCAGAATCTCATGCGCCGGCTGGTGCCGGTCGTCGCCAAGCCGTTGCTCATCGACGGCGACGGCCTCACGGCGGTGGCGGGACAACGGGAACTGGTCCGGGGCCGGTCGTTCCCCACGGTCCTGACCCCTCATGCCGGGGAAATGGCGCGCCTCACCGGCCTCACGGTGGCGGAGATCAAGCGGTGCCGGATAGATGTCCTGCAGGAGGCCTGCGCCGTCTGGGACGCCCATGTCGTTCTAAAGGGCGCCCGTTCCCTCATTGGCGGTCCCGACGGACGGGTCCATGTAAACATGACGGGTAATCCCGGCATGGCTACCGCCGGTTCCGGCGATGTCCTGACGGGAACAATCGCCGCCATGTTCGGTCTGGGCCTGCCCTGGCCGGAGTGCATTCGCAAGGGTGTCTATATCCACGGCCGGGCCGGCGACCTGGCGGCGGCGAAACGGGGCGAGGACGGCATAACAGCCGGCGATATTCTCGACTTTCTGCCTGAGGCCGTCAGGGAGGATCGCCGGCACGAGGAAGGCGGGGCGGCGCCGGGGATGGAGGTCTGTCCTTGAAAGATGCCGCCGGTCATAAATTACCGGAGGCGATTCGTGTTTAAAATTTTCGCTTAACGACGTAATCCGCCAGGACCATGAGATCACGCCGGGGAGAGGAGTCGGAAAAGACTTCGAGCTGACTTTTCCCCGCTTCGATATAGGTCTGGGCCATATTCAGGGCATAGGCAATCCCGTCGTGCCTCTGTACGATGGTGAAAACCTCCTGAAGGGAGGTCTCATCCCGGTCCGGATCCCGGATGATCTCGACGATCATTTGCCGTTCCGCCGCCGGGCAGTTTTGGAGGGTCCGGATCAGGGGCAGGGTCATTTTACCTTCCGCGAGGTCTTTGCCGATGGCCTTCCCGAATTCATCGGCGCTGGCCGTATAATCCAGGGCGTCATCTACGATCTGGAAGGCAAAACCCAGATTGAGACCAAAACGCCTTAGGGAGACGATCTGTCCCGCGGGTGCACCGGCCAGTAATCCCCCGACGGTGCAGGCGGCGGAGATGAGATGGGATGTCTTCTTTTCGATGATCGTCAGGTGGTCCGCCTCGGTAATCTCCGGATCGCCCTTTTTCATCAACTGAAAAACCTCCCCGCCGGCCATGAGGTTCGTGGCCCGGGCCAGGACCCGGATGATCTCCATGTCTCCATGCTCCGTCATGAGCCGGAAGGCCTCCGAATAGAGAAAATCACCGACGAGAACGCTGGCGGCGTTGCCCCAGACATGATTCGCCGCCGTCTTCCCCCGTCGCATGTCGGCGTTGTCGATGACGTCGTCATGGAGGAGCGTGGAGGTGTGGATAAATTCGATTACGGCGGCGAGGGGGTGGCGTCGTTTACCCTGATAACCGCAAAGGGCCGCGGCGGCCATGAGGAGCAGCGGCCGAAAACGCTTGCCGCCGCTGCCGATGAGATGGCCGCTCACCTGGGGGATCAGGCTGATGTCGGAATGCAGGGCGGAGGACATATAGTCTTCCACCCGCTGGAGATCGTCCCGGTATCTTTTGAAAACATCTTGAATATCGTTCATCCGTAAACCAAGGGGGTTGGATTCCTGCCCGTTTCCTTGCCTTATATTTCCTTCAGGGTTAATTGTCAACGACTTCGCCAAAAAGATCGTAGGCGGCAACCGCGGTGATGCGGACGGAAACAAAGCGGCCGGGGCGGAGCCCCCTGCCCCGAACGAAGGTAACGCCATCGATCTCCGGGGCCTGGCGGCGGGTGCGGCCCACGAATGGATAATCGGCTTGTTCGCTCTTTCCCTCGATGAGGACCGTTTCCACGGTATCGAGCCGCCGCCGGAGGAGTTCTCCGGAGATGTCCGCCTGGATTTCCATGATCACTTCCCGCCGCCGCTCCTTCTCCGCCGCCGGGATCCGGGCCGGTAAGGCAGCCGCAGCCGTGCCCTCTTCCCGGTAATAGGGGAAGACACCCAGGTGGTCGAAACGCGCCTTCCGGACAAAATCCATCAAATCACCGAATTTCTTTTTCGTTTCGCCGGGAAAACCCACGATAAGGGAGGTGCGCAAGGCGATGTCCGGACCTTCCGCACGGAGCTTCTCGAGGAGGGCTCGAATCCGCCGGCCGTTGCCCCGGCGGTTCATGGCCCCGAGAATCTCGTCGTCTATATGCTGGATCGGCATGTCCAGATAGGGACAGATCTTCGCGTTCCCGTTCAGGGTTCGGATGAGTTCCGGGGTGATTTTCGCCGGATGGGAGTAGAGGAGGCGGATCCACACCAGCTTTTCCAAAGCGGCCAGTTCCAGGAGGAGTCCGGCAAGGGAGGGGCGGCCGGGCAGGTCCCGCCCGTAGGCCGTTGTGTCCTGGGCGATGAGGATCAGTTCCCTAACCCCCCGGCGAACCAGCTTGCGGGCCTCGGCTATGATGTCTTCGGGGGCGCGGCTACGGGCCGGACCGCGGAGGGCGGGAATAATGCAGTAAGAACATCGATTTTTGCAACCCTCGGCGATTTTTAAATAGGCCGTGTAGGGTGGCGTCATCAGGCGTCGGGGATGACCGGCGTGCATCAGAAAGTCCGGGCGGCCGGTCCTGACTTGGGGACCATCGTGCCCCGCCGTGGCAATAACGGCCAAGTGCTCGGCAATATGGGGAACTTCCGCGGTGCCGATGAAGAGGTCCGCCTCCGGAATCGCCCGGGCCAGTTCCGCTCCATGACGCTGGGGCAGGCAGCCGGCAACGATCAAACGGCGGCAGGCCGAGGTCTTTTTATATGTCGCGGCTGTAAGGATGGCCTCAATGGCCTCTTCCTTGGCCGGTAGAATGAAGGCGCAGGTATTGACGATGATGATCCGGGCCTCCCGGGGATCGGCGGTGGACCGGTAGCCCCGGCGCATCAGGAGGCCCGCCATGACTTCCGAGTCGACGAGGTTCTTCGGGCAGCCGAGGCTGACGATATGAAAACTCTTTTCTTCCTGGTTCGGCATCATCGCCCTCCGGCGCCTGCCCCTTCTCCCTCGGGGATCCGTTTCCGGCATATTGCAGCGATCACGGGGCCTTCATCGGGGGGAAAGCTTCTTGGCCAGCACCTTGCGGGGTTTCACGCCGTCCGAGGGCCCCACTACCCCCTCCGCCTCCATCCGTTCGATGATCCGGGCGGCTCGGTTATACCCGATCTTCAGATAGCGCTGCACCAGGGAGATGGAGGCCTGGCCCAGGTCGGCGACAAGTTCCACCGCCTCGTCGTATTTTTCATCGAAGACCTCGCCGTCCCGCTCGGGACTTTCCAGGGTTGACTCATACTCCCTGAGCGAGGTGTCATAGTCCGGCGGTCCCTGCTGCTTGAGAAATTCCACGATCCTGCCGATTTCCCGGTCCGTGACAAAGGCGCCGTGAATCCTGGTCACCTTCGAGGTCCCCGGAGGAATGAAGAGCATGTCGCCGGCGCCGAGCAGGGCCTCCGCCCCCAACTGGTCCAGGATGGTCCGCGAATCCACCTTGGAGGAGACCTGGAAGGAGATGCGGGTGGGAAAGTTGGCCTTGATGACCCCGGTGATGACGTCCACGGAGGGACGCTGGGTGGCGATTATGAGGTGGATCCCCGCCGCCCGGGCCATCTGGGCAAGTCGCGCCAGGGATTCCTCCACGTTCCTCGGGGCCACCAGCATGAGGTCGGCCAGTTCGTCGATAACGATGACGATATAGGGGAGGCGGGGCAGCTTTTCCTTTTCCGCCTGCTTGTTGTATGCCTCGATGCTCTTGCCGCCCATGTCGCCGATGAAGGCGTAGCGCCTTTCCATCTCCTCCACCGCCCACTTGAGGACTTGGGCGGCCTTCTTTGGATCCACAACCACTGGATGGATGAGATGGGGAATCCCTTCGTAGGCGGAAAGCTCGATTCGCTTCGGATCGATCATGAGGAACTTGATCTCCTCGGGGGCGGAGCGGAAAAGGATGCTGCAGATCATGGCGTTGAGGGAGACGCTTTTCCCCGATCCCGTGGTGCCGGCGATAAGGAGATGGGGCATGCGGGTCAGATCCTGGACCACGGGGGAGCCCATGATATCCACCCCCAGGGCGATGGGGAGCTTGCTTCGGGCCTCGCTGAAAACCTCGGAATCCAGGACGTCCCTCAGGTGCACCGCCTCCCTTTCCAGGTTGGGGATTTCGATGCCGATCACCGCCTTGCCCGGCAGGGGGGCGATGATGCGGATACTGGCCGCCTTCAGGGCCAGGGCGAGGTCGTCCGCCAGATTGGTGATCCGGTTGATCTTGACCCCCGGCGCCGGTTCCAGCTCGTATAGGGTGATGATGGGGCCGGGATGAATCTCCGTTACCTTGCCCTCCACACCGAAGTCGGCGAGCTTTTTCTCCAGGATCCGGGCATTCGTGAGGAGGCTGTCCTTCTTTATGCGAGTGTCCCGGCGTTCCCGTTCTTCCAGGAGCTCCAGCAGGGGCAGATTGAAGGTTCCCGGCAGGGGAAAGAAGTCGAAGTGGGTCTGCTTTGCCTTGCCGGGTTTTACCTTGCCGCCCGACAGCGCCGCCGGTGGTTCGTCGATGCGGGGCGGTGCGGCGTTCGGGGCCTGCGCGGCTCTTTCCCCCGGTGATGAAGCGGCCTTGGACGGGCTCCTGGACCGTTTGAAGAGGTCCCGCCACCAAGCCCAGACGGCTTGGAAGCATCGGACAAGCGCCCGGCCCAGGGCCACAAGGGACAGGCGGATCAGGAACATGGAGGCCAGGACCATCATGAGCAGAAGGATTATCATGGCGCCGGCGAGATTGAAATAGTAGGTCAGGTAGGAATGTACGGCGTCGCCGACCAGGCCGCCGGCCCGGAGGGGGTGATCGTACAGAGGAACCTCCCGGATGATCAGCGCGGCCAATCCCGAGCAGGAAAGGAGGAAAAGCAGGGCGCCGCCGATGTGGGAGACGGTGATGCGGAAATCGCTATGAAGAAAGAATTTTCCCGCGCACACGAACAATGCCACGGGGAAAAAGAGGGAGCTGAAACCGAAGATTCGAATCAGGGTATCGGAGGTATAGGCGCCGAAGGTGCCGATGAGATTGCGGACTTCCACCGCGCCGGGATAAAAGCGGGTAAAGGAAGGGTCGTCCGGATTATAGGAGGCGAGGCACAAGGTCAGAAACAACCCGGCAGCGAAACAGATGCTGCCGATTATCTCCGCTCTTCTCCTGCCGGGGGCCGGTTTTTCCGTCATGAGTCTTTCCGTTCCCGCCATATGTCAAAATTACTTACTATGATGCTTCGGACCCGCTCCATCAGCTCCGTCCGGGCATCGTCGGCGTATCCGTTGACGTCGATGGGGGCGTCTATTATCATGGTGATCCGGCCGGGATTGACTTTAAGGGAACGCTTGGGCATAATCTCGTCGGCGCCGATAATCGTGATGGGGACGATTGGTACTCCCGCTTCCATGGCCAGATGAAACATCCCTTTTTTGAAAGGCTTGATGCTTCCGTCCTTGCTCCGGGTGCCTTCGGGGAAGCTCATCACCGATTTTCCCTCCCGAATCTTCCGGGCCGCTTCGGCGAGGTTTTGCAGGGCGCGCTGGTGATGCTGGCGGTCGATCTCGATATAGCCGGCGTTTCTCATGGCCCGGCCAAAAATGGGTATCCGGAAGAGTTCCTTCTTGGCTATCCAGCGAAACTGGCCGGGTAGAAAAGCCAGGATGATCAGGATGTCGAAGTCGCTTTGATGGTTGGACATGAAGATCCGCGGCGTTTCCCCGCCCACGTACTCCGTTCCGACCACCCGGACTTGGACATTGGAGATGGCCAAAAGGACCTTGGCCCAAGTCCGGGCAATCTTATGGAGGGAGTTTTCCGCTGCTCCCAGGAGGGAGAAAATAACGACGCTGGAAGAGAAAAACGCTGTAATTATAACACTTATTAATACGATCAGGATGGAACGGAACATAATCCTCTTGCTTCCCCCTATGGGCGCTTATATTACGAAACGTGTTGTATTTAAAGGAAATATGCTGTGAAGTCAATGCATTTGTTTGCGAAACATGTGGACATTTTAGTCATTGACAAAAAACCTTTTCTTAAAATAAACAGACAATTTACTTTAATTGGAAAATACCTCCAAGGAGCGCCGCCTTTATGCGCCGGTTGTTCACAAAGAAACGAACTCTGGAAATCATGGATCAATTTCCCCAAGCGAAGGTACTGGTCTTGGGGGACATCATGGTGGACCACTTCATCCGCGGCCAGGTGGCGAGGATCTCCCCCGAGGCCCCGGTTCCCGTTGTGGATGTCCGCTCCGACCACCTGCTCTGGGGCGGCGCGGCCAACGTCATGAACAATATCCACGCCATGGGAGGCCGGGTTTACGGGGTCGGCGTCGTGGGCGGCGACGATACGGGCCGGCGCCTTCTGGGGGAACTGGCGGCGAAGGATATCGCCACGAAGGGGATTTTCGTTGAAGACCGGCGGCCCACCACCCTGAAGACCCGGATCGTTGCCCAGGGCCAGCAGGTGGTGCGTTTCGACCGGGAGAGCCGCGTCCCCGCGAGCGAAGCGACGATTGCCGGGATAATTGCCTATATGGAGAGCCTGCGGGGGGACCTGGGGGCGGTGGTCATTTCCGATTACAGTAAAGGGGTGGTGACGCCGTCCCTTCTTCAGGGCGTCCGCCGAATCTTCGCCGCTACTGATGTGGTCGTCTGCGTCGATCCGAAGAAGAACGATTTTTCTCTCTATCGGGACTTCGATATCGTGACCCCCAACCATCACGAGGCGTCCCGGGCCGTGGGCTTTGAGATCTCCGATCGCTCCTCCCTGGTGAAGGCCGGGAGGGAATTGATCAGTAAATTTGGTTTCCGTGCCCTTCTCGTCACACGGGGCGAGGAGGGGATGAGCCTTTTCGAACGGGATGGTACGATCCGCCATACGGAATTCCCCGCGGAGGCCCGGGAGGTTTTCGACGTCACCGGGGCCGGCGATACGGCGATCGGTGTCTTTGCCCTGGCCATGGCCTCGGGGGCGACGTTCCGTGAGGCGGCCTTCATGGCGAACCGGGCGGCGGGCATTGCCGTGGGAAAGGTGGGAACGGCGACGGTCACCAGAAAAGAACTGAAGCGCACCTTATGAGCAACCCCCGTCCCGCCCCGCCGGTAAATCTTTTTATGAGCGTGATCGGGAAGGAGGGAGGGGTCATCGCCGAGGCCATCGCCCTCCTCATGGAGCGCTTTGGGGAAGCGGATTATATCAGCCCCTGCCGGGAGTTTGCCTATACGGATTATTATGAGCGGGAGATGGGGCATGGACTGCGTCGCCGTTTCGTTTCCTTTAGGGGACATGTCCCCCCGGAGTCCCTGCCGGAAATAAAGTGCTGGACCAATGATCTGGAGCGGCGTCTTGCCGCCGGGGAGGGGCGGCGGGTGAACATCGACCCGGGCTACGTCGCCGCCGCCCATCTCATCCTGGCGACGGGCAAGGGTTACAACCACCGACCCTATCTGCATTCGGGCATTTACGCGGACTTGACCCTCGTTTACAGGGCCGGGGCGTTTCGGCCCCTGCCCTGGACGTATCCCGATTACGCTGCCCCGGAGGCCCTGGCGATGCTCCAATCCGTCCGGAGGAAATATCTCGGCCAGTTGCATAAGAGCAGGAAGGAAAATCATGATTAGAAGTATGACCGGGTTCGGCCGGGAGGAAGGTGCCGCCGCCGGCAAACGGATCCAGGTGGAGATGAAGTCTCTTAACCATCGGTATCTTGAAATATCCCTCCGCATGCCGGCGGCGCTGGCGGTGCTGGAGGCGGAGATCAAGAAAAAGATCGGGGAGCGTTTTTCTCGGGGCAAGGTCGAAGTCGCCATCCGCCTGGAGGGCGACGGCCATCAGGAGGAGGCGCCGGCACTGACCCTCAACATGCCGCTGTTGAGGCAGTATCACGCCCTTCTGACCCGGATCAAGACGGAGTTGAACCTTCCGGGAGAGGTGACCCTGGAAATGATGGCGGGATTCCGGGACCTTTATGTCCCCGGGGAGGCGGAGGAGAATCTGCCGGCCCTGTGGGCCGGGCTGGAGCGCGTGCTGCTGCAGGCCATGGACAGGCTCGCCGCCATGAGATACGCCGAAGGGGAGGCCTTGGGCCGGGATCTGGCGGCACGGATGGAGATGATCTCCGGACTCCTCGGGGAGATAACCCGGCGATCGCCGGCGGTGGTGCAGGAGTATCGCCAGCGCCTCGCCGAGCGGGTTCGGGAATTGACCCAGGGCATGGTGATCGATGAGGCCCGCCTCCATCAGGAGGTGGCCATCCTCGCCGAGAAGAGTGACATTACCGAAGAAGTGGTAAGGCTGGAAAGCCATATAAACCAGTTTGGGGAGTTTTTGGCGGCCGGAGAGGCCGTGGGGCGCAAACTGGATTTCCTCATCCAGGAGATGAACAGGGAGATCAACACCATAGGTTCGAAAAGCCAGGACGGTGAAATTGCCCGCCGGGTCATCGAGATCAAGAGCGAATTGGCGAAACTGCGGGAACAGATACAAAATGTCGAATGATTCCCTAATTATGGTAGTTTCGGCTCCTTCCGGAACGGGCAAGACGTCTATCTGCCGTCCGTTGCTCCGGGATTTTCCGTCCTTGCGATTTTCCGTTTCCTTCACCACCCGCCCGCCCCGCTGGGGTGAGACCGACGGTCGGGATTATCACTTCGTGACCCCGGCCGCCTTCCGGGAGAAGATCCGGGCCGGTGAATTCGTGGAATGGGCGGAGAATTACGGTCATCTCTACGGGACCTCAAGGGGTGTCATCGAGGAAATCCGCGGGCGGGGGGAGGATATCCTCCTGGACGTGGAACCCCGGGGGGCCCGGGCACTGAAGGAGATCTATCCCAAAGGAGTCTTTGTCTTCGTCCTTCCCCCGGACTTGGCGGAATTGCAGCGGCGTCTGTGGAAGCGGGGTGACGGAGACGAGGAAGTGCGACGCCGGCGTTATCAGAAAGCGAGGGATGAAATCCGGGAAGTTTTCTGGTATGATTACATTGTCGTCAACGACCGGCTCGAACAGGCCATCGAACGGATGCGGGCAATCTATCTGGCGGAGAAATGCCGGCGGGAGCGGCAAATGGGGATCGTATCCCCTTTCCTGGCGGAGTAAAATCACCGCCCTTGGTTAATGTTCATGATGTGAGAATTTTGCATAGCCGTGGAAAAATGGTTCGCAAGCGGCGAATCAAATGTTTTTCGCCGTGGCGTGATTGAGCTTAAAACCAGGTAATGAATAAGAATTATACGTTACCCATTCAGAAGCGAAAAATATTTCTGAGCCGTGGCGAAGCCATTTTTCAAAGGTTTCGATGTTCCGATGACCATGCCCACACGCGGGGATACGTCCCGCCGTCGGCGCGGCGCCGGCGATAAAAAAACCTTCCGAGAGGTGAACGGGGCGTGCCGCTCGGTAACAAAGTCACGTAATTTAAAGGAGGATACTGATCCCTATGGCAAGAATAACCGTCGAAGACTCGTTGAGCCAGGCCAAGAACCGCTTTGCGCTGGTGTTGCTTACTTCCCAGCGGGCGATCCAGATTCTTAAAGGTTCCAGACCCCTGGAAGAGGGGCGGAATAACCGCGAAATAGTAACGTCTCTCCGGGAGATCGCGGCCGGGAAGGTGATGTACGCCCATCCGGAGAACCTGAAGTACACGAAGGAGAATTTTCGGCCGATTCTTGATCATACCGAGTTTATAGAAGATGACGAATATACGGAGTGACCTCCCGCGGGAGCGGTTGATCTTCGCCCTGGACATCGGTGCGGGGGGAATGGATGAGGCCCTTGCCTGGGTGGACCGCTTGCAGGGGCACGTCGGCCTGTTCAAAGTGGGAAAGGAGGCCTACACGATCTATGGCCCGGACCTGGTGGAGAGGATTAAGGAACGGGGCGCCCGGGTCTTTCTCGATCTAAAATATCACGACATTCCCAACACCGTGGCCCGGGCCGCCGCTGGCGCGGTGGGGTTGGGGGCGGCCATGTTCAATGTCCATGCTGCCGGGGGAAGAAGGATGATGGCCGCAGCGGCGGCGGCGGTCCGGGACGAGGCGGATAGACTGAGCAAACCCCTTCCCCTCCTCATCGCCGTTACCGTCCTGACCAGCCTCGATGATGACGACCTCCGGGAGATAGGTTTTCGCATCGGGTCTCTGGAGACGGTGCGGAATTTAGCCCGCCTGGCCCGGGAGGCCGGACTGGCGGGGGTCGTGGCTTCGCCCCGGGAGATCGGGGTCATCAGGGCCGTTTGCGGGGAGGATTTCGTAATCGTGACCCCCGGTATCCGTGGTACGGACCCCATTGCCGGGGATGATCAGAAACGGACCCTGGACCCGGAAACGGCGATAGCCGCGGGCGCGGACTACCTGGTGGTTGGTCGTCCGATCCGCATGGCCTCCGACCCGGCTGCCGAGGCGGACCGGATCGTGGCCGCCATCGCGGCGGGGCTGAAGACCAGATCCAGGTCCTGAGGGTCGCTACAGCCCGATAAAATGAAGGTTGATGAGGCCGTTAAAAAGTCGAAAAATAGCCATTTCAGAAAATTTATGCCCGATGAATTCAGATAGTTATGGCGCTGAATTTGGCGGATTTTGACTTTTGGCGGGGTCGGCGAGGTTGGTATGAGCCGCACCGGCGGTAAAAGATTCGCGATCCGTCCCTTATTAAGGAAAACCATGGGAAAGTGGATAAGTTACTCAAATTGCTGGGCCTTACACGATCCCTGGACGGTTGGCGGGAAGAGCGGGAGTCGCTGATGAAAGGTCCGGCCGCGTCGGTCGTCTATGGGGTGAATCCCCTCTGGGAGACGGTCCAGGAAAACCCCGGCGATGTACTGAGCATCCATGTAATGTCGGGAAAGACGGGGCCTCAGATCCAGAAGATCCTGAAGGTGGCGGCGCGTTTTTCCATTCCCGTTGTGGAGGCGAATCGTTTCCGGCTGAACGGATTGGCCGGCACGGAAAACCATCAGGGAATCGTCGGGGTGATCCGGCCATTTGCCTATGCGGATCTCACGGAATTGCTGCCGGACGGGTCGGGACCGACGCCGGGAAAACTGGTTGTGGCCCTGGACGGGATTACCGATCCCCAGAATCTCGGCGCGATCATCCGTTCCGCCTATTGTTTTGGCGCGGCGGGGGCGATCATTCCCCAGGACCGTTCCGCTGCCGTAACGGCGACGGTCGCCAAAGCCTCGGCCGGGGCGGTGCGGCATCTGCCGGTGGCCATGGTGACCAATCTGTCTCGGGCCCTGGATTTTCTCAAGGAGCGGGACTTCTGGGTTTATGGCGCCGACGCGGCGGCGGGGCAGGATGTCCGCACGGTGGCCTTCGCTGACAATGTAGCGCTGGTAATGGGCAGCGAGGGGAAGGGCCTCCGGGAACTGATCAGAAAAAAATGTGATTTCTTTTTGGCCATTCCCATGATAGGAAGAATAGGCTCTCTTAATGTATCCGTGGCAGCGGGCATCATCATGGCGGAGATCTTTCGGGTGCGCAGGGATAGCCGGGAGACGGAAAGCTGAACAGTCGTTGACATTTGCTTGGCGATCCAACAAGATCGAACAGGAGATCACATGCCGGTATTTGTTTGGGAAGCGACGACCAGAAGAGGGGATGTCAAAAAAGGCGAGCTGGAAGGAGCCGATGAGGCCGCCGTCCGGGGACAGTTGCGGCGCCAGGGTTACCGGTCCATCAACATCAAGGCCAAGCCTAAGGAGCTAAGCGAATATCTTCCGTTTTTGAAACAGAAGGTCAGTGAAAAGAACGTGGTGGTTTTTGCCCGCATCTTCGCCACCATGATCAACGCCGGCCTGCCACTGATCCAGTGCCTCGATCTCCTCGCCCAGCAGGAACAGAACAAGACCTTCGCCAAGATCATCGCCGACGTGAAGACGGATATCGAGAGCGGGGCCACCCTTTCCGATTCCCTGAAGAAATATCCGAAGGTATTCGATGAATTGTTCGTAAATCTCGTGGCCGCGGGTGAGAGCGGCGGCATCCTCGACGTGATCCTGCAGCGCCTCTCAAGCTATATGGAGAAGGCGATGAAGCTCAAATCCAAAGTGAAGGGGGCCATGACTTATCCTGCCAGCGTCCTGGTAATCTCCATTGGCGTAGTGGCCCTCTTGCTCCTCAAGGTCATTCCGGTTTTCCAGAAGATGTTCGAGGGAATGGGGGGCGAACTGCCCGGTCCCACCCAGTTTCTCGTCAATGCCAGCGCTTTCACCCAGAAATATTTCCTCCTCATGATTGCGGTGGTGGTAGTGGCGGTCTTTCTGTTCAAACGCTTCGTCGCAACCGAGCGGGGGCGCTACCTTTTTGACCGGACGGTGCTGAAATCCCCCGTTTTCGGCGACCTGCTGAAGAAAGTGGCCGTATCCAAATTCACCCGCACCATGTCCACCATGATGTCCAGCGGCGTGCCCATTCTGGAGGGATTGACGATCGTCAGCAAGACGGCGGGCAACGTCATCATCGAGAAGGCCCTCCTGGAAACGAGGAAAAGCATCGCCGAAGGAAAAACCATCGCCGAACCCCTGGCGGAGACCGACATCTTTCCCGCCATGGTGGTGCAGATGATCGCCGTCGGTGAAGCCACCGGCGCCCTGGACACCATGTTGGCCAAGATCGCCGATTTTTACGACGATGAGGTGGATACGGCGGTGGAGGCCATGACGGCGCTCCTCGAACCTTTCATGATGGTCTTTCTGGGCGGGGTGGTCGGCGGTATGATCATCGCCATGTATCTGCCCATCTTCAAGATGGCGTCCGTGGTCGGCGGCTGAGAAGCGGACATGATAAAAAATGGTCGGGATGGCGCGATTTGAACGCGCGACTCCTGCGTCCCGAACGCAGTGCCCTACCAGGCTGGGCCACATCCCGACACGGCGGATAAATATAAAATTACCGCCGGAATGTCCAACAATATTTTTGGCGATGTTGTGCCTATGGCAAATAATTGATTTTATTTGCAACAAGATGTGATTTGCGAGGGAAGATCCGTGATTGTCTATGATCTGCGCTGTGATCGCGGTCATAAATTCGAAGGTTGGTTTAAAGACCGGCAGGCCTTTGACGCCCAGAAACGGGGACGACTGATTTCCTGTCCCATCTGTGGCAGCGTGGAGGCGGAGATCCTACCGGCGGCGGTTAACGTTGTGGGCCGGGATTTCCATCCGGTGAAAATAGATAATAAAGGGGAAATTTCCCCGATGAAATATCTTGAGCAGTTGAATCGGCAACTCGAACGGTACTTCGACAACGTCGGCGACCGATTTGCAGAGGTTGCCTTCAGGATCCATCACGGCGAAGAGGCGCGGCGCAATATCCGCGGAACCACAACCAAACAGGAAGAGGAGGCCCTCCGCGAGGAGGGGGTCCCCTTCGTGAAGATTCCCCTGCCGAAATTTGACGGCTAAGCTAAGGTCAACTCCAGCCGTGAAACCATCCTCACCCCATATTTTGGCTACAATCGGAAATACGCCGCTGGTGGAGATTCGCTGCCTCAGCGACAATCCGCGGGTGCGTATCTTCGCCAAGATGGAATGTTTCAATCCCGGGGGCTCCATCAAGGACCGGACAGCTCTGGCCATGATCGAGGGCGCTGAACGGCGGGGGGAGCTGATGAAAGACAAGGTGATCCTCGAGGCGACAAGCGGCAATACGGGCATCGGCCTGGCCCTGGTGGCCGCCGCCAAGGGCTATCGCCTCTGCCTTACCATGTCGGAGGCCGCCAGCGAGGAGCGTAAGAAGATCCTCCGGGCCATGGGGGCCGAGCTGCACTTCACCCCCGCCAATCTCGGCACCGACGGCGCCATCGAGGCGGCCTATCTCATGATGCGGGAAAATCCCGACCGATATTTCGGCACGGATCAGTTCAACAATCCCGACAATGTCCGGGCTCACTACGAGGGAACGGCGGAGGAGATCTGGCGACAGACCGGCGGCCAGGTTACGGCCGTCGTAGTTGCCCTGGGAACCACGGGAACGGCCATGGGGCTGTCGCGGCGCCTCAAGGAATACAACCCGGATGTCCGGATCATCGGTGTGGAGCCTTATTTGCAGCACAAGCTGCAAGGGCTCAAGAACATGAAGGAATCCTATCGTCCCGGGATATTCGACCGTAATCTCCTGGACGAGAAGGTCAACATCCTCGACGAGGATGCCTTCGAAACGGCCCGGCGTCTGGCCAGGGAAGAGGGGCTCCTGGTGGGGATGAGTTCCGGCGCCGCCATGCATGTCGCCCTCCGGAAAGCCCGGGAAATGACGAGCGGCGTCCTGGTGGTAATCTTTCCCGACAGCGGCGAGCGCTATCTGAGTACGGATCTGTTTACCCAAAAGGGCGAAACGACGTTGCGGCTGTACAACACCCTTACCAGGCAGAAGCAGTTCTTCAAGCCCCTGCGCTCCGAAGAGGTGCGGATCTATTCCTGCGGTCCCACCGTCCATGACGTGCCCCATATCGGCAGCTACCGCCGTTTTGTCGTTTCCGATCTTCTCAGGAGATATTTGGAGTACAAGGGCTGCCGGGTCCGCCATGTAACCAATATCGTCGATCTCGCCGACCGATCGATCCGGGGCGCCGAGCGCACCGGTGCGGATCTTGTTACTTACACCGCCCGGTGCGCGGAGGCGTTCCTCAGGGATATCGGCAAGTTGAATATCAAAGAAGATGAGATGTACCCCCGGGCGAGCGAACATGTGGACGATATGATCCGCATGGCGGAACAGCTGGTGGGGAAGGGCTATGCCTATGAAAAACTCCGGTCCGTTTATTTCGACATCTCCAAGTTCAATGAATACGGGAGCCTGTCCAATATCGACCTGAGGAAGGTTCAGCACGGCCGGACCAGCGATCTGGATGATTATGAGAAGGACAGCCCAGTGGATTTCACCCTCTTGAAGAGGTCCACCCTGAGTGAACTCAAGAAGGGGATTTACTATAAGACCCGCTGGGGGAGCGTCCGGCCCAGTTGGCACCTCGAATGCGCCGCCATTGCCATGAAATTTCTTGGCGAGGCATTCGATATCCATGCCAGTGGCGCCGATATTACCTTCCCCCACTGTGAAAATGTCCTGGCCATCGGCAAGGCGGCCACCGGCCGGGGCATGGCCAACTACTGGCTGAGCACCGAACTGGTGATGATCGATGGCAAGAAGATGTCCCGGTCGCTGGGCAATGTCCTGACCATGGAAGATCTGGAAAGGAAGGGCTACGAAGGGCGGGAGATACGCTTCTTTCTCCTCGGTGCCCACTATCGCAAGCCCCTGAATTTTTCCTGGGGCGCACTGGAGACCGCCAGAAATACCGTCCGGAAACTTAACCGTTTCGTCCAGCGCCTGCTCCGTTTCCGCCCTGGTTCGGGCTGCGCCGATACGGACCAGTGGATCTATGACGTCCGGCATGGCTTTGTCGATGCCATGGATGACGATCTGAACATTTCGGGCGCCCTGGCCTCCCTCTTTGACTTTATCAACAAAGTCAGCCCGTCCCTCGAAGAGGGATGCTTTACCGTCGGGGAAAGGGACCGCCTTCTCGAGGCGCTCCGGGGACTGGATGGGGTGCTGGGGGTCATGAACTTCGCGGAGGAGCGGATCGACGGGGATGTCCGGGCGTTGGTGGAAAGACGGGCGGCGCTGCGGAAGGAGAAGCGGTGGGCGGAAGCCGATGCCGTCCGCGCCAAGCTTGCCGCCCTGGGGATCGAAGTCTATGACACCCCCCAGGGCAGTTTCTGGCGGCTTCGCTGACAAGGCGGCAATGCTTGTATCGGCAATGGTCGGATAATGAGAAAGCGTGGCTTAATGTTCATAAAAAGTTCTTGACAAAATAAGGCAATAAATCTAAGGTTCCCAATTCGCGTTTCCGGCTCAGATTCGCGACGCCCGTAATGTCGCGATAAGTTCTTTGAATTACGTGTTAAAAGGGTTATTTGCTGGCGTAGCTCAATAGGTAGAGCAGCTGATTTGTAATCAGCAGGTTGCGGGTTCGAGTCCCATCGCCAGCTCCATAATGATGGCATGGTCCCATTTGGAGGGGTTCCCGAGTGGCCAAAGGGAGCAGACTGTAAATCTGCCGGCTCAGCCTTCGGAGGTTCGAATCCTCCCCCCTCCACCAAATCATTAGTTGGACGGCGCCGTTAAAAGTGGACAAATTTCGGGATATTATTCAGCCCTGAAGGGCGGATTTCTGAATGAGGAGGATAAGCGGGAGTAGCTCAGTGGCTAGAGCGTCAGCCTTCCAAGCTGAGGGTCGCGGGTTCGAATCCCGTTTCCCGCTCCATCACTGAAGATCAGCCCACGTAGCTCAGTAGGTAGAGCACATCCTTGGTAAGGATGAGGTCACCAGTTCAATCCTGGTCGTGGGCTCCATTATGAAAAGGCGATTCATTTTATGAGGAATATCATTACGTTGTCCTGCACGGAGTGCAAGCAGAAAAACTACACGACCACGAAGAACAAGCGGACCATGCAGGGCCGTCTGGAACTGAAGAAGTACTGCAAGTTCTGCCGGTCTCATAAGCTTCACCGGGAAACGAAGTAGCGTCGTTTCGTCTCTTCGTCATGTTGGGGTATCACACAGGCCAGTAGCTCTAATGGATAGAGCGCCGGACTCCAAATCCGGATGCTGGGGGTTCAAGTCCCTCCTGGCCTGCCATTTATTTTTGAACGGTTTACTTGATGGATAAGATCAAGGTTTGGATTGATAAAATAAAGGTGTTTCTTTCCGAGGCTAAGGTCGAACTGAAGAAGGTGACCTGGCCGACGCCGAAGCAGACCCTGGCCTCGACCGCGGTCGTCATCGTCGTTACGGCCATTGTCTCCGCCTTTCTCGGTATCGTCGATTTCGGCTTGACCAAACTCATTAAATTACTGCTGGGATAAGAACATGGCTCAGAAATGGTATGTCGTCCACACCTATTCGGGTTATGAAAACCGGGTCAAGCTGTCTCTCCAGGAGCG
>Ga0209719_1002423_pt1 | contig 19338 bp, 14 predicted proteins | sample AD_JPNAS2_MetaG_FD_184421 | JGI IMG/M metagenome (GOLD analysis project Ga0209719, IMG submission 184421) | Active sludge microbial communities of municipal wastewater-treating anaerobic digesters from Japan - AD_JPNAS2_MetaG (SPAdes) (version 2) | ecosystem: Engineered > Bioreactor > Anaerobic...
CGGATGTCGCTGATATAGGATAAAAACTCTGTAAATCAGGAGTCCATAGAATGTCGATTTGCTCAACGTTGTGCATGAGTTTCCACGACATCGCTTCGAGTGGAGCGCCTCTGGTCGCCTATCTGCTCTTGGGTTTGGTCATGTGTGTCTTGGCGTTGCCAGAAAGAAAGTTTGTCGCAGGACTTGCTATTGCGGCGCCCTCCATTTTGTTTCTTGCGTCTGATGCCGTAACCCAATCTGAAATGATTGGCGGTGACAGGGTGGGCGATTTCTTTTTCAAAGTCGGTTTGTTGGGTGGGCCGGTTCTGTTCCTCACACTGACCCTAATCGTAGGCCTTTCTCGCGAACGAAAGAGAAAGAAACTGTTACTTATTTTAAGCACGCTAGGCTTGCTCAGTTCGATCGCAATCCTTAAAACCATCGAGTATGGGCTTGGGCAAATACCCTGATTCAGGCGGCAAGGTTCGACGTTTCTGCAAATCGTTGTGACAGGGCCAGATTGACGAACCAACTCCTCTCGCCTCCCGTCTTGCATAACAAGATCCAGCCTTGTCAGATCAAGGTGCTGGGCTCCGTGCCAACAAACGTAGATGGAAAGAAGGAGGCAAATCGCCTTCATTCTCCATCTTTTCACGCCGAGCATTCTCGGGTTCACATACAGCTCCGATGGACCAGCGGCCACCAATTTGTGGATGCAGGTTCCCGAATCAAGCCCATCGGCGGGGGGGGACAAAGATTGGGGCAAGACCACGGTTCTCTGGCATGAAAACAAGTGGTACAACAAAAAAATTGTTTCTCACACGAAGGGGAATAGGATATTGTGAAAAAATCTTTGTGCCCTTTGTGCCTTTGTGTGAGATTGAATTGGGTTGCGGACCGCGCCCGCATTAGAATTTAGGATTTAGGAGTTAGGATTTAGGAGTTGAAAGCGGACGTATTACGGACGGAGGTGACCACGCACGCCTTGCGTGCCGTGCGGCTTGCCGGTGTCGTTGTAGGGCTGCTGGGGGTCGCGGTTTGCCAAGCCGCAGGTGTGGTCGGCGGACAGGTCGAGATGCCGCTGGACGACGCTGTGTACGCGCGTCTGGGCAAGGCAATCCGTCACGAGGCTTTCTCCAGCAACCGGGTGTTTCGGATCGCGGACCTTGCCGCCGTAATAAACCGGCGCGAGCCGCTCGGCCTCGTGCCCGCAACACCGGCGCAGACACCGCTGGATGACGCCGCACTGCATGAACGCGCGGCACGGGCGACGTTTGCGCTCTACACGCTTTCTGAGGCGGACTACAAATCCGGAAACACTGCACGCTTGGGCGCGGCCTTTCTGATCCATCCCGGCATAGCCGCGACTTGCTTCCACGCTTTCAAAGGTCTGGATGAACCGTTCGTAGCGGCGGGATTGACAGTCGAAGGGCGGCCGGTCACCGTCGTCAAAATCCTGGCGCTCTATCCGCTGGAGGATCTTGCGCTGCTGCAAGTGGAGGGCGCCGGTGATACCGTACTGCCGTTGCGACCGGACACGCCTGCCGGTGTCCGCGTTCGTGCGATCGGCCATCCGCTGAACAAATACTTCTTCGCGGTCGAAGGGATGGTCGCCCGCTATGGCATCAAAAACGGTCCGGGGGGCGAGCGCTTGACGCGCCTGCACCTGATGATCCACTCGATCGGCGGATTCAGCGGCGGCGCGATCATCGACAACGCGGGTAACGCGGTGGGCATGCTCGACAGCTTCGAAACGCTTAAGGCCGGCGCGGCGACCTACGACGTGCGCTCGGCGATTCCGGCGGCAACGATCCGAGCGCGCTTTTCCGAGCCCTACGCCTGCGGGATGACACCTGAAGCGGTCGCGGACCTGTTGCGGCCAGTCGCCACACCGAGCGCGTCGGTCGATGTCCACACCATCAAAACCGAAAGCGCGAAAGGTGCCGCGATCAGTGAGGTTCGCAGTGACGTCCCCCATGCGTATACAGTGCGGGTCGAAGACAAAAGCGGCAACGTGATCGCCCGCGGTCGGCCGTCGGACAACCTACGGGCGGGACTGCCGGAATGGGCCAAATCGCTGTACGATGAAAACATCAAAACCGCCAACGCCAAGGCCGACGCCATCGCACCGCCAAACGACACGGAGCAACCCCGATGAAAAAAACATGGGGCAGGTTTTCATCGCGGACGTCACGGTTCATTGTCATCTTCGGCATCTCGATGGGTGTGCGGTCTACGATAGGGCAGTCGGCACCTGATGCGGCGTACCGTGCCGCACACGCACATTATCAGGCGCACCGCTTTGCAGAGGCAGCCGAAGCGTTCGCGCATGCCACAGCGTCGACCAACGCCACGTTCGCGGCGGCGGCTTGGCTGGGGCGCGGCGAAGCGCTGTTCGCCCTCGGCGACTGGGAAAAGGCTGGCGCGGCCTACACGGAGCTGCTATCGCGTTATCCCGATTCACCGCTCGCGCCGCGTGCGCTTTATGCGCGAGGCTATGCCGCGCAACGCACGGACCGTCTGGAGAGCGCACGCGCGGACTTCACTGCGTTTCTCGATCACTATCCGACAAACGCCTTGCGGGAGACTTGCACCACCGCCCTGAAGACGGTCATAGCGACGCAGCAGGCGCGTGTGCGACAGGCCGCACTCGCCGCCGTTACGGCGGAACTGGCCGCCATCAACGACGCGCTCCGTGCGGAGCGCTGGGAGGAGGCGCGCGCGGCGGCGACGCGCTTTCTGGCCGCGTATCCAGATCACAACCAAGCCCCCGAGCTTCATTTGCTGGTCGCCGCCAGCGCCTATCGAAGCGGCGATTATGCCGACGCCGCCGAGGCTTATCGCAAGTTGCTGGATTGCGCACCGCAACATGCGCGCGCAGCCGAGGCGCGTGAGCGTTACGCCGAATGCCTGTTCAAAGCCGGGAAATTCGAAGCGGCGCGATCGCTCTATGTGGCGCGCGCCGAAGCGAGCGATGATCCCGAAGCGCGGGCGCGCGCGACGCTGGCCGCCGCCGACTGCGATGTGGCACTCAAGCGCTGGGCTGAAGCTGAACATGCCTACCTGAGCGTGGAGGTACTGTTTGATTGCGAGGCATTGCGGCCCGTGGCGCTCAAGCGTCTCGCGGCGCTGTATGACGCGATGGAGCAACCGGACAAGGCGAACCGCACGCGCGAGACGTTGCGGCGTCGCTATCCGGACATGTAAGTCCTCGCATCAGGTCGAGGCGAAAAAGGCGTCGATCATGCGACGCGCAATGCTGACACGCGAGGGAATCGGCGGCAGGTCGTCGCGACCGAACCAGCCGGCCTCGGCAATCTCGACACCGTCGGGCGTGATCTCGCCGCTTTCATATTCCGCCGTAAAACCGAACATCAGGTTATTGGGAAACGGCCAGGGCTGGCTCGATGCATACCGGATATTTGTGACACGCAGGCCGACCTCCTCTGCGATCTCGCGTGCCACCGCCTGCTCAAGCGTTTCGTGCGCCTCGACAAACCCAGCCACCAGGCTCCAGAACGGCAGCACACCACCGGCTTTGTGGGCCAGCAGAATCCGGTCATCGCGCGCGATCAGTGTAATCACGACGGGATTGATGCGCGGATAGGCGATGTGACTGCAAGCGGGACAGATCATCGCGCGTTCGGTGGCGTGACGTTGCAACGGCATACCGCAAGCACCGCAAAAACGATGGACGCGACGCCAATGCAAAAGCTGGCTGGCCAGCCCGACCTGCGCATAACGCTGCGGCGCAACGAGGTCGAACAGCGTGCGCAGGCGCATCCGTTCTGCGCCGGGAACGGGCGCCTCTGCGGATTCAGCAGCGAAGACCCCCTCCCCCGCTTCCGTCGGTACAGAGAGCGGTTCCGCAAGGTCAAATGCGAGCGGGTCCACATCAAACAGCCAAGACGGTCCTTCGGAGGTCTGTTTGATCCAGAGCTGATCCGCAGAAAACAGCAGCAGCCCCTTCACGAAACAGGCACCTCCACATGGGCACGGATAGCCGCACGCAACGCGGTGGCATCTGTCGCTGTGAGTCGCTCCAGCACGCACTGCCAGCGGTAAGCGATGCTCCCTCTGCGATCAAGAGGCCGGTGCTTGAAGAGCGCTTCAAAGGCCCTCCGACGCTGGAGGTATTTCCACTGCACCTGCTCAAAACTTTCCTGGAACGCCTCAAGATAGCATACGGCAAACTCGTCAGCATTGGGCATCAGCGCGGCACGACGATTAATCGGTCCCGCATAGGCGGCGGCGTCACGATCAAGGCGCATGTCGTACTGCGCGAAGGAGCCCGAGTGTTCGGAGACGATCAAATGCGCAGGCAAGCCTTCGGCGTCCAGCACGATCACCTCGTCACCATCGTCAAACATCACCTGCAACTCAAGGTTGGCGCGTCCCACAATGGCGTTGACAGCGGCAGCAGCGCCCAGCAGGCGCGCCAACCGACGGTTAAACTCGGGATTCGCATAGTGATCCGGAGGTATCTTGTCGGTGGCACAACCGCCGACGTAGACGCGCTCAAAGTAGACCGACCAAAAACGCGCACCCCTGTAGGCCGCATTTTGACCGTTGTAGGTTTCGGCAATGCGCCCGACAGCAAGACGTGGCGGCAGGTTCATACCAAGCTGCTGGCAACCGAGACGACGGTCCAGAATATAATCCGTGTAGTCCATGGCCTCCATCACCGCACGCAGCAATTCCTTGCCATCATCGAGATGTTCTTTGACGCCCCATTTCTGGAAACGCAGAATGCGCAGCTCTGGTTCCTCCCTATCGGCTTCTTTGATCTGCACCATATAAACCGGCGCCCGGCGTGACGCCGGCGCACGTATCGAGAGAGAGCGGCCAATACGCCCGATATTGATGTATTCGATGGTGTTATATTCACGCAGATAATTAAAGATCATCGCTTTGGCACGCGGATCACAGAGCACCCTCAACTCAATGTCCTCAGGATGCGCGTCACTTTCATCACAGACTGGATCGAAAATCAACTCGCCCTTCATAATGCGGCAACCAGGCAACCACTTGACCTGACGGTAGAACTCAGGCGAAATATCCTGTATCAACTCGCCTGCATCGACGGCGTTGGGTTGCTGGGTCAGCGCAGAACACATGCGGTTGCGCCACTTGATGTTGGCGGTTGACTCGTCGCGCAACTCTGCGGGTAACGCCGCACGAAAAGTATCGAGCAGCTTTCGATAGGCCTCCCGCAGCGCGTCGATCGGCAGGGTTGCGGCGTCCAGAGTTTCAAAGGCCTGCCGGGTGAACGTACAGCCCGGCGGGAAGATATCGATCTCCGGATTCCAGAAACGGTTCTGCCGCGCGGTATACTCCACGATCTCTTCAAGCTGTTGCCGGAAGAGATCATCCGGCAATTCCTCAATGCTGGCGAATTGGGCGAGCGTGAGGAACCGGGTGCCGGTGGAGCGATTGTGGTAGTAGATCGGCTGCGTCTCAATGGCGGCGAGTGAAGAGGTAATCAGAAGACGCATCTCTTCTGCCGATACCGGCAGACGACTCATGCGCCAATTCTCGCCGCGCGCGCGCAAGGCGTCGCGCACCCGTGCGTCGTGCGTGTTGAGGAAGCGGATGCACCGTTTGGAAACCAGCTTCTGCAGCATCTCGTCGGCTTCGAAAGCAAGCTCCATCGCGCTGGGATCAGGACGGATCAGCACCATGCGTTCGTCAAAAAGCAGATCCACCGAACGCGCTATCTCCTCTTCGATTTCAAGATCGCTCAGCGGTTCCAGACCGGCTTGCTGCCGTTCTCGATTCTGTTCCTTGACCCAGGCGAGGCGTTGCGTCACGTGGACGCCCTTCAACGTGATCAGCCAGCCCGACTTCAAAAGGATCGTGCCGACCCTTGAGATGAGTTGCCCGTTCGCATCGCGGGCGAAAAGCGGTTCTCCGAGAATTTTCATAGGCGGCGGGCGGCTTCGAGTGTGTTGGCCAGTAACATGGTGATGGTCATCGGGCCCACCCCGCCGGGCACGGGGGTGAGCAGCGAGGCGACCTCGCTCACAGATGCGGCGTCGACATCGCCGACGAGACGGAAACCGTTTTTCTTGGAGGCATCGGGAATGCGGTTGACCCCCACGTCGATCACCACCGCACCGGGCTTAATCATGCTGCCCGTGACCGTGCCCGGTCGCCCGGCCGCGACCACCAGAATGTCCGCCTGCCGCGTGTGGGTTGCGAGATCACGTGTGCCGGTGTGGCAAACCGTGACAGTGGCATTGCCGCCCTCGGCCTTGCGCATCAGCAGATGCGCCACCGGCTTGCCGACAATGTTGCTGCGTCCGATCACGACCGCATGCTGTCCAGCGGTCTGCACCCCGGTTTTGAGTAGCATCTGGATGATACCGTGCGGTGTGCAGGGTAGGAAGCAGGTCTCACCGATCATCATGCGGCCGACATTCACCGGGGTGAAGCCGTCCACATCTTTTTCGGGGGCGATCGCGTTGATAACCGCGGCTTCGTCGATATGGCGCGGCAACGGGAGCTGCACCAGAATGCCGTGGACGCGCGGGTCGTCGTTCATGCGGCGCACCAGGGCCAGCGCCTCCTCCTGCGTAGTCTCTGCCGGCACGCGCACATCCAGCGAAAACATGCCAGCCTCTTCACAGGCGCGTTCTTTGGCGGTAACATACGAGGTGGAGGCCGGATCGGTACCGATCAAGATCACGCCCAACCCCGGCGTCACACCACGGTCGGCTTTAAGATCGGCGACCTGTCGCGCGATTTCCGCACGCATCTCGGCGGCGAGTTTTTTTCCATCAAGCAGCGTTGCACTCATAGCTAATCGTATTCTTTAAAATTAAACTCGAAACTGAAAAGGCCTCGTCGCAGCATCCAATCCACGGCGCATGACCGAACAACGAGTACACCCGAAATATATCAAAGATTCATATGTCTCGCATCTCAAAGTTGCAGATTGTCGGCGAGGCCCTTTTTTGCTAAAAAGGGTGTGTTGATAACGTGATAAATCGGAGGTGCTTCATGAATACCGTCAAACGTCGTTCTTTTTTGAAAACGTCTGCCTCTGCCGCCGCCGTCAGTGCGTTGCCGGGCATTTCGCTCAATGCGCAGGAGACCGCCGCACCGGCCGCTACAGTGGTTGTCGTGCACGGCACGGACATCCCTAAAATGCTGGCTGCGGGCATCGCCAAATTGGGCGGCTGGGAGGCCTTCATCAAGCCCGGCATGAAAGTGGCCATCAAACCCAACGTCGCTTGGAATTCCAAGCCCGAACAGGGCGGCAACACCCATCCCGACTTGGTCAAGGCTTGCGTGCTGGCAGCCGAGGCTCAGGGCGCCACCAAGATCTCCCTGCCGGAAAACCCCTGCCATCCGGAAAAGGCAACCTTTCAGGCGAGCGGCGTCGCTGACGCACTGAAAGGCACCAAAGCGCGGCTCTACCGTCCCGCTAAGGAGGATTACCAAGCTGTCGAGATTCCGAAAGGCAAGGTCGCCAAGTCGGCCAATGTGCCCAAGGACATTCTGGAGTGCGACTGCCTGATCAATATGCCGGTGGCCAAACACCACAGCGGCGCGACGCTCACACTCTCGATGAAAAACTGGATGGGCTCAATCGCCAATGAGGATCGCCGCGCTTGGCATCGCGACGGCCTGCACCAGTGCATCGCCGACTTCAGCACCTTCATCCGCCCGAAACTGGTGGTCATTGACGCCACGCGCATCATGCTCACCAAAGGGCCGCAAGGCCCCGGCGATCTGGAGCACCCGAACGAGGTGATCCTAAGCACCGACCCGGTGGCGGCCGACGCTTATGCCGCGACGCTTTTCAAGAAAGCTCCGTTCGATATCGGCCACATTAAGCTCGGCCACGAAATGGGCATCGGATGCGGCGATCTCACGAAGGTCAAGGTCGAGCGTATCGAAGTGTAACCCCCATGATGACCCGCCGCAACCTGCTCCGCCTCGTTCTATTCGTCGCGTTCGCCCTGCTCGCGCTGGGCGTGTTGCCCGAGGCGTGGCGACGTTGGAGCGTTCTGCTGCCCGGCCTGAGTCCGTTGCTCGGTCTGGGCGGCGCTCTCGCCGCCCGCAGCGCCGGTCTGCTTGCCCTGCTCGGCCTGCCCCTGCTGGTGTTGCCGCTCTTCAAAGGACGCTTTTTCTGCTGGCGACTCTGCCCCATGGGCTTCGCCGCTGAAATGGTCAGCCGCCTCAACCGCCGCAACACCGGCCTGATCCGCCGCCTTCCGTTTATCGGCAAGGGCCTGGCGCTCCTGATCATCGGTAGCGCGGCCATCGGCTGGCCGCTGCTAATCTGGACCGACCCGCTCTGCATCTTTAACGGCTTTTTCGCCACCTGGCGGAAACCGTTTACTTGGCTCTCAGCCGTCACCGCCAGCGGCTTTGTCCTGATCCTGCTGGTCAGTCTGATAGTCCCGAACATCTGGTGCCACCGCCTCTGTCCGCTGGGTGGCCTGCAAGAGTGGATCACGCAACTCGGCAACCGCCTGCGTGCGGCACGCAAACCGGCCACGCAAGAAACCGCGACTGCCCTCTCGCGCGCACGCGCAGGACGGCGCGTCTTCCTCGGTTTCGCGTTGGGCGGCCTCACAGGCGTGTTCTACCGCCACTTCGGCATGCAGGCCGCAGCAACCGTCGCATCACGCGAAGCCGCCGCCAGCCAGCGCGGCCAAGGCCGAGGACTCGGTCGGGGTCGCCAACAGCGGGAACAAGCATCCGGCGAGCAGGGCACCTGCGGCCACGATCATGACCATGCGTGTGGGTGTGGTTCCGAACACCGTATTGCCGTCCGCCCTCCGGGCGCGGCCGCCGCCGGCTTCAACGCACGCTGCGCGCGCTGCGGCAACTGCATGACAGCGTGTCCCTACGGCCTGATCCTGCCCGACCTCGGCAGCGCCGGCATCGATGGGCTCTTCACACCGGTTCTCGCCTTCCGCAGCCGCAATAACCAACAGGAGCAGTTCTGCTTTCAAGAATGCACCGCCTGCACGCAGGTCTGCCCCACCGGTGCCTTGCGCCCGCTGACCGTCGAGCAGAAACAGCAGACCGCCATTGGTCTCGCCCGTGTCTTCAGGGGCCGCTGTATCGCCTGGGAGAAACAGGAGTACTGCGTGGTCTGCCAAGAGTACTGCCCCTACCACGCGATCATTGAGGTTGAGCGCAACGGCGTCATGTGCCCGATCGTCGACACCGACAAATGCCGCGGCTGTGGTGCCTGCGAGAGCCAGTGCCCCGCCCTGCCGATCGCCATCGTGGTGAACGGTCGCTCCCGCCAGCCGATCCTCGCCCACCCCTCACCGCAGTTGTAAGCCACACGCAACCATGAACGTTCTGCTGCACACCTGTTGCGCGCCCTGCGCCAGTCACTGCGTGCTCGCCCTGCACGAACGGGGCCACGCCGTGACGCTTTTTTACTCCAACGCCAACATCGCGCCGCATGACGAGTTCCTCAAGCGTCTCGATGCCGTGCACCTGTTGGCGGAACGTCTGCGTGTGCCTTTACTTATCGACGAACCCAACCACGACGCCTGGCTCCGCGAAGTGGCGTACGGGTTGGAACAGGAGCCGGAGCGCGGGGCGCGCTGTACGCGCTGCTTCCGCTACAGCCTCAGCCGCACGCACGAAGCCATGGTGGCCCAAGGGCTGGATACCTTCACCACTACGCTCACCGTCAGTCCGCATAAACACACGCCGACGCTCTTCCAGATCGGCCGCGACTTGGACGCCGCTCGTTTCCTGGCCATTGATTTCAAAAAGAAGGACGGCTTCCAGCACAGCATTCAGCTCACCAAAGCCTTCGGACTTTACCGCCAAAACTACTGCGGCTGCGAATTCAGCTACCGCAGCAAGATCACGGTACCGAAGTTGTAAGCCAGCCGCGCCTTCTTTCCAGCAGCGTCATAAATCACGATCCAACGCGCGGGCAACGTTTCCGTAGACCCAAACGGCGCGGTGAACGTACCGGTGCAACTGGCGATCGTGTACTTCTTGAAGCGCGAGAGCTGTTCCGGATTTTCGACATGCAACGTGAGCGTCGATAAATCTAAATCGCCCGCCACATGCAGCGCGTCCGACTCACCTTCGGGCGAAACGCTCACCGACAGCGTGCAGCCGGCGATCGACGCCGCATTCCCGGCCAGCGTAAGCGTGCCGAAGCTGTCGGCATCACCGGGCGCAAGCGTGTCGGTCACCGTCAGCGCCGCCAGATTCGTGACCGTGCCGCCGCCGCCCAGTCTCGCCAGCGTCTGGATCTTGTCATTGACATTGAAGACGCCGTTAGATCCCGCCATGACCGTGTTCGCCGTGGGCAGGACATCGTCCCGCCCCCACCTGAGCGTGCCGCCCTCGACCACGGTCACGCCATTGTAGGTGTTGGTGTTGAGCAGGGTCAGCATCCCATCGCCCCGCTTGATAAACCCGCCATCCTCCGGTGCCCCGGTGTACAACGGTTGCTTGATTGAGATATTCTTGCCCGCCGTATCGAAAATCGCGCCGCCTTCGCGCACGTGCACGAAGATGTTGGTCAACCACCTGTCGTTGTTATTGCCGACGAGTTTTTCCGTCGTCCCCAGGAAATTGTCCGTGTTGACCCTAGCCTCAACCGTACCGCCGTTCAGGAACAACATCCCCTTTTGGTTGGGAAAATTGATATCGATATTGAAGTTGTTGAGCCGCATCACGCCGCCGGTGTTGACGCTCACCACCGTGTTGGACGGATTGCCCGTGTTTTGGGAAATGCGTACCCCGTTGGCGATAAGCGTTCCGCTGCCGCTCACCGTGGTGAATCCGTATGTCGAAGCGATGCCGTTCAGGATTTCGTCGCAGCTCGTGGTATCCACTACACCGTTCGTAACGAGGAGGTGCCCGCCATCCACATTGACGTATAGTTTGGAGGTCGTCTTCAGCAGACCGCCTGCTACCAGCAACGTTCCGCCGGAGACCCGCAGCCCCGGACCATTCTGGACGCCGCAAAAACGCGTCACCAGATTGGTGCCGCTGGCGATAACCAACGTTCCCGCCGCCGTGTGAAGCGTGCCGAAGCTGTTCACCGCCGTCGGTCCGGGATCCAAAATCACCGTGCCACTCCCGGTCTTATAGAGTGTGGCGTTCGTATCAGCGCACACGATGGTGCCGCAAATCGTCTGCGTGTTTGTCTGCGGATCGAACGTCGCCGTCACGGCATTAGTCACCCAGATCGTCCGGCTGGCAGCGAGCGTGTGCGACTCGCTGGACTGGAGCGTCGCGTCCGTCAGGAAAACAAGGTTCGTGGATGGCGACGACGGAATAGCACCCAGATTGTGATCCGCAACAACATTCAGTCGCCCGCCTTTCAAAACAGTGGCGCCGTTAAAGGTGTTGGTCCCCCGCAGATACAGCGTGCCGCTTCCCAGTTTCGTCAGTCCGCCGTCATCCGGCGAACCCCGCAATTTAGCGATCACCGTGATGTTGCAGTTCGGAGTGTCGAACACCGCGCCGCCCGACAACACATTGACAAAAATGTTCGTCCAGTCCGGATGGTAAGTGCCCAACATGTCCCGCGTTTTGGCCGTGTCCCGCGCCCGAATCGTGCCGCCGTTGAGGTTCATGGTGGCCTTTCGAGCCGTCGACTGGCCCGTCTCAAACCAAAACTCGTTGAGCCGGATCGTGCCGCCCGTGTTGATGTTGACGCCTGAGAAGCTCGCCCCCACCTGATTCTTGACAATGCGCATCCGGTCTAGGATCAGCATGCCATTGCCCCCCACCGTCGTGAAGCCCGGCGAATTAAAGGCATTCAAAAGCTCACCATTACTGGAGAGGTCACAAATCCCGTTGGTCACCAAAAGCGTGCCATATTCACTGACCCGGGCATAAGGACCCGCCGTGGTTTTCAAAAGGCCGCCCCCCACGACCAGCGTGCCGCCGCTCACCCAAAAAGCCGGACCGTTCTCCGGGCTGCTGCCTGCCTCTGTCACAAGGTTCGTACCGCCCGCGACCTCCAGCGTGCCGCCCGCAGTCTTGAACGAGTAGAAGACATTCGAGACCGCGCCCTGCGGGTTCAGAACGACCTTTCCACCGCCGGTCTTGGCCCAGACACCGACATTCGTGACCGGCGCGGTCAGCGTGGCGATCATGCCCGCATCGACCGAAGCGCCACCGTGCATCAGCAACGGACCGCCGCCGATCGCATACCCATCCGTCGTGAAAGCGAGATTGTTGAGCGTCACCGGGTCGGCCGTAATCGCTCTCGGCCCTTCAGCGCCGAAGGTCGCGTTGTTAGCGGCATCATTGGTCCACACCGTACCCGCGCCGGACCAGTTCGCATCCGTCGTATTCCACGACGCACTGGTTGTGCCGGTCCAAGTATAATCGGCCGCACTCACCGACCACGCCGTCACGGACAGCGCAACAACCAAACCCTTCAAAATCTCGGTGTACGCACGCATCTGACTTTCTCCATTTCACGTGTTATCTATCTGACCAACACCCGAAACAAAAACCGGTACAAAGTATACGTATTCCGCGTGTGCCTGACAAGACGCGACTGTAACAGACGGTAATCGGTTAGTGACAGTCGTCAGAGGCGCCAATCCTAAATCTAAAATCACAAATCACAAATCAAGTGTTTTGTCCAGCGGGCTCGACAACCCGCGGTCTGAGTGTTACATTCAAAGCCATCTGTAGCCGGGGAATGGTTGCCCCGGTTTCCCATCCATTTTCAACGAGGCACCTATGGCATTCGGCAGCGGCAGTGTGAGTTTCCGGCTCTTTTATCTTCAACAACAATACGACTCCAGTTTGGTCGACGCTTTTGCACGGCATGTTGCGCCGCCGATTGACTCGCTCAGCCGCGACCCCATCCACGGCTGGGTGACCGGGCGACATCTTTTCGACCGCGCGATTGCGGATGAAACTTGTGTGATCGGCCCCTACCTTCACGCGCAATGGCTACGCGCCGAGAAGAAGGTGCCACCCGCCCTGCTGCGCGCGTATGTGCAGATGGAAGAGGATCTCGAATGTCGTGCGCGAGAAGTCGAATTCTTGCCGCGCGCGGTACGCGCCGAAGTCAAGCAGCGCGTCACCGACTCACTCTTGCCCAAGATGCCGCCGACCTTGGCCAGCATCCCCGTGGTGGTCGACTTCCGCAACGACCTGCTCGTGGCCAGCGCGATGTCCGACAAGCAGATCGATACCCTCGCCCCCGCCTTCAAGGAAACCGCCGGCACGCTGCCGATCCTGCTCACGCCCGAGACCGCCGCCATGCGCCGCAAACAGATCAATGCCAACGATCTCGATCCGGTCACTTTTTCACCCGACACCACCCTCGATCCCCCCAACGAGCCCACGCTGGGCATGGACTTCTTCACTTGGCTCTGGTTCACTTGGGAGAAGGAAGGCGGCGTCTGTCATCTACCTGACGGCCGCGAGTTCGGCGTGATGCTCGAAGGCCCGCTCACCTTCTTTCGCGAAGGCCAGGGCGCACACGAAGCGGTCCTGCGCAAAGGCTCGCCGCTCAACAGCCGCGAGGCCGGCACGGCCCTGCTCTGCGGCAAGAAACTCAAGCGCGCGAAGGTCGTGATCGCCCACAGCGACGACGTCTTTAGTGCGACCATCGACGCCGACTTTGCCTTCCGCTCGCTCAAACTGCCCAAGGGCGAACAGACTGATGCGGACGGCCGCTTTGAAGAGCGCATGCTCATGATCGAGACCTTCTGGTCGGCGTGGCTCGCGCTCTTCGACCGCTTCTTGGAACTGCGTACCGACGCGCAGGCGTGGCCGAAAACCCTCAACGCCATACGCCAATGGATCGCCCGTTTCGGCGAACCTTGATCCGGCAGCCGGCTGGCACGCCACCCTGCACCCAGCAGACGATATTTACGTCTGCCGTTTTGAACGTTGAACGCAGAACATCCAACGCCAAAGGAATTTGAAAAACCATTCACCCTAAAAAGATCAGTTGAACTTTCAACGCTCTTTGGTTTTTGGCAAGACTTGGTTTTTTCTCACACGAAGGGCACGAAGATTTTTTAGGGGCGAGCATCCTTGCGAGTTATACCGTATAACCAACCAGTTTGTCTGGGGGCGCGCTGTCGCGCTTCGCAGTGCCCCTCAAAACACCCTCTGCGTCTCCGCGTCTCTGCGTCAAAACTTTTACACACGCTTTCTCAACAGCTTGAACAGGGCAAACACCGCTCCAAGACCAGAAACAATGTACAGCCCCATCAATCCGCCTGCAAGCCCCCCGGGAATAACGATTGACTTCCGGAAATCCCAGCGGGTCGGTTCGTAGTTCACTTCGGACGATTCCATCGCCGCAGCAATGGCAGGAACTCTTTGCCACTCTTCATAATCGGTTCCAGAAAAGGCGAAATAACAAGCGAGTGCTACCATGGTGCAGTAAAGGAGTGGCAAAATCTTCTTCGAGATTCTTGACTTATCCATCAACCAAGCAAAAAACGTGACGGTCACTCCGCTGAGGATGATCATTGCGAGAAGGATGACAAAAGGATTAAAGTCGGAGCCGTCACAGATGTGTTCCAAGAGCAAAACAGGCCAGTATCCAACAATCATTCCCCATGCAAGCCCGCGCATTTCGAAGCCTGGGAAAACAAACAAGGCAATTGCAAATGCCAACCATGTGCCCATGAAAATGATGCGATTTCGTATCATCGTTTTGATCTCCTTACTCCTTCACCAGCAAGCGCGTGATAGAGCAGGGCGCTGCTTCGCACACGACCGTCTGGCTGAGTGCGCTTCCTACTTTTTGCGTGTGGGTCACCGGCATGGTCTGCGCGTCGCGCCGCGCTGTCAGGTCGGGTGCTAACTGTTCGGACACATACAGCACGAAACGTCGCTTCAGCGGAGCGAGCCCGATACGCACGGTGTGTGCTTCAGGTACGGCGTTGTAGACAAAAACGATAAGCTCCCCCGCCTCGGTCGACCAGGCCGCCTGCACGCGCAAAGAGCTGTCCGGCGTATTCGGCACACCTTCGATCAAGACCGGCCGGTCGGCAGGATAGCGGTTGATCAGCGCCAATAGCACACCGGCGTCGGTCAGCATGTTCCGCGCGCGGGATGCGCGGTAAAGCACCTGTTCGGGCTGCAAGGGTGTGGCCAGAAAACCGCAGCGGCCTTGCTCGACGCGGTCAAGCACCGCACAGGCCAACCCCAGCGCATTGTACCACTCGCCGTAGTAGGCGCGTTCGTCGGGCGGTGCCACTGCAAGCCGCCGCAGGATTTCCGCTACATACGGGTCGCTGCGCGGCGACAGCGTGGCGTCATCGCTGACCGTCACGCAGATGGCCGGATCTTCGGCGCGCATGGCCGCCGTGTACGCCGCAACGGACGCCGCCGACGGCCCATCCGTACCGCCGCGGGCGATCAGTTCCCAGCGCATCACGCGCAACGGCTCGGGGTGGCCGTGACGCTGCCGCAGCAAGGCCAACGGATGGTCGCCTGTCGCGTTGCAATAGGCCACCCACTCCGCAGCCATCTGGACACCTGCCGTTTGATCGGGCACACGTTCATCCACCATGCCCGGCTCGAACATCCTGACACGCAGCATCGGCTCAGCTCCGATTAGACGGCAGAAGGCGACAAACTCAGCCGTCCCGAACGCATGCGCCTCTTCCGGAATAGCGGAAGGCACAGCGGGCCGACGCACGGCCTGCGGACCGACACCATCGTACCACACGTAGGCCCCCAACTCGTTCGCGGCGGGCCATCCGATGACGCTCGGACTCATGCCGCGCAACGCCACCAACGTCTCATGATCCCAGCCCTCCTCGGCATCATCCGGCATCAGCGACAGTGCGCTCAACTCGATAACACTGCCCGGTTCGACAGCGAGCCGACAGCGATAGGCCGTCTCGCGCTTCAGCACCGCATGCGCCTCACATGATTTCCACCCGCCACTCAGCGAGAAGCGTTCGGTCACGCCATCCTCGGACTTGCCGCCCACCGGCTGGAACGTCACCCAGACACGTCCTTTGCCCACGACCCGGCGTCCCTGTAGGCGCAACGTATACCCGACACCGCTCCGCAATGTCCGTGTAACTTGCGTAATGCCCAGACGTTCCGCGCCGCCGTTCGTGACGCGCATCGTGCGGTTGGTCGGGCTCGTGACGGCAAGCGTCTCCAAGGTCACTCCGGTCTCGGCACTCCAATCGAGGCCGGTCAGACACTCCGCGCGCAACGGATGAAAGCGTCCGTCAAGGAAGCCGGCCTGCAAGCCCAAACGCAACGGCGCGACGTTCGTCGCGACCGGTCCGGGCAGCACGTGGACCGACCACTCAGCCGCGACGCCGGTTGCCGCGACGCCCGCGCAGCATAGTAGCAGCGTGATTTTTACGAGACGGCGTCGTAACCGCAAGTCTGACGAGAGAACTTGGAGTGCGGCGGCAAGCGGTATTCCGCGCGACGCCGCTTTTTGAGCACGAGTGCAGCGGCAAGGTGTGTGCGAAAGCGGTGCCGCAGGCCACACCTCCCTACACTTCGTCGAAACATTTCGTCGCTTACACTTCATCCCTACATCCCTACACTTCATCCCTACACTCGTCGAAACACTTCGTCTCTGGCGCAATCGACTAGGTGCTGCGACTAAGTGTTTTCGACTAAGAGTGGGGACTAAGTGTGTCTCCGCGCACGGCACAACAATCATGTTGGCACCTGAACTTACGGCTGAGGCGCTGTCTGCTGCGTATCCAGCCGCACGGTCAACAGCGCATTCGAAAAAACAATGGCGTCATCCAGAAACGCAATCTGCCACTCCGATCCGTCAAGCTTGCGGAATTCCAAATCCAGCCCGAGCGGATCGCTGCGCCGAATGGCTTGAAGCCCCAACGCGCGGTGGCGTGGCGCTTCAGTCAGAGCCACCACTTCGCGCCGCCGGTCCACAGCGAACCACTGGTATCTATCGGCCAACTTCTCGGGCAGCGCCACATAGTAGCGGGTCGGCATCGCGAGCGGCCGGAGAAGCACCGCATCTTCAAAGCGTTGGCCGAAAAAGACATAGGAAACATACGGGAAGCGGGCCTTGACCAACGGCGGCTGATACCAGACAGCCGCCGCGATCCCGATCACGACCAGCGCCAGCGCCACTTTGATCAGGTCCGGCAGCCAGCGCCGCCACCGCGGCCGCGCCGCCGCAACCGGCTGCGCCTCGATGGGCGGCCCTTCGTGAACCTGCGCGGGGGAGTCATCTGGCTCTTCAACCGACGAAGCAACCGGCTGTTCAGGCTCGACCGCCTGCACCTCCGGGGCTTCGCTTTCATCCGTCACCTCGACCGCCGCATCGGGATGCGGAACAGTGGGAGGAGGCGGAGTGGCCCTGTCCCTCTTTTTCTTACGTTTTGCCATTCGCGTCTATTTATACTCTTGCACCGGGAAAAAGCCTAGCGAATTCTTAAATAACTTCTCAAACAACTTCACAAAAACGCTTGGCTTCTGATTTACAGCCTGCATTCATTTTGCTATTGTTGGAAATGGTAACCCGTTTGCTTAGACGTGTGGTTTGAGAGGGCAACAGGAAGGAGCCGCTTATGTCGAGTTTTGATCAAGAACTTCACCGCATCAACGGCAAGATCAACCGCTGGCACGCCACTGAGCACCTGATCGTGGCGCTCGCCATTCTATTGGTTGCATGGGGCGCTTTAACCGCGCTTGATGTATGGCTCCGTCCGCGGACCTACGGACGGCTGGCCCTCTCGCTCGTACTGGTTGGATTGATAGTTGCCGCGCTGGTTTGGTTGGCGCGTGTGGTCAGCCGGAAACGTTCGTCCGCCGCAGTGGCCGCGTTTCTCGAAAAAAAATTCCCGCAGCTCGATAACCACCTCATCAACCGCGTGCTCTTCGCCAACGAGCGTTCGCAGTCCTCCTGGCTGCGTACCTACCTGAATGAGGGTGTGCCGGAGTTCCACGCGCTGCCTCTGCATGAGATCAAGGACCGACGCCTGCGCAAACGCGGCGCAATCGCTGCCGGTGCGGCGGCACTGCTGCTGGTTGTGCCGGCGTTCGTGCTCGGCAACGCTTGGACGGTGGCCATGCAGCGCGTGTTGAACCCTTTCTCACGGCTTTCGCCGCCGACCTTTGCGACGGTCCTCGCTGTGACGCCGACCGACAAGACCATCGTGCAGGGCTCCGGCATTGATCTGGTGGTGAAGGCCACCGGCCGCGCCGGACAGTTCGTGGACCTGGACCTTTATCCGGCCGACGACAAACGTTCGACGGTGCGGATCGGCCAATTCTCATCCACCGGCACGGAGGAGGAGTTCCCCTACCGCGTCTCAAAAATCGCCACCTCGCTCCGCTACCGGTTCAAGGTCGGCGACGCCTATCCGACCGACACCTTCACGATCGACACCGTGCCGCCGTTGGCGCTCTCTGCCCTGCAGCTCACGGTGACGCCGCCCGGATATACATCATTGGCCCCGCGTACCTTCGACGCGCTGACCAATGCGGTCGCGATTCCGGTCCACTCCGAAGTCGCCTTCCGGGTCGTCTGCAACCGGCCGACCGAAACCTCGCAGATCCTTTTCGATCAAGAGACGCTGACGCTGACGCCCGGCACGGACAAGGCAAGCTGGTCGGGATCCGCCACAATCAAAGACGGCGCGATCTTCCAAGTCGCGGCGCGCGACGCCTTCGGGCTTGAGATGCGCGTACCGGTACGCTTCGAACTCATCGAGGACCGCGCGCCCGCTATCCGGCTGGTGATCCCTTCGGCCGCGAAGGCGGTCCTGCCGCCCAATGCCGCGCCGGTCGTACACTTTGAAGTCACCGACGAATACGGCCTCGGCAAGGTACGCGTCGAGCGCGTCAACAAAGGGGCCAAACCGGGTGCCGAGGGCGACGTTCTCAAAGAGTGGGACCTCGACGGAAAGAGAGTCTTCAACGAAAAATGGACCGGTTCACTGGCGGACGTCTCCGCCTCATCGGCGTTGCGCATCGTGGCCTATGACACTGCCGCCGGTGACGCGCCCAACCGTGCGGTCAGCCAGCAGATTCTGTTCGAGATGACGACGCTCTCCTCGCAGTTTGCCGCCGAGCAGCAAAATCGCGGCGAGGCGCGCAAGACGATCGGCGAGCTAGTCGCACGCCAGCGCGCCACGCTCACCACCACCAAGCGGCTGCAGGAGGGACTGCCCACTTATGACGAGCAACTCTGGCAGGAGGTCGCTGAAAAGCAGACGGATATCCGCAGTTATGCCGAAACCCTGCTGAAGACCAAAGACGCGGCGATCGGCACGGCGCGTGTCGCACTCGACAAGGCGGTCAAGGGGCCGTTGCCTGACGCCACCATGCGGCTGACCCGCATGGTGACGGGAGCGGCGGAAACGCGCGAAGAGAACGCCCGACTCGCCGTCGACGCGCAAAACACGGTGCTGC
>Ga0209719_1002434_pt1 | contig 19306 bp, 18 predicted proteins | sample AD_JPNAS2_MetaG_FD_184421 | JGI IMG/M metagenome (GOLD analysis project Ga0209719, IMG submission 184421) | Active sludge microbial communities of municipal wastewater-treating anaerobic digesters from Japan - AD_JPNAS2_MetaG (SPAdes) (version 2) | ecosystem: Engineered > Bioreactor > Anaerobic...
TGATCGTTAGAATGAATAAGGGTTTTACCTTGATTGAGATGATAATAACAATAGTTGTCCTTGGTATTCTTGGTGTATTCACCTTTACATTCTTTGGGGATTATATGAATACTTATACACAGATGCGCAACAGAAGAAGTGACCATCAGGAGGCTATGTATATTATTGAAAGGATATCGAGAGAGTTGCGTAATGCTTCAACGGTGACTTCGCCGGCAGCGGGAACCTCGTCGACAACCCTTTCTTTCCAGATACCGGCTGCTGCATTGGCAGCAGGAGGGGATACGAGCACCACAATCTCGTACAGTTGGTCAGGAACCCAGTTGAACAGAACCGGAAATGTCTCGGGTAGTATACTCATGGGCGACAATATGGATGCTGCGAATGGTTTCGCTGTAACCGCTATTACAAACTCGGTAACAAACTGCTATCGCATTACCGTTAAACGTGGTACTGAATCTTATCAGACAACCGTGTGTCCGAAAAACGTTCCACCAAGTTCTTTGGGTTTTGGAGGCAATTATGCGGATAATTTCAAACAATAGAGGTGTTTCCCTTGTTGTGCTGATTATGGTTATGCTTGGCGTTGCTATAGTAGGCGGTGGGGTTGCGACAGTTATGTCTTCAAAGCATAAAAGCTACCATTTTGCGTCAAATAGCTTCAATGCCTATCAAATTGCCAACGCAGGTGCCGAATTTGCAATAGGATATTGTGAGAATGAAAGTGCTTCCAATTGCGACACCCATATAAAGAATTCAGAGTTTACTGCGAATTTTGGTGGAGGGAGTTTTAAGACACAATACAATTCTGTTACTGATACCATTACATCTACTGGTACTTACAAAGGGGTTTCAAGAGAGGTCAAGGTTGTGAATTTTAGCATCTACGCGTCTGGTTCAAAAGGTCCAAAAATTCCTAAAAATATTGGCAGTTTTCCCTCTATTGAGTCTCAAAGCGGTCAGACAATTGCCGTTAATCCCACACAAGGCACGATTAGTCTTGGTCAGGGAAAACAAGAGTCTTTTGGTGCCGTTTGGTATGGTGGAAACAGTACTGACTGGGATTGCATTAACGGGAGTTGTAATTTCGGTAAAGGTTTCAGGGCATATTTTGTATTTCAGTTTGCTAAGGGTTCAACTGGTGACGGGTTTACTTTTGCTGTTATCAATGGTGCTGACAATACAGCAAGTTCTGTTGGTGGTGACACGGGTATGGGTGAACTTTTGGCATATGGCGGCGATTCCAGAAAATATGATACGGCATCCAAATATATTGATTCTTTTCTTGATGGAAAAGGGAATGGGATAAAGCCGCCAAAGTTTGCCGTTGAGTTCGATATTTATAAAAATACTGGATGCCCAACCAACCCTTGTGGTCCTGGCAGTAGGTGTGACCCTGCAAACCAGCAGCATATGGCATATGTCTTCTGGGGGGATGAGACTCCAATCAGATGCCAAGAGATTCAATATGTAAAATGGGCACCAGGCTTTTACTATCCGGTTAACAGTGTTGTATATATCGGCAACCCTAAGGTTTTTTACAGAACCACAGATGGCGGAACAAGTGGATCAAACACACCCCCTGCAAACTCCGGTTTGACCTGGGTTAACTCTACATGGATTCGCAGGACACCATATAGCAATGGCTCTACCGTTGTGCCTACTAATCCGAATGGCTATTATTACAACTGCTCGACTGCAGGCAATTCCGGAAATTCAGAGCCGAACTGGTGTACAGGAGTAGGCTGCACAGTTTCAGATAGTGGTGTACAGTGGACGTATGCTGGTTTGACGGGATTTCCAGGGAGAAGTAGTGCTTATGACGATAATAAGCATACTGCGGGCAGCGGCACTGATGATGGCAATAGTACCACCGGTGCTGGCCCAACAAACACAACATCGAGCAATAGCTACTACACAGATGCAAGCAATCCGTCAACATGGCTTGCTGATACAAATAATCCTTCTACTACTAATCCAAAATATGCATTCAGAATGGAGGTTATTCGCGATCCGGTAGCCCGGACATACCGAATAAAGTCGTGGATAAAGACCTGTACGGATGGAACTGAAAATTGTGATATGTACACAATTGCGGCTTTTGGTAATGTGGGAATCGATTATACTGCCGATGCCCCAACGCTTGACAGAACTATAACACTGGATGCAACCTATAACAACAAATTCGATAGATTTCTCTTCGGCTGGACTGTGGCAACAGGAGCAGCGACACAAATAGCAGATGTTCGGAAATTTAGTATGAATTTCAAACCTTAAGAATAGAGAAAAACGGTTGATGGACAGAGGCGAAGGGCTCAAGGATTCGAGTGGAAAACGTAATTCATGGTTATTCATAGTGAGAAGAGTAATTCATAGTGAGAAGAGTAATTCATAGTGAGAAGAGTAATTCATAGTAATTTGTAGATATTTATTGTGAAAAGTGTGATTCGTGGTGGATGGCCGTTGGTTATAACAACAAATTGAGACATTATGACAATTTGACCATTGTGCAAAGCTCTCATACTACCGTTACCCATTCTATTGATGCTGCAATAAGAGAACCTTTTGAAAAAAGGTGTCACAGTCACTTATATTATCTGTTGCAGCAAACCAATGCCGGAGCTCCGGCATTTGTAAAGTACTGTAATCATAGGTGGAATCAGCGACGTTCAAAAAGTTATGCTTTACAGAACTTTGTGGCTATAAGGCGGTTTATAGTTTATAGTTGGTGGAGAAAAGCGCAGTGAAAAAATTATACACACTCAACAAGACTAAGGCAGTTGAGGCTTTATGTTTTCAATCCAAAATCCTAATTCCTAAATCCTAAATGCTTTTATCTCTCGCAGAGCCCGCAGAGAAAGGCAGAAGACAGCATACAGAAGACAGAAGTCAGAAGTCAGGAGGCAGGAGAAGGTTAGATGTTTAGCAAAAAACCAAACTTACTCCACTCACTCCACTTACTTAACCCACTCAACGCTTTACCGCCTCCCTTCAATCCTAATTCCTAATTCCTAAATCCTAAATGCTTTTTTCTCTCGCAGAGTCCGCAGAGTCAGCAGAGAAAGACGAGATAGACTTGTGGCCAGAATTCTGAGACAGACGAATTCTGTCCACACTTCATGCCCTTCGGGCATCCATGCAGTTTCTATCGGGGAACCATTACATCTTCTGGATTCCCGCCTGCTTCGACAGGTTCAGCAACTTGCGGGAATAACAGTGTTGTTGAGCCTTCTGTCCTCTGTCTCATAAATCAGAATTCAGAATTTTGTCTCCTTCTATTCTCACTATGAATAACCATGATTTATAGTAATTTGTTGTTATTAATGTAATTTATAGTTATTTGTTGTTATAACCAACGGCCATTCAGCACGAATCACACTTTTCACAATAAATATCTACAAATTACTACAAATTACCATGAATAACCATCAATTACTATCATCTCCTGTCTCCTGTCTCCTGTCTCCTGTCTCCTGTCTTCTGTTTCCTAAATCAGAAGTCAGAATTCAGAATTTTGTCTCCTTCTATTCTCGCTATGAATAACCATGATTTATAGTAATTTGTTGCTATTAATGTAATTTATAGTTATTTGTTGTTATAACCTACGGCCATTCACCACGAATCACACTTTTCACAATAAATATCTACAAATTACTACAAATTACCATGAATAACTATGAATTACGTTTTCCCCTCGAATCCTCGACCCCTTCGCCTTTCTGCTGTATTAATAAAATATACAAAAATACTGTATTCCTTTCGTTGAATTATGCTATTATCGTTAAAAACAGGGTGGGTTGCCTAAAACGTGGAAAACGAGAGAAAAACAAAGACGCAGCTTATCGATGAGATTGAGGCGTTACAAAAAGAGAACGATGAACTGAAGAAATCAGTAGCCGAACATAATAGGCTTGCTGAACTTGCCATGCGTGCCAAAAAGGAATGGGAACACACATTTGATTCCATTCCGGACCTTGTTGCAATAATAGACAAAGATTATCACATTATAAGAGCGAACAAGGCGATGGCGGACAAGCTTGGGCTTACCCCCAGCGAAATGATTGGTAAGACCTGTTACGAGTTGGTTCATTCTGATGATAAACCACCTGTTTCTTGCCCACATACGCTTTTGTTGAAGGATGGACAAACACACTTTGCTGAAAATTTTGAAGAGAATCTAAAGGGGTTTTTTCTTGTTTATGTCTCTCCGTTGTATGATGACAGGGGTGATATAATCGCTTCGGTTCATGTAGCAAGCGATATATCGAGGTTTAAGGCGATAGAAAAGGCGCTTATAGAGAGCGAAGAAAAATACAGGAATATCTTCGAGAATGCCGTTGAAGGCATATTTCAGACAATACCAAAGGGACGTTTTATAACTGTCAACCCCGCAATGGCACATATACATGGTTTTTCATCACCTCAGGAAATGATTGATAGCGTTACACATATTGGTGAGCAACTATATGTAAATTCCGAAGACAGGGTGAGATATCGCACTATCATTGAAGAGAAAGGCGAAGTGAAAGGTTTTGAGACAAGGGTACGTCATAAAGACGGTTCTGTTATATGGACATCGGTCAATGCTCGTGCCGTGAAGGATTCGGCAGGCCGCATTGTGCGTTTTGAAGGCATAGTGGAAGATATTACAAAAAGGAAGGCGATCGAAGAAAAACTTAATGAGCAGGTCTATTTTTTACAGGTCTTGATAGATACAATACCTGCCCCGATATTTTATAAGAATGCAAAGGGAATATATCTGGGGTGCAACAGGGCATTTGAATCTTATCTCGGCAAATCAAAGGAACTGATCATTGGAAAAACAGTCTACGAAGTGACACCTAAAGATACAGCCGACAAATATCATGAAATGGACTTGGCGCTTTTCAGAAACCCCGGCGTACAGATTTATGAAACGGTTGTTATTTATCCTGATGGCTTACAGCATAATGTCATTTTCAATAAGGCTACCTATAAGGATACCGATGGCAATGTGGCAGGACTGGTTGGTGTGATACTTGATGTAACAGACCTCAAAGAAAAGGAGATTGAACTCAGAAAGGCAAAGGAAGAAGCTGAGATTGCAAGCCGTGTAAAAAGTGAATTTTTAGCCAGTATGAGTCATGAGATAAGAACGCCCATGAATGCAATAATCGGTATGGCGGAACTCTTACTCGAGACACCATTGTCCGAAGAGCAGCAAAAATATGTTCGTGTTTTGAGGGATGCCGGAGAGAACCTTCTTGGTTTGATAAACGATATTCTTGATTTGTCAAAGGTTGAGGCAGGACAAATTCAACTGGAGATTATGGATTTTAACATCCAGGATCTTATTGAAAAAACGTGTGATGTTATGGCGTTGCGGGCACACGATAAGAATCTTGAGTTGGCATGCCGTATATTTCCAAACGTGCCGATATATTTAAAAGGCGATCCAACCCGTTTGAGGCAAATCTTTGTTAACCTCATTGGTAATTCAATCAAATTTACAGAGAAAGGTGAAATAATTGTGGAAGCGAAGATAGCGGAAAGCAGTGTTCGTAATTCACAATCCAAAATCGATCTTGTTTTTTCTGTCCGTGATACAGGTATAGGCATACCGAAGGAGAACCTCAATAAAATCTTCGATAAATTTACCCAGTTGGATGGATCTACTACACGGAAATATGGTGGTACCGGTCTTGGTCTTGCAATCACAAAGCGTTTGATAAAATTGATGAATGGTGAAATTTCGGTTGAAAGTGAACTCGAAAAAGGTACAGCAATGTCTTTTGTATTGCCTTTTGAGATACAAAAGGATTGGAAACCAGCAGAGATGAGGATCAATGCTGTAAATCTTTCGGGCGTCAGAGTGCTTGTTATTGATGATAACGATACAAACAGGCTGATCTTAAGAGAAATCATGAACAGCCTTGGCGCCATTGTTACAGAGGCAGCAGATGGTAAAAGCGGTCTTGAGGAGTTGAGGCAAGGTTTTGCCAATAACAAACCTTTTAGGCTTGTTTTGCTTGATTATTTCATGCCATTAATGGATGGCCTTGGTGTTGTGAAACGGATTAGAGAAAACCGTTGGCTCGAAAATTTATCAATAATTATACTTACTTCTGGTCATGTCAGCGGTGACAGAGAAAAGGCAAAGCAGTATGGTGTGTCTAATCTGCTTCGTAAACCCATTAAAAAGGCGGAACTCATAGAGGCAGTTGGTGTAGCGATGAATCAAATCTATTTTGCGGAAAGCAAACCTTTTCCAGAGGCAAATAAGATAAAAATGACTTATGGAGACATAAAGAGACCGCTGAATATACTTGTTGCAGAAGATAATGAGGACAACCGTCTTCTTGTTTGGTCGTATTTTAAAAATACCCCCCATAAGGTTCATCTGGTTGAAAATGGCAAGTTGGCGGTTGAAAGGGTTGTGGAGGGAAGTAATGTATATGACCTTATCATTATGGATATGCAGATGCCTGTGATGGATGGATATGAGGCGACCAGGAAGATAAGGGAATGGGAAAAGAATAATGGGTTGATCCCGACACCAATTGTTGCACTTACGGCATACGCACTCAAAGATGATGCACAGAAGTGCTTCGATGCAGGCTGTGATGGATATGTTACCAAACCGATAAAGAAAACGCAGTTTTTTGACACATTGGCAAAATATGCGAGAAAATGAATTATAGTAATTTGTTGTTATAAACGTAATTAGTGGTAATTTGTTGTTATAAACTATGGCCTTTTTCACCATGAATTACCTTGTGTTATAGTAATTTGTTGTTATTAATGTAATTAGTGGTAATTTGTTGTTATCAATTATGGTCTTTTTCACCATGAATTACCATGAATTACTATAAATTACCATAAATTACGTTTTCCACTTGACCCCTTTTTTTCTGTCATCCCCGAGTGTTTCTATCGGGGAACCATTACATCTTCTGGATTCCCGCTAAAAGCATGCGGGAATGACAGTGTTGTTGAGCCCTCTGCCTCTGTCCTCTGCCCTCTGTCTCATAAATCAGAATTCAGAAGTCAGAAGTCAGAATTCAGAATTTTGTCTCCTTCTCTTCTCACTATGAATAACCATGATTTATAGTAATTTGTTGTTATTAATGTAATTAGTGGTAATTTGTTGTTATCAATTATGGTCTTTTTCACCATGAATTACCATAAATTACCATGAATTACTATAAATAACCATGAATTACGTTTTCCACTTGACCCCTTTTTTTCTGTCATCCCCGAGTGTTTCTATCGGGGAACCATTACATCTTCTGGATTCCCGCTAAAAGCATGCGGGAATGACAGTGTTGTTGAGCTTTCTGACCTCTGTCCTCTGCCCTCTGTCCTCTGTCCTCTGCCCTCTGCCCTCTGATCTCTGACCTCTGCCCTCTGCCCTCTGCCATGACCCCTTCGCCTTTTAACTAAAGATCCGGGCATCAATTCTTGAGTTTTTTGAGTTCTCCAATCTTTAGATGTTCCTTTAACAAGAGCAAAAACCCTATTATATTATATGGGATGTACCATGAAGCGTGAAAAAGGATTGATACAGTAAAACCTTCATGCTTAGGTATACCGAAAATTGACAAAAGATATACGAGAAGAAACTGATAAACCCCTATATAGCCTGGCGAGGAAGGTATTGTAAGCCCCATGTTTAGAAGCGCACATATAAATGGCACATATAAGAAATCCAGGTGCACGCCAAGGGTAGACATCACGAAATACAAAGCAGTGCTCATAGAAAACCACTGAAAAAACGCGATGACTATGAACATGATGATATTGAAAGGTGACTGTATTCTTTGAAGGTTTTCCTGGATTTCGATTATACGTCTTGCAAACTTTAAAATCAGTGGTTTATTGATTTTATCGAGATATGATGAAATCTTGTTTACAATCCCTTTCCTGCTGAAGACGATCATCAGGATTATACACGTTGTAAGAAGACCAACGAGAGCGTATATAGCATTCGAGATGTTTGGCGGCAGATTGTGTTTCGGGAAAAACAAAAAGGTTATAATCAGAAGTCCGACAAGGTCAAAGACCCTATCGACAAGCACTGTGGATAAGCAGTATGTGAAAGAAACACCTTTTCTTTTTGAAAGGACATATCCCCTCGCAAGCTCTCCAATCCTTGCTGGGAGTACATTGTTGACAAAAAGACCTATTAATAGGGAAATCGACGTATCTGAAAATTTTATATCTCCGCCTGATATCTTTTGCCATTTGAAGGCGCTTAACATTATGCTGATGGCAATGAATAACAATGGCATAAAGATCAGCCTGCAATCTGCCTTTTTCAGGGTCTCGATGATTGCGTTGGCATTGATATCCTTCAGAGAAAAATAGAGCATTATTATGCTGACAAAAAATCCCAAAACTGTAATGGTATGTTTTTTTTTCATGTTTAGATGAGGGCTGAACAAGCGAGCCGAATTATTTTAATTTTTTTCCTACTTTCTGTTCAACTGACTCTATTTTTTGAATAATTCTGTTTCCCTTACCCTTTCTGATATCGAGCTTTATGGTTGAGTAAATCCTACTGCAGTCCGGTTCAAGCTCTTTGTATGCTGCTTCGATTATATGCAGTGCTTCGTTTAGTGTTTCCACTTCGACGATCGTACCCATAGACGTCAACTTGTACGAGTTGTAGCCCGCATCGATCATTTTGATAATCCTGCCTACGTAGGCACTTACGCTTTCTCCTTTGTCTGTTGGAAACATGGCAAATTCAATCAAAACTGACATCTTTACCTCCTTTCAACGCTTTGGTAATGGTTTCGACTTTTGTGTTTGTTGTTTATCGGCTGGTTTTTTCTTTGCAGAGGTTTGCTGTTTTTGCATTGATGTATCGAACTTTTCTATCTTAGCCTTTATGGTGTTTATCTCGTTGTTTATTTGTCCAACGTCGCCTTTGTTTTTATCGGATTCTTTTTTCAGACTGTCCAGCCTCGATTCAATTGCCGCCAGTTGGGATTTTAGACCTGAAGTATCTATGCTATTTAGCTTTGCCCTTAAATCTGTCAACTCTGCGCTTAAGGCGGACATGTTTATCCAAGAAAGGGCTGAAATAATCCCAACAACGACAAACAGTAATATAGTAACAATATGTAAAAGAGGAGACAGATCATGAAGCTTGGTCAAAAACCCCTTTTTTTCCACAAAGGTTTCCTTGTTATCCAGATATTCTTCAGGAATTTTAAATAGTTCATCGTCGTTTTTTGCTTGTTTTTCTTCCCCATCTAATTTATTCATAATAGTACTCCACGATAAGATGATATTTTTTTGGATTTCGTTTATACTAACAGAAATGATACTAAAGTAAAAGAGTATTGTAATAGATGAAAGCGAATGCAAAAGAGCCAAAATCAGGCAAAAGAGACTTACTCAATATTATCCTCGAGACATCTACAAATCTTATCAACATTTCTCCGGAAGGAATTGATGAAGAGTTCAACAACGTCCTCAAAGCCATAGGTGCCTATGCAAATGCTGATAGGAGCTATGTTTTTCTGTTTTACGATGATGGTAAGAAGATGTCAAACACACATGAGTGGTGTGCAGAAGGCATTGAGCAGCAGATAAAGCACTTACAGGGGATGGATGTAGGCGATCTTCCCTGGTTTGAAAAAAGGATTAAAAACCTTGAGGTGTTTCATATCCCTGATGTTAAAAGACTTCCGATTGAGGCGGAAAAAGAGAAAGAAGAATTTCTAAATGAAAATATCAAGTCTCTTGTTGCGGTCCCTATTGTCTCTGACCGTTCTGTTATCGGTTTTTTAGGTTTTGACAGTGTGCTTCATAAAAAGACATGGTCTGAAGACAGAGTTTTCCTGTTTAAGATTGTTGCCGATATCTTTGCAAATGCTATTACAAGAAAGAACATGCTGTTGGAGCTGAAAGAAAGCGAATCAAAGTATAAGACGATATTTGAATATGCGAACGATGCCATCTTTCTTACGAAAGATGGTGTTTTTGCAGATTGCAATACAAAGGCTTTAAAAATGTTTGGTTGCAAAAGAGAAGACATTATTGGACAGAGTCCTGCCAGGTTTTCACCTGCTTTTCAGCCCGATGGCAGTGTTTCAAGCGAGGAGGCCTTCAAGAGGATAAAGAGCGCATTGGACGGCAAGGCACAATATTTTGAATGGACACATATGCGAAAAGATGGTCGTTTGCTGGATACAGAGGTTAGCCTAAGCAGGATCAAGATAGATAAAAAGAGATATATCCATGCAATTATTCGTGATGTAACTGAACGGAAAAACATGGAAATTCTTCTGAAAAAGGAAAAAGAAAATCTGCATTCTGTTTTGCAAAAGGCGCCATACGGGGTGTTAGTGGCAGACAGGAAAGGCAGGTATACATATATGAACCCTGAATTTACAGCGATTACAGGGTACACGCTAAATGACATACCTACAGGCAGGGATTTTTTTTATAAGGCATTTACGGAAAAAAAGATACGTGAGGAGATCAAGAGTCTTTGGAAGGCTGATATCAATGTAAAAGGGGTGGAGAGGAATCTGGAGGTAAAATGTAAAGACGGTCAAGTCAAAAACATCCATTTCAGACCTACATTGCTTGACGATGGCGGTGTTGTTTTAATGATGTCTGATACTACGGAAAAAAAACAGGCAGAGGAACTGTTCAAGACGCTTGCTGACAACTCGCCTGTAGGGGTTTTCATTATACAGGATGGAATTATTAAGTTTGCCAATCCACACTTCGAGAAGGTGACTGGGTATGAAAAGGGCGAATTGCTTGGAAAGGAATCGATGTTCTTGGTGATGCCTGAAGACAGAGATTTTGCAAAAAAACGGGCGGTTGAGATGTTGAAAAATGAAAAAATACTGCCTTACGAGATAAGGGTTCTGGCTAAAGAAGGAAAAATAGTATGGATTCTCCAGTCAGTAATCTCAATAAGATTCAAGGGAAGACTTGCGGTCCTTGGCAATTTTGTGAATATTACCGAGAAGAAGCTTATGGAAGAAAAACTCCGCAACATGTCAATTGTAGACGATTTAACGCAGCTCTATAACAGAAGAGGTTTTTTTATGCTCGCTGAACAACAGATGAAGATTTCGAAACGTAATAACAAGGAGATGTTGTTCTTTTTCATAGACCTTGATGGCTTAAAATCGATAAACGATACACATGGCCATCAGGAGGGGGATGTTGCGCTGATCGGGGCTGCGGGTATATTGAAAGAGACGTTCAGGGATACAGATATTATAGGCAGGATTGGCGGTGACGAGTTTGCGGCGCTTGCGGTGGGCACAAGCGAAATAACCAGAGGATTGCTCATGAAACGTCTCAATGAACATATTGATTCTTATAATGAAAGCTCTAAGGGTTTTTACAGGATGTCAATGAGCGTTGGCATTTCAGTATATAATCCAGAAAACCCCAGTACGATCGATGAGCTTATGTCAGTTGCGGATACTTTGATGTATGAGAATAAAAAAAGGAAAAAGTGTTGAGAACAGAAGGCCTCTGAATGTACGAAGAAAGGTTCTACAGGGGTTTTACACAACCGAATGGTCTGGTGTGTTATGAGGTAAAGTACAAGGAAACAGACCTTTTATGCTGCACTAAAGGAAATCTCAAGGATTTTATCGAGGATAGGGTGCTTTTTTATCGGCACCAGCTTGAAGAATATATAAGGCTAAAACCTGTTTTTATGCACAGTTTGGTACCTGTTGAGTATGACAAATTTGCCCCCGTTATAGTAAGGGAGATGGTAGAGGCGTCCAGTGAGATCGGCGTTGGCCCCATGGCAACGGTTGCAGGTGCTATTGCAGAGTTTGTGGGGCGTGATATAGACAAACTTTCAGACGAGTATATTATCGAGAATGGAGGAGATGTCTACCTTAAGACGCAGAAAGAAAGGGTTTTAATGGTTTATGCAAAAGACTCTCCATTCAGCAAACGGATTGGCATTAAAATACCGCCAGATGAAGAGCCTTATGGTGTTTGTACTTCTTCAGGAACAGTGGGACATTCGTTGAGTTTCGGCAGGGCAGATGCTGTCTGTGTGGTCGGAAAATCATCGCTTTTTATGGATGGACTTGCAACTTATATATGTAATGTTGTAAAACAGAAGAACGATATTCCCCTCGCCATTGAGAAGGGCAGGATATTCAAGGGTGTCAAAGGTATCCTGATTATTGTAGGTGAACATCTCGGTGCATGGGGAGACATTGAGATAGTGAAGATATAAAGATTACCTGTTACAAAACGCAAATTTTAACAGCCTTTAGTCATGAGCATAGAGGCATAGGCGAATCAGCTATAAACGTGAGGAAGATATGAAAAAGAGAATAATTATCAGATTTAAAAGAAAAACGATCGATAAGCCCATAGTATACAGGCTTGCGAGGGATTATGATTTGATTTTCAATATCCTTAGGGCAAATGTATTTCCAAGGGCAGACTCAATGATGGTATTGGAAATCGAAGGTGAAACAGAAAACTTCAATAAAGGAATCGATTATTTAAAGGGTCTGAATCTTGATATCGAACCGATAGAGCAGGATATAAACAGGGACGAATCAAAATGTGTGCACTGCGGTGTATGTACGAGTGTGTGTGCTCCCGAGGCAATTTATATAAACAGGGAAAACATGAAGGTTGAGATCGATTACGAAAAATGTGTGGCGTGTGAATTATGCGTAAAGGTTTGTCCTGTCAAGGCAATGAGCGTGTCCTTTGAATAGTGCATTTTTTAAGTGATGTATGAAATATCAGGTGGTGAGTCTTAAATGAGAAAAAATATGTATAAGATTGTTTTTTTCATTATCTTTGCGTTTGTTCAGTGTGTATTAATTGCATGCCCTTGTTTTTCTGAAGATAAAATACCCAATGGTTTTATCGATTTAGAGAAAGTGATACCTTCTGCGGTCCTTGATATGCGTTATTTTGGTATGCACAATTTTGTGGGCGAGAAGGTAGATGGTTACAATGCACCAAAGTGTTACCTCACAAGACGTGCTGCAGAGGCATTAAAAAAGGTGCAAGACGAGTTGAGCGGTTTTTCTCTTTCGATTAAGATTTATGACTGTTATCGTCCCCAACAGGCGGTTGACCATTTTGTCAGATGGGCGAAGGAGGTTGACAACACAAAGACAAAAGTTGAGTTTTACCCTACCATAGATAAGAGAAATCTTTTCAAGGATGGTTATATAGCGGAAAAGTCAAGTCATAGCAGGGGAAGCACGGTTGATTTAACGATTGTTCCGGTGCCTGTCCCAGAACAGGAAATCTATAAACCGGGACAACCTTTGTTTGAGTGCTATCTTCCTGCAGGAAAACGTTTCAAAGACAATAGCATAGACATGGGAACGGGTTTTGACTGTTTTCATGAATTATCTCATCCAGCGAACAAAAAAGTGGAACCCCAGCAGAGGATAAACAGGCTATTGCTTAAGACGCTTATGGAGAGGCATGGTTTTGTGCATTATGACCAGGAATGGTGGCACTTTACGCTGAAAGATGAGCCATTTCCAAACACCTATTTTAATTTTCCAATCAATTAGCGTCTCATATCTTTCATGAAATTTTATATACACACGACAGGTTGCAAGGCGAATCAATGGGATTCTTATATAATCCAGGAGGAACTCATTAATGCAGGGATGAAGATTGCGAACACTCTGTCGCAGGCTGATTTGATAGTTATAAATGCTTGTACTGTAACAGAAGGGGCAGACAGGGATATCAGGAGATTTATCAATCGTTGCAGGAGACTTGATCATAAGGGGAAAATCATACTTGTTGGATGCCAGCCGCAGGCACATCAGAAAGATACATTTGGGGTAGATCTGATACTTGGTCAAAATGAAAAATATTTTATAAAGGCGTTTATCTCAGAAAATGGTAATTTTATTGGCGATAGGGATAAGATTGTACTCGAGGAAATCCCCAAAAATTCATCTCGGTTCCAGATCGGCAAAACAAGATTTTTTTTCAAGATTCAAGACGGGTGCAACAGGTTTTGCAGTTACTGTATTGTTCCTTATGCACGGGGGATCCCAAGGAGCAGGCCTTTATGCGATGTGCTTGGTTTTCTAAAGGTTTTAAAAGAAAGAGGCATTAAAGAAGTCGTATTGACCGGGATTGAGATATCTGAATACCGTGATCCGTTGACAGGTGCTGGTCTGAATGAGTTGTTGAGGCAGATAGAGGGTTGCGAAACACCGGAGCGTATAAGGCTGAGTTCGATAGACCCCCTTTATGTGGACGATGAATTCATCAATATTATTTCTGAATCGAAAAAGATCGCAAAAAGTCTTCATATTCCTTTGCAGAGCGGGTCTGACAGGATACTTGCGTTTATGAACAGACATTATTCTCAAACCTATATTAGAAACATGCTTGGCAATCTGAACAAAAAGATCCCTGACATAGGCATTGGTATCGATGTTATCGTCGGGTTTCCTGCTGAAGACGAAGAGGACTTTGAAAAGACATATAATCTGCTCGATACGATCGGTATCTATTATCTCCATGTATTCCCTTTTTCAGCAAGGCCTGGTACAGTAGCTGCATCTATGAACAAAAAAGTGCCAGAGCATATAATAAAGGAAAGGGTGCGCAGGCTGAAGAACCTCGACGCACAAAAAAGGGAGGCATTTTACACACGATTCGTCGGAACTGAAAGACAGATGATTGTAGAGGGTAAACTTTACAAAAACCTTTATATGAGAGGGTATACGGAAAACTATATCCCTGTGTATATCCCATATGATAAATTACTTGAAAATAGGGTTGTGAAGGTTAAAATAACGGGTGTGAAAGATGGTATGGTGATGGGGAAAAAGGCAGAGGGTTAGGAGAAGGCAGAGGTCAGAGGAGTCAAGGATTCAAGGATTCAAGTGGTTTGCTTGGTATTTTTTTTCAAAACATAAAAGCGAAGGGTTCAAGGATTCGAGTGGAAAACGTAATTGATGGTTATTCACAGTTAGAAGAGAAGGAGACAAAATTCTGAATTCTGACTTCTGAATTCTGATTTATGAGACAGGAGACAGGAGACAGAGGGCTCAACAACACTGTCATTCCCGCATGCCTTTAGCGGGAATCCAGAAGACAAAAGGCTCAACAACACTGTCATTCCCGCATGCTTTTAGCGGGAATCCAGAAGATGTAATGGTTCCCAGATAGAAACTGCATGGATGCCCGATAGAGGCATTCGAGCATGACAGAAAAAGCGAAGGGTTCAAGGATTCGAGGATTCAAGGGTTCAAGTGGTTTGCTTGGTATTTTTTTTCAAAACATAAAAGCGAAGGGGGCGAGGCAGAAGGCAGAAGACAGAGGACAGAGGTCAGAGGGCAGAGGGCAGAGGACAGAGGACAGAGGTCAGAGGTCAGAGGACAGAGGACAGAGGGCAGAGGTCAGAGGGTTGGAAGGTTGGCAAAAAAACAGAGAAACCAGACAGAGGGTTAGAGGGTTGGCTAAACATCTACACCTCTACACATATAACCTTCTAACCCTCCAGCCTTCTATCCTTCTACGCATCTGACCCTCTTGAAAAAGTAGTTCATAAAATTGGAGGATCTATGTTTGTATTCGGTAATCTATTTTCCGGTATTGCTTACATCTTAGATATGTTGCTCAATCTGTACTTTTGGATTATATTTGCAAGGGCAATTTTGTCGTGGATAAGGCCAGACCCATATAACCCTATCGTCAGGATTATTTGCAGGCTTGTAGACCCTGTTACATACAGAATTTCCAGGATCATTCCAACGAGAATCGGAATGATCGATGTAGCCCCTTTCATACTGATGCTGGCAATTATTTTTGCACAGAAATTTATTGTAGCTACACTGTTTGATTTCGGTATGAGAATGAAATAGGAGGAGATTTTTTATTATGCGATATGCCTTTCTCATGTGGAACAACACGAGAATGATAGTGCTTGTTGCTGTCAGCGCTGCAATATATGCCGCTGCTCTGGCAGCCTTTAAGACAGCCATTCCGCTGATACCCGGTATCACGGAGGTGCGTGTGGCAGGGATATTTCTTATGACATTCGGGTTTCTTTTCGGGCCGGCTGGTGCGTGGGGATTGGGAATAGGAAATGTCATAGGCGACCTTTTAGGGGGCACACTCGGTCCTGCTTCGATTGCAGGTTTCTTTGGAAATTTTTTATTAGGATATTTACCCTACACAATGTGGCTTACATTTTTTCCTTTTGCAGAAACATCATATGAATGGAATGCAAAGAACCCACGAAGCTGGTCAGCGTATATATCTATCAATGTTATATCTTCCTTTGCATGTGCCGTAACGATTGGTCTGATGGTCGATGCGCTTGGGTTTGTTCCGTATGCTGTTGTTTCGAGGATTATAGCTATTAACAATATTATAGGCAATTTTTTAGGAGTCATTTTATTGATTGCAGTTTATGATGTCACAAAGAACCAGCTCGGTCTTCTATGGATAGATGTGATGAGGGTAAAGCCCGTTGGTCTGTCAGTAAGGGGCATTTGCGGGGCGTGGATCATAGCGATTGGTTCAATTGCAGGCTTATGCGCCGGTTTTATCCCAGGTTTACCAACTACGGCAATCATCTGGTCTTCATTGATGCTTATTATTCTGGGAAGCCTTATTTTATAAACGTCTATGGATATCGTTGTTTCAATCAAATCCCTTGTCTTTACTTATCAAAACGCCAAAGAACCGTCTATCAGAGGCATAAACGGGGAGATTGGCGATGGTGAATTTTTGATGATTATGGGACATGGCGGGGCGGGTAAATCAACGCTCTGTTGTGCCATGAATGGTATTGTTCCAAGGTTCTATAACGGCGAGTATTCAGGGAATGTCTTTATAGCAGGCAAACAGACTACGCAATATAATCCATCTGATATGGCAAAAAGGGTTGGTCTTGTACTTCAAGATTTCGAGGCGCAGCTTTTTTCAACAAACGTGGAACTCGAAATAGCATTTGGCCTTGAAAATATTGGTCTGCCAAGTGTCGAAATAAACAGAAGAATCGATCGATATCTGGATTTGATCGGGTTAAATGGCATGAGAAAGGTAGATATCTATACGCTTTCGGGTGGGCAGAAACAGAGGCTTGCTATAGGATCTGTGATAGCGATGGAACCAAACGTTGTTGTAATGGACGAGCCGACTACTGACCTCGATCCTGTGGGAAGACAAGGTGTTCTTTCACTTGCAGGGCTTTTGAGGGATGGAAAGAGAACGCTTGTGATGGTCGATAATGAGCCGGATGCCGCTGTAGGTGCTGACAAATTATGGTTGATGAAGGATGGGGAGATGATAGCGCAAGGTGTGCCCGGGGATTATCTTAAAGATGAGAAGCTTCTTGTTTCTTGCGGAGTTATGCCTTTACAGACCATATCGTTGTTCCGCAGAATGAATTGGCAGGGTGACCCGTTGACCGTTGAGGCAGCCTTGGAGTTGATCCAAAAAAATAATCTTGTGCAATATCGTGATCGTATTATATGGACGGACAGCAATGTATTTAGCGGCAACAATTTTATTATAGAGGCTAAGGATCTGAGCTATCGCTATCCCGGTGCCTCTCAAGATGTATTGAAAGACATCAATTTCGGCATAAAAAGAGGCGAATTTGTAGCGATCCTTGGACAGAATGGTTCCGGAAAAACTACCCTTGCAAAACATTTCAACAGATTATTAAAACCTACGTCAGGTGAACTGCTTGTTAATGGCAAACAGACAACACAATACAGACAGAACGAACTTGCGAGGCTTATAGGCTATGTGTTTCAAAATCCTGATAATCAGATATTTGCATCTACTGTAAAAGAAGAGGTGGGTTTTGGCTTGAAGGTGCTCGGTGAAAACGCAAAAGTAATAGAAAAAAACGTTGCAGAGGCGCTTGCTGTTACCGGACTTGAGGGCTATGAAAATATGTCGCCTTTTGTTCTTTCGAAAGGTGTAAGGCAGAGGGTTGCAGTTGCATCTGTTTTGTCTGTCAAACCTGAGGCGATTATTCTCGATGAGCCGACTACTGGACTCGATTATCAGCATCAGAGGGGTAGCCTTGACATGCTAAAGAGACTCAACAAAAAGGGGCATACTGTCGTCATTATCACGCATTCCATGTGGATTGCAGAAGAATATGCGGACAGGTGTATAGTGATGAAGGATGGAGAGATAATAAGCGATGGAAAAACAAGGGCTGTTTTTGCTGACGAAGACCGTCTTGTCCGTGCATCCCTTGTGCCATCTCCAATTGTTCGCTTAAGTAACCGACTTGGCACAAAAGCGATGAATGTTGATGATATGGTGAAGGAATTAAGCGATGAATCTATCCATTTACAGTGATGACAAAACATGGCTGCATAGCCTTGATCCAAGGACAAAACTCTTTGGCACGACCATTGTATTTATTGTCTGTTTGTGTTTTAACCATCCGTTGCACACAGGCGCTATTGCATTATGTATGTTTGCGTTAGTCTTATCAGCAGGGGCGCAAAAAGCCATATGGAAGCTGCGATACATTATATTAATGCTTTTCCTTTTTAGTGCCATGCTCTGGCCATTCTTTACATCCGGAAAGACCATAGTTTGGACATGGAAATCTCTCAAACTGACAAGGGAATCAATTTTATATGGATTAGCTATGGGTTTCAGATTGTCAACGTTTGTAATCACAGGGTTGATCCTGATGGCAACCACAAAAAACGAAGAAATAACAGATGGTCTCATAAAGATGAAGATACCCTATCCGTTGGCGTTTGCCTTTTCAACTGCCTTGCGACTTGTCCCGACATTTGTGAAGGTAGGGGCGACCATTGTTCAGGCGCAGGTCTCACGCGGTCTTGACCTTGAATCAAGAAATATCATAAGTCGTTTCGGCAAATTTATTCCGCTTGCAGTTCCAATGTTTATCTCTGCAATAAGGTATACAAACCTTCTTGCTATGGCGTTAGAATCGAGGGGTTTTAGCCCCGATATGCAACGGACGTTCTTTTATGAACCCACGATGACAAAGAGGGATTGGATTATCCTTTCTTTTTTGGCTGCTCTACTTTTTATATCGCTTTATATGAGGATAATCCTCAATATGGGTGTGGTGATGCCAGGAAGGATATAAACAAATGATTATCCATAAGGCAGTATGCATAACACAGGAAATGGAAGCGTTCTGCAATATGTTCTAACCCAACTTCATGAAATCTCTTCCTATCAGGCCTGTTTTTGGCAGACATCAATTATCGGTATTCAATGATAATAAGTAGTTACCATTACCTTCAAGCTTGTCGAATCGGTACGGACACAAAGAGGGCCGAGACAGAGGATGGTCCTCAAC
>Ga0209719_1002438_pt1 | contig 19278 bp, 16 predicted proteins | sample AD_JPNAS2_MetaG_FD_184421 | JGI IMG/M metagenome (GOLD analysis project Ga0209719, IMG submission 184421) | Active sludge microbial communities of municipal wastewater-treating anaerobic digesters from Japan - AD_JPNAS2_MetaG (SPAdes) (version 2) | ecosystem: Engineered > Bioreactor > Anaerobic...
TTTTGCATTTAATCCTCCTTTCGCCAGGAAGAAACATCTAACTTCATTAAAGATAAAAAAAGTGTTTATTGCAATAAACATTATAATGAAGACAAGAAGGATGTAAATTTAACCTTTTCCTTTAACGAAATATATAAAATTCTATCTAAAAATGCATTTATCATATATAATGATAGGAAGGAGTGACATAATGAAAGTTGTTATCTTAGCAGGCGGATTCGGAACTCGTATCTCCGAAGAATCACAATTCAAACCAAAACCAATGATCGAGATTGGCGATATGCCAATTTTATGGCATATTATGAAACAATATTCATCCTATGGTTTTAAAGAGTTTATTATTTGTGCTGGTTATAAACAAGACTATATAAAAAAGTGGTTTAGAGATTATTCACTAATTACATCTGATGTTACATTTGATTTTTCTCAAAAGGATAGAATAATTATTCATGAAAAGCATACCGAGCCATGGAAAGTCACAATCGTGGACACTGGTTTGAATACTCAAACAGGTGGAAGAGTCAAAAGAATTAAAGATTATGTGGGCAATGAAACATTCATGCTCACTTATGGTGATGCGGTTGGCAATATTAACATCAAAGCACTATTAGATTATCACAAATCGCATGGCAAAATAGGCACTGTATCTGTATATAACTTTGGCCAAAACAAAGGTGTTTTGGAAATTAATAACGGCAGAGTCGAAGCCTTTAGAGAAAAATCAGATTTAGATGGTGACTTAATCAATATTGGCTTTATGGTCTTCGAACCAGCATTTTTTGATTGCATTGAAGGAGATGACACGGTTCTTGAGAAAGATCCAATGACAGCTTTAATTGCTGGCAATCAACTTATGGCATATACCCACAAAGGATATTGGCAATGTATGGACACCTTAAGAGAAAAAGAAAAACTAGAAAAACTTTGGAATAGTGGTAACGCTCCATGGAAAATATGGAAGGATTAATTGTGGATTTATCATTTTATAAAGATAAGGTTGTTTTAATAACTGGACATACTGGATTCAAAGGATCTTGGCTATCTAAAATTTTGATTATGGCCGGGGCAAAAGTTGTTGGTTATTCTTTGGAGGCGCCAACAAAGCCTAGCCTTTTTGAACTCTCAAAAGTCGAGAATCAAATGGTTTCGATTATCGGCGATATTCGTGATTATGAACATTTAAAAAAAGTATTTGATAGATATCAACCAGAACTTGTTTTCCATTTAGCGGCACAACCAATCGTTAGAGAATCATATATCGATCCACGATATACATATGAAACAAACGTTATTGGTACAGTTAATATTTGTGAATGTGTTAGATTAACACCATCAGTCAAGTCATTTTTAAATGTTACAACTGATAAAGTTTACTTAAATGATGAAGAACCAGACCATCCATTTAAAGAAGATGAACCATTAGATGGATATGATCCTTATTCAAATTCTAAATCATGTTCTGAACTTGCTACCCATTCATATAAAAAATCATTTTTCAATCAAATGAATGTAGCTGTTTCTACCGCTAGAGCCGGTAACGTTATAGGCGGTGGGGATTTTGCAAAAGATAGGATTATCCCAGACTGCATTAGAGCAATTGAAAAAGGCGGAGAAATCATTGTTAGAAATCCATATTCAACAAGACCATATCAACATGTTTTAGAGCCCCTTTATATTTATCTAAAGATTGTTGAAGAACAATATAAAGACGCTTCTAAACAAGGATATTATAATGTTGGCCCGGATGATTGCGACTGTGTTAATACTGGCGATTTAGTCACTAAATTCTGTAATGCCTGGGGAGATAACATCAATTGGATTAATAAACATGATGGTGGCCCTCATGAAGCAGCATTCTTAAAACTTGATAATCAAAGGATTAAAGATGTTTTTGGTTGGTCGCCTATATGGCATATTGATGAATGTATAAATAAAATTGTTGAATGGACAAAAGTCTATTTTAATAACAAAGATGATGTTCCTTCAGAAATGGATAAAGAAATTGAAGCTTTTTTTGGAGGCATTAAACAATGAAGGTTATTGTTACTGGCGCTAACGGGTTTATTGGTAAGCAACTTATTAATGAATTATTAAATAGAAACTACAAAATTGTAGCACTGGACATTAGATTTGATGACGCTTTATTAAATAATAAAAACGTTACATGTATTAATGTTCTTGATAAAGAAGTGTTTGAGCTAGTTTCTTTAATACCTGCTGATAACTATAACTGCTTTTTCCATTTAGCGTGGGCAGGTACATCCGGCCCAAATAGAGCTAATTATGAAATGCAATTAAATAATGTTAAGCTCGCATGTCAATATGTGGAACTATGTAGCAGAATAGGCTGTAAAAGATTTTTATATGCTTCCTCAATTAATGAAATGGAAACTTATGAATACTTGCAATCTGATGATATCGAACCAAGCGGTGGATATATCTATGGCACTGGTAAACTAGCCGCTCATCTTATGGGAGAAACTGTTGCTAAGACAAACAATATTGATTTTATACCAGTCATTATTACAAATATTTATGGAGTCGGCGAAAAATCCGCAAGAATGATTTACACATCGATTGTTAAACTTATTAATGGAGAGCATTGTTCGTTTACTGAAGGATTTCAAACATATGATTTTATCTATATCACCGACGCCATTAATTCAATTGTTGAAGTAAGCGAAAAAGGAAAACCTTTTAATAGATATTATATCGGTTCTGGTGAACCAAAACCTTTAAGAGAATTTTTATTAACTATGAGAGATATTGTAGACCCAAAAGCGGAGTTAGGCTTAGGGGATATTCCTTTCAAAGGAATCGATATTTCATACAGCCAATTCGATTTGAAAAAAGTTGAAAAGGATACTGGGTATAAGAATGAAATCAGTTTTGAAAATGGAATAAAAATGACCGCTGATTGGATTAGAAATGGAGATAATTAACATATGCAAAAATTTGAGTTTCAAGAGTTGGAATTAAAAGGCGCGTTTCTTGTCAAACCATTTTTTGCTGCCGATAATCGTGGTGGCTTTTTAAAAGATTATTCTAAAGAAGTATTTAAAAATAACGGCATATCATACGATTTAGCCGAGGTGTTTTATACCATTTCTCACAAAGGAGTTATTAGAGCGCTTCATTTTCAAGAAGTGAATCAACAACCAAAATTGGTGAGATGTGTTTCCGGCAAGGTTTTTGATGTTATTGTTGATCTTAGACCAGATTCCCCAACATTTAAAAAATGGATGGGCTTCTATCTCACTGGTGATAACATGAATGAACTATTGATTCCTGCTCATTTTGCCCATGGCTATCTAGTTATCGAAGATTCCATCGTTTCTTATAAATGCGCCGCTCCTTTTGATGGACCACATGATAGTGGGATAATGTATAACGACCAAGATATTGGGGTTGAGTGGCCATTCGAAGAGATTGGTGGTATTGAAAATTTGATTATCGCGGAGAAAGATAAACACTTGCAGTCTTTTGCAGACTATTTCTTAAAAGGTTGTAAATGATGAGAAAAAATTTTTTGTTTATAGGTTCCTTACCAACTAATAAATTTTATTTCGATGGTGAAAGAAATAAATCCAGAGACGTTTTAAATGCGCTTCAAAACAAGTATGGGAAGAAATGCTCTATCGTTAATTTGTCATTGAACCAATATGTTCAAGTTATAAAAATGATTTTTTTATCCATATTTTTTGAGTATGATTTTATATTTGTTTCCAAATGTCTAGTTGGCGGTAGCAAAGCGATAAAATATTTACAAAAATTTGCCAACAAAAGTAATAAGCATAGAATTGTTTTTTATTTAATTGGCAATGGATCAAATGGATTTGATGACAAGGTAATCCATTATGATTATGTAAAACATACACGACATATTATAGTTGAATCGCCGGATGTTGAATTAGAATTACTATCCAAAAAAATTGTTAATAAAGAATCTGTTTCTATAGTTCCATGCCTAAAACCAAATTATTCAATTGAACCAGTTGAAAAAGAGTATCCTGTTAAGACTTTAAAACTTATCTTTTTTTCTAGAGTTACTGAATTGAAGGGTGTTATGGATGCAATAACTGCTGTTTCAAATATTAACGAAAAGTTTGGCAAAAATATGTTTGAATTGGATATAGCTGGTGGATCTGGTTTTAATGAAAAGGAACAATCTTTCTTGCGTGAGGTTAAGCAACTCGCTAGTGAGAAAAGCTTTATAAATTATTTGGGGCTTGATTTAAGAATTGAAGGAGAAGAATCGTACAAGAGATTGCAATCATACGATTTGCATATTTTTCCTTCAAAATTTTATCAAGAATGTGCTCCTGGTAGTGTTATCGATATGTTTATTGCTGGCGTGCCCACTCTTTCAAGTAATTTCCCATCTGCAAAATATCTTATGAGCACAGATGATTCATTCTTTTTTGAAATGAACAACATCGCAGATTTAGAAAAACAATTACTGTTTATATATAATAATCAAATAGCTTTGAATAAAATGAGAATAAATTCTTATAAAAAAGCCAAGTTATATAGTGAAACACATTTTATTGATGAAATCGAAAAGATTTTAGAAAGGATGGCCAAATGAAATCTTACAATGCTTCCGTGTTAATTCTTTCATGTGATAAAAACTATGATTTGTATAAATGGATAAACAGGACATGTGATTGTTTTTTGAATCTCGGTATCGAATGTGTTTTGGTTACTGAAAATGACATTGACAATTTTGATAAAAGAATCAATTCTTTTGCCACACATAACAATAATTTTGATGAAAGGTTTGTTTTTGGCGTTGAACAATGTAAAAATGATAACGTTATTGTTTTTCTTGATGATTATTACGTTCATGATGAACATCTGGATGTTAAATTGATAAATTGGTTGGAAGTAATAGAAAAAGAACAATTAGCCGCTTTGCGAATCGCATCTATTAAAAAAATGTATATAAAGAAAAAGAAAATCAAAAAAGGGTATTATTCCTTATCTCGCATCCAACCATATGAGATTGATTTTCATCCTACCATTTGGAACAAAAAAGAACTTCTTGCCTTGATTAAGAATAGAAGGTTTTCTCCGTGGAGTTTGGAACCGTGTTTCGCTTTATATTTGGAAGACAAAAAAAGTGGAATAACTAAGGAAACCATTCAATATGATGAATTAATCATTCAGGGTGCCTTTTTTAAAAAGCCATATAAACGATATTGTTCTAGAGAATACGAAGGCAATAAGAGAATTGCTAAAGGAAGAAAATTTGTTGCCCGTTCTTTTAAAGTTTTTATCTTTAACATTTCTCCTTACTGGCTTGTTCATTTATTGCGAAAGCTTTTCAAAATCAAATCAGTATCGGCGGAGGCAGAATTGTAATGGTTCCATCTATAACTGTCGCTGTTTGTGTGTATAACACACCAAAGAAACTATTAGATGATTGCATGAAATCTCTGGTTTCTCAGGACTATTCAAACTTCGATATTTTAATTATTGATAATCATTCAACAGAAAAAGAAATGCTGGGATCGCTTTCATATTGGGCAGAAAATTACTCGCATATCGTCAGGATTATTCATAAGAAAGAAAATAGAGGCTTGCACGATTCTCGAAATATTGCAATTAAAAATTGCAAAGGACAATACATTGCTTTTGTTGATAGTGATGATGTTGTAGCAAAAAACTATCTATCGAAATTAGCATTTAATGTTTCCTTGAGGGAGGGGTTAATTATATCCAAGATAGGATTCAAAAGATTTTCTGAAAATTGCTCTTTTGAACATAAAAATATTAAGCCATCCTTTTTTGATAGAAATGAATCCCTTCTAAGATTGTTAACCGAAAGAATAATGCCATCAGTATGGGGGACTCTGTTTCCTGTTTTGTGTTTTGATGGTTTCCTTTGCTCGGAAGAAAATGGTGTTGATGATATGCAAATGAATTTGTATGCATTTGACAAATGTGATTTTGTTGTCTACTCAGAAGAGCAATTGTATGGATGGAGAAATTTCACAGGATCATCGATGAAAAATAATAAATTCCTTCATATGGTTGATTTTTCCTTGCTTAAGTGGCTAGATTATGCTGAAAACAAATGCCACGATGCGGTACCATATTTAAAATTTAGATTAGCTATTTCATCAGTAAAATGTTCTATCGTTGATAAGTATCGTGAAATGAAATGGCATGACTTTGTCTTGTTAATAACTCCATATATCTCAAAGATATCAAAATCACTTAAAACTTCTAAAATATTGTTTTTAACAAAAAAACAAAGATTATCATATAACTTTATGTGCCGATTCAAACATCTTTATTGTTCCATGTACGCAAAAAAGAGAAACTTGATGTAATTTTCCGTAATTGCTTGCTCAGTAAATTTTAGAACAAAACAACCAAACAGTGTTAATTGCTGCGATAGTATTGTTCTTAAGAATAGCTCGTAGAAAGGAGTAATTTAATCCATGATTAATATTTTTGTTCCTACTAAAAACCGTCCTGATGTAATTGCGTGGCTCTTATCTAAATATAAAAATCAAGACCTGTCTTTGTTTCGCTTAATCATACTTGATTCTAGCGATGATGGTTGCACGGAGGAAATTGTAAAACAATCTGATTTATTTAATGTGGAATTTAAGCGCTTTGATTCTCAAGTTAGTCTTGATGAAAAAATGTTCTATTGTTATAAAAGTCAATATGATGGTTGGTCTATTTTGACAAGGGATCGGAATTCTTTGTGCATTGAAAAGTGTGTGCAAATTTTAAGCAAGTTTCAACAAGATGATGTGGTTGCTATTTGTGATAAAAATTCACCTTTTCGTGAACAATTCTGGATAAAAAAATATAGTAGTAAAATGTTTGTTAGACTTGATAGAGATAGTTTTTTTGAAAATGCTTTTTGGCTTGCAGTAACTACTGGTTCTATTTTTTTATCTGAAAAAATTGTAAAATCCATTGCTGAATCTGATTATACAAACTTAAAGATCTCTCTTCAGGGGTTCTATGGTGGTTGTATTCCTCCTTTTAATTTTATTGGAAATAACAGTTTTGGAGTTATTGTTTATGGAGAATTTATAAATTATTATCCATTAAGGTCAAAATCTTATTGGTGGGATGATCCATACAAGGTATTTGCCGAGGATCTTTTGCATTCTATGATTTATTTAAATCAAAATCTTTATTCAAAAAAACAAAAAAGAATAGCTATTCGAAACCACTCAAAATTTACTAAAGTTTTAACTTTTTCGAGACTGATTTATTATCGCGGGCAAAAAAGATATTCTTACAAAATGTTTAAAAAGTACCGCAAATCATTGAAAGAAGCGACCGCTATTCCATCTTTGTTATCCTTTTTTATTTCGATTATTCCGGTATTGTTTATTCGACCTATTATATATTTATTCAAAAAACAATAAAACGTTATAGGTAGTAAAAAACTTCCTATTCTTTTTTCCTTAAATATCAAAATGAATATTGAAAAGTTTATTAATTAAAACGGGTTATATCGTTCGTGCTAATATCTTTTGCTTGGATACTATAAATTCATTGTAGACAAAAGAAATATGAGTTGTTTTCAATTTGAAAAAAACTAGGAAATGGTTCTGTTTCATCAAACAAAACAAAAATGACAAAATATCAATATATGCTTTATTGAAAACACGAACAGTTCTGTGTGATTAAGTTTTTGTGGTACACATTTCTTCACTCAATCAATAAATTTTAAAAATTATAAATTTTTAAGAGCATCTACTTTATAACGATATCTTACGATTTGTCCATTTTTCCTTGTTTCTAGAGATTCGGCATATCTTTTTTCTTTTTGGATAATAATAGGAATTAGTTTTATGAAATCGTCTTTAGCAGTTTCCTTTTTGCATTTAACAACTATCAATTCATAATTAGGCAAAACAATCATCTTGTAGTGGTGGATATCCGCTAGTAATGAGTAGTTGAAGTTTTCTTTTAATAGTTCGTCTATCCAGGCACCTGTTCTTTGCTCTTTTGTTCCTACATAATCTTTTCGCTTAATATCTCTTCTTTGTTTCTCTAATGAGGAGATTTTTTCTTTAATTGAATTAAGATTATTAATAACTGATTCATCATTAATAACATCTGGGTTTTGTATTTCTAATGCTTCATTCTTTTTTAGCTCAGCTTGTTGTTCTAATAAATCTGTATTTACTTTAATTAGATCAAACTTCTTTTTAGCACCAAAAGACATAAGAAGAATGACTTTAAGAGTTTCTTTGATTCTTAATGCTACATCTTTAATATCTGTTTGGTTTTTAAGAATATTGATAAAGATATGATCTAAAAGATCACGGTCATAATATGGACTAGTACAATAGATATCATGACTATGTTTACCAATATGACATGTATAGAATTTATCTTTACGTCTATAGTCTTTTCTTTGATGACACATTAAGTTACGGGTACATAATCCACAATAAAAGATTGAACTAAAGTTAGCGTTATAAGTCTTTCTGTTAACGCTAGATTTAAAGCCTTGAACATAATCAAAGAATGGTGGTGGAACTATATAGGAATGATATCCTTCATAAATATAGATAGGTCTTTCACCTTTATTCCTTTTGATCATTCCATTGACATAGTTACTTTTGAATGTTTTTTGAAGAACTACATCTCCTATGTATCTTGGGTTCGAGATTATGCTCTCATACATTCTGTTTCTAAACGATTTTGAAAAGTTTAATGATGAAAAATCCCTTCTTATAAATCCATCAACATCATGCATCTTGATATTAGATACAAAGAGCATAAATACTGTCCTAATGGCGATAGCTTCTGGTTCATAGATATAAATCTTATCAAAGCTATCTTTTCTATATCCTAATATTGGTCTAACTCTTTTAGAGATATTACCTGATTCCATTCTTTCGTGGATGCCAGAGGAAACACGAACTGACTGCTGACGTGATTCTTCCTGTGCTAAAGCGGAATACATAGTAAGCATAAAATCTAGCTTTGAATTAGAAGCATATAGCTCATCAGTTTCAAAATAGACTTCAACACCCAGATTTCTTAATTCATATATAGCTTGTAGAGTGTTTATAGTGTTTCTTCCAAATCTTGACATTTGTTTAACTAAGATAAGATCGATAAGACCTTCTCGACATTTATCCATCATGTCTTGGAATTCTTCTCTTTTATCTATAGATGTTCAAGACTCAGTATCCGCAAAAATTCCTACAAATTCCCATGTGTCCGCGTGTTCTTCTTGAATTATTCTTTTATATCTACCAATTTGAGTATTAAAAGATTCTAGTTGTTCTTCACTATCAGTGGACACTCTAACATAAGCACATACTCTTAGTTTGTGTTCTGGACTAGCTTCTTTTATTAATTCTTTTCCTAACTTTTTAGTCGCTGGAATTATTGTCTTTTTTACCATATATACTTATAACAGGCATTTTGTATTTCTTTCTTAGAAGAATTATGGCTTCGGCCATCTCAAAAACATCGATAACTCCCTTATCGCATAATTCTTCTAAGATATAAAGACAGATGTTATATTCATATGGGAGTTTCTTATCAAAGATAACCTTGTCTTTATTATGCATAGTAGCGCCTTTTCCTTATGTGATATAAATCCATCAAAAAAGAGAGAAGTTCAAGTGGTGTTTGAACAGTGTCAATAGGAAAGCCAATTTTTCTTCTATCATTCATTTCTTTCTACATTTCTTTTTTCTAAGGAAAGAATAAATGTATAAAAAAATAAAGGAAGAAAAATCTTAAATTAGCATTTCGAATAATATTTAAAAATCGATGTTATAATTTTTATGTATTTAAAAAGCAAAGATACTAATGGAGGTAAAAATATGTTTAGTAATTTTATTAAATTTAAAGAGGAACTGGCTGACGTGTTATCCTTATTTGAATCACCTGTATTTAATTATCCGCGCACAGATGTCGATATATCAGAAATAAACAAAACTTTGAAAGTCTTAAATAGCAATAAAAACAATTTGATACACATTTTTTCGCTGATGGATGATGAAGATATAATAAATGCTTTGCAAGTTTTAGGAAGAGAGCAATTTGAGAATAGCAAAATGGTTGATAGTCCATTTAGAAAATCAATTTTTAAACTGTTTTCATATGAATTATTGTTATACATTCTTTCTTTTATTTTAATGAGCGGGCGCTATTCCCTCTTTTCTTCTATTGTTTTAAAAAAATATATGGTTTTACAAGGACCATATTCAGTCGCCGAACAAACCTTCTTTGAATTGTTTGGAATAAAACGCGAGGATGCAGGCAATATTAAGGAGATTAATGGGTCGGAACAAGATTTGTGTGTCTCAGATTATCTTCATGGTAATCTTAATAACAAAATAGCGACTTTTGATGATCTAGCCTCTTGTGATCTTATTTTAACTGATATGGCAATTCTTCATGATTGCTCTTTCGCACCTTATTGTTCTATAAAAAACATCAAAAGAGGTCAAAGCCCCATATTAGCTTTGCTTATTAAAGAAAAAGTCAAAGCCAATATCGATTCTGCGTGCTTTGTTTTTGGGTTCGACGATAAAGATAAACTTGGATTAGAAATAACTAGACACGGAAGCAAGAATTTTTATTTATTAAGTGATTTACGCAAAAACCCTTTTTAATGCGACAAGCTTAATTATGTAAGTGCGTCACCTATCAAGAGATTGAGTTTTTGATTATAATGAAACTGATATTAGATTGAATCCATCGGAACTATTTGAAATAGCTTAAAAGTTGGGATTACTACAGTCGGAATAATTTGTACCAAATAAAAATTAGGGATTGTTACAGTACGTTAAAGACAAAAAAAGCACGATTGTAAGTGCTTTTTTGTTTTATCAAAATTCATTTTAATATTATTTTATTATGTTATTAATTTTGACATATTATTTTGTATTTAAGATAGCAAATAAAAGATTATATTTGTTAATATAGTTATATAAGACTTAATTTATCAAATAAATAAAATATTAATTACAAGTAGGACCTTTTTATGAACCCAACCCAAGAAGAACTAAGAAGAGCTAAGGAAGCAATTATTGCACTATTATCAATTGCACTTGTTGTTGAAATAAATGCAATCTTAACTTTTTATTTTATTGAACCTGATAATAGCGCATTTATACCAATTATTATTACCTTTGTATTAGCGTTTATTGTGGTTATTATTTCACTATTTTTATATAAAAAAGCAATTTTTAAAGAAGATAGATCAATATTTAGTATTAAATGGTTTATCATTATACACTCCATTTTATCTATTGTTCCTATACTTATACGGACAATTATTCTAATAATTTGATTGTTAAATCGATTAATTTATATCGTCTTATTCAATGCGACAGTAGATAACGATACAGATATAATTCCATATCTTTAGACCAAATTCCCCATAATCATAAAAGTCATATTTTCAGACTAAATTACATTTTTTTAACTATTTACGATAAGAGTTTAATTATTCTTTTAGTTATGTCGTTCTTTACGTTTCACTATTATTTTTACTAAATAACTATTATAATGGCTTAGAGGTTTATGAAAGATGTTATTTTATTATGTGGGTTAATCACTATAAAATCACAATTAAAATCTAAACCTATGGTTTAAAATAGCCGAAATAGTAGACTAATACTATCTGAAAAAGAAAAAAAGTTTGAATTCTTTTGAAGAATTATTTAAGAAGGGAAGCATATAGAATGAAAAAGAAAAAACTCCTTTTTGTAGCATCATTGCCTTCAAAAACTTTAAATTTTGATGGTGAAAGAAATAAATCAAAAGATGTTCTTGACTCTATCGTTTCAAAAAATATTTATGATATTAAAATTATTGATTACACTAAAAATAAATATTTTCAAACAATAAAGCTTATTTTGCTACTAATTTTTAATTATTTTGACAGAATTTTTATATCAAAATGTCTTGCTGGAGGGTCTTTGGCACTCCGTATAGTTAATATTTTTTCGAGAAAAAAAACAAAAAAATATTTTTATATAATTGGCAATGGATATCGAGGACTCGAAAAAAAGAAATTGTATTTTAGTGATTGTAATAAATGTGAACTTGTAATTGTTGAGTCTAGTGATGTTGTTTCGCAGATGATTGAAAAAGGAGTTAAAAAAGAAATACTTCAAATTTTCCCATGTGTAAAACCAAATTATAATATAGTTTTCAAACCTAAAAAATATAAAAAAAATCAGCCAATTAAATGTATTTTCTTTTCTAGAATTACACCTGCAAAAGGTTTATATGATGCTGTTAATTCTATTATTGAAGTTAATAAGATTCTTGGAATTAATCGTTTTTCACTTGATATTGCAGGCGGATCAACAAGAACTCCTGAAGAAGTAGAACTTGAGAATTATGTTTTAAATTGCGAACAAAAATATGATTTTATTAAATTCTTTGGAAAGGATTTTATGATTGAAGGTATAGATTCTTATTATCGACTTCAGCAGTATGATTTACACGTTTTTCCTTCTCGTTTTGTTTTTGAATGTGCTCCAGGATCTATAATGGATATGTTTATTGCAGGCGTGCCAAGTTTATCTTCTACATTTAAATCCGCGGAAAGCCTTTTATCTAATAGTAATTCTTATCTTTTTGAACAAGGAAATTACGATGACCTTGTTAAAAAATTATTGCATATCGGTTCCGATTTGGATGAATTATCTTTGAAACGAGAAAATACATTCAAAGAGCAATTTAAGTATAATCGAGATGCATTTTTAGAGTTTTTAGAAAAATATTCGTTTTTTTAGGGGGATGTCTCGATGATATTAGATGAAAATATTACTAACCAAGAAAAGGTTAAATTGACAAGATAAAAAACTGAAAGAATCATTTTTTGCAAAAAATGGTTTTTTTAGTTTTAATAAAGTTAGGTGTGATTTCCGTATTGGAAGGAGGTTAAGCATGCGTAAGCATAAAGGAAATCGAAAACACTTTACTATTCGTCAACGTCATTACATTGAGTTTGCTATTGGTAAAGGAATATCAATAATGGAAATGGCTAACTTTCTTGGATTCTCTCGGCAATCAATATATCGGGAAATTCAAGATAATCGTTACCCAAAATTTAATCAAAAACGGGCATTAGAATATCCGCGAAATCTGTGTCTCCGATTAACTAAATATCCGTTTGTTTGTAATGTGTGCAAGTTTAAACAAGGCTGTCCGCATATTAAGTACTATTACAGAGGTGATGTCGCTAATGATAATGCCTCTGATCGTTTAGTCGTTGCTAGACGTGGCACTAGGCTTTCTAAAGGTGAATTACTTAATATCGAAGAAATAATTACTCCTGGCATTAGAAAAGGGCAAAGTATTCATCACGTCTACACTGCAAACAAGGATAAAATTAATGTTAGTCAACGGACAATTCGGAATCTTATTAACCGCAATGAATTAAGTGTTCGTAATATTGATTTACCATTAACTGTTGCTCAAAAACCGCCAAAGAAAGAATATGCGAAAGTAAACACGACACGACCACTAGGAACCTTATTTGGTCGAATGCATGTTGATTTTAAAGGTCTTATTGGGTTTGGTGACCATTACGCTCAAAGTGATTCGGTGATTGGTAAAAGAAGTGATAAAAAAACTATTCTCACCATTCATTTCCCAACATTAAGCTTTATGTTTGGACTTCTATGTGAATACAAAGGATGGTTACCTGTTAATAATCATTTCTACGCTTTAAGAGAAAAACTTGGACCAACACTTTATGAAAAAGCGTTCCCCGTTATTCTTGTTGATCGCGGTAATGAATTTGATCGGCTCTTTCTTCTCGAAGACGATAATGGTGAAGGTACTTCCAAAGTATTCTATGCGGATGCTTATAATTCCACGCAACGGGCTGAAATTGAATCAAATCATCGCCTTATTCGTCGTATCATCCCGAAAGGTCCAAAAGGTCGTTCTTTTGAATTTTTAACGCAAAATCACCTCGATTTAATGTTCTCTCACATCAATGGTCTTATTCGGGAAAAACAAGGTAATCGCACTGGTTACGAACTCGCTAAAGAGTATCTTGGTCAAGACTTCTTAAACGCAATAAATATCAAGTATATTGCACCTGATGAGGTAACGTTAAAACCTTATTTATTCGATAAATTACAAAAATAAAAAAGGGAATTAGACCGCAACTCTAATACCCTTTATACGGAAGTCGCAGCTTGTTAGTAAAGCCCTTATAACTTGTCAATATAAGTTTTGCAAACTTTGAGGCGGTTCTTTTCACCGCGCAAAGTTTTTAACTCTTTTTGCTTCTTCCACCCTCATTATAACAATATTTTTTACTTTACAATACCCTTTTTTGATTTTCTTTTTCTTTATATACATTTTTTTAATAGATGCGATTCGCAAAGCGGCTAATTGTTCTTTTTCTATTACTTCCAACCAATTTATCAATTTAACATCCAGATGTTCATCATGAACGTAATAATCATCAAGAAAAACAATAACGTTATCATTTTTACATTGTTCAACGCCAAAAACAAACCTTTCATCAAAATTATTGTTATGTGTGGCAAAAGAATTGATTCTTTTATCAAAATTGTCAATGTCATTTTCAGTAACCAAAACACATTCGATACCGAGATTCAAAAAACAATCACATGTCCTGTTTATCCATTTATACAAATCATAGTTTTTATCACATGAAAGAATTAACACGGAAGCATTGTAAGATTTCATTTGGCCATCCTTTCTAAAATCTTTTCGATTTCATCAATAAAATGTGTTTCACTATATAACTTGGCTTTTTTATAAGAATTTATTCTCATTTTATTCAAAGCTATTTGATTATTATATATAAACAGTAATTGTTTTTCTAAATCTGCGATGTTGTTCATTTCAAAAAAGAATGAATCATCTGTGCTCATAAGATATTTTGCAGATGGGAAATTACTTGAAAGAGTGGGCACGCCAGCAATAAACATATCGATAACACTACCAGGAGCACATTCTTGATAAAATTTTGAAGGAAAAATATGCAAATCGTATGATTGCAATCTCTTGTACGATTCTTCTCCTTCAATTCTTAAATCAAGCCCCAAATAATTTATAAAGCTTTTCTCACTAGCGAGTTGCTTAACCTCACGCAAGAAAGATTGTTCCTTTTCATTAAAACCAGATCCACCAGCTATATCCAATTCAAACATATTTTTGCCAAACTTTTCGTTAATATTTGAAACAGCAGTTATTGCATCCATAACACCCTTCAATTCAGTAACTCTAGAAAAAAAGATAAGTTTTAAAGTCTTAACAGGATACTCTTTTTCAACTGGTTCAATTGAATAATTTGGTTTTAGGCATGGAACTATAGAAACAGATTCTTTATTAACAATTTTTTTGGATAGTAATTCTAATTCAACATCCGGCGATTCAACTATAATATGTCGTGTATGTTTTACATAATCATAATGGATTACCTTGTCATCAAATCCATTTGATCCATTGCCAATTAAATAAAAAACAATTCTATGCTTATTACTTTTGTTGGCAAATTTTTGTAAATATTTTATCGCTTTGCTACCGCCAACTAGACATTTGGAAACAAATATAAAATCATACTCAAAAAATATGGATAAAAAAATCATTTTTATAACTTGAACATATTGGTTCAATGACAAATTAACGATAGAGCATTTCTTCCCATACTTGTTTTGAAGCGCATTTAAAACGTCTCTGGATTTATTTCTTTCACCATCGAAATAAAATTTATTAGTTGGTAAGGAACCTATAAACAAAAAATTTTTTCTCATCATTTACAACCTTTTAAGAAATAGTCTGCAAAAGACTGCAAGTGTTTATCTTTCTCCGCGATAATCAAATTTTCAATACCACCAATCTCTTCGAATGGCCACTCAACCCCAATATCTTGGTCGTTATACATTATCCCACTATCATGTGGTCCATCAAAAGGAGCGGCGCATTTATAAGAAACGATGGAATCTTCGATAACTAGATAGCCATGGGCAAAATGAGCAGGAATCAATAGTTCATTCATGTTATCACCAGTGAGATAGAAGCCCATCCATTTTTTAAATGTTGGGGAATCTGGTCTAAGATCAACAATAACATCAAAAACCTTGCCGGAAACACATCTCACCAATTTTGGTTGTTGATTCACTTCTTGAAAATGAAGCGCTCTAATAACTCCTTTGTGAGAAATGGTATAAAACACCTCGGCTAAATCGTATGATATGCCGTTATTTTTAAATACTTCTTTAGAATAATCTTTTAAAAAGCCACCACGATTATCGGCAGCAAAAAATGGTTTGACAAGAAACGCGCCTTTTAATTCCAACTCTTGAAACTCAAATTTTTGCATATGTTAATTATCTCCATTTCTAATCCAATCAGCGGTCATTTTTATTCCATTTTCAAAACTGATTTCATTCTTATACCCAGTATCCTTTTCAACTTTTTTCAAATCGAATTGGCTGTATGAAATATCGATTCCTTTGAAAGGAATATCCCCTAAGCCTAACTCCGCTTTTGGGTCTACAATATCTCTCATAGTTAATAAAAATTCTCTTAAAGGTTTTGGTTCACCAGAACCGATATAATATCTATTAAAAGGTTTTCCTTTTTCGCTTACTTCAACAATTGAATTAATGGCGTCGGTGATATAGATAAAATCATATGTTTGAAATCCTTCAGTAAACGAACAATGCTCTCCATTAATAAGTTTAACAATCGATGTGTAAATCATTCTTGCGGATTTTTCGCCGACTCCATAAATATTTGTAATAATGACTGGTATAAAATCAATATTGTTTGTCTTAGCAACAGTTTCTCCCATAAGATGAGCGGCTAGTTTACCAGTGCCATAGATATATCCACCGCTTGGTTCGATATCATCAGATTGCAAGTATTCATAAGTTTCCATTTCATTAATTGAGGAAGCATATAAAAATCTTTTACAGCCTATTCTGCTACATAGTTCCACATATTGACATGCGAGCTTAACATTATTTAATTGCATTTCATAATTAGCTCTATTTGGGCCGGATGTACCTGCCCACGCTAAATGGAAAAAGCAGTTATAGTTATCAGCAGGTATTAAAGAAACTAGCTCAAACACTTCTTTATCAAGAACATTAATACATGTAACGTTTTTATTATTTAATAAAGCGTCATCAAATCTAATGTCCAGTGCTACAATTTTGTAGTTTCTATTTAATAATTCATTAATAAGTTGCTTACCAATAAACCCGTTAGCGCCAGTAACAATAACCTTCATTGTTTAATGCCTCCAAAAAAAGCTTCAATTTCTTTATCCATTTCTGAAGGAACATCATCTTTGTTATTAAAATAGACTTTTGTCCATTCAACAATTTTATTTATACATTCATCAATATGCCATATAGGCGACCAACCAAAAACATCTTTAATCCTTTGATTATCAAGTTTTAAGAATGCTGCTTCATGAGGGCCACCATCATGTTTATTAATCCAATTGATGTTATCTCCCCAGGCATTACAGAATTTAGTGACTAAATCGCCAGTATTAACACAGTCGCAATCATCCGGGCCAACATTATAATATCCTTGTTTAGAAGCGTCTTTATATTGTTCTTCAACAATCTTTAGATAAATATAAAGGGGCTCTAAAACATGTTGATATGGTCTTGTTGAATATGGATTTCTAACAATGATTTCTCCGCCTTTTTCAATTGCTCTAATGCAGTCTGGGATAATCCTATCTTTTGCAAAATCCCCACCGCCTATAACGTTACCGGCTCTAGCGGTAGAAACAGCTACATTCATTTGATTGAAAAATGATTTTTTATATGAATGGGTAGCAAGTTCAGAACATGATTTAGAATTTGAATAAGGATCATATCCATCTAATGGTTCATCTTCTTTAAATGGATGGTCTGGTTCTTCATCATTTAAGTAAACTTTATCAGTTGTAACATTTAAAAATGACTTGACTGATGGTGTTAATCTAACACATTCACAAATATTAACTGTACCAATAACGTTTGTTTCATATGTATATCGTGGATCGATATATGATTCTCTAACGATTGGTTGTGCCGCTAAATGGAAAACAAGTTCTGGTTGATATCTATCAAATACTTTTTTTAAATGTTCATAATCACGAATATCGCCGATAATCGAAACCATTTGATTCTCGACTTTTGAGAGTTCAAAAAGGCTAGGCTTTGTTGGCGCCTCCAAAGAATAACCAACAACTTTTGCCCCGGCCATAATCAAAATTTTAGATAGCCAAGATCCTTTGAATCCAGTATGTCCAGTTATTAAAACAACCTTATCTTTATAAAATGATAAATCCACAATTAATCCTTCCATATTTTCCATGGAGCGTTACCACTATTCCAAAGTTTTTCTAGTTTTTCTTTTTCTCTTAAGGTGTCCATACATTGCCAATATCCTTTGTGGGTATATGCCATAAGTTGATTGCCAGCAATTAAAGCTGTCATTGGATCTTTCTCAAGAACCGTGTCATCTCCTTCAATGCAATCAAAAAATGCTGGTTCGAAGACCATAAAGCCAATATTGATTAAGTCACCATCTAAATCTGATTTTTCTCTAAAGGCTTCGACTCTGCCGTTATTAATTTCCAAAACACCTTTGTTTTGGCCAAAGTTATATACAGATACAGTGCCTATTTTGCCATGCGATTTGTGATAATCTAATAGTGCTTTGATGTTAATATTGCCAACCGCATCACCATAAGTGAGCATGAATGTTTCATTGCCCACATAATCTTTAATTCTTTTGACTCTTCCACCTGTTTGAGTATTCAAACCAGTGTCCACGATTGTGACTTTCCATGGCTCGGTATGCTTTTCATGAATAATTATTCTATCCTTTTGAGAAAAATCAAATGTAACATCAGATGTAATTAGTGAATAATCTCTAAACCACTTTTTTATATAGTCTTGTTTATAACCAGCACAAATAATAAACTCTTTAAAACCATAGGATGAATATTGTTTCATAATATGCCATAAAATTGGCATATCGCCAATCTCGATCATTGGTTTTGGTTTGAATTGTGATTCTTCGGAGATACGAGTTCCGAATCCGCCTGCTAAGATAACAACTTTCATTATGTCACTCCTTCCTATCATTATATATGATAAATGCATTTTTAGATAGAATTTTATATATTTCGTTAAAGGAAAAGGTTAAATTTACATCCTTCTTGTCTTCATTATAATGTTTATTGCAATAAACACTTTTTTTATCTTTAATGAAGTTAGATGTTTCTTCCTGGCGAAAGGAGGATTAAATGCAAAA
>Ga0209719_1002441_pt1 | contig 19227 bp, 20 predicted proteins | sample AD_JPNAS2_MetaG_FD_184421 | JGI IMG/M metagenome (GOLD analysis project Ga0209719, IMG submission 184421) | Active sludge microbial communities of municipal wastewater-treating anaerobic digesters from Japan - AD_JPNAS2_MetaG (SPAdes) (version 2) | ecosystem: Engineered > Bioreactor > Anaerobic...
TCCATGCGTACGTTGCTGTAGATTCCGTCGGCCCACCAGTAGACATAACGTTTCCCCGACAGATCCCGCCTGCTCCAGTTTCTGTGCTCTTCGTTCCAGTCAGCCTTGAGTCTGGAGATCGTTCTTGCGGAGAGTCCCCTTGCGTCTTTTCCCAGCAGACTGACAAGCGCTTCCTGGAAATCTCCGGTTGATATCCCCTTCAGGTAAAGCCAGGGCAGAAGTTCGTTGATACTTTTCGCTCTCTTCAAATACGGAGGAAGCAATGAGCTGTTGAACTTGATGCCTGAACCGCTTCTGTCCCGGACTTTTGGAACTTTTACATCGATATCTCCGATGCCGGTCTGTATTGTCCTTTCGGGGAGATATCCGTTTCTGACAACCGCAAGCCGTCCGTCGGGAAGCCTGTTTTGAGCCTGTTTCTTCAACATGAGTTCCAGCTCTGATTCAACCGCATGCGCGATGAGTTCCCTGGCTCCTTTTCTGAGAAGTTCCGTCAATGAGTCAGTCAAGGTTGCATCTGGTTCGAACAGTGAAGAAAGAGTAGAATTTTCCATGGCGTATCCCTCCAATGTTGGTTGTGGCTTGGTCGTTCCGACCAACAAGGATACGCCGCTTTACCTTTCAACTCCATACACCAGAAATGAGCTTAACTCAAGGCGCCTTCGGGGATACCCGAAAGGCGCCATGGTTTCTCTCCGATCCTCGGCGACCCGGCTATCATGGCCCTTAACAGGCTTTAGACCCGCGGCTTTGCGTCACCGCCTTTCGACGGCTTTGCCCTTTCGAATCCCTATCTTGAGAGGAAATCTTTTTGGTATTTTGATTATTATAATATTGTTATTTATTGGAATGTCAAGTTATACGGGCCCAGCAATCATTTCAAGAACGCCAAGTTATACCTCTTACTCATTCAATTTCTTTCGAATTCCCCCCACCCTGAAACTCACGGCCTGCTGGGTGATGCCCTCGGCCTCGGCGATCTCCTGCTGGGTGAAGCCTGCCTCCAGCAGCCGCACTATGCGGCAGTCCCTTTCGGGTAGAGCGCCCTCGGCCACCCAGCGCGTCCAGGGCAGTTCCTCCTCGTAGTGGGGCGAGTGCTTTTCGGGGTCGAATTCCACCTTCACGCCGGGGCGGTTCCACCTCCAGAGGGCGGCCGCCCTGGCGCGGACCCTGGCCCTGACCCTCCACTTGAGGAACTTGGCCAGGTACTCCCTGTTCCTGCAGCGGGGGAGCAGTTCCAGTATGGCGAGGTAGCCCTCCTGGACGAGGTCCTCGAACTCGGCCCCGTTGCCCCGGTAGGAGCGGGCGATGGATTCCACCAGGGGGCGGAAACTCCGCAGTATGTCCTCATGTTCCTGCCGCCCCATGGAGCGGCACCGCCATTTCCCATTTATGCTGCCTCACGGGCAGGATGACCCTTTCGTCCCGGCCGAATACCCCCAGGTGGACGAAGTTCCTCTTCCCGTAGGGGATGACCTGGTCGAAGGCCATTTTTTCCGCCAATTCGGTGAATTCCCTTTGTACATCGTAGAGCACGACGACGTCGGCGGCCTGCCCCAAAAGGTGCAGGCTGGCCTCGGCGCCGTTGACGCTGCGGTTGTGCCTGCTGCAGCGGAAGCCGCTGGTGACGAGCAGCGGGCTTCCCCAGGCGTCGCGCAGGTTTTCCAGTTTTACCAGCAGTTCGGGGTGCAGTTGGACGCACCCGCAACACCTACATTGAAATTCGGCCAGCCTGAAGTGGGGGGAGACGAAGATGTTGTTTACCTTCAAGCTAGGCGCCTCCCCTGTTGACTATGGCGACCTGCAGGTCCCTGATAGCCTTGGTGAGCTCTTCGAGCCGGCTTTCCATCCTCACCAGCAGATAGGCCGCCACGGCAATGGCGAACCCGCTCTGGATGGCGGAAGCCACGAAGTCTTCCATGGTCTTTTCCCTCCTTGGCTCACCCCCGGGCCAAGGCGGCCCGAGGGCGAGCGATATTTATTGATGCAACTAGTTCTTGAACAGGTCAGTGACGGTCCTGCCTATGATCTGGGCGGCCAGCGCATCGGTCAGCCCCGAGGCGAAGACGTCGGCCTCGATGACGGCCTGCATGGCCGCCTCCACGTCCTCGGCGTCGAGGTCATCCTTGGGATACCGGAGGGTCATCTGCCACTTGTCGCCCCCGGCGGTGCCGAAAACCATCTTCAGGGTCTTTGTCTCCATCGTTTCACCTCCTTTCCACCAGTCGCGATGGATCTACTAGACCACGAGGTTCGTGTCGATCTTGCTGGTTTCCACTATGGGGTATTCCAGGAGATCGCCGAGGGCGGAAACCGCGTCGGAAACGTCATCGGCGGCGGCGTCTTCGGAAAGGTCCTTCAGGGAAAGGCTCCTGAGGATGGGGCGGCCGTCGTCGTTGGTGCCGATCTGGAGCCTGAGGCTCAGGCGGCTTGAAGCGGTGATGTACTCTGCCATGGACTTCACCTCCTTTCAGTGTCGGGCTGTCGCGCCCTGACATATATAAGGGTACTTCGGAAGGTCAATATATACAAATAGTAAACTAGAATCCGGAGCATTGGGGTCAGACCTTGAATTTGATCAATTGTGTGCAGAAAGGCAGGAGGGGGAAAGGCAGGAGCCGTGAATCGTCAATCGGAATTCGGGAAAGCGGGAGCAAAAAATTTGCAGGAAAAGGGACCCGGCCTGTACCTGACATCTTGTTTTGTGCTTTAGTGCGTGTTTTTGCTACAATGCAGTGAAGTGGCGGTTAAGAGGCCTCAAGCAAAGCCACCGCCTGTTGGAGGATCCTTTTGAGAAAACTGACCCCGGGACTGGCTGCGAAACTGGCGATCGATGTTATAGTCGGCGGTCTTATCTGCGGACCCCTGGCTTTCTTGCTGAGGCTCGACTGGGTCCTGGGCCGCTACAATCACGCCGCCATTGTCTACACTGCCCTTTCGGTGGCCGCCCTGGTCGCCCTGGAGTTCGTCTTCCGCCTGCCCTGGAGGGCCTGGCGTACCAGCGGAACTAACGACCTGGTGCACCTTTTCAAGGCCCTGTTCTTCTATGGTCTTCTTCTTAGCTCGATCATGTTCCTTATGCCCCCTGATCTGACGGTCCCCCGAAGCGTTCCGGTGATCCACGACTTGATCGCTTTCCTCGCCCTGGGGGGCGTGCGCCTGGCCTCGCGCCTGCGGTACGAGAAGGTCCCCCCCGCCCGGTCAAGGCAGGTCCGGCCGAAAAGGGTCCTTATCGTAGGCGCCGGCGAGGCGGGGATGATGATCGCCCGGGAGATGATGAGGCACCCCGAGGCCGGTCTCTCCCCGGTAGGCTTGCTGGACGACGACCCCTCGAAGAGGAGGTCCTTCTTCCTGGGGTTGCCCGTGCTGGGGGCCATTGACGACCTGCCCGACGTGGTACCGGAGAGGAAAGTCGAGGAGGTCCTGATAGCGATCCCCTCCGCCGAGGGGGCCCTCGTGCGCAGGATCGTGACACTGGCAATCCAGGCCGATGTCCCCTACAGGATAGTTCCCGGCGTATACGAGGTGCTCTCCGGGGCAGTAAGCATCTCCCATATACAGGAAGTGGGGGTGGAAGACCTCCTGGGAAGAGAGCAGGTCACCCTGGACACGGAGGCCATCACGGGCTTCCTGAAGAACAAGAGGGTCCTCGTCACCGGTGCCGGCGGATCGATAGGGTCGGAGATCGTGAGGCAGGTCTGCGGTTTCGACCCTGCCCGGGTTTTACTGCTGGGGCGGGGGGAGAACAGCCTTTTCGAGGCGGAAAATTCCGTGATGACCGATTTCTCCGATGTCCCTTACGAGACTGTGGTGGCCGATGTCCGCGACAGGGACAAAATGGACAAGGTCCTCGGGAGTTTCAGGCCCCAGGTCATCTTCCACGCCGCGGCCCACAAGCACGTCTCCATGATGGAGAAAAACCCCGACCAGGCGGTGCTGAACAACATAGGCGGGACGATGGTTATGACGGAACTGGCTCTGAAATACGGCGTGGAGCGTTTCGTTAATATATCCACCGACAAGGCGGTGAACCCCGCTTCGGTGATGGGCGCCACCAAGAGGGTAGCCGAGATGGCCGTCCGCGAGGCCGCATCGGGCGCGAAGGAAGGCCGATCCTTCGTGTCGGTGCGGTTCGGCAATGTCCTGGGGAGCAGGGGGAGCGTTATCCCCCTGTTCAAGGAACAGATCCGCCGGGGCGGACCCATCACCATCACCCACCCCGACATGAAGCGCTACTTCATGACCATCCCCGAGGCCGCCCAGCTGGTGCTCCAGGCGGCCGCCTTGGACAGCAACGGGACCGTCTACGTGCTGGATATGGGCAAGCCCATAAGGATAAGGGACCTGGCCGAGGACCTCATCCGCCTTTCGGGCCTCGAGCCCTACGAGGATATCGACATCGTCTACACCGGCCTGCGCCCGGGCGAGAAACTCTTCGAGGAGATTCTCACCGCCGAGGAGGGGACAAGGGCGACGGCCCATTCCAAGATCTTTTCCGCCGGGCAGGATGAGATCGGCGAGGACTTCCACTGCCTGCTGGACCAGGTGCTTAAGGCCGCGGCCTTAAACGACGGCGACGAAATATTCCGCTCCATCAGGCAGCTGGTCCCGTCCTTCAGAAGCGAAGGGACAATGAGCGAAGGCACACCGGCCTTGGATAAAGGTGAACCCCGGTGAGAAGAGGGACCTACCTTTTCCTTAAAAGAGTCATGGACGTCTCCGGTGCCCTTTTCGGGCTCATCTTCCTGAGCCCCCTGTTCCTGGCGACGGCCCTGCTGGTCAGGTACCGGCTTGGGGTCCCGGTCCTCTTCAAGCAGGAACGGGCCGGCAAAGAAGGCAGGTCCTTCACCATCAACAAGTTCCGTACCATGACCGACGACCGCGACGAAAAAGGGAACCTGCTTCCCGACGAAAAGCGCCTGACAAGGTTCGGGGCTTTCCTGAGGAGCACCAGCATCGACGAACTGCCGGAACTCTGGAACGTCCTCAAGGGTGATATGAGCCTTGTCGGCCCGAGGCCGCTTCACACCCGCTACATCCCGAGGTACTCCAAGAAACAGGCCCGGCGCCTCGAGGTCCGGCCGGGCATAACGGGCTGGGCCCAGGTCAACGGGCGAAACGCCCTTTCCTGGGAAGACAGGTTTAGAATGGACACCTGGTATATCGATAACGCCAACTTCTTCCTGGACATCAAGATCATTTGCCTCACAGTGCTGAAGGTCCTAAAGCGGGAAGGAATAACGCGGGAAGGGCAAGTCACAATAAAGGAATTCGATGGGAGCGAAGAAGATAATGAAGGTTTTGTTGACCAGTTCGGGCAGACGAACAAGCCTTCTTAAGGCATTCAAAGAAGCCCTTTCCCCCTACGGTGGATCCGTTTTTGCAGGGGACATCGATGGCTTGGCGCCAACTCTTTTCCTTGCTGATAAGGCATTGATTCTTCTTCCAATAAATAATGAAGGTTACTTAGATTCACTTCTTGACATAATTGTAAAAGAAGAGATCCGTTTGCTAGTCCCAACAATAGATACCGAACTGGAGGTTCTTTCAAAAAACAAGGATAAATTCTTGGAAAAAGGGTGCACTCCTTTGATCAGCAGCCCGAAGACAATTGATATCACTTTTGATAAATGGACCACAGCTACTTTTTTTACTAAACGCGGAATAAAAGTGCCTGCATCTTGGTTGCCAGAAAAAATAAATTTTCGCGATTTACCAGAAAAACTGTTTATCAAACCCCGCAGAGGAAGTGCCAGCCAACATACTTACAAAGTAAATAAAAGGGACCTAGAAAAATTTCTTGATTGGGTACCCGATCCTATCATCCAGGAGGAGTTGACCGGTCCTGAAATTACTGTCGATGCTTTGTTAGATTTTTCGGGAAATCTTATCCATTACGTCCCTCGTAAAAGGATTCGTACCCTCGCCGGTGAATCTATCCAAGGGCAAACGATAGATGACACTGAAATTAGGACTTGGCTTTGTACCGTCTTTGGAGCGTTAGGACATTCTGGTGCTGTGGGTCCCATAACTATACAATTCTTCCATACCGAACGCGGACCCACACTAACAGAAGTTAATCCTCGCTTTGGAGGAGGGTTTCCCCTGGCAAATGCTGCAGGTGGACATTACCCCAGGTGGATCATCCAGATGCTTTATGGTGAGAAAACGGATATTAAGATAGGACAATACAAAAAGGGATTGTTCATGACCAGATACTATGAAGAAATTTTCATTGAGGAAGGAAATTTTAAATGGTAGTGGTGGTCTTCGACCTGGATGATACCCTTTACTTTGAGAAGGGCTACGTTGCCAGTGGTTTTAAGTATGTTTCGGAATATATTGGTGAGAAAGCAGGCATTCCGTGCGATGGACTTTTCAAAGAAATGTCTGAAGCTTTTGAAAATGGGGTAAGGTCCAATACTTTCGACCTTCTGCTTTCAAAGCATCGTGAGATTGAGCATTTATTCAGAGTAGAGGAATTAGTAAATCTTTATAGATCCCATAAGCCTTCAATTAACCTGATCCCTGAAGCCGACGATACAATCCGCTTTCTAAAATCAAAGGGTTTTACTTTGGGTATTATTTCCGATGGATTATTGGAAACACAGACCAGGAAAATTCAATCCCTCAAATTAAGCACGAGGTTCAACACCATTATTCTCACTGATACTTGGGGAAGTGACTATTGGAAACCACATACCAGGGCTTTTAAAGAGATGGAAATGCTCCACCTGGGAAAAAGATGCTGTTTCGTTTATGTTGCCGACAATCCCGCAAAAGACTTCAAGCCGGCAAAAGAATGCGGCTGGGATACCATCCGCTTGCGTTTTCCGGGGCAACTCCATTTTTTATTAGAACCGGCAAATCTTGAACATCAACCTGGAATTGAATGCCGTTCTTTTCAGTGTTTGACTGAAGTACTTTTGCGCCACTTTGAAAGGAAAACTCCATGAACACCCGTATCTACCTCTCACCGCCTCACATGACGGGGCGGGAGATGGACTACGTCAGTGACGCTTTCGAATCCAACTGGATCGCTCCGCTAGGGCCCCACGTGGACGCCTTCGAGCGGGAAACGGCCGCCTACGTGGGGGTCGAGAGTGCCCTGGCCCTATCATCGGGCACGGCGGCCATCCACCTGGGGCTCAAACTGCTCGGAGTGGGATCAGGCGACGTTGTCTTCTGCTCCTCCCTGACCTTTTCGGCCAGCGTCAACCCCGTAATGTACCTGGGTGCGACGCCCGTCTTCATAGACTCGGCCCGAAAGACGTGGAATATGTGCCCCGAAGCGCTGAAACAAGCCTTCGAGGCGGCCGAGAGGAGGGGCACCCTCCCGAAAGCCGTCATCGCCGTGGACCTCTACGGCCAGAGCGCCGACTACGACCCCATCCTCGAGATCTGCGGCCGTTACGGGGTACCGGTCCTGTCCGACGCCGCCGAGGCCCTGGGTGCGACATACAAGGGCAAAAGGTGCGGCTCCCTGGGCAAACTGGCCGCCCTCTCCTTCAACGGCAACAAGATCATCACCACCTCCGGGGGCGGCATGCTCCTCTCCGACGACAAGGATATGATCGCCAGGGCCCGTTTCTGGGCCACCCAGGCCCGCGACCCCGCCCCCTGGTACCAGCACAGCGAGGTGGGCTATAACTACCGCCTCAGCAACATCCTGGCGGCCGTGGGAAGGCCCCAGCTCGAAGAGATCGAATACCGGGTCCAGAGAAGACGTGACATCTTTGACCGCTATAAACGGGAACTGGGCGGTATCCCCGGCGTCGGCTTCATACCCGAGGCGATCTACGGCCGGGCCAACCGCTGGCTAACCGTAATGACCCTGGATCCTGAGGTCACAAGCCTTAAGCCCCTGAACCTTATGAACGCACTGGAGGAGCACAACATCGAGTCCCGCCCGGTTTGGAAACCCATGCACCTCCAGCCGGTCTTTGAGAAGTATCCCTTCTTCTCCGCCCAAGAGGACAAACCCTTCGCTGATACGGCCTTTGAGACAGGGCTATGCTTGCCGTCGGGGACGAACCTTGGAGAAGGGGACCAACGCCGAATAATTGAATTATTGTCTAAGTTCTTGGAGCACCCGGGGCCATGAAGATCCTTTACCTGCACCAGTATTTCAACACTCCTTCAATGGCCGGCGGGACCCGCTCCTATGAAATGGCCCGTCGTTTCGTCCAAGGGGGACACGAAGTTCATATGATAACCAGCGAAAGGACAGGGGCCCAAAAGGAGACCTGGCGTGAAACCGTGGAAGAAGGCATCCGCGTCCACTGGACACCCGTCCCCTACAGCAACGTTCTGTCATACCGGGACCGGATGAAAGCTTTTTCCGCTTATGCCTATAGAGCGGGGCGAAAGGCCGTCGAGATCGGGGGGGATGTCGTTTTCGCGACGAGCACTCCCCTTACGATCGCTCTACCCGCGGTATATGCTAAGAAAAAACTGAAGGTGCCTATGGTTTTCGAGGTCCGCGACCTTTGGCCGGAACTGCCGATCGCGATCGGCGCATTGAAAAACCCTTTTCTCATTTCGGCCGCCAGGCAACTGGAAAAATATGCCTATAAAAACGCAGATCGCATCGTGGCCCTCTCTCCAGGAATGAAAGAGGGCATCACAAGGACCGGGTACCCGGAAAATAAGGTCGCTGTCATCCCAAACTCCTGCGATCTTGACCTTTTCAAGGTTCCTCCCGAAGAAGGTGAACAGCTCCGACGCCGGTACGGTTGGCTCGGTGGTAGGCCTCTGGTCATCTACCTGGGGACCTTCGGCAAGGTCAATGGCATAAGTTACCTTGCGCGGGTTGCCGCCAAAGCGAGAGAGTTGGCACCTGAGGTCAGGTTTGTTGCGATAGGCGAAGGGAAAGAGTGGGAAGCGGTTGAACTCCTGGCGATGGAACTCGGGATCCTGAACGAAAACTTTTTTCTTTTCAAGGAGATCCCCAAAAAAGAAACCCCACCCTGGTTCTCTGCAGCGACGATCACCACTTCTCTTTTCATTGACCTTCCCGAAATGTGGTCGAATTCAGCCAATAAATTCTTTGACTCCCTGGCCGCAGGCAAACCTGTTGCTATCAACTACAGGGGATGGCAGGCAGATATCATCCAGGAAACGGGAGCGGGTATAGTACTGGATCCGGGAAATGCAGACGAGGCCTCGGCGGTCCTTATTGAGCGGATCTACGATGTGAATTGGTTGAAGAGGGCCTCCAGTGCGGCTAATAAACTGGCCGTGGAGAGGTTCGAACGAACAACGCTTGCAAGAGCTTTAGAGAGAGTGCTGCTTGAAGCCTGCACCGGTTGAACCCTTATGCACTCGGGAATAAGGGTTCATTAGGGTCTTGGTCACCTTGATGTCGGGTTTCATAAGTGAGCATGCCGCCGTGGAGGACCGCTCCTCCCCCGGGGGGTGGAAGGAGGCAACGACGGATAATTGTGCCGGTATTCACCTGGCAGCAAAGACTGATCTTCAGGATACCGAGGTTTTGGCGGTGACGGGCCTGCCTGAATACAGGCGCATCAACATGGACAGAACGAAGTGCTCTTCGAGGCATAGTGGAGGGCAGGGATGATGTGATTCCTTTTCGGAAGCTGCATATACACCGTGGGCGAGGGAACAGACCCGGGCGAGGCATTATCTGAGGATCTGCCTTCCTACCCCGTTGACGTGTTCGAGGTCCGATTCAATTACTCAAGGAATAGATGAATTATCTTCAATTCTCAATAAAATGATCCAAATATCCGCGGAAGAGAGGCTGGAAATGGGATACAGGGGCCGAGCCTACGCTGAAGAACATTACGACTGGGCAAAGTTGGCGGAGAAAATGTCAATCATTCTGGATAAGCATAGGTCAGATCATGAAGAAGCCTAATTTATTACTGCTTTCAGGCGTTTACCCTTTTAGAGGCGGGGAGCCCTTTTTAGATTTGGAAGTACAAATTATTTCGAAATATTTTAATGTATTTATTTTGCCCTGTGGGGCTAATAATCAACAGCGAGTGTATGGCCTCCCGGAAAATGTCAGCGTGCTTGAACTTGAATCACAATACATAACAAACCAAAAAAGAAGTGTGATTTCTTTAATTAGATATTGCCTTGGCTCTTTTCCGTACCTTTTTCAAGAAGGCAGGAATGACTTGATCCATTTGCTTCATCCCCTTGGTTTTGCAAGGGCCTTTTGGAGGGCCGTCAGGGCACAGATCATTGCCCCAATTATTTCTGAAATATCCTGGGCGAAAGACATTAAGGTTATTTACAGTTACTGGATGAGCTACGAGGCTTTGGCAGCAGTTATTGCGCAGGGGAAAGCAGGTTTGGACCTGCTCACTATTACCAGGGCTCATAGACACGACCTTTACGATTATGCCAATACGCCCCGTTACTGTCCTTTTCAAAAGCACATAATGGAAAATATTGATGCAGTGGTGACTGTTTCTCAAAACGGTGAGGAATATTTAGTGAACAAGTACCCGGGTAATAAAAATAAAGTCCACACTTTTCGACTTGGGGTCCTCCGTGGTGGGAAAGCGAGCTTTTCAACCGATGGAATTTTTAGGATAGCCTCATGTTCTTCCCTAAAACCAGTAAAGAGGGTTCATCTAATCCCAGAAGTCCTACGTCAAGTAGATTTTCCAATTTTTTGGACCCATATTGGCGACGGCCCTGAGATGAGCAGGGTCCTACGTTCTGTTAACAAAACGAAAAAAGAACGCCCACTTTTTTTAGTCAATCTCATGGGATATTTGGACAATAAAAAGGTACTGGAGTTCTATGAGACAAACCCGGTGGATCTGTTTATTAATGTCAGCTCCAGCGAAGGAATACCCGTCAGTATTATGGAAGCTTTGAGCAGAGGGATCCCAGTGCTAGCCACAGATGTAGGCGGTAACTCTGAAATCATTGACCAAGCGGAAGGTTCTGGTTGGTTGATCCCAGCCCAGTTTTCCTTGACAGACTTGTCCCGGTTAATCGAACGTATCGAGGAAGAACACCTCCACTTGCCTGCCAAGGATAAAGCTTACCTAGTATGGGAAAGAAACTATAACGGTCTTCATAACTACCGAATCTTTTCAGAATGGATCCTGGCAAATTTAAAAAAGAACAATATCGATGAAATTTATCCCAGAAACAGAAACCCTTACAATCCGGGATGTTGTCGAACTATTTGAAATCGGCGATTGAGTGTAACAGAGAAATGTCGAGAGAAGCCAATAAGTTGGTAAGAACCTTTGCTTCACCGTTGCCCTGACCTTCGGAAGGGCTGGAAGGAAATTTGTCAACGCAGTCATTGCTGGGAAGAATCGGTGATACGGTGTCAAGATCGTGATGGGGACTTCCCCTTTCTATTCATGGCAGTCCGTTATATTAATGGGTGAATCCTTAATTTCGGAGGATTTTTATGAAAGTTACTCATGTAATAGGTTCCTGTTCCCCTGGAGGGGCTGAATTATTTACAAAAAGCCTTCTCAAAGAATTGAAAAGAGCCGGTTTGGATGTGGACCTTTGGGTAATGACAAGAGTTCGACATATAGATCCCCAGAACAAAAGAAGGATTGATTTTGAGAACCAGTTCGTAGAAGAACTATCTGATTACAAGATAAACACCTTTTTTATCGGGAAACGCCCTAAAAAAGACTGGAGAAGAACGCGGACTAGTTTGCGGGATGCCTATGAAAGAGAACCTAGCGGAGTCATCCACTCCCACCTTGAATCAGTTTCTTTTCATGTATGCCTGGCTTTCTGGAACAAACCGGTGCCGCTGGTGCAGACTGTCCATAGCACTAAGATCAGTCATCCCTTTGTCGGAAGGTTTTTCATGAAAAGATGTTTCTCTAGATACGTAGCCATATCAAAGAAAGTTTCCGATATCATTCAAAAAACCCTTAGAGTCGAAGAGGAGAAGGTCAGGGTTATCCTTAATGGTGTCGATCTAAGTTTGTTCCGAAACGATCATACGAAAATAATAGCGGAACAGGTCACGAAATTTATTGCAATTGGTAGTTTGACTGAAGCCAAAGACTATCCCAATCTTTTGGATGCCTTTTCTATACTAAAAGGGATGTTGGATTCGAGGAATATGGCAGTCCCTGAACTCAAAATCGTCGGCGATGGGGAGTTAAAACCTCAGATTGAAAAGAAGATCCATGATCTTGGCCTTAATTACCACATTCAATTATTGGGATTGCGAAAGGATATCCCCCAACTGCTCGCTGACTCCGATATCTACGTTATGGCTTCGGAATGGGAGGGGCTTTCTATATCCCTGATAGAGGCGCTTGCGGCAGGAATGCCGATAGTTGTGACCGACGCCGGCAGCAACGATGAGATCATACGAAATGAAGAAAGCGGAATTATGGTTCCCTGCAAGAACCCCCGGGCCCTTGCGGAGGCAATCTTCAGAGTAATGAACGAAAAGAAAACCAGGGAAGCCTTTTCGATGAATGCCAGGATCAGGGCAGAATCATTTTCTATCCAGAGATGTGCCGAAAAACATATCGAGACGTACAAGGAGTTGCTGGGAAAAAACCGACTTTGATAGCCACTCGTCCCCAACACCCACATGAAGGCTCAAATTATCATCCAGATTTCCGCACTTGGAAATGTGTACATTTGAGGAAGTAGGCGTAGAAATACTGCGGGATTTAGATATCAATTGACAAAAATATTGTCCAGGCATCGTTTGAGAGTATCCTCTTCGTGATAGGCCAGAAATAATATACTTCCTTCAGGACCCAAAACCGATCCCTCCTCGTTCCTGAAAGCCTTAAGGATACCCGGGAGAATTTGCTTCATGCTCTTCATGTTTTTTGGGAAAGTTTACGCTTTAAATCACGGATAGACCTGATCAAAGCGCTCTCCCAAACGGAGTAGAAAACGTTGAAAAGCCCTGCTTTAAGCAACAGGATATCGAAGAAAACCCTCGCTCTTTTTGCTCTCCAAATTTCTGAAATTGGGATGCCGTACAGTATCGAATGAATACTTGCCCTTAGATCAATGCCCTCTTGGGATTTTTCAATCCACCTAAGTACCCTCAGGATATCTATCAAACCGATGGCATAGTAATAAGGAGCCGAGTCATTCCACGCAGAAAAACAGGGAGATCGATAAAATTCAAAAAGAAAGGAACGGACCTTTAAAAGGTCAACCAAGGAATTAACTGTTGGTCTGTTTGTCACTGAACTGGGGTTGGACACGTAGAAATACAAGGTCTCTTCAAGATAGGCTACTTTTTGCGCCTTCGCGATAGTGGGTGCGAGCAGTAGCTGATCCTCCCCAAACTGGATACCAATGGTTCTTTGAAAATCTTCCAAAGAGAAAAGGTCTCTGGCAATCAACTTGTTCCAAAGCGAGCCATTAATGGTACCTTTCATGATTTTCTCTGTTGCCTGAATTCCCGTTTCACTCCCGCGCTCGAATTGTCGATTAAGTCTTGCCCCCCCGTTAACACTATCAAACCCGCAAATGACAACATCTGCCTTGTTTTCTATAGCCCTCCGGTACATTTTGGATATCATATCCGGCGCGATATAGTCATCGGCATCCACAAACATTAGGAAATCACCATGGCTGGACATAAAACCATTAAATCGGGCTCTTGCCGAACCGCAGTTTTCCTGATCAATTTGGGAAAAGTTTTGTTTTCTTTCAAATTCGCGGGCGATGCTTGAAGTCGCATCGGTGGACCCATCATTTACCAAAATAACCTCATAGCCATCAAAGTCCTGGGCAAAAACGCTGGCCAGGCATCGTTTGAGTGTTTTTTCTGCGTTATAGGCAGGAATGATGATGCTTATCTTCGGATTCATGGCAAGCATTTTCCGTTGATATATTTTTCAGTCTATTATATTTTCATCCGTGCAACCGTATCTATTACTTCACCCGCGAGATGGCGGAGGCTATTTTTTCGATCTGCTCAAAGGCCAAATCCCTGCAACGGGCGCTCCCTTTTTCGACTCGTTCGGTGATCTCATCGTACTTTGATTCTACCAGGCCAATTCTTTCCCCAACCTCCCGCGATATTTTTAAACCCTCCCATTTTTTGGAGCCTTGGGCACCAACAACAAGCTCCGGAAGGTCCATGCCTTTTGCAAGGACTCCGTCGTACTTTTCGCTGTAGGAAAGGGATATCGCCGGTTTTCCCATCTGGAAAGTCGAAATAGCGGCGTGCATTCTGCCGGTTACTGTCCATCTACCGTTGCCAAGTATAAGTCTGGCCTCGTAGGGCAGAAGCTCGTCCTTTATCACCACCAGCCTTCTCAGAACGTTTTCAAGATTTCGGGCCTTAAGGGCGACAATTACGTCCTTCATAACGGGACGATCCTCTCCATGCTCAGGCCGCAGGACGTGAGCGAGAAAAACGATCTTTCCTTCTTCTTCATTGCCGGCGGCTATATTCAATATCTCCGAAAAATTATTAATAAAGTCCTCTCTGTGCGAAGTGTAGTGGGCAGTAAGGCCAGAGCCCACCACCGTGACGTATCCTCCCGGCACGAGACCGTATTTTGACATAATTCGCCTGCGCTCGTTTTCGTCATTTTGAAAGGGAAGATCCAAAAAGGCGAGATCCCGTGAGGAGGCAACATTCTTCAGGCCAAGCTCATTAACACAGTAATCCCAGGCAGGGTCGTCCCTGGTGAATATTTTCGTTCTGTTTAGGCAAAACGACGCCCATTTTTTTCTGTAGGAAGTGAAAGGACCAATTGTCTGTCCAGGGAGGAAAAGAGGAATTCTGCGGGAGATATATCGAAGCCTGCCCAGTTCGAAAGCTGTAGATCGCTTTCCGTAATACTCCGATAGATCATCTCCCCCCAGAAGTATTTCCACATCGGAATTTTTTATCAAGTGATCCTGCTTCTTTTTCCATCCTCGCAACATAGCAGGGGCATAAAAATATTTCCTCCATCTGGGCATGGTCTCCCACTTCGGGGGGCGGGTGAAACCCCCCTTAAAGGGCGGAAGTACATGGATATTGGAGAGGCCCGTGGAAGCCCTCAGCCTGTCCAGGTCCTCCGGGGTATTCGCATCGGTATAGAACTCGACCTTTCCCTCCAGTAGACCCTCCAAGCGGTGGATCAGAACAATGGCCATCATTGCGCTACCGTAGTTGAAAGTATTGGGTATATGCGAGATATGAATCCTTTTTGTCTGCCTCATAGCTCCTCCTGGGTGCCATAACGGCTTTAGCCTTTCGAGGCCCGAATCATTCTGAACAGTTTGCCTGCCGTCCTTCTGGGTAGCTTCATAAGCCGGATTGCCCGGTCCATTAGTTGGAGTTTCTTAAGCTCCGGAGCGATCCGAGATTTTAATTCTCTTGCGGTTTCTTTATTTACGTCCCATGTTCCCGTCGCCTTGCCAATTGAGTCCAACACATCGGTACGGAGGCGGGCAAAAAGGCCAATGGCCGAAGGATCCGGGGCAACCCTTTTTTCGAGAGGCTTACCTGCGATTGTTTTGGGCCGCTTCGACAGACGGTACGAAAGCACCCTGCGCTTGTTGACCACCACGCCCTGCTGGCTACGGATAACCTCGCCGACATCGATAGGATGGACATCAAGGCGGCCTCCTCCGTTTCCTTGCAAGAGCTCCAAAAGATCGGGGCTGCGTATAATAACCAGGCTCGTGCCCCTGCTATCGTTCACGTACTCGGGCAACCACGCGTCCATGAAGACGGCGTCTGCCGTCTCGGCAAAAACATCGTCGCAATAACCGCATGACTCAAGGCTGAACCAGCGTTCTCCCCAGATCTTGGAGACTCCCTCGGTCCAAGAGATCGTCCCCTCTTTTCCTGAGGTGCCCCTGCAATAAAAATGAAAGTCGCTCGCCGGGGCATCATTTCTTTTCCCCCTGAAGAAGACATTTGACAGAGGTTCGCCAACACCTGCAAGGGAGGCCACATATTCAGCGTACTTCCTGCTTTTCATCTGGCCGCAGGTAACGCCGATGATGAAAGGCACCTTTTGTTCGAGCGATCTATCTGTACGGCAGGCAAGTCGGAGTGCCTTGACCAGACAAGGAAGGCCAGTTACAGCAAACTTTTTATTCGTCGTTTTAATGTACCGAAACATCTCGGAGAACTCCACGGGGTAATAAGCTGAGCCCCTTGTCCGTTTCAGATCATAGGGATTATCGAAACGGCCGAAGTGGAAAAGCCGTTCGGGGTTCTCTTCTGACTCTACGCATATTACTTCGTCCACCATGCTCCTGCGCAGAAGCTCCGCGAGAGTCCAGCTAGCCAGTCCGCCGGACGCGCTTTGCACCCTTTCAGCGTCATCGGCGACAGCGCCTGCGAAGCACGCCAGCCACCAGCCTGCCTCCGAAGTACGGGCCATCTTTTCTTTGTCAGCGAAAAGCTCATTGGCCAGGACATCTTCATCGGGATTTTCGGGATAAAATGGACAGACCGCAAGGCAACGGGAGCAACCGTCAACACACCGCCCCTGATCGACGGGATTGTACTCTCCTCGTCTATTCCACACCATCACTAGGTTGTTTGCGGGGCACACTCCAGCGCAAACCCCGCAACCGATGCAGAGGCCATTGTTAACCACTTCTGAAACCACATTACGGTTTGGTATAAAGATTCTTCCTAGCCATTCCAATAAGAAGCTTCCTTTCAGTTTTTGATAGCACCGCAAACCATATTACTGGCGCATAGACTAACCCTATAAAGCATCCAGTGAGAACCAAACGGATCCAGCTTTCAATTTGCCATATCTCTGATAAAGACCAGGAAGCGATCAGTACCGACAGGGTTGCCAATATGCCAAAAGCCATTTCCAAAATGAAGGTTTTCGCTTTAATTCCCAGGATTTTAGAAGCATACCATGGAGTGAACAAAGCGTTCTTGAAGGTGAGAACAATGGCTCCGGCAATGGCGACTCCGTAAAAACCAGTGTTGAACACCAAAGGAATGGCGACTGCAAGCACGAGATTTAACAGTCCCATTAACAAAGTTATAACTCCCGGTACTTTCACCTTGTTGCAGCAGACATTTATCGAAAAGAGAGGTAATACGGCAAGATTGACCGTCAGATGAATAAGCATAAGGACCATAAGAGGAGCCAGTTTACTGAATTCAGGACCTATCCATACATTCAGCAGTTCCTTTGACAGCCCGCAGGCAAGTCCTATGGGCACGGCCAGCCCCAATCCCATAATTTTGACTGACATCTTGGACATTTTGATTAGATCATCGATGTTGCCTTTGGCATAGCTAATCATATACATGGGAGCCAACAAGCCAGAAAGAATACCCGCCATGCTCCTAAGCAAAGTGTTCCACTGCAGAACGGAGGCATATTCTCCACCCGCACCGGGGCCAAAGAGACGGTTGACCACAATAAGGTCAATATTAAGAAAAAGGAGAGAGCCAACATGGTTTACTACTAGCCATCCTCCCATCGATAAAAGATCCTTTAAACGGGTACTGTCGAAGAAGGATCGGTCAATCGTAAGCTGAGGTGTCAGCTTGCGCCAAAAATAATAGTCCGCCGCTAGGTGGGCACAGGCTGAAAAGAGCGTTGCAATTGCAACGCTCTCCAAAGACGGGCTTACAAGAAAAAACAATACAATTATTGCGGATAAACGCACCAATGAGCGGAGGATCTGGACGTAATTATTTAGGTCCAATCTGTTGTAGGCAAAGGCGGAGGCACCAAAACTGCTCGAAAGTGTTGAAAGCAGGAAAGCCCCCATCACTCCAGCAAAGAGCCACTTGGAAGAAACTACCTCCTCTGAGGGTACATTGAAAAGCACCGGCACAAAGTTGGTGAACGCCATAAGTAAGGGGATGCATACGAGTATGAGCGCAATCAGGCTCCAGAAACAGGTGTTGAATGTTCGATTGGCCTTATCAAGATTGTTCTGGTGGAGGTCTATAGTTAAAAACCTTGATATTCCACCGCTCACAGCCAAAGTTATTAGTGCGACATAATGGGTCAATGACATTGCGAGGGGAATCAGGCCATAAGCGGCAACACCAAGGTTGTGAATTAGGAGGGGAACAAGCCATAATCCAACTCCAACATTAACCAGGAACAAGGCTATGTTAGAAACAAGATTTTTTGGAAATTGCTTAATGAATCTTTCCCGATCCCCTTTATACGTGTCAATTTCCGAAAGGGGATCCAAGCAATCCGTTGGATCCGTATTGGGACAATGGACAGGCTCCCTCATTTACAACTTTCCCCTTAATAATCCCCTTCGGGACGGTAAAATTATAGTACGATATATTAATCCTACCTCGACAGGGCACCGGGCTTTACCTGACCGCCCGAAAGGGCCGACTGGTACGCCGCCTCGATGATCTTCACCGTTTTGCGGCCTTCGCGGCCGCTGACTATCTCTTCCGCCCCGTTGTCGAGGACGTCCAGGCAGTGGCGGTAGAAGCCCAGGTGGCCGAAGCCATAGACTCTGCCCATCTCATGCCACGGTGGACGCGTTTTTTGTCTTACGTCTCGTATCCTTGGAGGCGGGATCCTCCAGCGTTCTCTACCAGTAGGCAAAGCTGACGATAACTGTGAGGACAGCGACTCCACCGTAAAGGATATTCCGGACCGATCCCCGCTTACCCTTTTACGTTGACCGTACACGCCGCTTGGGGTTCTCCCACACCAGGATGGCTTTTTCCTTTTCGAACTTCTCCTCCAGTTTCTGGTACTCCTCGCGGGCGAGGACCAGGGTGCGGAGCTTGCGGTCGATAAGTTTTTCGGCCTTTTTGGCCAGCTCGGCCAGGTAGGCTTCGTCCACTTCGCCGACCAGGACGAGGTCGATGAGGCCCGAGTCGATGCCCTTCGCGTAGTCGCCGGTGACGAAGGCCAGTTCCACGTTGCCCAGGCGAGCGACGACCTGTTCGACAAGCCGGTCGAGGCCTACAGTCTTGGCGACGATGCGCCGAATCTCGGGGAAAAGGGGGTGCTCCCGGTTGGCGTTGTAGAGAATGGTGCGGCCCTCGGACCTGGATTCGAGGATGCCGGCCTTCTGGAGGCGATTCAGTTCCACCCTGACCCCGTTGGTGGATTCGCCGAATTCGTCGGCCAGTTCCCGCAGGTAGGAGGTGGTTTCGGGGTTGATGAAGAACTTGAGGAGCAGTTTGATGCGCGTTTTCGAGGTGATGAAGCTTTCGAGCATAAGAAACCCCCAGGGGCATGAGATGTTAGACGGAACGACGTAAATCGTGAATCGCCTGGATCAGAGGCGCCAACAGTGAAGGGTAAGGGC
>Ga0209719_1002452_pt1 | contig 19153 bp, 22 predicted proteins | sample AD_JPNAS2_MetaG_FD_184421 | JGI IMG/M metagenome (GOLD analysis project Ga0209719, IMG submission 184421) | Active sludge microbial communities of municipal wastewater-treating anaerobic digesters from Japan - AD_JPNAS2_MetaG (SPAdes) (version 2) | ecosystem: Engineered > Bioreactor > Anaerobic...
AGTTCGGCATCCCGCGCAGCCCCGGCAGCGCCGTCGGTGGGTGCTGGGTCGTCCAGCAGGTGGCGGACGGCAGCGACCCCGACGACCGTGTCGGCGCGCAGGGGGACCTCGTCGCGCGGCATACCGACGAGGGCGGCGGGCAGCGCGGCCAAGGCGCGGGACTCGCGGTCTCGGACCGCGGCGGCGAGTCGGTCTCCGGAAGCGTCCGGAGGCAGGACGGCGTTGACGACGAGGCGCTGGTCGGAGATGCCGATCTCGGCGAGTTCCGTTGCGGTGCGGGCAGCTTCGGCGAGCGAGGACGCCTGGGCGCGGGCGACGAGCACCATCCGGGTCCACGCCGGGTCGGCCAGTCGATGCAGCGCAGTCGCGTAGGTCGTGCGGGCCCGGTCCAGACCTGCCATCGGGCCCAGGCAGGAGGCGTCGCCCTTGCCTGCGTCGAGGAAGTCGGTCCACTCGCCGGGCAGGTGCAGCAGCCGGATGGTGTGCCCAGTCGGCGCGGTGTCGAAGACGACGTTGTCATAGGCCGCGATCGCCGTGTCGTCTGCCAGCAACGCCGTGAACTCGTTGAACGAGGCGACCTCGGTGGTGCACGACCCGGACAGTTGCTCGGTGATCGAGGCGATCTCCGCGGCGGGCAGCAGGTCGCGCACCGGCCCGACGATCCGCTCGCGATACGCCTCGGCCGCCTGCTCGGGGTCGATCTCGATGGCATCGAGGCGTGGCACCTCAGGGACGGGCGTGATCGTCGCGCCGATGCTGCGCCCGAACACCTGCCCCACATTGGACGCCGGGTCGGTGCTGACCAGCAGCACCCGCCGCCCCGCATCGGCGAGGTGCACGGCCGTCGCGCAGGCCAGCGAGGTCTTGCCGACGCCGCCCTTGCCGGTGAAGAACACGAACCGGGGCAGGCCGCGCAGGAACGTCGCCGCCGCGCTCATCGTCGTGTCCTCGTTCTCGGTATGCCGCGTGCTCAGCAGCAGCCGCTGCCGCCGGACGCGCCGCCTCCACAGCACCCGCCGGATGCCGGGGCCGTCGATGAGGTGACTGCGGTGAGGCCGAGGTCGACCCGCTGTGTGACGGGAGTCGGTAGGACCTGCGTGGCGACAGCGGCGTCCTCGGCGACTGCGTCGGTGCGGTGGGCCAGGCTCAGGAGGCGGTCGCGGGTCGGGTAGGCGCCCGTGGCGACGGTGACCCCGTCGACGAGGGTGAGCGGGAGACCGGCCGACCCCGCGACCCGCAGGAAGTCCCGGACCGCGGGCTCGGCGGCGAACGCGGCGGGGTCGTTGGCGAGGTTGTGCCGCTCGATGTCGACGCCCAGGCCGCGGAGGTGATCGAGGTCGGCGGTGAAGGTGACCAGAGCCTGGTCGACGTCGGGCCCGCAGACGCCGGTGTTGCAGCACAGGGCGGGCTCGAAGACCCGGATGGCGGGGGCTGGGGCGGTGGTCATGGCAGGTCCTTCACAGGGGTCGACCGGAGAGCAACGCATCGATAACTCTCGATGGAAAGTCAACGGCATACATGGACGATTGTCAATGTGACGGCTACCATCGGGAGGGTGACTGTGACCCTGTCCAGCGTGCCTGGAGCCCCGACGACCGAGGCGGACGTGTGCTGCCCGGGGTCGGCGTGCGACCTGCTCCCGGCCGCTCCCGCCGCCCAGGTGGCCGAGGTGTTCAAGGCGTTGGCCGACCCGACCCGGGTGCGCCTACTGCACTACCTGGCCTACTCGGCCAGCGGCACCGCGTGCGCCTGTCACCTCCCCGAGGCCCTCGGGATCAGCCAACCGACGCTGTCGTTCCACATGAAGAAACTCCACGATGCCGGCCTGGTCACCAGGGAGAAACGCGGCCGCTGGGTCCACTACACGGTCCGGGCCGAGGGCCTGGCTCTGGTGCGCGAGTTCCTCGATCTGCCGGCCGGTTCCGACCGACCATGCTGCTGAGCACTCGTCGCGCCCTCGCCGAGGCCATCGGCACGGGAGGTCTGGTCGCCACCGTCGTGGGATCGGGGATCATGGCCACCCGGCTCACCCAGGACGTCGCCCTGCAACTGCTGATCAACGCACTGGCGACCGTCGCTGTGTTGGCCGTGCTCATCTGGGCGGTCGGGCCGATCTCCGGCGCCCACTTCAACCCGGTGGTGACCCTGGTCGCCGTCGTGCGCCGCGAGATCGCTGGAGGGGAGGCGGTCCGCTACGTCATCGCCCAGATCGTCGGCGGGCTGGCGGGGACCGCGGTCGGCAACCTGATGTTCGACCTGCCCGCCTGGCAGGCATCGACGAAGGTCCGCTCGTCCGCGAGCCTCTGGCTCGGCGAGATCGTCGCGACCGCCGGCCTGCTCGCGCTCATCGGCGGGCTCACCCGGACCGGCCAGGGTCGGCTGGGACCGGCCCTCGTCCCGGCGTGGATCGGCGCGGCATACTTCTTCACCTCCTCGACCTCGTTCGCCAACCCGGCGGTGACGATCGCCCGCTCGGCGACCGACACGTTCTCCGGGATCGCGCCGCCGAGTGTCCCGGGGTTCGTTCTGGCCCAACTCGTCGGCGCGGCGATCGGGGCGGGCCTCACCGAGTTCTTCTACCCGCGGGCCGGGGTTCCGGAGCCGCTCGACCTGCCGGTCGCGGTCCACCCCGCGCCCGGCGATGCGGTGACCCACGGCGGATAGGGTCGAGGCATGACCCGTCCCGAGCCGTCCGCCCAGCACGGCGAGCCGGTGAGCCCCGAGTTGTTCGCCTATCTCGCGACCGACCCGGTGGCCGACCTGCTCGGCATCGTCTTCGAGGAGATCCGGCCGGGTTACGCCAGAGCCCGTATGCCGGTCACCCACCGCCTGCTCAACGCCCCCGGCACCGCGCACGGCGGCGCGATGATGGCGCTCGTCGATGTCGTCCACGCCGCGGTGAGCAACAGCCATGGGACCCTCGCGGTCGCCCAGGACGTGCACACCGAGTTCCTCTCGGCGGGCGTCGAGGGTGACGTGTTGCGCTGCGAAGGCGTCGAGATCAGCCGCACCCAACGGACCGCGGTCTTCCGGATCGACGTGTTCGCCGACGACCGGCCCGGCCACCCGGACGGCAAACTGCTCGCGACCGCGCTGGCCCGGGTGTTCCGGATCGGGACGCCGCTGCTGCCGGATTCGGACACGTCCGCGGGAGCAGCCTCATGAGCGTGAGCTCAGGGGTTCCGGAGGTTCCGGAGGCTACTCGGGCTGCCCAGGACCCGGAGGCGCTGCGGTGGCCCACGGTGGTCTTCGACCTCGACGGCACGCTGGTCGACACCATCGAGCTGATTGTCGCGTCCTACCAACACGCGTTCCGGACGGTCCTGGGACGCGAGGAGGACGAGGCCCGGATCCGGGCGTGGATCGGCCAGCCCCTGCTGCGCTGCTTCCAGGAGGCCTCGATGCCGCACGCGGACGCGCTGTTCGCGGCATACACGGCATGGAACGAAGCCAACACGGCGCGATTGGTGCGGCCCTACGCGGGGATCGGCGCGTTGCTCGCTGACCTGACGGCGATGGGCGCGAAGGTCGCCGTGGCGACCTCCAAGCGGCGGCCGCCGGCCGAGTGGGCCCTGTCGCTCACGGGGCTGACCGACCTCGTCCCCGTCCTGGTGACGATGGAGGACACGGCGGTGCACAAGCCCGACCCGACGCCGTTGCTCCTGGCGGTGGCGCGGTTGGGCGGGGAGCCTGGGAAGGCGGCATACATCGGGGATGCCGTCGTCGATGTGCGGGCGGCGCAGGCGGCGGGGATGGCCGGGATCGGGGTCCTGTGGGGGGCTGGAACCGAGGCGGACGTGCGGGCGGCGGGGCCGGACGCGGTCGCGCCCACGGTGGCTGCGCTGCGGTCCCTGTTGGTGGACGGACGCGCGGACGGGCTCTCGAGAGGCGGGGACGGCGCGGCCGAACGGCTCGCGGTAACCCCAGCAGTCACACGTGTCACAGGCTGAGGGCAATCGCAAGGCGACTCGCCGGGAGGAATGACATGGATGTGATTCCCCTCTATAGTGGCAGAGCAGTCACAAGCGGAGGGGTCGGATGGCAGACACAGCAGAGCGAGTCGCGATGGCGTGCGCGCCGTTGAGCGACCGTGAGCGCGAGGTGCTGGCCTTCGAGCGGCAGTGGTGGAAATACGCCGGCGCCAAGGAACAGGCCATCAAGGAGCTGTTCGACATGTCGGCGACGCGCTACTACCAGGTGCTCAACGCTCTGATCGACAACCCCGCGGCCCTCGAGACCGACCCGATGCTCATCAAGCGGCTGCGTCGGTTGCGCGCGAGCCGCCAGCGTCAGCGCAGCGCGCGACGCCTCGGTCTCAACCCCTGAAGTGTTGCGGCGCCCGTCGCCGCACCGTGAAACCCAAGGCGTTGACCGCGTCGCAGACCCGACTGATATCGCCGACCGTGGGTAGTTCGTCGGTGACCTCGGTGATTGCCACGACCAGATCGATCTCCGAGACCGAACGAGAGCCCTTCACGCGGGCCTGATCGGTCTCGGACGCGGCCACGTCCGTGACTTCCGCGTCGGTGAGCCTGCGGCCGAGCAGGGCGATCAGCGGCACCGAGGCTCCCGCACCGGCGCCGGATCGTCGGGGCGGGAATCCGAAGACTCCTCGAAGTCTGCCCATAGCGCGATTGTTCCCAGCCGAATCGACACGAGTGCGGCTGCCAGATGAAGGCACGGCGAAGAATGGGTGGCGGGAGGAAGGGCGCTCTGCCGCCCCACGGAGTTGGCCCCGGGTGCGCTCTCCCCTGAACGACGGCGGTGGCCGACCCCCCGTTGAGGGAGTCGGCCACCGGAGTGCGCTGCGCGGGCCGCGGCAGACGTCAGTGCGCTGCTCCCGGAACGTGCGGGTCGACGTTCACGCCGGCCTCTTCGAGGAGGTGCGCGATACGGGCGATGTCGTCCTCAGTCGCCTCTTCGTGCACCCTCTCGTCGATCATGGCGCGGATCTCGTCCTCGGTGATGAGCTCGTCGTCGTAGTCGCGCTCGACAAGCGACACGGCGATGCTCTCGACCTCGGCGGTGGTGAGTTTGCGGTGCAGCACGCCCATCAGGGCGATGTAGTCACCCTGGGCGATGCCCTCGGGCCGTCCGGCGCGCAGCCAGTTGACCAGGCGGCGTCCGGCGCTCTCAGTGTGCGGAGACATTAGTTGGCGAACCTCACTTCGAGAACGTCGGGAACGGGCCGCTGAAGCCGACCTTGTAACCCAGGCTGGTGAAGATGAGCCAGGCCAAGCCGTAGACGACCAGCGTCAGGATGATGAAGAAGAACACGCCGGCGACGAGTTTGCCGGCGGCACGGGGCGGGGCTCCGCCGGCGGCCTCGCCACCCTCGGCCGTCGCCAGGCCGTTGACGGCCAGGGCGAACAACGTGGGAATACCGGCGCCGAGCAGCAGACCCGCGAGCAGGACCTTCCACGCACCGTCTAGCGCAATGATGAGGTTGTTCATGATGAGTCGGCTTTCCGGTCAGTGGTGGGCGTTGGGGACGACTTCGGCAACATGAGCCGCGTCGGGCTCGGCTTCCCAGTCCTTGCCGACGCTGTGCTTGTCCACCGGGTCCTTGCGCGAGCGCATCCAGATGTAGAGCGACACGGCGATGAGGATCGCGATGACGACCGTGGCACCGAGCAATTGGGGCATCAGGTTGCTGATGAGGAACATCAGGGCACCGACAAGAGCGGCGGCGGGGAAGGTGATCGCCCAGGCGCTGGCCATCCGGCCGGCAACCGCCCAACGGACCTCGGCGCCCTTGCGGCCGACCCCGGCACCCATGATGGAGCCGGAGGCGACGTGGGTCGTCGAGAGTGCGAAGCCCAGGCCGCTGGAGGCGAGGATGACCGACGCGGTCGAGGTGTCACCGGCGAAACCCTGGGGGGCGTTGATGTCGACGATGCCCTTACCGAGGGTCCGCATGATGCGCCAGCCACCGAGGTAGGTCCCCAGGGCGATCGCGATGGCTGCGGAGAGCTTGACCCAGAACGGGATCGAGATCTCCTGGGAGACGTCGATCTGACCGGCGGCGATAAGAGCGAGGGTGATGACACCCATCGTCTTCTGCGCGTCGTTGGTGCCGTGGGCGAGGGCGACCATCGAGGCAGCACCGACCTGGCCGTAACGGAACCGAGACTCGCGGAACTTCTCACCCATCTTGCTGGTGAGCGAGAAAACGATTCGCGTGCCGACGGCCGCGACGATGAAGGCGATGACGGGGGAGATCAGCGAGGGGATCAGGACCTTCCCGACGACACCGTCAAGCTTCTCGGTCGAGTGCCCGAGCCAGTTGACCTGGGAGATGCCGAAACCCGCGATGGTCGCGCCGACGAGCCCGCCGAGGAGGGCGTGGGACGACGACGACGGCAGGCCGAGCAGCCAGGTGAGGAGGTTCCAGACGATGCCTCCGACGAGCCCGGCCAGCACGACCATGAGCAGGAGGGTGCCTTGCTTGCCGTTGTCGCTGCCGATGAACTGCGGGTTGGGCAACCCGTTCTTCATCTGGATGCCGTCGATGACGGCGTTGGTGATGGTGAGGGCGACCTTGACGGAGATCAACGCTCCGACGAGGTCAAGTGTCGCGGCAAGGGTGACGGCGGTCTTGGGGGACAGCGCTCCTGTGGCGATGGACGCGGCCATGGCGTTCCCGGTGTCGTGGAACCCATTGGTGAAGTCGAAGGCCAGGGCCGTGATAACGACCATGACGAGAATGACGGTTGCGGTGGTCACGCGCCCCATGATCGAGGGCCGATCGCGCTGATTCCCGAGACGAAAGTCCTGGGGTGCGTCCCATGTCACTCAGCTATGCGCCCTGGCAGGGCCCGTCGTTCCGCTGGCGTTCATCTGCCGTTAACTTAGGGGCGTCGTAGATCACGTTTCCCCGGATCGTGCGGGCACCTAGGGTTCGTGCGGGCACCTGGCGTACCACCGCAACGTTTCGGCCAGGTGCCCGCACTTCCCCTCCCCGAGAGGCCTCGGGGAGGGGAGTTCGCGGCATACCCCGTCTTGTCGTTGGTGGGGGATGGTGGGCCGTCTCCCTGCGGGAAGCGGCCGCGGTCGGCTACTTCTTCGGCTTGTCGACGAACCAGGGAACGATGTGGTCGAAGGTGACGACCTTCCCGAGCCCGGTGGCGACGATGAAGCTGATGCCGTAGGCCACGGCCAGCAGGATGACGATCAGTAGCGCCCAGGCGATGACCTTGCCGACTGGCTTGGCCGTCTGCTCGCCGATGATCGCACCGGCGCCCTTGGCCATGGCCATGCCGCGCACGGACAGGGCGTAGAGGACGGGGAGCCCGGCTCCGAGGACCAAGCCCGCGAGCAGGACCTTCCAGGCCCCTTCGAGGGCGAGCGGAATCATGTTCATGATGCGTTCTTCCTTCCGGGGTCAGTGCGTGGCCGGGCCGGCAGCGGGCTGTGGCTCGTCCAGTTCGTGGTGCGGATCGATGACCTCGTGGGCGGCGACAACCACCTCGGGCTTGCTGCCGTCGTGCCAGTCGTCGGTGACGTTCCGGTGGTCGATGACGTTGACCCGCGAGCGCTTCCACATGTAGAAGGACAGGCCGCACAGGATGGCGAGGACGACGAGGGGGCCGACGATGCCGCCGAGGCCGGCGGCGATCCAGTACATGACGGCACCCATGACCGCGGCGGCGGGGAAGGTGATCGCCCAGGCGGCGACCATGCGGCCGGCGACGGTCCAGCGGACGGTGCCGCCCTTCTTGCCGATACCGACACCCATGATCGAACCCGTGGCGACGTGCGTGGTGGACAGGGCGAAGCCGAGCTGGCTCGAGGCGAGGATGACCGTCGCCGAGGAGGCGTCGGCGGCGAGGCCCTGGGGCGAGGAGATGTCGACCAGGCCCTTACCCATCGTGTGGATGATCCGCCAGCCACCGAGGTAGGTGCCCAGGGCGATGGCCGTGGCCGCAGAGAGCTTCACCCAGAGGGGAACATAGACGGCGGTGGAACTCACCGACCCGGCGGCAACGAGGGCTAGCGTGATGACGCCCATCGTCTTCTGGGCATCGTTGGTTCCGTGCGCGAGGGAGACGAGCGATGCCGCCCCGACCTGGCCCCAGCGGAAGCGGCGCTCGCGGAACTTGTCCTCGACCCGCGCGGTGATCATGAAGATGAGCCGCGTGGCCGTGGCCGCCACGATCATCGCGATCACGGGTGAGATGAGGGACGGCAGGATCACCTTGCCGATGACACCGTCGAGCTTGCTGCCGTCGCCGGCCCACTTGACGCCGGCGAAACCGAGAGCGCCGATGGTGCCGCCGACGAGGCCACCGAGCAGCGCGTGCGAGGAGGACGAGGGCAGGCCGAGCAGCCAGGTGAACAGGTTCCAGATGATCCCGCCGACCAGGCCGCCGAAGACGATCAGCAGCAGCATCGTTCCGCCGCTGGCCATGAGTTCGGCCTTCGGCAAGCCTTTGGAGTCCTGGATGTTGACGACGGAATTGCTGACGGTGAGGGCGACCTCGACCGAGAGCACAGCGCCGACCAGGTTGAGGATGGCCGCGAGGGTGACAGCACCCTTCGGGGAGAGTGCGCCCGTGGCGATGGAGGCCGCCATGGCGTTTCCGGTGTCGTGGAATCCATTGGTGAAGTCGAAGGCGAGAGCGACGACGACGACCAAGGCCAGGATGAGTGTTGCGGTGGTCATGGGGGAATGATGGAGACTCCCCGAATCTGGGCAAGGCCCTTAGTCCCGGGTTGGGGGCCCGTTGGGGCACAATTCGGCCATTCTTCCGGCGCCCTTTACCCGCTGGCGCGATCACGTTCATGGGAAGTTCACGGTCGGCCCGACCCGCTGATCCGAGGCCCCCGCCTCAGGGGAGGATGTGGGGCATGAGCAACTGCCTCTTCTGCGGCATCGCTGCGGGATCGATCGCAGCAGATCGGGTCCTCGACGAGGACCAGGTGGTGGCCTTCCTGGATACCCGTCCGGTGTTCAAGGGGCACACCCTGCTGGTCCCTCGAACTCACGTGGCGACCCTCCCGGACCTCCCGGACGACCTGGCGCTGCCGTTCCTCGCCGCCGCCCGCCGGCTCGCCACCGCGATGGTCGCGGGGCTGGGCGCGCAGGGCAGTTTCGTGGCCGTCAACAACGTCGTGAGCCAGTCGGTGCCGCACCTGCACCTGCACGTCATCCCGCGCACCAAGGGCGACGGCCTGCGGGGCTTCTTCTGGCCCCGGGTCACCTACGCGTCGCCCGAGGAGATGGCGGAGTATGCCGCCCGCCTCCGCGCCGTCCTCTAGCGCGACGACGAGGACCACCAGGGCGGTGCATGGCAGCACGGCGCTCATCAGTTGACCGGGAGGGGCTGCCGACAGGGTGACCCCCGGGGACGAGGGGGGGCAGCACCCTGGGAGGGGCGTCGCCGGGTCGTTAGCGTGGAAGGGACGCGACGACGGATTGGACTCACCATGACGACTTCGACCCTGGACCGGCACGGGGGCTTCGTGACGCATTCGCGAGGGGATGTCGCGCTGAAGTTCTGGCGCCGCCGGTTCCCATGGAGTGTCACCGGCCACCTCGGGCTCGGACTGGTCGCTGGTGCCTGCGCCCCGCTCGTGCTGGTGTCGGTGCTTGGCGCGATGGTCATCGTTCGCGTCCCCCGCTTGGCCGCACGAGGTGAGGCGTTGCGTGACGTCGCGCTGAGCTGGCCGGCGCGCGTGGAGGCTGTCCGATTCGCCGACCTCTTGGGTGTGGCCATCGCCGTTCCGCCGCCGGACGAGCGACCGGGGACTTTGCCCGCTTCGGGAGGACGACCTCTGGCCCTGACTCAGCGGGAGCGTGCCACCGTCGGCTATTGGGTCGTTCGACCGGTCGTTTCGCTCGCGGAACTCGCGACCCTCGTCCTTCTCCTCGGACTGCCGATTGCCGTGGCCGTGGCCTTCGCGCTCGGGTGGCCTCAGTGGCGCCTGGAGGTTGGTATCGGCAGCGGCATCTCCGTGCCCGAAGCCAACCTCGCCTGGCTCGTCGCCCTGGCTGCCCTCCTGCTGGCCTGGCTTCGTCTGGTCGGCGCCTCAACGGTCGCTGCCCTCGGGCGGGCCGAAGTGAAGATGGCTGTCTGGCTTCTCGGAGGCCGAGAAGCCGCTCTCGTCGAACGCGCCGAGGCGCTCGCGACCAGCCGCGAGGTTGTGGTGGCGGCGGCCGAGGAAGAGCGCCAGCGCATCGAGCGCGATCTGCATGACGGCGCTCAGCAGCGCCTCGTGGCGTTGACGATGTTGCTCGGCAGGGCGCAGGCAAGGCTTGGCGAACGCGAGCCCGACGTCGCTGACCTCATCGCCCAGGCCAAGGCCGAGTCCCGTGCGGCCACAGCCGAGTTGCGTGACCTCACCCGCGGCTTGCACCCGCCGGTCCTCACCGACCGAGGACTGGACGCGGCCCTGTCTGCGCTCGCGGCGCGTTCGCCGGTGCCCGTTGAGGTCATTGTCGACCTGGCTGTCCGGCCACCCATGGCCGTCGAATCAACTCTCTACTTCGCCGTTGCCGAGGCGCTGACCAACGTGGCCAAGCACTCGGGTGCCTCTCAAGCCGTCGTCACGGTCCGCCACGTCGGCAACGTGGTGCTGACCGAGGTGTCCGACAACGGTCGAGGAGGGGCAGACCCGACTGCCGGTGCAGGGAGCGGGTTGCGCGGCATCATCGACCGACTGACCGGGATCGATGGGCGGCTGCACGTGACCAGTCCGCCGGGGGGTCCGACGGTGATGACGATCGAGGTGCCGCATGGCGACTGAGGAACTGCGGACCGTTGACGAGCCTCGGGTGACCGCCGAGGCGGTGCGCGTGGTCATCGCCGAGGACTCGGTCCTCCTGCGTGAGGGCCTGGTGCGCCTGCTCGAGGAACAGGGTTTCATCGTCGCGGCGTCCGTTGGCGACGGGGAAGAACTCTTGCGGGCCGTGGCTGATCACGCGCCGGACGTGTGCGTCGTCGACGTGCGGATGCCACCGGCATACCTCGATGAGGGCTTGCGTGCTGCGTTGGTGATCCGGCAGCGGTGGCCCGACGTGGGCGTGCTGGTGCTCTCGCAGTATGTCGAGGAGAGGTATGCCGTCGAGTTGCTGTCCGACCGCCCGGGCGGGGTGGGTTACCTGCTCAAGGACCGGGTCGGCGACGTTCTCGAGTTCGTCGATGCGCTGGGTCGGGTGGCCCGCGGAGGGACCGCCTTGGACCCGGACGTGGTCGCGCAACTCCTGGTGCGGGCGCGGCATACCGACCCGCTGGCGAGCCTCACGGCCCGCGAGCGACAGGTTCTGGCGGCAATGGCCGAGGGTCGTTCCAACTCGGGCATCGCCTCGGACCTGCATATCGGGGAAGGCGCCGTCGAGAAGAACGTGTCGAACATCTTCGGCAAGCTCGGCCTCTACGCCGACACGGGAGAGCACCGTCGGGTGCTCGCCGTCCTGCGCTTCCTGGGAGACGGCCGTGAGTGAGGCAACGTCGTTCCGTCCCAAGGGAATTCGGTTCCGAGTGCTACGGGCCGCCGGGCTCCTGGTGCTGGCGGTGAGCCTGGTGCTGCCGGCGACCGGAGCCGCCGACGCTCTGAATATCCGACAGAGAATCGACCGCCTGACAACGTTCAACCAACTGCCTGCCCCGATCTCACAGGTCACGATCAATGCGGCCGACTCGTGGGTCGAGGTGATTCGCGAAGAGATTCCGTTGTCCGAGGGGGCGGTCAGGGTGACGCGCACATGCGTGTTGCCCTCGACCGACAGGCTCTGGTCGGATGTCTCCACGGCTGGCGAGTCTGGGGACGGGCCTGCGGACGATAGGCATGTCGAGGTGTTTGCTCGTCCGATCACTGGCTGGGAGCAAACGCTGCGGCGCTGCGAGACGTGGGTCCGCCTCTTCGTCGATCATGACGTGACCGTGCGGGTCTGGGATGCGCATCAAGTCCACGAGGTCGACCTCGACCTGGCGCGGTGGACGCTCAGTCCGGACGGCGCATTGATTGAATCCGGACGGCGCAGTGGATGAACACGAACTGGCGCTCCGCCCCTGGGGCTGATGGGTGCCGGCCCCTGTCAGCCTGCTGTTAGTTGGAGACCCGCTCGGGGTGGGTGTAGACGTTGAAACTGGCCCCGCGGCTGAACCCGATAAGGGTAAGGCCGGCCTCCGTGGCGAGGTCGACGGCCAGCGAGGAGGGCGCCCCCACCGCAGCCAGCACCGGTATGCCGCCCTGCCACGCCTTCTGCACCAACTCGAACGACGCCCGCCCGCTCACCTGCAGGACGGTACCGGTCAGCGGCAGTCGTTCCTCACGCAACGCCCAGCCGATCACCTTGTCGACCGCGTTGTGTCGCCCGACGTCCTCGCGCACGCACAGCAGGTCCGAGTCCTCGCCGGTCCCGTCCCCGATCTCGCCGACCCGGAACAGGCCCGCGGCGTGGACCCCGCCCGTCCGTTCGAACAGGGACTGCTCGACCCGCAGCCGGTCGGGCAACCCGAACAGCAGGTCCGCCGGCACGGTCGTCGGGTCCGGCGGCCACCCAGGCGCGGCCGTCAGCACGTCCTCGATCGAGGTCGTCCCGCAGATCCCGCACGCGCTCGTCGTCGTCACCTGACGCTCGACCCGGCTCGGCGGCAACGCCACCCCGGCCGCCAGCGTCGCGTCGATGACGTTGAACGTCTGCTCGCCCGACTCATCGGTCCCCGCGCAGTAGCGCATCGTCGCCAAGTCATCGGCCGACCGGATCATCCCCTCGCCCACGAGGAACCCGGCCACCAGGTCGAAGTCGTCCCCCGGCGTGCGCATCGTCACCGTGAGGTCCCGGTGCTCCCCGGCCCACGACCGCAGCCGGATCTGCAGGGGTTCCTCCGCCGCGACGTGGTCCTCGCGGACCCGGGGAGGTGCGCCCACGGCATACCGGGTCGTCCGCACCCGCCGCGTCACCCGACTCATGAGACGACACGGTATGCCGTCCAGCCCGCGAGCGGGGGGCGCGCGGACGGCATACCCGCGCCTAGCCTGGGTCGCCGTGAAGCCCTTCCTCCTGCTGGCCATCCGTGCCGAGGACGCTGCCGCGGACGACGAGTACGCGTCGATCCTGCGGCTGGGCGGGCTCGACCACAGCGAGTTGCACCGTGTGCGTCTCGAGCAGGCGTCGGGCGGCGACCTCGATCCGACGGCGTTCAGCGGGGTCATCCTCGGGGGCGGGCCGTTCCAACGCAGCGACCCCGAGGCGACGAAGTCCAAGGTGCAACTGCGGGTCGAGGCCGAGCTCGAGACGCTGCTCGATGTGGTGGTGGGCGAGGATCTGCCGTTCCTGGGGCTGTGTTACGGCATCGGCGTGCTGGGGACGCATCAGGGTGGCATCGTCGACCGGGCCTTCGGTGAGGCGGTCGGTCGGGCGTCGGTGATCGTCACGGATGCTGGGCGGGCCGATCCGTTGTTCTCGGGGCTGCCCGAGGAGTTCGAGGCGTTCGGCGGGCACAAGGAGGCGCTGTCGGTGGTGCCGCGGCACGCGACGGTGCTCGCGACGTCGGCGGCGTGCCCGGTGCAGGCGTTCCGGGTCGGTGCGAATGTCTATGCCACACAGTTCCACCCCGAGTTGGACTCGGCGAGCCTGCAGACGCGCATCGATGCCTACCGGGACTACGGGTACTTCCCGCCCGAGGAGGCCGAGTCGCTCAAGGCGGTCGCGAGGGAGCGGGACGTCGAATGGCCGGCGATGATCCTGCGCCGCTTCGTCCGCCGGTATGCCGCCCGCTGACCTCTGCGCTGACCCCTCGCTCGCCGGTCCGCCGCGGGCTGCTCGATGCCCGGGGATGGGGCTTGCCGTGAAGCCGTCCCAGGTGGCGTAATCACACACCCGTTGAATGCTTCATGGGCTGCTTCCCGCCCGCGATTGAGGTGGGGGAGGAAGGGCGGTTATCCAGGTGTCTGTCCCGGGCGGCTGTTGACGAGTGATCGTCGGCTGGCCGTGACATGGGGGCGGGGCCGCAGCCTGGCCATCTCGTAGGTGCGCACGACCCGGGCAACCACGGCTGCTAGGTCTCGGAAGATTCGGTTCGGGGTCACGCCGACCACGATGATGCCGACTGCGGTGAGGTCGCCGTCCTGCTCGACGGTGCGGTCCCAGTCCGATCCCTGTGAGTGGTAGCGGCGGGAATGGACCATGACGGCCATCGCCACGTCGTCCAGCCACACGTCGGGACTGGTCAGCAGCCGATCACCCATCCGCACCTGAGGGTTCGCCCAGACCTGGGGCAGCCGAGCCGAACGCCCCAGGGCTTCGATGAGGATTGCCTCCGGTACGGACCAGGCACCGCTCGACGCCGCCATCACCGCATGTCGGGCTGGTCCTGATCCGCGTCGGTTGCGTCGCTCAAGCTCGTGCAGGAGCGCATCGATCGTGACGAGTCGTCGTTGCACCGCCTCGATGCCGATGGCGGCGGCCCGTTCGGGGTTGCGTGACTGGACCGCCGCGTCGAGCACTGCTCGCGGTGGACTGCTGACCCGCATCGGCCCAGAGCTCCGGGCGACTGGATCAGGTATGCGGGTCCGAGCGACGGACAGCCACCCAACGGCACGTGTGTTGTGGGGTGGTGGGACGAGCACGTGGACCGTGTCACCCGGCTCGGCGGCCTCGATGCCCAATCGTCGAGCTGCCGTGAGGCCGCCGAGCACCGATCGTGGGCCGGCTGCCAAGAGGCCAGCAACCTCCCGTTGCATCCGGGTCGGCTGTTGGCGATCGAGTTGGTAGACACCTGGGAGCAGCGCTCGCCAGTCACGGGACAGGTGCCAGCGAATCGCGTCCTGCGTCACACCGGCGGCCAGCAATTGGGCGCGGGTCAAGAGACCGAGTTGTTGACAGCTCAGCGCGGCCAGCCCTGGATCCATCTGCACAGAGGCCAGCCTTGACATCGGAGCGGGCGGACGCCAGCGTGCAAGCCCGGCCTGTGGATGAAGGGACGCGTGGCCACCGGGGTGTGGACAACGCTCGCGCCGGGGGTGGGGCCGCGGATGAAGCCGTCGGAGGTGGGGTAATCACACATGCTGGCGCTGCTTCATGGGCTGCTCCGCCCCCGCCACGTCGCGAGAGCCTGGCGGCCGACCCGGCGAAGGCGGGGAGACGGCATACCTGGCGATGGGGAGGGGACCAGCGCGTCACGGGAGGGGACCGGCGCGTCACGGGAGGCGGGCACGGCGGGGCTGTCGTTTGCACTCTCCCCCTGAGAGTGCCAATAATGGCGTTAGCACTCTCCCTCTGAGAGTGATAACTCACGGCCACTCTGGTGAGGTGCGGCCCGCTGGCGCGGCAAGGAGCGTCGGTATGCCGCTCCGTCCGTCGCGGGCACCTCGTGGCCATCCCTTCGTTTCGCGTGGGAGGAACCACCCGAATGGCCAAGATCATCGCGTTCGACGAGGAGGCCCGCCGCGGTCTCGAGCGAGGAATGAACACCCTCGCCGACGCCGTCAAGGTGACCCTCGGTCCCAAGGGCCGCAATGTCGTCCTCGAAAAGAAGTGGGGCGCCCCCACGATCACCAACGATGGTGTGTCCATCGCCAAGGAGATCGAGCTGGAGGACCCCTTCGAGAAGATCGGCGCCGAGCTGGTCAAGGAGGTCGCCAAGAAGACGGACGACGTGGCCGGCGACGGCACGACGACGGCGACCGTCATCGCCCAGGCCATGGTCCGCGAGGGCCTGCGCAACGTTGCGGCCGGCGCCAACCCGATGGCCCTCAAGCGGGGCATCGAGAAGGCTGTCGACGCCGTTGTCAAGCAGCTGCTCGACTCGGCGATCGACGTCGAGACCAAGGAGCAGATCGCGTCGACCGCCGCTATCTCCGCCGCTGACCAGCAGATCGGTGACCTCATCGCTGAGGCCATGGACAAGGTCGGCAAGGAAGGCGTCATCACCGTCGAGGACTCCAACACCATGGGCCTCGAGCTGGAACTCACCGAGGGCATGCGGTTCGACAAGGGCTACCTGTCGCACTACTTCGTCACCGACACCGAGCGGATGGAGGCAGTCCTCGAGGACGCCTACGTCCTGGTCGTCAACTCCAAGATCTCGTCGGTCAAGGACCTGCTCCCGATCCTGGAGAAGGTCATGCAGTCGGGCAAGCCGCTGCTCATCATCGCCGAGGACATCGACGGCGAAGCACTGGCGACCCTGGTCGTCAACAAGATCCGTGGCACCTTCAAGTCGGTTGCCGTCAAGGCCCCCGGCTTCGGTGACCGTCGCAAGGCCATGCTCGGCGACATCGCCATCCTCACCGGTGGCCAGGTCATCTCCGAGGAGGTCGGCCTCAAGCTCGACTCCGCTGACCTCGACCTGCTGGGTCGCGCTCGCAAGGTCGTCGTGACCAAGGACGAGACGACGATCGTCGAGGCGTCCGAGGACCGGTCGGCCATCGAGGGTCGGATCGCCCAGATCAAGGCCGAGATCGAGAAGTCGGACTCGGACTACGACCGGGAGAAGCTGCAGGAGCGCCTGGCCAAGCTCGCGGGCGGTGTGGCGGTCATCAAGGCCGGCGCTGCGACCGAGGTCGAGCTCAAGGAGCGCAAGCACCGCATCGAGGACGCCGTTCGCAACGCGAAGGCTGCCGTCGAGGAGGGCATCGTCGCCGGCGGTGGCGTCGCCCTCATCCAGGCGGTCAAGGTCGCGTTCGAGGGCCTGTCGCTTGAGGGTGACGAGGCCACTGGCGCGAACATCGTCCGCGTCGCGGCCGAGGCTCCGCTCAAGCAGATCGCCGTCAACGCCGGCCTCGAGGGTGGGGTCGTCGTCGAGAAGGTCCGCAACCTCGCCAGCCCGCGCGAGGGCCTCAATGCCGCCACCGGCGTCTACGAGGACCTCATCTCGGCCGGCATCATCGACCCGGTCAAGGTGACCCGGTCGGCGCTGCAGAACGCCGCGTCCATCGCCGCGCTCTTCCTCACCACTGAGGCGGTTGTCGCCGACAAGCCGGAGAAGTCTGCGCCGGCGATGCCGGGCGGCGACGGCGGCATGGGTGGGATGGACTTCTGACGAAGTCCGCGCAGCGAAGCAAGTGGCGAGGAAGAAGTCCGAGTAGGTAGGGACTTCTGACGAAGTCCGCGCAGCGAAGCAAGTGGCGAGGAAGAAGTCATGTTGAACATGGACTTCTGACCAAGTCCGCGAAGTGAGGCGCACGTCACAACGGAATGACCGGGTGACGAAGCCGAACTGAACAGTGTGCAGGTGTGGGGCGGTCCGGGTTGCCGGGCCGCCCCACACGCGTATGGTCGATCACATGCAGGGACGGTTGGTCTGGTTGTTCCCGCCGTGGTGGCGTCGCCGACACGGGGCGGCATACCGGGCGCTGCTCGAGCAGACGCCGATAAGCCCGGACTCCGTCCTCGGAGTCGTGGGCGCGGCCGCCCGCGCGTGGGGGGATCCGCGCCACAGCCGCCTCACCTTCCCCACGGCCGCCGTCCTGATGACCGCGTCGCTGGTCCTGTCGTTCGCCTTCTTCGGTGGGTGGAGTGTCATCTCGCGGCAGGGATCGTTCGACGTCGAATGGCGGGTGGTCCAGGCCGCCGCCGCCGGGTATGCCGCCCTCGGCCTGTTCCTCTCCCGTCGCGGTCATCGCGTGGTTGGTTCAGTGACCACAGGGATGGCCGTGCTGGCGTTCCTGTGCCAGATGTCCCTCGTTGTGCCGGGGTGGAGCACGACCGATGTGCCGATCCGGGCGGCGGCGATGTGGTTCATGTCGCTGGCGTGCTGGTCGGCGTGGTGGACGGCATACGGAGTGCACGACCCGCGCCGGCGCCCGCAAGCGGCGGGCTGACATGCCCCGCGCGTGGAGCGAGTTGGCGCCGCTGCCAGCCTCCGACGGTGACTGGCTGCTGCCCTACCTTCGGGGCTTCGGCACCGTCGGCGGGGTGGTCGGCTCACAGTGGCCCCGGTATGCCGCCCTGCCGCCCACCGAGGGCCAGGGCACTGACGGCTCGTTGGACCCGACGTTGGCGGCAGCCGTCCGCGAGGTGCTGGCACGGCATACCGACGGGCCGGGGGAGTTTGTCGCAGCCCTGTGGGAGGGCTGGGGCGGCCTCACGCGCGGCGTCTCCGCGGTCAGGCTGGGGCCTGGTCACGGCTGCGCCGGCACGACCCAGCAGACCCAGATCGGACCTGCGCTTCCGATCGAGGTGGTCAACGCACCTCGGTTCGCCCCTCCGAACCGGGCCTACCTGCTCTGTGCGGCGTCCCTCGAGGACCTCGGCCCGATACCGGTCGTGTCCGACAGCAACTGGTGGACCGGTCAGCAGTCACCGAGTCTGTTCTGGCCGCGCTCGCGGCAGTGGTGTCTCGGCGTCGAGATCGATGTCGTCGTCACCCTGGTCGGGGGCAGCGACGCGCTGATCGACGAGCTGCTGGCCCTGCCCGGGGCGGTCGAGGTCGACTCGGTGGAGCGGCTGCGGCGCGAGTGGTTTGGCGAGGGGTTCCCGCTCGCGCAGGAGTACTAGCTCGCAGGACTACTAGCTCGCGCAGGACTACTCACCGACCCGGCGCGCCGTCGTCAGCGGCTGTCGCGGGCGTGGAGCTCTTCGGGCGTGGGGTACCGATCGGCATACTCCTGGCCGGTCACCTCGCGGATCGTGGCCATGAGCGCCTCGGTCGCCTCGCGCCACGCCTGCGGGTCGTCCTCGCGTCCGGCCCAAGGCGACAGGTCGAACGGCGGCAGGTAGGTGACGTGGATCCGCCGGCTGCCGTTGCGGCCCCAGGTCCACCACGGACCACTGCCGCGCGCACCGATGACCGCGACCGGGATGACGGGCACGCCGAGGGGCAGGGCCACCCGCATCCCACCGGTGCGTCCGCGATACATCCGGCCGTCGGGCGAACGCGTCCCCTCCGGAAAGATCCCCCAGACGCCGCCATCGAGCAGGATCTCCCGCGCCGCATCGAGCGCCGGCTGCGCGGACGACGCCGACGCCGGGTCGATGGGCACCTGGCCGATGGCCCGCAGGAACCACCCGAGCAGTCGGCCCTTGGCGCCCTGGCCGCGGTAGTACTTGCTCTTGGCGACGAACGTCACCCGGCGGTTGACGGCGAACGGCACGATGGCCGTCTCGATGACCGACGTGTGGTTGGCGGCCAGCACGAACGGCCCCGAGCGCGGCAAGTGCTCACGCCCGCGCCAACGCGGGGCGTAACCGAACACCAGCGCC
>Ga0209719_1002453_pt1 | contig 19145 bp, 21 predicted proteins | sample AD_JPNAS2_MetaG_FD_184421 | JGI IMG/M metagenome (GOLD analysis project Ga0209719, IMG submission 184421) | Active sludge microbial communities of municipal wastewater-treating anaerobic digesters from Japan - AD_JPNAS2_MetaG (SPAdes) (version 2) | ecosystem: Engineered > Bioreactor > Anaerobic...
GGGGTTGGTGGTGCTGCTGCGGTCGGTGGTCGTGTTGCGGGTGCTGCGTCGCTCGCGCCGGTACACGGCGATGAGCTGCGTGCCGTCGGCGGCCTCGCCGGCGTCTTCGAGGTGGAAGTCCGCTCCAAGCTCGACGACGTCGTTCAGCTCCCAGCGGCGGAAGACGCCCGGCAGGCGGATGAAGTCCTCGTCGCCGGGCAGGTTGAGGATGGGGATCGGTTCGCGGGTCATCTCGGTGCGTCCTCCGTTCGGTTCAGGGGGCCTGTGGGTGGGAAAAGCGGTCCGCTTCCGCGAAACGGGACAGCGATCGCGCGAGGTGCTTCTTCAGGCGGGCCACGGCGCGCTGGACGCGCTTGCGCCCACTGTCGGTGGCGAGCCCCAGGCGCTCACCGACCTCACGACGCGACTCGTCGAGGACCAGCACAGCGATGAGCAGCTCCGCGTCTTCGCCGACCACGGGCTCGAGCCACGCGCGCAGCACCGCGACGTCCTCGTCGAACGAGAGTCCCGGCGTGAGGTCGAGCACGGAGCCGTGTTGGGTCTCGGCCCAACGCTTGAGCGAGGCCTTGTCGAACCAGCTCGCGAGGCCGCCGTCTTCGTCCGCGTCGTTCGAGGTGGACATCTCCTCGTGATCGACGCGCAGCCCATCGCTCGCCGGCAGCCACGTGCGCTTTCGCCGGTACATCACGTCGCGCTCGGTGCTGCGCACGAGCGTGGCCGCGACGCGATGAACCGTCGTGAGGTCGAGGCGCTCCACCAGCTCGGTGAACGCGCGCGCGATCTCCGCGACGAGCTCATCGGGCTCACCGTGGAAGTGGCGAACGCGGCGACCGTAGACGCCGGTGAGGCCGGGCCACAGCCCGAGCCACAGCAGCCCGCTGGCCACCTCGTGGTGCTCGCGCTGCTGCACCATCGCGACGAGCGTCGCGAGGAGGCGATCCTTTGCTTCGCCGTCTCCGCGGGCGTTCACGAGGTGATCGACGACCTTCTCCGCGTCGTCGAACCCGGCGAGCACCGGGTGTTGGGCCTTGGCTTGTTGGAACGACTGCTCTGCCTGAAGAGTACGAACGGAACGATCGAGGCCTGCGTGCAGGGCCTCCCAGCTCGCGCGCATGACGCGCCGCCTTTCCGGCGGGCGTCAGGCGCTCCTTGGGGCCGTGGTTAGGGCGTCATGCGCTCCGTTGAACTGGTGGTGAGTGCGAGGCCGCGGGCTACGCGGCGCTCGGGCTCGGGAGCGCGTTCGCGGGCGCCGGCGGCGTCGGCTTGCGCGACGACAGGACGTTCAACGTCCGGCAGCGATCGCGGTAGCAGGTGACGGCGACAGTGCTGTCGCCGCTGACGACGACCTGCATGTCGCCGCGCCGGATGGTGAGGCCGTCGCGATCGAGCTTGGCCAGCAGGGCGCCGCAGGCCTTGCAGCGGCAGTCGGTGGTGGTGGACTGGGTCCTCATGGGCTGTCTCCTCGCGACCCACCGGTCATCGGCGGGTACGGGAGCAGCCTCGGTGGCGAGGGGATGGGGGGATCGAGGGTGGGAATGGGCCTCGACTCCGGGATGGGTTCCCCCCATCCCCCCTGGCCCGCCGCGATCACCGCGAGATTGCCCGGGCGCGAAGGTGGTCGGGGACCGCGAGGCTGCGTGTTACCGTAGGACCGGAAACCCGAGAGGTTCAGACATGTTCGACCCGACGCTGAACGGAGTGATGGCGCAGATCGAGGCCGGCAAGATCGTGCTGCCGGCGATGCAGCGCCCCTTCGTGTGGAAGGACGACCGGATCACGAAGCTGATCGACAGCATGCTTCGCGGCTTTCCCCTCGGAACGGCGCTTCTTTGGAAGACGGCCACGATGCAGCGCTTCCGGCGCTTCCAGAAGGACGTGGCGCCAGACGCGGGGATCACGGTCGACTTCGACAGCGACGACTCCACCGAGCGGTACCTGGTGCTCGATGGGCAGCAGCGACTCACCAGCCTCTTCGTGGCGCTCACCGGCACGTACGACGGCAAGAAGCTCTTCGTCGACGTGCTCAGCGGCGTGCGCGGCGACAAGGATCCGGGCGACGCCTACTGGGACTGCCGGTTCCTGTCGGAGAAGGAGGCCAAGGAGCTGAACGTGTGGCCGCGCCCTGCTGGTGACAAGAACGCCAGCTCGGAGCGCGCGGTGTTCGTGAAGTTCCAGGACCTCACGAAGCTCGCTGCCGCTCGCGCCGGCGTCATCGCCACGCAGAAGGCAGCGGAGCTCGGGCTCGACGCAGCGCAGACGACTCGGATGACGACGAGCTACCTGCAGTGCGCGACGGTGCTCGCGAGCAAGACGGCCCTGCAGATCCACCTGATCGACGAGGACTCAGGGGACCCGATGCCCATCGAGGAGATCCTCGAGGTCTTCGTGCGCGTGAACTCGGGCGGCCTCGTTCTGCAGAAGTCCGACCTCTTGATGAGCCTGTTGGACCTCAAGTGGAACGACATCCAGCCCGAGCTGTACCGTGCGGTGAAGGAGATCAACGCAGCGCGGCCCTTCAACATCACCCGCGACGACGTCCTCAAGAGCCTGCTGCTCGCGAAGGGGTCCGAGACGCGCTTCGACAGGCTCGTCGCGGATCGGGTGAAGGTCGAGAAGCTGGCGAGCGACCTCCCCAAGCTGCTGCCCGCCGTGCAGAGCGCGTGGAAGTCGCTGACCCTGCTGCTGATGGACAACTGCAAGATCACGTCGGAGCGCTTCTTCCGAGGCGGGCACAACTCGCTCCTGCCGTTCGTCTCGTATCTCGTGGAGAACCCGACCCCGAGCGACACGGAGAAGCGGCGCCTCGTGGTCGCGGTGTACCTCGCGCTGATGAGTGGCGTGTTCGCGGGCGCCGAAGCCCGAATGGGGGCCTTCGCGCGGAAGGAGTGCGTGAAGGGGAAGCCGTTCCCGCTCGAGAAGCTCGCGCGTCTCGTCGCGACCCACTACGGCATCACCTCCCTCGAGCTGCTGCTCTCGAAGCATCTCGACCTCGCGCTCAACATCGCGCACGGCGGCATCACGCTCGACAACAACCCGGAGAACCTCCAGCGCGATCACATCTTCCCGCGCGCCACCTTGGAGAAGGCCGGCACGCCCTCGGAGAAGACGAACCACTACGCGAACTTCCACTTCCTGCGCGGCAAGGACAACCTCAACAAGTCCGATACGGCCCCGCACGAGTGGTTCAAGAAACCCGGCGAGCAGCCGGCGTACTCAGACGACGACCTGAAGGAGCGCCTGCTGACGTGGGACCTGCTGCAGCCCGGCCAGTTCCCGGCGATGCTCGAGGAGCGGACCAAGGCGATCCACAACCGAGCGCTCACGTTGTTCGGGATGAAAGCGGCGGACTTCGACGCGCTCTTCGCCGCGGCCTAACGTTCTCGCGATGAGCGACCTCTTCCTCGGCTGGGATGTCGGCGCCTGGAACTGCGATCGGAATCGAGAGAGTCGGGACGCGCTCTGCGCATTGGAACTGGGCGGCTCGGGTCCCGTGCTCGTCGGCGCGCCTTGGCGAGGGAACCTCCGAGACATCCTCGTCGCACATGCTGGACACGACCTCGTTGGTGCCCTCCTGCGCCGACTCGCCGTCGGTGCTGACGAGGCGAGGCACGTCACGATCGCCATCGACACGCCCCTGGCATGGCCGCGGCGCATGCTTGAGCTCGTAACGGTCGGGACATGCATCGACGTCCCGGCCGAAGCCGACAACAACCCGTACCTGTTCCGCATGCAGGAGCTGGCGCTGTTCGGCCGTGAGCAGCGTCCGCTCTCGGTGGTGCGCGACATGATCGGCAGTCAGAGCACCAAGGGCATCCACTTCCTGCACCGTGCCAGGCTGGCGCCGATCGGAGTGGGCATCTGGGGCCTCGGCTCCACAACGGCGATCGAGACGTACCCCGCCGCCGCAGTCGCGGACCTCGACGTCGCTCGGCTCTCGGCCTCTTTGCTCGCCGACCTGCTCGGGCAGGAGAGGAAGCCCCGCAATGACGCATGGCAGGGTGACGTGCGCGACGCGATCACGTGCGCGCTCATCGCGATGCTGCACCGACAGCGCCCGGAGCGCCTGGAGGCACCGGGCCCGGAGGCCGAGCCAGCCGAGGGGTGGATCTGGTTGCCGAAGGCCGCCGAGGTCACGGCGTAGGCGTTCCCCTCCGCACCTCCCGGCGGATCGTCACAGCGCGTCGCTCAAGCTCGTCTGCCTGAAGCGGTCTTCGGCGGTCGAGCCGTTCAGGCCGGGACTGATGGACAGCACGGGGACGGTCCCGTCCCGCCGTTCTGTCCAGTCCTTTCCCTCCTCTTCTTCAGTACTTACGTATCTCTTCTCTCTCCTGGACAGCGCTCCGAGGGGTAGGTCTACCTTTGCGGCCTTCGATTCTTCTTCGAGGGCGCCTTCGAGCCGTTGGCCCCTCGCAGAAGATCTCGCGCGGCGAGCCTGCACCTTGTCGTCGGACGCCGTCCGCCGTCCCGTGGGCGGCTAACCGACCGCCATCACGGGAGAAACTGCCCCAGCGCGACAAACGCCGGGACAGTTTCCGGGTGTCCATCGGTCCCGACGCGCTCTGCACGAAAGCTGTCCCGCTTCGTCGGGCGGGACCGCTTTCCCCGGGCATGAGCTCCGAGCAGCCGATCCCCGATGACGCGGACGCGTGGCGCCCGCTGCAGAGCCCCGAGGAGCGCGAGGCCCTGGTCCTCGAGTTCCAGCGCCTCGCCGCCCGCCTCGTCCAGGCGCAGCTCATCTCGACCACCACCTCGTCGCGACTCGTGCGCTCGATAAACCGCGAGCGCCGCACCACCGAGGACCGCCGCAACAAGCTCGCCCAGCTCGTGCTCGACGTCCTCCTGAGCCTCGACGACGGCACGCTGAAGGAGGGGCAGCACTTCGTGCGGCAGGACGGCGACCGCGTTGCGCTGCACCTCGCGTCGCTCGGGCCCGCGCTCTACCGGGTCAAGCGGCTCGAGCTGTCTTCCGCCGAGCTGCGCAGCCTGCTCACGTTCGGCTGGCGGCACTTCCGCGACGTCCTCGTCTCTCGCTCCGGCCGCGCCCGATTCGGCGCCGACGACGATCGCCGCCGCGTCATCGTCCTGCACGAGCCCAGCGCGCGCGAATTCGTCGGCGCTCGAAAAAAGGCTGTCCCGTTTCGCTGAGCCGCACCGCGTTTCCCACCTGTCGGCCCCTCCTTGGCGCCGACGAGGAAGCGCATGGCCATCAAGGACCTCGTCAGACCGGAGCTGCCGCCGCCGACACCGGCCGCAGAGCGCCCGCCCAACATCACCTGCGAGAAATACACGCGAGGCGAGGACGGCAAGCGCTGCATCCACTTCCAGCAAGGCGGCACGTGCGCCTTGCCCGACGAGTTCGTCTGCACCGAGTGGCAGAAGCACAACGGGCCGAACAAGCGCACGCTGCACGTCGTCGCGGCTGCGCCCGTCGTCGAGCATGCGCCGGCACCGAAGCCCGTCGCGCGCGACCTGTTCGGCAACCCGCTGCCCGAGGTCGCGCAGCCAGTGGCGAAGGTCTCGGCGGCGCCTGCGCCGACCGCGCTCGCCCCGAAGCCCGACGCCGACGCGCAGCCCGCAGTCGACGTCGATCGGCTTCGCGGCTTCACCACCGAGGACATCGAGAGCTTCAAGGCGCTCGGCGTCGAGGTGCTGCTGCACTCGGAGACCTACGGCGACGTGTGGCTGGTGCCCGCGTACACGGGCCGCGAGCGCAAGGAGATCACCCCCGAGCACGCCGCGACGCTCGCGCGCGTCATGAGCGTGTTCCCGGGCTCGCACATCGTCTCGTTCGAGAAGACCGCCAAGACCAACAACCCTGAGCGCCGAGAGCGCCCCCTCGAGGAGCGCTCATGACCACCGTCGCCCCGTTCAAGAACCAGCATCTCAGCTACAGCAGGCTCTCGAGGTTCGAGACCTGCCCGCTCTCGTACCGCCTGCACTACATCGAGAAGAAGCAGGCCGAGCCAGGGCTGCCGCTCCGCTTCGGCAAGACCATCCACGCCGTCCTCGAGCGTCTCATCAAGGAGGTCGTCGACGACGAGCGCACGGGCCCGCTCTCCGAGGAGCGTGCCATCGAGCTCTATCGCGAGGCGTGGGGCGCCGAGCAGCTCACCGGCATGGACGTGTTCGCCGAGGGGCTCGCCATCCTCCGGCGCTTCATCGCCGAGCAGGGCGTCGTCGACCATCGCGATGTCCTCGCCATCGAGAAGGAGTTCCGGCTGCCGGTCGGGCCCTTCGAGGTTTTGGGCTTCATCGACCGCGTCGACTGGATCGACGACGAGACCGTCGAGGTCATCGACTACAAGACCAACCACCAGCTCTTCACACGCGACGAGGTCGACACCTCGCTGCAGATGAGCCTCTACGAGGTGGCGGTTCGCCGTCTCTGGCCGTGGGCGAAGAAGGTGAAGCTGAGCTTCTGGATGCTGCGCCACGGCGTCCGGCAGGAGACGACGCGCACCGAGGAGCAGCTCGCCGACGCGCTCGCCTACGTCGAGACGCTGGGGAGGCAGACGGAGACCGCGACGGCGTATCCGGCGCGCCTCAACACCAACTGCTCGTACTGCGACCACCGCAAGCAGTGCCCGGCCTACGCCGACGCGCTCAAGGGCAAGCGCGAGTTCATCGCCTCCGACCTCGCCGATCTCGAAGGCGTCGCCCGCGAGCGCGAGGAGGTCGCTCGCCTCGCGAAGGCGCTCTACGCCCGAAAAGAGGAGCTGGAGGAAATCCTCAAGGCGCAGCTCAAGGAGCGCGACGAGCTGGTGCTCGGCGGCGTCCGCTACCGGATGTTCGCGACCACGAGCCTCGACTACCCGCTGGAGCCGACGCTCTCGTTGCTCGCCGACGCGACGGGTCTCTCGCGCGACGAGGTGCTCGGGAAGCTCGGCGCCATCGACAAGAAAGCCCTCGACGCGCTCCTCAAGTCGCTGGGCAAGAAGCTCGACAAGCCGCGCGTCTCGCTGCTGAAGGCCGAGCTCGAAGCGCACGCCGACAAGCGCATGTCGCCGCGCCTCTGGGCGAAGGAGGTGGCGTGATGCTGCTCCCGCCGCCCCTCGACCCGGCGTCGGCAGCCGCCGCGCCCATCATCGCCCACGACGCTCCGCACCTCGCACGCCGGGCACCGAAGACGACCGTCGCGTTCGTCGACCTCGAGACCACCGGCCTCGATCCATTGCGGCACGACATCGTCGAGATCGGCATCGTCCGCGTCGACGCACGCACGTTGGATGTGCTGGACGAGTACGAGGCGCTCGTTGCGCCCGAGCGGCTCGGAGAGGCGCAGCTCGATGCGCTGGCGATCAACGGCTTCACGACGGCGGCGTGGCAGCACGCGCTCCCGCTCCGCGAGGCGTTGCTCGAGGTGGCCCCGCTCCTCGAGGGCGCTCTCGTCGCCGGCCACAACGTCGGCTTCGACTGGGCCTTCCTCGAGGCTGGCTTTCGACGCGCCGGGCTTGCGCTGCCGAACGTCGACTACCACCGGCTCGACACCGCGAGCCTCGCGTGGCCGCTGGTCGTCACCGGCGAGCTGCCGTTGATGTCGCTCGATCCGCTCGCAAAGCTGCTCGGGCTCGAGCGCCCGCACCCGCACCGAGCGCTCGCCGACGCGCGCTGCTCGCTCGAGGTCGCCCGACGCCTGGTGGAGCGCATGCGCGCGGGCGGCGTCGTCACCGCGCTCCCGGCGGATGAGCGGCAGATCTGCGACGCGCTCCTCGGTCGTCTCGCGCAGGGCCGACGTCAGTACGGGCCGTGGCGCCTCGACGACGGACGCGACTACCCGAGCGAGGCCTACGCCGAGGTGCTGGATGGCCTGCACTACACGGCCGCCGAGCTAGTGCGCCGTCGTCGCATCGAGGCAGGTCGGCGTCGCCGCGTCTACGTCTGCCATCCGTTCGCGAACGACCCGGCCGGCAACATCGAGCGAGTCCGCGCGATCAGCCAGTTCATCATCGACGACGGCGCGCTCCCCATCGCGCCGCACCTCTACCTGCCGCAACTCGTCGACGAGACGACGGGGCGCGAGCAGGCGCTCGCGCTCTGCCTCGAGCTGCTCGCCACCTGCGACGAGGTCCGAGTCTTCGGCGAACTCGTCACCGAGGGGATGGAGCGCGAGCTGCGCGAGGCGAAGCGGCTGGGCATCCCGGCGCGCTTCGTTCGGGAGGTGCGGGCATGAGCGGCGCGCACTCCCGGAGGAAGGGCGCTGGCTTCGAGCGCGAGCTCGTCCAGCGCTTCCGCGAGGTCATGCCGGACGCGAGCATCCGGCGCGGCCTCCAGTACCGCACGGGCGAGGAAGCTCCCGACGTCGACTGCCCGGTGTTCTGGCCCGAGGCCAAACGCGGCAAGCAGCCGAACGTCCGGGGTGCGCTGCGCCAGGCCACGAACGCCGCGCCGCCCGGACGCATCCCCATCGCCATCATCCGCGACGACCGCGCCGAGCCGTTCGTGGCTCTGAGCCTCGACGACTTCCTCGAGTTCGTGGCCGAGTGGTGGGCGCGGAGGGAAAAGTGAAGAGCGCCCTCCGCAACGACCTCGAGCGGCTTCGTCGGGACGCGCTCTCCGAGCGCCACCGCCATGCCTTCGAGGCGGGCCGCGCCAAGCAGCCCGCCATCGCAGCGCACGCCGACGCGGCCTCCGTCCTCGCCATGCTCGACGACGAAGCGGAGGGCACCTACGCGTCGCGCGAGGCGCTCACCGAAGCGATCATCCGCGAGCAGCGGGCGAGCCGCGCTGCGGTGTGGGCGTCCCTCCTGCTCGGCGCGTTCAAGCCGATGCTGGTGCGCCTGCGGGGCCGCCTCGTCAGCGACACGGTGCCCGGCGACGAGCTCGACCAGCTCGTCGTCACCGCGTTCCTTGCGGCGCTCACCGAGGTGCCGCTCATGGACCGCCTGCCGATGCGACTGCGCCAGCGCACCGAGCGGCAGGTGTTCGCCTTCCTCCGCAAGGAGCGCGAGCAGCGCCACCTCGGCATCGACGTTGAGGCGCTGGAAGACCTCGACCCGGACTCCCTCGCTCCCCGTCGCGCGCGCACGGACGAGGAGCTGTACGACCTCGCGCTCCTCATCCAGCGCGCCGCCCAGGAGGGCCTCTCCACGAGCGGGCTCGACGTGGTCGAAGCGACGGTCCTGCGCCGAGAACTCCTGCGCGCGTACGTCGAGCGTCTCGAGCCCGATGACGACGTGGCCCGCGAGCGGCTCTACCAACGCCTCAAGCGACAGCGGTCGCGCGCGATGCAGCGCCTGAAATCGCTGCTCACCAGCGCGTCCCCGATCCAGCTCTCCATCGGCTTCTGAGGGCATATGGCGAAGCACAAGCACGCGAAGATCGGTCGCCCCACGAAGGGTGAAGGCCCGAAGCTCTCGAACCCCGAGGAGGTCGAGCGCCTGCTCGTCGAGGGTGAGGTGGTGCCCGATGAGCACGGCGAGGCGAAGCGCGTCTGGCTCACGCAGCGCGATGTCGCGGCTCGCTTCGGGGTCGCCGTCAGCACCATCGCCGCGTTCGCCAAGCAGCACCGGACCACCGAGCGTCGCGAGGAGCTACGGGCTCAGCTCGATCCCCCGAAGGCCCCGCCGCCGCCGAAGGTCGAGCGCTCCGTCGAAGTGCCCGAGCCCAGCGACGTCGTGCGCGCGAGCGTCGAAGACAGCGCAGAGCCCGCGACGGAGAACACCGCACCCTCGGATGAGCGTCGTCGACCCGGCCGGCCTCGCCACCAGCAGGCGCCCGTCATCCCGTTCGCGGAGCTGGATCGCCTGCTCGTCTTCGGCGAGGTGTCGATGAACGACGACGGCACGTCGAACACCGTCTACCCGACGTACCGCGAGCTGGCCGAGAAGTACGGCGTCGCCCCGAGCGTCATCGCCGACTACGCGAAGAGCCACAACACGATGCACCGCCGCAAGTACGGCGAGCACCGCATCGAGGCCCGGCGCGACGAGAAGATCATCGAGGCACGCGCGACCGCCGAGGCGATCACGGTCGCCGAGATGCTCGCGCTCATCGACGAGTTCCTCATCAAGTTCAGGGAGGCGCTCAAGGAAGGCCGCGTCCGCACCGACAGCCCCGCCGACGTCAACACGCTCATCCGGCTCAAGTCGTTCCTCGAGGGCGGTGCCGACTCGCGGCAGGAGATCCGCCACATGCTCTCGCTCGAGGTGCTGTCGGAGAGGCACGAGCGCTACATGCGCGACCTCGAGTCCTCGACGCCCGCGATGGCCGGCATCATCGACGTGCGCGGTGACGCGGTCGAAACCGAGCACGAGAAATCGAACAGCCTTGGCGGTGTTCGGTTGCCCCCCTCGCGTTCGATGCGGGACGGCGCGGCGGAACCGAACCTGTCCCAGCACCTGCGCGACGAGGTGCGCAGCCTCGTGAACCTCGCCCGCGAGCTCGCGGAACAGATGGGCGCCGACCCGGACGACGCCGAGCTGATCGAGAACCAGGTGCTCGGGGCGGCCGCTGCCGTCGAAGCAGCGCTGGGCGCGCACGACGGCGCCGACGTTGGCCCACGTGGCGCGAACGGCGAGGAGGACGAGGGATGATCGCCCCCCGCGCAGCCGCGCGCCCACGCGGCCAGGACGACGCGAGCAGCAGAGGCTCGCAGAGCGACGCCCACGAGGCCCACAGCGGGCCGGAAGAACACGCGCCCCTCGCGCCGACCCTGGGATTCCGCGGCCTTACGCCGCCGCCCAGCTTCGAGCGCTCGAGCACGACGAGCTCACCGCGGCGCGCGCCGGAACACGCAGGCAGCCACGCGCGCCGAGACGTCGCTGCCGAGCCGGGCCTCGCGCGCGTCCACGGCGCCGATCCACGGAAAGCGGCGGTACGGCTCCCCGAGATCGGCTCGTTCGAGGCGTTCGAAGTCCCCGAGAACGCGCGCTGCGCTGGGCGCGAACCGCCGCTTTTCTCTCTTAGCGGCGGTCGGCGCGCGCCCTCGTGGAGCACGCCTACCATGCCGGCCCACGGCGTCGGCGCGCCGGCATGGGCCTCCGCATGCCTACAACCTGCCGAAGGGGGGGAGGGGTCCGTTTTTCGTGGCGCAGCGCGCCCGCCCCAGGGTGCCTGGGGCACTTTCCGAGTGGGTCAGTTTTGGGAAACCGAGCAGCCCCGCGATCCGAAACCGAGCGCCGAACAAGAAACCGAGCACGCGCGCGTGTTCGGTTCTGCTCGGATAGTAGGTCTTGGGCGCGGCGCGGGCTCAGCAGACGAGCCCCTGGACCGCCCGGAGCAGCTCGTCGTCGGTCGGGTGCGTGTAGATGCTGGTCGTCACCACCGACTTGTGGCGCGCGAACCTCTGCGTGAGCCGGAGGTCCTTCGACTGCCGGTACACCGAGCTGCAGGCGTGATGGCGCAGCGCATGGAAGCCGAGGTGGCGCTCGAACCCGGCGCGCTCCTGCCAGACCGCGAAGAGGTGCCGGAGCTGGCGCGCCGAGAGCCGTCGTCCGAGGCGGCTCACGAAGACCGGCGTGGTGGGCGTGATGGTCTCGCCCGCGCGCTTGCGCGTCGTGAGGAGCCGCTCGAGCTTGGCGCGCACGGCGTCGGGCAGCAGCACCTCCTGCGGGACGGGCTCCTTCGCGGAACGCTTGAACACGCGCAGGGCGACGCGGCGCTTGGCGCGTCCGGCGTCGTCGAACACGTCGCCGACGTCGAGCGCGAGGAGCTCGTGCTCGCGCAGGCCCGTGCCCATCGCGAGGCTGAAGATGACGTGGTCCCGGAAGCCGTCGATGTGCTGGCCGGTGACCTTGAGCAGCGCGCGCTGCTCGGCCTCGGTCAGCGTCTTCACGGGGCGCGAGATGGTGTCGGCGTAGGCGGTCATGGGCGCTCTCCTTGCGACCCATACAGGCTTCCGTTCGCGAGGAAGGCAAGGTCGCTCGCGACGTCCCGGAGGGCGGCATGACGCTCGGGATCGTCAAGCGCACCGAGGAGGAGTTCCAGCAGTGGTTGATGACGGAGCCGGGGTTCGTCGCGGCGCTGATGGCCTACGACGACGAGCCCGTCGTCCTCGAGGCGTACCAGCGCGAGTTCCTCACCAACCGCTCGCGGTTCCGGTGGGTCAACAAGAGCCGCCAGGTCGGCTTCTCGTTCCTCTTCGCGCTCGAGGCGCTCGCCCGCTGCCACCTGCGCTCGAAGCACACGGCGGTCTTCGTCAGCTACAACATGGACGACGCGAAGGAGAAGGTGCTCACCGCCCGCCAGCTCCACGAGGAGCTGCCGCTCGCGTACCAGAAGCGGCTCGTCGTAGACTCGAAGACGGAGCTGGCGTTCGAGTCGAACGGCGCGACCAAGCGGCTCTCGCGAATCCTGTCGCACCCGTCGAAGGCGCCGCGCGGCAAGAAGGGCGACGTCTACCTCGACGAGCTCGCGCACTACGTGAACGACCGCGAGGTGTACCGGGGCTCGACGGCACTCATCCTCCGCAGCAACGGGCAGCTCACCGGGTGCAGCACGCCGCTCGGGAGGCGCGGCATCTTCTGGGAGATCGCGAACGAGGAGCTGCGCAAGTACCCCCACCACACCCGGCAGCACGTGCCGTGGTGGCTTTGCCGCTTCTTCACCACCGACGTGAAGGCCGCGTCCGAGCTCGCTCTCGACCTGCCCACGGAGGAGCGCGTCGAGCGCTTCGGGCGACCCACGCTCATCGAGCAGTTCGACTCGCTGCCCATCGAGGACTTCCAGCAGGAGTTCGAGGGCAAGTTCGTCGACGAGACGTACAGCTTCTTCCCCTACGAGCTGATCCTCCCGTGCACCAACGACGAGCTGGTGCTCTACGACGAGCCCACCAGCGTGCGCGCACCCGAGGGGCGCATCGTCGCGGGCTTCGACGTCGGCCGCACGCGCGACCGCTCCGAGCTGGCGGTGTTCGATGAGATCGAGGGTCGCTTCACCGCGCGCATGCTGCGGAGCTTCGAGGGGACCCCGTTCGCCGAGCAGGAGGCCGAGCTCCGGCGCCTGCTGGGAACGCTGCCCGTCGCGCGGCTCTCCATCGACCGGAGCGGCATCGGCATGAACCTCGCCGAGAACCTGTCCCGCGACTTCCCGCAGGTCGTCGGCGAGAACTTCACCAACGAGGCGAAGGAGCGCTGGGCCACGGACTTCAAGATCCTGCTCCAGCGCCGCGACGTGACGTTGCCCCGTGATCGCGAGCTGGTCGGCCAGGTCCACGCCATCAAGCGGCGCGTCCTCCCCTCGGGCAAGGTGAGCTTCGACGCCGAGCGCAACGCCCGCGGCCACGCCGACAAGTTCTGGGCGGTGGCTCTGGCGTGCCAGAAGGAGCGCACGGCGAGCGGACCGCGCATCGGCGAGATCGGCGTACGGGTGCTGGGCTAACGGGTCTTCACGACGACGTCGGAGACTCCAGACTCGCTTCGCGTCCCGGCGAGCACCTCTCGGAGCGGTCGTCGTGCTGGACCGTTCCAGTTGAAGTAGCCGATGCCCGACGCGTAGGTGCGCACGCTCGGGTAGTCGCGGGCGAGGCAAGCCCATGGCATGCGCCAGATGTTCGCCGAGTCGGTGCTGTGCGGGTGCTGCAACACCACAGTCGGCCTGAAGCGCGCCGTGGCCTCCGCCATCGCGTCGCAGCGCTGGCGGCGAATGCCATGGGGGCTCTGGTTCGCACGCGCGCGGGCGCTGAACATGTTGAGGTCGTGACAGCCGAGGACGAGCGCCTTCTCGTCCGCGATCTCGAGCAGGTGCGACTCGATGTCGGCAACCTGAACGAGCAGCGCCTCTTGGCCGCCGGTCGGGTAGGACTTCCCGGTCCAGCGCACGATCTCGCCGGAGTCGCAGTCGATCACCGCGACGAGCTCGGCGTGCTCGGCGTCGCTCATGAGGTCCACGCCGATCGTAAGGACGCGTGTCCGGGCCTTGGCAGCGGCGAGCACCTTCTTCGTCACGCACGCATCGACGAGGGGCTTCGCGACGCGCACAAGCGAATCTAGATCCTTCGCCGACGACTCCCACGCCAGCCCCCCGGACCACCGCGAGGGGAAATCGCCGACGACGAAGCCACCGGGTGTAATGGTGAACTTGGCGCGGCCGGACGAAGGCCACCTCGCGAAGGCCTCGAGCAGCATCTCCCCCGCTGCTCGCGGAGACGAGGCCGGTCGCCCCTGCACGACGACCCGGACGATGGACGCCGCCCCGTTCGTCGCGGCGCGTGGCCGGGCCTCGGCCTTGGGCTTCGGTGCGGTCGCCTGCGCCGCCTTCGGCTTCACGACGGTCGGCTTCGTCACGGCAGGCTTCGGCTGGGCAACGGCCTTCGGAGCATGCAGTCCGGGCCCAACGATCGTGAAGCCGAGCGACTGGAGCACGCTGTTCGTCTCGTCGCCGCCCGAGAACTCTTGGGGGCGCAGCTCGCGGCCGGTCGCGTGCGAGGCCGCCAGCGAGATCACGTACTTCGGCGGATAGCGCCGCCCGTCGATGACGAGCTGGAACTTCGTCGACTCCCGCCGGGGAGGTACCCCGTCGCGATCGATCCGCGCGATCGCGGCCTCGACGTGCGCTCTGGTCAGCGACGACGGAATTGCGCTCATTCCTTGCAGAGTACCTCGCGCCGCCGATGCCTGTCCCCGCTTCAAGCGCCGGGAGGCTTTGCCCTTCCCGGAGGCGAGGCGCGCGGTCCAGATGCTCGGTGCCCAGGTGGACTGCCTCCTCGCAGGCTGGCCAAGCGCCTCGCCTCCTTTGTCCTGCGAGGTCCACCATGCGCCGCATCCTCAAGCTCTTCGTCATCCCGGCCGGCAAGTCCGCTGGCGCCCCGCCCGAGCCCGGGCCTGACGTCGAGCTCGAGGCCGCGAGCGACGACGCCCTCCTCGCCGCCGCGCACGAGGCGATCGCGAAGCGCGGGCTGCGGGCGCGCGCGGTGTCGTTCACGCCCACCGGCCTCGTCGCGTACGCGGAGGCCACGCGGTGACGACGCCCGATGCGATCCATGCCGCCGACGAGCGGCTGCAGACCATCCTCAAGGCCCACGTGGTCGGCGCGACGGTTCAGGACCCGGCGAGCCGCCCCGCCGGCGAGGACACGGCCAGCGCGTTCACCTCGGCCGGCGCGCTCATCCCGCCCTACGACCCCGAGACGCTGTGCCTCCTGGTCGAGCACTCCAACTCGCTGCGCCAGAACGTCGACGCCTACGCCACCAACATCGACGGCAACGGCTACCGCTTCGACGCGGTCATCGACTTCGACGCCGAGGACGCGCGCTCGAAGGTGGCCGACGCCATCACGCTCGAGCGCCTTGCCGCCCGCGAGGCACGAACGCTCCCCGAGGGCGTGTCGACAACCCCGAGCGCTGAGGAGGTCTCCGCGCGCTTCACCGAGCTGCGCCAGGCAGCGCGCGTCGAGCGGGCAAGGCTCGATGCGTTCTTCGACTTCGCCTGCTTCGACCACAGCTTCGTCGACCTGCGCCGCCGCACGCGACAGGACCTCGAGGTCACGGGCAACGCCTTCTGGGAGGTGCTTCGCGACGGCAAGGGCGACCTCGCGCGGCTCGTCTACGTGCCGTCGTACACGGTGCGGCTGCTCCCGCTCGATCGCGAAGCGGTGGAGGTCACCGAGCGAGCACGCGTCTCGCCCGTCAGCTTCGACACCGTACGTTCGCGCCGCCGCATGCGCCGCTACGTGCAGGTTCAGTCCACCGAGTGCGTGTACTTCAAGTCGTTCGGCGACCCGCGTGTGGTCTCGCGCTCGACCGGCCGCGTCTTCGACGACATCGCCGCGCTCAAGGCTGCGAAGCCCGACGACGGCCCCGCGACGGAGCTGCTCCACTTCGCCATCCACTCGCCGCGCTCGCCCTACGGCGTGCCGCGCTGGGTGGGCACGCTGCTCTGCGTCCTCGGCTCGCGACAGATGGAGGAGGTCAACTTCCTCTATTTCGAGAACAAGTCGGTGCCTCCTATGGCGCTCCTCGTTTCGGGGGGCCGCATCTCCGAGGCGTCGGTGCCGCGCATCGAACGCTTCATCGAGGAGAACCTGAAGGGGAAGGCGAACTTCCACAAGATCCTCATCCTCGAGGCGGACGGCGCGGGCACCGGTGACGGCGGGCGCGCGAAGATCGAGCTGCGCCCGCTCACCGACGCGCAGCAGCAGGACGCGCTCTTTCAGGTCTACGACGAGCGCAACATCGACAAGGTCGGCAGCGCCTTCCGTCTGCCGCGCCTCTTGCGCGGCGAGAGCAAGGACTTCAACCGCGCCACCGCCGAGAGCGCGCTGCGCTTTGCCGAGGACCAGGTCTTCCAGCCCGAGCGCGACGAGTTCGACTTCCTCATCAACCGCAAGCTCCTCGCGGACATGGGCATCCGCTTCTGGCGCTTCCGCTCGCAGACGCCGGTGACGCGCGACCCTGAGCGTATGACCGAGATGGTGGAGCGGCTCGTGCGCGTCGGCGTCCTCACGCCCGAGGAGGGCCGCCTGCTCGCGGGCGACATCTTCAACCGCGAGTTCAGGAAGATCGGCGACGACTGGACCAAGCGCCCCATCACCCTGACGCTCGCGGGCATCCAGACCGGAGTGGAGGACCTGAAGCCGAAGGCCGTGAACCCCGAGGCGCTGTTGCCCAGCGCGAAGCAGCTCCTCGCCCTGCGCGAAGACCTCCGCGCCGAGGAGGGCCGGCTCGCCACGGGACGCCTCGACCTCGCGCGACGGTACCTGGAGACGGAGCGCGTGAAGGTCCCGCGCGAGGAGTTCGACGCGTGGTTCGGCGAGGTGCGCGATGCGCCCTGAGCACCACCGCGCGTGGGTGCAGCAAGCGCAGCTTGACGCCGAGCGCGGCGTCATCGCCTGCCGAATGTGCCAGCGCCACGCGGGGCTCGACGAGACCACCACGCTCTGGCGCAACGGCCACTTGGTCTTCGCGCTCTGCGATCGCTGCGCGGCGTCGCACGACGTCGTGTTCTCGCCCACGGAGGCGGGCGTCGAGGTGCGCGCCAGGCGGCGAGCCCCGCTCGTCGTCGGAGGTGGGCAGTGAAGCTGGTTCCCTCGACCAAGCGTCCGTGTCGGCTCGAGCGCGGTGAGATCCGCCGCGTCCCGCAGGACCGCGCGCACCTCCTCGTCGGCTACCACATCTGCTGCCTGCGCTGCGGGTTCAACACGCCCGCGCTCGCCGGCAACGATGGGCTCGACATCGACGAAGGCGGCGCGCCCGACGATCTGACGTTCTCGAGGGCGCTGCGCTGCACGTTCTGCCGCGTGCTGATGCACGTAGCCCATGGCGAGCTGCGGCTCGAGGAGGACGCCGATGTGCGGCACATCCGCTTCCGCTGATTGGCTCCTCGTCGTCCACGAGGCCCGTGTCGCCGCCGACGAGCTCGTCGAGCGCTTCCTCCGGCTCCCCGTCGCCAAGGCCACAAACCTCGGCACCCGCGCCGGGTTCGATCGCGCCGTGGCGCTCCTGGCCGCCCAGCTCCGGCGCGCCACCGGGCGTGCCGATGTCGACGCCGTGCGCGAGGCGATCGCCGTCCTGGACGTCGATTGGGCGCGCACGACCGCCCCCGAAAGACGGCGCCTGGTCGCCGAGGCGCTGGCCGCTGCCGGCCGTGCCACAGCGATCGTGCCCGCGCGCATCGAGGCTCCGTTCAACGACGCCGCGCAGGACGTGGTCGCCGCCACGCGCACCGACGCCCGGCGCCGCCAGCGGCTGGCGATCGGCGCCGAGTTCAACGCCGTCGACCGCCGCGTCGTCGCGCACGTGACCAGGTCCCAGGGCAACTTCGTCCGCGACGAGTACGGCCGCCGCATCGAGAGCCTCGGCGAGGAGGCCCGGCGCATCGTGGCGGCCGGGCTCGAGGAAGGCCTCGGGCGAGACGACATCGCCGACGCGCTGGAGCAGGCCGCCCGCGCCGCGCTCGTCGACCGCGCCCCGTTCTACTGGGAGACGGTCGCCGCGTCGTTCATCGCGCAGGGCCGCTCCTACGCGCAGATGAGCAGCTACGCCGAGGCGGGCATCCGGCAGTACCGCATCGAGGCTGTGCTCGACGAGCAGACCACGAACATCTGCCGCTACCTGCACGACAAGACCTTCTCCGTGGCCGACGCCCTTCGGCGCTTCGACCGCATCGAGCAGCTCGAGGACCCCGAGGCCATCAAGCAGGCGATGCCGTGGGTCCGCGAGGCCCAGGATCGCGAGACGGGCCGCACCCGGCTCTACGTGGACGGCGGCGGGGGTCGGACCGACCTCGCCGAGGTCACGCGCTCGGCGATGGGCACCCGGGACGATCGGGGCGACTTCCGTGCGCTCGCCAGCGACGGCGCCTTGAACGAGGTCGGGATCGGCTTCCCGCCGTACCACGGGCTCTGCCGGTCCACGACGCTCGCGGTCGTATAGCCACGGTCAGATGATGATGGCGAGGTCGCCGGCATAGTCCGGCTGAAGCTGAGCAAGCGTGATGGCACGAACCGATGCGGTGCCGGGATCCGCCTGATGCCAAATCCCGGTGTCGAAGAAGACGACAGTGATGTGCGCAGCGCGGATCCCGCTGGGCAGATTCACCCCGTGGGAGATGAGAAAACCCGCGGCCGCGCTCGGCGTCGCCGATGCCCAGGCTGCCGGGTCCACCGGAGTGAACCGCTGTGCGCTCGATGACGAGCGAAGGGTAGCGAGGGCGGCCTGCAGCGAGTCGAAGCCGTTGTTCCCTGCCCGCATCCCTTGCTGAATCAGCGGGTCCAGAGCCTGTTGCGTTGGGGCCTGCTTCTGGAGCCAGGTCAGGAGGCTGCATGCCGAGGCCGCGATGCACGCGTCCTTGTGGATCTGCTGCTGGATCGGGAACGACATTGGGCCAGCGAGCCACGAGAGCCGTCTCGAACGCAACCGAATCTGCGCGCGTGTCCCCTCCGAGCGAAGTCGGCGGCTTTGCCTCTGCGGAGGACGACGCATGCCCGAGCCGAAGCCGCGCGAGCCGGAGACGACCGCCCCGACCACCGGGGACGGGACGCCTGCGTCCGCGCCTGGGCGGACTGGGAACAAGACGGCGAAGCAGGACGCTCCCTTCGTGTGGCCGCGCGACCTGAACGCGCCCTCCAGCGACAAGCCCGAGTGGGGCCCCGACCCGGAGGCGCTGCGCGATGTCTGACCGCCGCGAAGCTGCCATCGCCCACGCGCGCCGCATCCTCGCGGTCAACCAGGGGGTGCGCCCGGACGGCGCCGAGGTCGAGAAGACCATCTG
>Ga0209719_1002459_pt1 | contig 19115 bp, 20 predicted proteins | sample AD_JPNAS2_MetaG_FD_184421 | JGI IMG/M metagenome (GOLD analysis project Ga0209719, IMG submission 184421) | Active sludge microbial communities of municipal wastewater-treating anaerobic digesters from Japan - AD_JPNAS2_MetaG (SPAdes) (version 2) | ecosystem: Engineered > Bioreactor > Anaerobic...
CATAAAAAGCCGTTTTTGAAAATTGAAACGGATTATTCGCAGGGCGATGTGGAGCAAATCCGTACTCGCGTGGAGGCGGTGCTCGAAACTGTTTCTAAGAGGTGAAAAGTGTCCCTCTCCGCTTCGCTTCGGGGATAGTTCGACCAACGCTTCTAGCTTCATCCCGATAAATCGGGATTCGCTCTCAGCGGGTCTCACTAAATAGTGAATGGTGAATGGAAAAAAAAGAAAGTGCTTTTTTAGTTTCAGTTTGAATGTTAAAAGACAACCTGAAGCATAAAGAAAAAGATTTACGTTCAATTGTAAGGTTAATCGATGAGTATCATTTATTTTGATAATGCTGCGACATCCTGGCCGAAGCCGCCGGAAGTCAACAAGACCATACAAAAATACCTGAAAAAAATCGGCGCAAATCCCGGCCGTTCCGGTCATCGCCTGTCGGTTGAAGCAGCGCGCGTCATTTACGACACACGGGAAAAACTCGCGCAACTTTTCAACATAACCGATCCTCTGCAGATCGTGATGACGAAAAATGCCACGGAAGGATTGAATATTGCGATCTCCGGCCTGCTGAAATCAGGCGATCATGTTATTACATCCAGTATGGAACATAATTCGGTGATGAGACCCCTGCGGGTAATGGAGCGCAGAGGTGTCGAACTGACTGTCATTCCCTGCGATCGGGAAGGCTTGATTGACCCGGCGCACGTAAACGGAGCGGTCAAAAAAAATACCAGAGCGATTTTTATGACCCACGCTTCCAATGTCACGGGAACAGTGATGCCCGTTGCGGATATCGGCCGTATCGCGCGGGAACGCAACTTGGTTTTTTGTGTTGATGCTGCGCAGACGGCGGGCAGCTATCCTATTGATGTTGTAAAAATGAATATCGATTTGCTGGCGTTTACAGGACATAAATCTTTATTTGGTCCTTCGGGAACTGGCGGGATCTATATTCGTGAAGGTCTGGAAAATAAGATCGAACCCCTTTGTGTCGGCGGGACGGGGAGCCGCTCGGAAATGGAAGAACAGCCTGACTTCATGCCCGACCGTTATGAAGCGGGGACGCCCAATACGGTAGGCATAGCCGGTTTGCAGGCGGGAGTTGATTTTGTTTTATCTAAAGGTGTAAGCGAAATTAAGCATAAGGAAGACAACCTGGTGGAAATATTTATGGACGGCGTTCGGGATGTGCCTGGCATGGTCGTTTACGGGAAAAAAGATGCACAAAAACGAACCCCTGTCGTTTCCTTCAATATCGCCGGGATGGATCCGGCCGCGGTCGCTCTGGAACTCGATGACCGCTTTAATATCATGGCGCGTTCCGGCATCCATTGCGCGCCATCCGCTCATAAAACCATCGGCACCTATCCTCAAGGAACGGTGCGCTTCAGCTTCAGCTATTTCAACACACAGGAGCAAATAGCAAAAGCCATTGACGCAATAAGAAAAATAAGCAGGAGGAAAAAATAATATGGCAGACATTAAAATCATTGATGCCCGGGGGCTTTCCTGTCCTCAACCGGTTGTTCTGACAAAAAAGGCATTGGAGGACAACGCCAGGGTGACGACCGTCGTTGATAACGAAACTGCTCTGGAAAACGTGAAGCGTCTGGCCGGCAAGTTCGGCTGCGCTGTGACTGTCGAATCCCAAGGCAAAGGTATTTATGAAATTCATATCGGTCGGGGGGCCGATTTCAATAAAGATCAGGATTTTGTTGCTTCCTGTCAAACAGGCGCGGCTCCGTCGGGGCCTTTTGTCATTGCGGTGACGGAAGATAAAATGGGACGGGGAGACGATGAACTGGGAACGGTTCTCATCAAATCCTTTGTGCATACCGTTGCGGACCTGGGCAAAAAACCGGATGTGATGATTTTCTACAATACCGGTGTGAAATTGACGATTGAAGGTTCCGATGTTCTGGAGGACTTGAAACAGATGAACAGCGAAGGCGTTCAGATTCTGGTTTGCGGCACCTGCCTCAATTATTTTGAAATCAAGGATAAGCTGGCCGTGGGAACCGTTTCCAACATGTACGATATTGTGGAAACCATGAGTGGCGCCGGACGATTGCTGACACCATGAAAGACAAAAAAACATATGCCGTTGTTCTGTTTAAAGCGGTGAGCTATGCCTTGAAGGCGGAAAAAATTCTCAAGCAGGAAGGCTTGCCGCACAAATTGATTCCCGTGCCCAAGCAGATCAGCTCGGACTGCGGAGTCTGCCTGCGGTTTGAACAAAACATTCAGAATCAAATCGAAGCCGCACTTCTCAACAAAGTGGAAATAGAGGACATCATCACACTGGATCATTAGCCATCAGCCGATAACGAAAAAATATATGTTCGTGCTCCGGATGCGGGAAAGATTGTCTGCTTATGGAACAATAACTTCATCTCGTCCGGAAGCATCCTTAAAGTCCGCTTCTCCCTCAATGAATTTACTTTCCGGGTAAAAATGATTGCCGCCGAAGGCATCGTGAATCTTATTCTGTACGGGAAGCGCGGCCGTTTTTGAAAAATGATAAAATTTATTTTGAAAATCAGTGAAAATCTGATATGTACACAACTCCTAAATTGTTCGTTCAGTGTAAAAATTAAAATATCACAAATATAATCCTGACCAATTGTTGGTTTTAAATTTTTAACCTTATGATCTGAAAGAGGAAAACGCCGTGAAAAAACTTTTTCTGTCCATTCTTGTTATTATTCTGACGATATCGTTTATGTCGTGGGTCATCTATATGAATCAGGCCCCCGCGATAAAACAAGCGTCGGACTCAAAGGATATCGTCATAGAACCATCGCCGCGTTCTGACGATGAAACAGCTCAAAGGGCGCTGCTGCCTGATGAAAAGTCAAAAGAAATTTCGGCTGATCAGGGTGCCCCGGCAACGGGAAAATCGGTGCCTGCCAAAGACAGGGCACAGGTCGTACCAAGCACAGCGGCAAAAAAACCTGCGGTTTCGGCCGTTGATGAGACAAAAAAAGCCCCGCCGGTTTCCGGAGAGACGCTCAAAAAACCTCAACCGGCCCCGTCGGAAAAGATACAAGCAACGCCAGCTTCAGAAAAAAGTCAAAAAGAGATGTCCAGATTGCAGGATCAATGCGAAAAACGGAGCAAAAAAATATTTCGTAAAGCGTATGGCAATGGCGTCGTGGAGAAAAATCAAAATGTCTATCTGTATTTATATAAGAGCCATTACAATAAAAAACGGGATCAATGTTTTATGCTCGTCACGGAAGACGGCGTATTGGAACGATATAAAAAATTACTCGATGTTGATGAGAACGAAAGTCTGGGAAGCGTCCGGTTAAACAATGAAAGAAAAAATCTCGGCTGTTATCTTTTAAACAGCCAATGTGATTCGGAAGAGGCGTGGGATTTGCTCGCAAAACCTTATATGGAAGAGTAATAAAATTTCTGAAATTATAAATTTGAGTTTTTTGCCTGTTTTTCCTGCCCCTCGATTAAGTTGCTGCGGATTTTTAAGCGGCAGGCAACGGATCATCCGGATCATAACGGTAGAGTAATGCTTTACATAGACAGGACAACCTTGATTGGAAGGGGCAGGCATCGGGAATGCTATAAACATCCGGAGGATCAAAACCTCTGCATAAAAATCACGGTAAAAGACAGCCCTCTGGAAATTAAACGGGAAAAAAAATATTATCGGCATCTTCAAAAACATGGAATTTCCTGGGAGATGATTTCCCGGTATCATGGAGATGTCGAGACCGATCTGGGGCAGGGATCTGTTTTCGATCTGATTATGGATCATGACGGGACCGTTGCCAAAAGCCTGGAATACTATTTATCCTCAGACGAACAAACCGAAAAATACTTTTCCAGCCTTTCCGATGCATTATGCCGGCTGAAAAAATATCTCCTGCAGAACCGCATCGTAACCATGGACATCAAGCCCTACAATATTCTTTGCCAGATGGATGCATCCGGGATTGCCCGATTGGTTCTGATCGATAATATATATAATTCCGAATTCATTCCCGTCAGCAATTACTGCCGGTTTTTTGCAAAACGTAAAATAGACAGAAAATGGCAGCGTTTTGAAGACAGCCTCCTGAACGCCTTCAACGGAAACAAAGCCCTGGCGCGGATGCTGAAGGAGCGGTCGGTGCGGCGTTCGTCGCGCTGAAACGTTGTTGCATGCAGCACGATTCAGATTGTCGGCAAAAGTAAAGCGTTTTTCGTTTTTAATTTTCTTGACATCAGTTTCTCGTTCTATATAATCAAACCATACCGAACATTTTTCAAATCGTCACCTTCACCGCGGATAATTGCTTTAACAGAGTTAATACATCATTGAATAGTTCAAACGCACGCGTCAGTCGTATTTTCGGTAGCAGAAGATGAAAACCGGAAGCAGCCCGTCCAGAAAAAATAAAAGCCCCGGACGTCATGAAAGCGTCTGGACCGGCGAAGTATTCAGCAATGGTCCGCAATTGCTGCAGAGCATTATCGGGAGTTCTCCGATCCCCGCCTTTATTATCGGGAAAGATCATCTGATTATCTACTGGAACAGGGCCCTGGAAGAATTAAGCGGAATCAAGTCGAAGGAAGTGATGGGCACCGGACAACAGTGGCGAGCGTTTTATAAAACGGCCAGGCCGTGCATGGCGGATCTGCTGGTTGATAAATATCAGAAGAAAATTCCCCAATGGTATTCCGGTAAGTTTATCAAATCAAAATTGATTGATGGTGCATATGAAGCGACGGACTTTTTTCCCGAACTGGGCAAGAGAGGAAAATGGTTGCGTTTTACTTCCGCCGTCATCCGAAATTCCAAGGGATCGGTTATCGGGGCGATAGAAACCCTTGAAGACATTACGCAGGCAAAACGAGCGGAAGAAGCGCTGCTGAAAGCGCATGAAGACCTGGAAATCAAAGTCAGGGAACGCACGAGAAAACTGACCAAGACCAACAAGGCCCTGAAAGAAGCCATGGATCATTTATCCCTGATCCTGGAATTTCTTCCCATCGTCTCCTACACATGCAACGCCGACGAAAGCATGGCCATCACGTTTGTCAGTAATCGCGTCAAGGAAATCACCGGATACACGCCCGCTCAATTTACGGCCAATCATACTTTCTGGCGGAATCACATTCATCCCGAAGACCAGAGCAATGTTCTGAAAAAACTGAAACCGAATGCCAGGAAAAAAACTTACCAGTTGGAGTACCGCTTCCTGACCGCTGACGGTTCTTACCGCTGGATATCGGATCATCGCCGTTTGATCAAACCGGGCAAACACTCGCGCAGTTACATGGTGGGAGCATGGCAGGATATAACAGAAGATAAAAGAATCCGCCATGAAGGAGAATTTCGCTTACAGCAGATGATTCAATCCCATAAATTGAAAGCGCTCGGCGAAGTGGTCGCGGGCGTTGCTCATGAAATAAACAACCCGGTCAGTTTCATCGCGAACAACATCACCATGCTGGAGGAAATGTGGAACGCGGTGGAACCGATTCTGGCCAGTGACGGTGCGTCTCATCCCGACTGGAGTGAAAAGGGCATTGGCTACGTGGAAGTCTGCACGAACATGAAGGAAATCATCGAAGAATTCAAAACGGCGTCCCAAAGAATCAAGCGCGTTATTTCCGGTCTGAAGGAATTTGCCCGCACCGACGAAACCGTGGAGAAAAAACCGGTGAAAATCGAAGAAGTCATTCAGGGGGTGATGATTATTGTCGGTGCGCAGGTTCGCAAAACCGTTTCCCGCATCGATCTTTACATCGACAGCAATTTGCCGCCTGTCCAGGGCCATTTCCAGAAAATCGAACAGGTGATCGCCAACCTGCTGATCAATGCGCATCAGGCCATTACACCGGAACGAAAAGGAAGAATTGTTATTACCGCCAGAGGTCTTGATCGGCTCAACGCGATTCTGATTGAAATTGAAGATAACGGCATCGGCATGAAAAAGGCGGTGCTGGATCATATTTTCCAGCCCTTTTTTACCACGCGCCGGGATATGGAGGGGACCGGACTGGGGCTTTCCATCTCCTACGGTCTGATCAAGGAGCATAACGGATTGATCGGAGTGCTGTCCAAGCCGGGAGTCGGAAGCCGTTTTTCAATCTACCTTCCGCTGGATGCCCGCACACCGATCAGCATTCGCCCGGCCGTTCTCTGCTGCGACAGCGATGCCGCCTATTTGAAAGAAATAAAAATGAGCATTGTGAATGTCGTTGACTGGCAGTGCGGCGAGCAGGATGATTGCGATGATATCATCGCTTATCTGGAAATGCATCCCGAAGTTGACATTTTTATTTCGGAAATTAATCTGCCGGTCATGAATGGATGGGATTTGTCCCGAAAAATCAAAGAGCGTTTCCCCCTGCTCTGTGTCATTCTTTATTCCTCCGATCCGCAGGCAGGCAAACCCGAGGGACGCATGTCGGGAAAACCGGATTATGTGCTCCAAAAACCCTTCAGCATGACGCAATTGCAAACGATCATACGTGAAACAGGCAGGCAACGATTATGAGAATACTGATTGTAGATGATGAAGAGGTTGCTCTGAATTCAATCAAACGTCTTTTGAAGTGGCGGGGCATCAGAAATGTGGACACCTGTGCAAACGGCAAAGACGCGATTGCGAAAATCAAGGAAACCGATTTCGATATTGTTCTTCTGGATCTGCTGATGCCGGAAGTTGACGGTTTGCAGGTCCTGGAGGCGGCAAAACCCTATCGGCCGCATACGGAATTCATTATTCTTACCGCTATCGATGATATTCCCACCACGGTGAAAGCAATTCGTCTCGGTGCGTATGATTATCTGGTCAAACCGGTGGATAATGACTTGCTTTTTCTGGCCATCCGACGGGCCTACGAACACCGGGGGCTGCTCATCGGCTTATCCACCACGGCAGGTTACGATAAAAGCAGCATTCCCGCCGCATTTGCGGAGATTGTGACCCAGTGTCCGAGGATGTGTTCGCTTCTTTCCTATGCACAGATCATGGCCGGAGGCGGCAACCCGATCATGATTACCGGCGAGTCCGGGACAGGAAAGGAGCTGATCGCCAGAGGGATTCATCGGGCGGGGCCGATGCCCGGCGGTCCTTTTATTGCCGTGAACGTCAGCGCGATTCCCGCCAGCATGTTCGAAAGCCAGTTCTTCGGCCATGCCAAAGGCGCATTCACCGGCGCGGACACTCCCCATCGCGGCTATTTCGAACAGGCGGACGGAGGGACCCTTTTTCTGGATGAAATCGGGGAACTGCCCGTTGGCCTGCAGTCCAAATTGCTGCGGGTACTGGAAGAAAAGTCTTTCTATCCCTTGGGCGCTTCCAAGCCGGTCTGGGTGGATGTCCGGGTTGTCTCCGCTTCCAACCGAGATGTCGAGAAGGCGTGCCAGGACGGAAGTTTCCGACTGGATCTTTTTTACCGTTTGAAATCCGTGCACATCCATTTGCCGCCGTTGAGAGAAAGAGAGGGAGACATCCCTCTGCTCGCGCTCCATTTTCTGCGCAAATCGCGTGAGAATTATAAAAAAACCATTACAGGCTTTAATCCGGAAGCCATGGAACTGTTAACCGCCAGAAATTATCCGGGCAATATCAGGGAACTGGCGCAGGTTGTTGAAAACGCCGTTTTGCTGGCGGATTCCGATTTCATCCAGCCGTGTCATCTGGGAATGGTTTCCACCGCACCGCTCCCTTTATCCCGGCAACTGGGTACGCTCAAGGAGAACGAAGAATCCCATCTGGTGTACGTTTTGAAAAATGTTCAGGGCGACCGCGGTAGGGCGGCGCAAATCCTGGGCATAACCGTCCGCCAACTGCAAAGAAAAATTGCCGCGATGAAGAAAAATCCGCAATGGGAAACCATCCTGAATGACATTTAAGTCGTCAGGGGCGACATAAATGTCTTTTTGAATAAGTTCCTGTTTTTAAAAGGTCTTGCCGTTTTAAAGAGTCCCCGGCCTGTCCATCGATATCCTTTCCGCCGTCTTTTATTTCGTTTTTTTCTCGTCCGTTCAAAAACCTGATCCGCTGACATGACAAAGAAAAAATATTTTTTTACCGGAAAGATTTTTCCATCCGCTTTTTCGTAAGGCTTCAATAGCACAGGTTTCTGATGATTTTCGTCTCGCTTTTTGTCCGGATAGACAAGCCGGTCACGAATAAATCAAGAGGGGAAAATAGTTTTGGCATGCCCGTTGCTGTTTATTCTTTTGAAAAGGATGATGACCAATGAAAGCTTTTACCGCAAAGCTTGTGGATTTAACTCAAACAAACGCGGACGAAATAGCCAGGCAGTGGGCCAGAGACGTAAAAAAGAATGCGAAAACTCCCAGCTACCATCAGGCGCCGGAAGAGAAGATTATTCGTCAGGCTAAGGAATTCTATAATAATTTTCAAATGATGTTTTTTAACGAGTCTCCTTATGAACAGGCAAAAGATTTTTTCGATAAGTATGCGGAGGAAAGGTACAAAGAAGAAATCCCGCTTCACGAGGCCCTGTACGCGTTGATTCTGATGAGAAGACACATGTGGCTCTATGCGGAATTTCAGTCCCTGTTCAATGTGGAGGTGGATCATCGGCAGGCCGTGGAAAGCTTAAGCAGATCGATGCTGATGTTCGATTACATTATGTACGTTGTTTCTATGAAATTTTCAAAAATGATGCAGCAGGAGGTTTTGTCAAGATCAGTGAAACGCTGAAAAGCAGACATCAGCAGGACGCAGTCGATGATTTATCAAGCCGGTTTGTATTGGAAGAGATGAAGCCATGGAAGCTTACGCCGCCAAACTTATTGATCTGATTGAAAGCAAAGCCGACGATATTGCGCGGCAATGGGCCGAGGATGTGATGAAACACAACCGGACCCCATCCTACCATAACCTGTCGAAACCGATGGTGATTGAACAGGGAGTCGATTTCTACAAACTGTTCCGCCGCATGTCCATGGCGGAACACCCCTACGAAGAAGCCAAAACATTTTCGTGGAAATACGCCCAGAAATTTTACGATGAAAAGATTCCCCTTCAGGAAGCGACTTACGCCCTGATCCTCTTGCGCAGGAACCTTTGGCTGTATGCTGAATTTCAGGGAATGTTTTTCACTGCTCTGGAGAAACAACAGGCCGTCGAGAGCCTGAATAGAACCATTCTGATGTTTGATTATGTGGCCTATCAGGTCATACAGAAATATCAGGAACGCATTCATCAGGACATAGACACAAGACTTTTCGCCGTGGAAACGCTGATGAAAAAGAGCTGCATCGGGGGCGAAAAGAAAACCTATCAGTACGCGCTGATGGCCCTTTTTGTCGTCATCGCTTTCGTCATCACATTCTACTACCACTCTGTGGCTCAAACCGGAGTTATTTTTACCCATCTGTTCTACATTCCCATTGTCCTGGCGTCTATTTGCTGGGGCAGAAAGGGTGTCTGGGTGTCTGTGTTTCTCGCCGTCATGCTTCTTTGCAGTCACGCTGTTTTTCTGGAAGGCGTTTCGTTTACGGAGGACATCATTCGGGCCGTAATGTTTGTTGTGGTCGGCGGCGTGGTGGGATGGTTGATGGAAGATGTGAAAAAAGTAAGAGAACTTTTCAATAAACGTTAAAGCATCAATTTTATTTAAGAGGAGATGAACGTGGAAAGCGAACAGATCAATCAGGGAAAAGTTTTATCCGTCCGCAGCAGTGTTGTTGATGTTTATTTTTCCAAGGTGCCCCCGATTCGTAATGTTCTCAAAGCCGGCGAAAAAGAGGACGTCATCATCGAGGTCTTTACCCAGCTCGACAACAATACGGTCCGGGGCGTCGCCCTGACTCCCACGCAGGGTCTGGCCAGAGGTTCAAAAGTCATTGACACGGGCAGGCCCCTTGAAGTCCCCGTGGGCAAAGAGCTTATGGGAAGGGTTTTCAACGTTTTCGGACAGACAATCGATAAGAAAGGGAATGTTGAAGACGTAGAAATACGTTCCATTCACCGTGAGCCGATTCCTCTGCGCGATCAATCCACCGTTTCGGAAATTTTTGAAACGGGCATTAAAGCCATCGATGTTCTGGCTCCTCTGGAACGAGGCGGTAAAGCCGGTCTGTTCGGCGGCGCCGGTGTCGGTAAGACGGTTTTGATTACGGAGATGATTCATAATACCGTCAGCGCGCATGAAGGCATGAGTATCTTCTGCGGTATCGGCGAACGCTGCCGCGAGGGCGAAGAACTCTACCGGGAAATGGAAGAAAGCGGCGTTCTGGGCAATACCGTGATGGTCTTCGGTCAGATGAACGAACCGCCGGGCGCGCGTTTCCGCGTCGGACACTCGGCGCTGACCATGGCGGAATATTTCCGCGACGACGCCAAGCAGGATGTGCTCCTGATGATCGACAACATCTTCCGTTTCATTCAGGCCGGTATGGAAGTGTCCGGTCTGCTGGGGCAGCTGCCTTCGCGTCTCGGCTATCAGCCGACGCTGGCCACGGAACTGGCCGAGCTGGAAGAACGCATCTGTAACACCAAGACCGGCGCCATCACGTCCATTCAAGCCGTTTATGTTCCAGCGGATGATTTTACCGATCCATCCGCCGTGCATACCTTCGGCCATCTTTCCGCAACCATTGCTCTTTCACGAAAGCGCGCCAGTGAAGGGTTGTATCCGGCCATTGATCTGCTGCAGTCCGGCTCCAAGATGCTGATGCCCAACATTGCCGGGGAACGTCATTACAAGATCGCTCAGGAAATCCGCAAAACGCTGGCGATTTATGAGGACCTGAAGGATATCATCGCTATGCTGGGAATTTCCGAGTTGTCGCGTGAAGATCAGCGCACCGTGTTCCGCGCCCGGCGTCTGGAAAGGTTCTTTACCCAGCCGTTTTTTGTGACGGAGCAGTTTACGGGAACAGCGGGCAAGATGGTGTCGAGAGAGGATACTTTAAAAGGCTGTGAACGGATACTCAATGATGAATTTGCCGATTATCCGGAACGCGCACTTTACATGATTGGCTCAATTGACGAGGCGAAAATTTCCCATGATGCTTAAAATTTTATTGCCGGCGGAAGTCATGCTGACGCAGGAAGTCAATAAAATTGTCGCCGAGGCGGAGAACGGTTCCTTCTGTCTGATGCCGAATCATATTGATTTTGTGGCAACTCTTGCGCCCGGTATCTTTACCTATGTGCCGGTCAACGGCAGCCAGGAACTGCTGGCGATGGATGTGGGCACCCTGATAAAAAAAGGATCGGATGTGCTGGTATCCACACGCAACGCCGTCCGCGCGCCGGATCTGGGAAAACTCAAAGAAGTCGTCGTCCAGCAATATGACGTCCTGGATGAACGGGAGAAAATGGTCAGATCCGCGGCGGCAAGACTGGAGGCAAGTTTAATCAGACGGTTTGTGGAGTTGAAATAAAAAAACGTTCTACGTTCAATGTTCAAAGTTCAAAGTTAACGCGGGAGAAACGCAGAACGTAGGACATAGAACAAGGGGTTAAAAATGGTTGAAATCAGACGAACATCCGGCAACCGGCGCCGGCAAATAGCGGATCGTTTTGCCGAGCAGGTGGCCAAAAAAGAAGCGCTGCGACGCCGAGGCATCAGGCATCAGGGCGAAACGGTATGGTTTGGTCTGGGCATGTTCGGCATTGTCGGCTGGGCGGTGGCCATTCCCACGCTGATCGGTATTGCGCTGGGCTTATGGATTGATCGCACCTGGCCCAGTCAGTATTCATGGGCGCTGATGTTTCTCGTGGCCGGGGTCATTGTGGGATGTTTCAACGCCGCTTACTGGGTGAAAAAAGTACGCAGTAAAATTATTGAGGATGATGGAGAAGATGACGTTGAGTCTTGATACGAAGATGATCCTTTATTTATTGGCATCGTTCACCGCGGGTGCGGCGCTCGGGGCGGCCTATTTTACCGGGCTTTGGTGGACCGTGCGCAGGCTTTCAAAGGTCCAACATCCGTCAAAGCTGCTCATGGGGAGTTTTGGTGTTCGAATTGCAATGGTACTGGCCGGATTTTTTCTGATCATGCATGGCGGACACTGGGAACGGCTGGCTCTTGCCATGCTGGGATTTATCGTTGTCCGAAAGATTTTAACCTTTGCCTTGGGGCCGCAGCATGTTGCGGAAACGGCATATTAAAAATCCGGGCGCAGCCCCGGGTCGCCGGATGAGGATTCCATATGCATATTGTACAACTTAGTCAGATCAGTCCTGATCAGGTCATCCTTTGGAGCTGGGGGTTTATCACGCTCAATGTGACCATTTTATATACCTGGTTGGTCATGGCGATCCTGGTGGTCGGCTCATGGCTGGTAACGCGCAATCTTTCCTCGGAGATTAATGTATCCCGGTGGCAGCATTTTCTGGAAGTTGTGATTTCGATCATCCGCGGAGAAATCAGCGAGATGACGAAAAAAGGCGCGGATCATTACATCCCGCTGGTCGGGACCCTTTTTCTTTTCATCTGTACGTCAAACGTGCTGGCCGTTGTGCCCGGGTATGTTGCCCCTACGTCATCGATCACCACGACCGCGGCGCTGGCGACGTGTGTTTTTATTGCCGTTCCATTTTACGGGATTTCACGCAACGGCATTCTTCATTATCTGAAGGAATATTTTCAACCCACATTCATCTTCTTCCCGTTCCACGTCATGGGAGAGCTGTCCCGGACACTGGCGCTGACCGTTCGACTGTTTGGCAACATTATGAGCCATGAGAAAGTCATAGGCATTCTGCTGGCCGTTACTCCCCTTTTATTCCCGGTGGTCATGCAGATCCTGGGACTGCTCATCGGGGTCATTCAGGCCTACATCTTTGCCATTCTCTCCATGGTTTATATCGCTTCGGCGCTGTCTGCTGAAGAGGAGCATCATGCTCCTGCTGAAATAAAACAAGAAAGCGTTGCTGCTTGATAATAATTTTATAAAGGAGGAGTTTTTATGGATAGTATAAGTTTGGTCGCGATGGCCTCGATTATCGGTGCGGGTTTGGCGATGGGAATCGGTTCAATTGGCCCTGGGTTGGGTATGGGATCAGCCATCGCCCAGGCTCTGGCGGCTATTGCACAGCAGCCGGATGAAAGAAACTCTCTGACCAGAACACTTTTTGTCGGATTGGCCATGATTGAATCCATTGCCATTTACTGTTTTGTTATCTCCATGATTCTGATTTTCGCCAATCCTTTCTGGAGTCATGTCATTAAATGAGGGGGATGGATCCATGCATATCGACTGGTTTGTTTTCTTTTGTCAGATCTTTAACTTCCTGTTGCTCATGTATCTGCTGAAACGTTTTTTGTACGGGCGGATCATCAAGGCCATGGATGACAGGGAAGCGAAGATTGCCGCACGGTTTGCCGACGCTGATGAACTCAAGAAAAAGGCAAACGAGGAAGCCGAGCTTTATGAGAAGCGCAATCAGGCGCTCAGCGAGACCAAGGATAAAATGCTCAACGAGGCGACCATGGCGGCTGATGCGAAGCGCAAGGAACTGATGGAAAAGGTGCGTGAGGAAGTCGATCAGCTCAAGACACGCTGGCAGGATATGCTGGTTCGCGAACAGGATGCTTTTTTCTATGATTTGCGTCAGCGTGCGGCCAAACAACTGTATGAGACGGCGCGCAAAGCGCTTGCCGATCTGGCCGATGCGGATCTGGAGGAAAGGATCATGGATGAGTTCATCCGCCGGGTCAAAGCTCTTGACGAGGAAAAAAGCATGCAGATACGCAATGCCATCCGGGGCGGCGGCAATCAGGTAACCATCCAAAGCGCCTTCGGAATTTCCGAACAGAGAAAGGTTCAGATAGAAGAAGCATTGAAGAAGCAGATTTCGAACGGCTTTACCCTGCGTTATATGAAGCAGCCGGAAATCGTTTCGGGTATTGAACTTCGGGTGAACGGTCATAAAATTGCCTGGAGCCTGAACGAGTATCTGGAAACGCTGGTGGAAAGTTTGACCGAAACGCTCCAGAAAGAGGCGCATGCGGCATAATGAGATTCGTCGAGAGCGAGTGAAGCGATGCTTGAGACGTTAGTCGAATTATTCCCGGAGCGGAGCGGGATAACAAGTTCAACGTTCAAGGTTAAAAGAATATGGCAAATAGGTCAGGAGGCTTAGAATGAATCAGGAAACAAGCCCATTGAAAAATCAGGATTTAAAAGATTTTCTGGATGATACCTTTGAAACGATGGAAAAGGTACTCGACGAGCAGAATCCTGAATTAAGACAATATGAAATCGGCACGGTCCAGTTTGTCGGACGGGATATCGCCCGGGTCAGCGGCCTGCCGCACATCCGCGCGGAAGAAATGGTTCGCTTTACGGGAAATTACATGGGGCTGGTGTTTAATATCGATCCGAAGGAAATCGGTGTAATTCTTCTTGATCCCAGTGAAAACCTGCAGGTTGGATCGGAAGTTCACCGCACCAAACGCGTTCTGGATGTGCCGGTCGGAGACGGACTGTTAGGACGGGTGGTCGATCCCCTCGGACGTCCGCTTGACGGTTTGGGTGAAATCAATACCGTGATGCGTCTGCCGGTGGAAAGACCGGCTCCGGCGGTTATGGATCGCGCACCGGTTACCGTGCCTTTGCAGACCGGCATCAAGGTGATTGACGCGCTCATTCCCGTTGGACGGGGTCAGCGCGAACTTATCCTGGGCGACAGAATGACCGGCAAGACAGCCATTGCCGTCGATACCATCATCAATCAGAAGGAAACGGGAATCATTTCCATTTATTGCGCCATCGGCAAGAAAAGCGCCGATGTGGCCAAGGTGATTGCCGAGCTGCGCGATCACGGCGTTATGGGATCCTGCATCGTCGTCGTGGCCACGGGTGAAGATACCCCGGGCCTGCAGTTCATCGCGCCTTACGCGGCCACCAGCATGGGGGAATATTTCGTGGAACAGGGGCGTGATGTGCTGATTGTCTATGACGATCTGACCTCGCATGCCCGCGCTTACCGGGAAGTGTCGCTGCTGTTGAGGCGCCCTCCGGGACGCGAAGCTTTTCCTGGCGATATATTTTATATTCATTCGCGTCTGCTGGAGCGTTCCACGCACATGCGGCCGGAACTCGGCGGCGGATCCTTGACGTCTCTGCCGATTACCGAAACGGAAGCGCAGGACATGTCGTCTTACATTCCGACTAACCTGATTTCCATAACAGACGGGCAGATTTATCTTTCGCCGGTTCTTTTTAGCAAAGGCATTCTGCCGGCTGTGGATGTCGGTAAATCCGTTTCGCGCGTTGGTGGAAAAACACAGTTGCCGGCTTACCGGTCTGTTGCCGGCGATTTGCGGCTTTCCTATTCGCAGTTTGAAGAGCTGGAATCGTTCTCGCGTTTCGGTACCCGCTTGGATGACAGCACGCGACGGACGCTGGAACGCGGCTGGCGTGTCCGTGAGATTCTCAAGCAGGGACAGTACAAGCCGATGCGGGCATCCGAACAGATTGCCTCGCTGCTGTCGGTGACAGGAGGGGCACTGGATAAAGTGCCAACGGAAAAAATCCGGGAAGCGGAAACGCGCCTGTTGGAATCCGTGAATCAGCAGTTGCCGGAACTTTGCGAACGCATCGAGGCAGGTAAAAAACTGGAGATGTCCGATCGCGATCATATCCTGGAAAAAATCCAACCGGCTGTCGCGCCGTTTGAAGAGATCGAGGAAGCCAATGCAAACAACTGAGTCTCTGAAAAGGAGAATTAAAAGCGCGGGAGATCTTTTATCGGTTGTCAAGACGATGAAAGCTCTGGCTGCCGTGAGCATCCGTCAGTATCAAAAGGCCGTGGAGTCTCTGGACGACTACAACCGGACCGTGGAGATGGGACTGCAAATTGTGCTCAAGGAACGCATGGGCGCGACGACGCAGCGCAAGGGCGGGGAGATCAAGCGTCTCGGAGCGATAGTGTTCGGCTCCGATCAGGGACTGTGCGGTCAGCTCAATGAGCAGATTTCCGTTTTCGCTCTGGACGCCATCAATGAGGCCGGCGTGAACAAGGAAAATCGTAAAGTGCTGGCGGTGGGCGCGCGCGTGGCCGATTATGTCGAAGATGCCGGACAGCCGGTCGATGAGTTGATGGCCACACCAAGCTCCACGGCGGGCATAACGCCGCTGGTGCAGGAAATCATCATGATTATCGAGGAGTGGCATTTCCGTCAGAACGTGGATCATTTTATGCTGTTTTATAACGATTACATCAGCGGCTCCAACTATCAACCTTACAAGGTGCAACTGCTGCCGGTGAACCATGATTGGCTCAAGGATCTTGCGCGCAAAAAATGGGATTCCAAATCCCTGCCCATTTTCCGGATGGATTGCAATAAGATTTTTTCATCGCTGATCAGGGAATATCTTTTTGTTTCACTGTACCGCGCATTTGCCGAGTCATTGGCCAGTGAAAATGCCAGTCGCCTGGCTTCCATGCAGAATGCGGAAAAGAATATTGAAGAACAAATGATGGATCTGCACGTGCAGTTTCATCGTACACGTCAGATGACAATTACCGAGGAACTGCTGGATATTGTTGCCGGGTTTGAGGCATTGAGTTAATAAATGAACGGCTATTTTTAACAAGAAGGAAGGTGATCATCATGGCAGCAGAAATGCATCTTTGCGGTATTTGCGCCTGGCGCAGGGAATGTCAGAAAAGATTTAAATTAGACAAGGACTCGTTCGTCGGAAGCCATTGTCCGGATTATACGAGGGATCTGTCCATCAAGATGGCGCCCTCGGATGAGGATGAGGACGAAAAAGCGATCATGGACCGGATGGTCCAGCGTCAGGTGGACAAGTGGCGAAAACTTTTTGATCGGGCCATGAGACAGGGGCTCAAGGTGGAAAACTTCAAGGGAGGTCCGGTCATCACGGTATCCAGAGAAGCAGGCGCCGGAGGAAGCGACATTGCCCGGAGGCTGTCCAAAGCGCTGGAGCTGGATTTAATCGGCGGACAGATTATTCAGCACGTTGCCGACAGCGCCAAAATGAGCAGACGCGTCATCGAATCGCTGGATGAAAGGGAAGTAACCTTCCGCGAAACCCTTCTTTCTTCACTGTTTGGTGAGAATCGTCCGTGGCCGGGCGAGTACCTTAACCATCTGACCCGCGTGATCGGTACGATCGGGATCTTCGGCAATGTCGTGCTGGTCGGTCGGGGAGCCAATTTTGTTCTGCCGAAAGAAAGGATTTTCAGAGTCAGGGTTATTGCTCCCATGGAAATGCGAATTCAATACTTCATGGAAGACAGGCGTTATACCAAGGCTGAAGCGGAACAGTATATTATGAAGCGGGATAATAATCGCAAGGCCTTCGTCCGGAAATATTTTAATGCCGACATCGCCGATCCTACGTGCTATGACATCATCATCAATACGGAGAAAATATCCATGGCACAGGCAACCGAATCCATTATTGTGGCCTTTCATCAGAGAAGAAATCGAAAAACGGGCGGGCAAGCAAAAGAGGAGTGAATTAATCCCAGAAGTAATATAGATTTATAAAATGGGGGTCAACCCTCCCGCTTACAGGGGAATGTTGCTTTCAGTATAGTGCGTCTAACACTTCTTTACGATACTGTCATTCTCGAAGTCCCGCACGTGTGACCTTCAGGTTATACGCGGGATCATACTCTGCGAGAAATCTTAAAATGATGTCATTCCGATGAACGTAAGTGAAGAGGAATCTTAGAAAATGAAAACAAGATATCTCCACAGCAAAGCAGGACTATAGCCTTTGGAAACTGTGTCATAATAGCAAAAAATGTCATTCCGAACGTATGTGAGGAATCTAGTGAGACTCACTGAGAGCAAGTGTAACGAAGCTTGAAGTGCTAGTCGAACTATCCCCGAAGCGTAGCCAAGGGGGTTAATAAAATCAAGATTTCTCCCCAGCGTAGCTGGACTATAGGCTTCGCTTCGAAATGACACGAAAGTTAATTTCGACACGGTCTCTTGGCCGATATGACAGCTTATTTCTGACGCACTACACTAGCGCCGTCGCTACGGTTTATATTAAAAGATTTAAAATGAGATCATTAAAAAGCCGGCTCTCATGCGAGAGCCGGCTTTGCTGAAATTACATCAGTTAAGTTTTTTAGTTAACCGGTTTAGGGCGGTGATAAAAGTCGCACCTCCTCTTTTTAGTCAAAATTTCTATGGTGCCACATCCGTCCAATAAACAATGCTGGCCGCATCGCCACCATTGGTCGTGCCAAATATCTGTGCACGGATGACAGTGTCGTCGGTTCCCGCAGCAGGGCGCGTAAAGAGCGCCCACGCCTCGCCGTTGTTATCCGTTGTAACGTCTATAGGCGATGTTATGTAACCTCCGGTAGTCCCATCATTGGGATTAGTCAGCATTCCTGTTCCATAGATGATGGTGAATCTTACAGATTCATCGACAACAGGTGTTGTTCCATTATCTGTGGTTACCTTCACCTTCATGACGACGTCGTCCCACGGCGGGCCTATTGGAGCAGCAAATCCTGTTGCAGGTGTTTGGATGAAGGATACAATCCTCTTGCCTGTACCGACCGTAGGTAGGCGTTGGATAATTTCCGCATCGGCCGCTCCTGTGACCGTGGCGAAGATTCCGTCATCAATGCTCAAGGCAGGCGATGCATTGCCCGCCGTGTAAAGAGCGACCGCCTGGCCGTTGATATCGGTTACTCCTGTCGCTGTCGTCAGACCGGATGTTCCGGCATCAATATCGGAAAGAGTTGCGCCGCTGGTGGCAGAGCCACCTGAAAAACTGAAGGTTACCTCTTTCCCTGCCGCAGCGGTTCCGTCGGCGTTATTGACCTGAGCAAGAAGGACACTCAAAGCATTCGCCGGAAGGGAAATGGGTGTTGGTGTAATCGTTATTGCCAACCCAATAGGCACGATACTAGAGGCGAGTCTGGTGATGATTACGGCCTCTGTCGTTGTGTAGGTGCCATCGGTAACGTTGGCAGTTACGACATCTTCACGCTCATCTGAGCCGGTAGATCCGGCCGTGTATATCATCACGGCTCTGCCGCTGGCATCTGTTTTTCCATTTACGGTTAATATAGTCGCACCGCTGGCATTAGGCGCACATCCGAACATTACATCCAAATTACTGGCGGGATTACCGTCGCTATTTACCACGGTTGCCG
>Ga0209719_1002462_pt1 | contig 19108 bp, 16 predicted proteins | sample AD_JPNAS2_MetaG_FD_184421 | JGI IMG/M metagenome (GOLD analysis project Ga0209719, IMG submission 184421) | Active sludge microbial communities of municipal wastewater-treating anaerobic digesters from Japan - AD_JPNAS2_MetaG (SPAdes) (version 2) | ecosystem: Engineered > Bioreactor > Anaerobic...
TACCATCGCGCCACCCCACTTCTTCAGGAGGACGACGCATGACCTTCAACCTCTCTTCGATCCTGCGGGACTCTGCCCAGCGAGATCAAGAGCACCCGGCGATCGTGACCGGTTCGGAGCGGATCAGCTACGGCGAGCTCGACCGGCGATCCGACGCGGTTGCCGCCGGCCTCATGGCTGCGGGGTTGGAGCCCGGCGGCGCCGTGATGTTGCAGTTGCCGAACGTTCCGGAGTTCGTCATCTCCCTGCACGGCATCCTCAAGGCCGGTGGCGTGGTCATTCCGACCAACACGCTCTACAAGGCCGGCGAGTTGTCCTACGTCCTGGAGAACGCCTCGGCCAAGCACGTCATCACCGTCGACGCGTCGGCGGGTGAGGCTGCCGAGGCGGCCGCCCAGGCCGGCGGGGCGACGTTGTACGTCCTCGGGACGGTCCCCGAGTCATTGCCCGACGGAGTCGTGGCACGGCCGTTCTCTGAGTTGGCCGACCACGCGGTCCCCGACCCGAAGCCGTTTATCCAGCGCGACCCCGGTGACACTGCCGTCCTGCTTTACACGTCGGGCACGACCGGCAAGCCCAAGGGCGTTCAGCTCACCCACTTCCAGCTCTACATGAACGCCGGCGCCCACATCGGTGCCTTCGAGATGGGCCCGACGAGCAAGATCATCGCCGTCATGCCGCTGTTCCACGCGCTCGGCCTGTCAGGCATCCTCAACGCGACGGTCCGGGCCGGCGGCACGGTGCTGCTCCTGCCGAAGTTCGACACCGAGAAGGTGCTCCAGACGATCCAGGCCGAGGGCGCCACGCACATCCACGGCGTTCCGACGATGTACCACTCGCTGCTCAACCACCCGACCCTGGCCAACTTCGACACCTCGACCCTGGCGTTCTGCGGGTCGGCCGGTGCGGCCATCGCGGCGGAGATCATCGACCAGGTCGAGAAGACCTTCGGCGTGCAGATCCTAGAGATGTACGGCCTCACCGAGTCCGGCCCGGTTGCGACGATCAACATGCCGCGTGACCGCAAGCCGTACAGCATCGGTAAGGCGATCCCGGGCGTCGACATCGAGATCTGGGACGAGCAGAAGCGACGACTGCCTCGGGGCAAGTTGTCGATCGGCGAGATCATGATTCGCGGGCACAACACGATGTCCGGCTATCTGAACAACCCGGAAGCCACGGCAGCAGCGTTCACCAATGGCTGGCTGCACACCGGCGACCTGGCGTGGATGGACGAAGAAGGATTCCTGTTCTTCGCCGACCGCAAGAAGGAACTCATCATTCGGGGGGGATACAACGTGTACCCCCGCAAGGTCGAAGAGGTTCTCTACACCAATCCCAAGATCTCGGAGGCTGCCGTCGTCGGCGTGCCCGACGAGCGCCTGGGCGAGGAGATCAAGGCCTACCTCACTCTCAAGCCCGGTGAGGCAGGCACCCCAGAGGAGTTCATTGATTACGTCAAGGAGCGCCTCGCGGCATACAAGTACCCGCGGATTGTCGAGGTCATCGCAGAGATGCCCAAGAGCGCCACGGGCAAGATTCTCAAGAAGGAACTTGCTCACCGTCGGTAGGAACGACCAACTAGCCCAGCACTACCCTCCGTTGCACCCACTCTGTTCGTGGAAGGTCCTTAGATGAACCTACGTGAATCCATCGCCTCACAACCGATGCGAGCGTTCCAGAAGCGCATCATTGGCATTTGTATCGCCCTCGCCTTCGTCGACGGGTTCGAGGTGCTCGTCGCCGCGTTCACGTCCACCGCCGTGGCCAAGGCGTTCGCCCTGCCCAACGCGGCCGACATCGGCTACTTCCTCAGCGCCGGCACCTTCGGGATGGGCCTCGGCGCGATCCTGATCTCGCCGCTGGCCGACCGGATCGGGCGACGCAAGCACATCCTCATGTGCCTGGCCCTCATCTGTGTGGGCATGGCCGCCTCGGCCTTGGCGCCGACCTCGAGCTTCCCGTTCCTGCTGGCCGCGCGGTTCTTCGCCGGCCTGTGGATCGGTGCGCTCATCCCCAGCCTCAACATCCTGGTCTCGGAGTACTCCTCCGACGAAAAGCGTGGCACCGCGATGGGCGTCTACGGCATCGGCCTCCCGGCCGGCGCGGCGACGGGTGGCTTCATCACCACCTTCCTGCTCAACGCGTGGGGCTGGTCGGCTCCGTTCTGGTTCGGCTTCACCCTGACCGCGATCCTCTTCGTGCTGGCCTACCTGTGGCTGCCCGAGTCGATCCTCTACCTGGTCGAGAAGCGTCCCGCCGGTGCGCTCGAGGACTACAACAAGATCGGCGCGAAGCTGGGTTACCCCAACGAGTCCGCCCTTCCGGCCGCTCGCGTCACCGCGGGTAAGGCTCAGAACGTCGTCCAGATGATCTTCGGCGGCAAGATGCTCCAGCGCACGCTGCTGCTCTGGTTCGGCTACGCCTGCCTCATGGCCGCGTTCTACTTCGCCAACACCTGGACGCCGCGACTGGTGATCACGTACCTCACCAACCCGGCCAACGGCGGTATGGAGCTCAAGGCGGCCCAGGCCATCGGCAACAACGCAGGTGTCCTGGTCGCGGTCGGTGGCGTCGTGGGGGCGCTGCTGTTCGCGCTGCTCGCCCGTCGGATCCACCCGCGGGTGCTCACGGCATACACCCTGCTGTGGGGTCTGGCCGCCTACGTCATCTACGCCAACGTGTTCCGCTCCACCACGGCTGCGCTCATCGCAGCGGTCGGTGTCGGCATCGCGGCCAACGGTGGTGTCGCGGCGTTCTACGCGATCAGCCCGAGCGTCTACCCGACCGCAGCCCGCGGCACGGGTGTCGGCTGGATGGTCGGCTTCGGCCGCATCGTCTCCATCCTCGCTCCGATCGTGTCCGGCTACCTCATCGACGGGGGAATGGGGTCGCAGACCCTCTACCAGATCTACGGCGTCATCCTCGCGATCGGTGCGGGTCTGGTCTTCCTCCTGCACCGCTCGATGAAGTCGGACTCGACCGCGATGGCAGAGGAAGTGCCCGCTCCGGTCCACTGACCTACGGCCTCGGGGCGCCCGCCGGCACGGTGGGCGCCCCGAGGGCCAGGGTCACCCGCGCAACGTGGCCACGATCTGGTCGCTCGCAGCGCGCAGGGCCACGACCAGGCCCGACAGGTTTGCCGACGAGTAGCGAATCGTCGGGATCGAGACCGAGAGGGCGGCCAACGGGCCGTCGACATCGGCCACCAGGCTTCCCACCGCGGTCACCCCGCGTTCAGTCTCGCCGTTGTTGACGGCATACCCCTGCTTGCGGATCCGGGCGAGGTCACGACGCAACGTCGCACTCGCGGAGGCGGTCAACTCGCCCGAGGTGGTTCCGGAGGTGGGGTAGAGCTGATCCAGGGTCTCGGTGGGCAAGGCGGCCAGGATGGCGCGGCCCCCGGCCGTGCGATGGGCCGGAAGCATCGCCCCCACGCGGCTACCGATCCGCAGCGACTGGAACGACTCGACGCTCGCGATGAAGCGCACCTGACGGCCCACCAGCACCATGAGGTGGGAGGACTCCTCAGTGACGTCGCGCAAGGTGTGCAACGCCGGCGCAGCAAGATCGGCGAGGTTGGCCCGGGTGATCCGGTTGCTCACCATCTCCTCGAGCGCCGGCCCGGCCCGGTAGGTGCGGTCGTGCCCCTGAACGACGAACCCCCGATACCGCAGGGTGGACAGGAGTCGGTATGCCGTCGACGGCGCCACCCCGAGCTCGGCCGCAACTTCGCTCACACCCACCCGAGCCTTGGCGGCGACGAGCATGAGTAGGCGCAAGGAGTTGTCGACAGACTCCAAGTAGTTCATCCGCGCACGACCCCCGTTCCTCCAGTCGAAGATGTGGCCCAGGACACGTTACGGCCAGGGGTTGCGAGGTGGAAACCCTCCGGAGAAAGCAGATCCGCATGGCACTTGAACTCGGCGTCAATCTCCCCGTCGGCGCCGACGGCTCGCGCAGCAGCACCGCCAGCGCCCAGACCGTGCTTGCGGCCTCGGTCGCCGGCGTCGATGACACACTCGCCGCTGACATTATGCGTGCCCGCGACTGGCGCCACCGCTATCCCGAATATTTCACCCGGATCCTCGTCGCCGAAGCGCAGTCCGGGTCGGCCGCCCTGCAGATCGCCCGCCAGGGGTTGGCCGCCGCACGGAGCCACTACGTCGTCGTCGCGGCGGACGGCACCCAGGAGCCGCTGCCCTCCGCAGTGACGCGCCGGGGCCTGGACCTGCGGACCGTCGCCGTCAGCGGTCACGACGAGCGGGTGCGCGAGCTGGTCGTTCCCCACCGCGGCGAGAACCTTCGGGGTCTGGCGCTGTTGCGCCAACTTGACGACTGGGTGCGCCGCGGCATCGTTGAGCCGACCTTCGCAGACGCGGTCGGGGCGGTCGTGCGCAACCCCGACTGGCTGGACCTGCGCGGTCACACCTTCGCCCTCGTCGGCGCCGGCGCCCAGATGGGCCCGTTCGCCCAACTCGTCCAGTGGGGCGCCCGGGTGGCCGCCATCGATCTGCCGCGGCCCGACGTCTGGAAGCGCCTGCTGAGCGTCGTGCGCGAGTCGGCCGGAACGATGTATGTCCCGGTCCACGCCGACCACGAGGATCCGGTCGAAGCCGACATCCCCACCCGCGCGGGCGCCGACCTCATGACCGATGTCGGACCCCTGGTCGACTGGCTCGCCGGGCTGAGCGGCCCGATGACGGTCGGCAACTACGGGTATGCCGATGGCGTTCTTTTCGTGCGCCTGTCGATGGCCTTCGACGCGCTGCTCGAAGGCTTGCGGTCGCGCCGGGACGACCTGTCCGTGACCTACCTGGCCACCCCCTCGGACGTCTTCCTCGTTCCGATCAACGCCGTCGACATGGCGCAGGAGCGACACTCGCGGCAAAGCCCGCTCATCGTCGCCGGCAAGGTGGCCCATGCGATGAGCGCGGGACGCTGGTTCGGACCCAACTACGGTCGGGGCGGGGTCATCGAGACCCCGACCGAACGATTCGGGGTCGTCAGTGCCTTCATCGTCGCCCAAGGGCCCAATTACGCCATGGCCAAGCGTCTGCAGCGGTGGCAGATGATTGCGACCCGGGCGGACGGCATACTCACCTCGGTGCATGTGGCACCCCCCACCAGGACCAGCTCCGTGCACTCCAACCCGATCATGGCCGAGCGGCAACGGCTCACCGCCTACGTGGGGATCGAGACCTTCGACGCCCCGACCACCGAAGCCATCGCCGGCGCCATCCTGGTCCATGACCTGCACAACCCGGCATCGCCGGCCAACCCGGCCAACCCGCTGGGACACCCGCACGAGGCGTTCATGTTCGCGGCGAACCCTGGGGGGCGGTGGCGAGTGCCCTTCGACGTCGGCAGCACCGTTCCGCTGCTGCACGAGATCACCGGTGCCCGGCTGCGCGCCGGATCGCTGATCCGCACCCTGTCGGCCCACGTTCCCGGGCTGGACCGCCTGCCTGGCCTGGGGCGCTTGGGCACGTCGACGGACTGACCCGCCTGCAGGCGCGGGCGGCATACCTCCTGCGCCTGCAGGCGGGAAGCCGCCCGTGGGGTGGGGCGGCGTCCCTGGCGTCGGTGTGCTCACAGGGACGCGTCGGGGAGGAGCAGCGGCTCCTCGTCCAGCAGACGCGCAGCGACCAACTCGGCCGTGAGGTGCGGGAGCACCTGCCGCGCGAACCAGCGCCCTGCTGCCACCGACCCGGCCAGGTCAGCATCAGCGGTCTTGAGCAGGCTCGGATCGCTCTGGCGGGCCAGTGCCGCGGCGGCGGTGCGCAACAACAGCCAGCCGACGATGACGTCGCCCATCGACATGAGCAACCGGGTGAGGCCCAGGGCGGCGACCCGGGGCGCCGCATCGGCCTGCGCGAAGGTGTGTTCGAGGATTCCTCGGAAGGCGGCCAGGGCGTCTCCCAGCAGGACCGATTCGGTCGCGAGAGCGCCGGTTGCCAGGTCGTCGACGGTCTGGGCGATCTCATCGAGCAGCAACCCGGCGATGGCGCCTCTGTCGCGGACCAGGCGCCGCTCGAACAGGTCAAGGGACTGGATGCCGGTCGTGCCTTCGTAGATCGCGTCGATCTTGGTGTCGCGGACGTACTGCTCCAGCGGGTAGTCGCGCAGGTAGCCCGATCCACCGAAGACCTGGAGAGCCTCCTGGCCGAGGACCCGCCAACCGCTCTCGGCGCACCACGTCTTGACGATGGGCAGCAGCAGGCGGTGACGTTCGACCGCCACGGGGTCGTTGCCGCCCAGCGCCTTGGCCACCTCGAACCGGTCGATCATCGTCGCGGTATAGAGGACGAGGGCACGGCCACCCTCGGCATAGGCCTTCTGGGTGAGCAGCGACCGACGGATGTCGGGGTGGTCGACGATCTCCACCAGCGGCTTCCCGCCGCGGGCCCCGGTGAGCGAGATCAACTCGCGCCCCTGCTTGCGGCTCATCGCGTAATCGCGGGCATTGAGGTGCCCGCTGGAGAGGGCGGAGACCGTCTTGAGGCCGACCATCATCCGTACGTAGGTGATGATCTCGAACATCTGCCGGATGCCGTCGTGCGTGTCGCCGAGGAGGGTCCCCACCGCGGGCTCGCGGTTGCCGAGGACGAGCTCGCAGGTCGGGGTGCCCAGGATGCCCATCTTGTGTTCGATGTTGGCGGCGACCACCCCGTTGGGACCGAGCAACTCCCCAGTCTCCGGGTCGAACAGCTGCGACGGGACCATGAACAGGGACAGACCCTTGGTCCCCGGGCCGCCCTGCCCCTCGACGCCTTGCGGGCGCGCAAGGACGCAGTGGATGACGTTCTCGGCCGCGTCGTGAGCGGCCCAGGTGATGAAGCGCTTGGTCCCCGTGAGGTGCCAGTTCCCGTCGTCGGCGAGGGCCGCGCGGGTGCGCCCGAGCCCGACGTCGGAGCCCGCATCGGGCTCGGTGAGCACCATCGTCACGGTCCAGTTGCGCTCGAGGATGAGCTCGGCGAGTCGCTGCTGCTGCTTGTTGCCATTGCGGTGCAACATCGCGACGACGGTGGGGATGAGCTGACTGCACATGGCGACGGCCGGATTGGCGCCGAGGATGAACTCCGTTGCAGCCCAGCGCAATGAGGCGGGCACGTGGATGCCCGACACGTCGGCCGGGAGGTCCAGTCGGAGCCAGTCCGACGCGACGTGGGCGGCCAGCGACGCGCGCAGGTCGCGGGGGAGGGTCACCGTGTGGCGCACCGGGTCGAGCCGGATCGGGTGCACGTCGGCCGACGGGAAGGAGTCAGCCAACTTGGCGTGCGCGAAGGCCTCGACCTGCTCGAGGATCTCCGCAGCCGTCTCGGGATCGAAGTCTTCATAGGGCTCGACGCCGTAGGCCCGATCGACGCCGAACACGTCGAAGAGCAGGAACTGGGAGTGCGTGCGGTCACTGCGGTAGTGGCTCATCAGGGGCTCCTCGTCGAGCGCGGGACGGGCGGACAGGGCCGCAGACGGTGGCCACCCGGGTGCGGGTGGCCACCGTCTGACGGTCAGGCGTAGAAGCGGTAGACCGGTTCGGCGACGCAGGCCGGCTTGTCCGAGCCCTCGATCTCGACGGTGCCGGCCCAGGTGATCTGCTTGCCGCCGCCACCGACCACCTCGACCTCGGTGATGTGGGCGACCAACCGGATCCGGCTGTCGACCTTGACGGGGGCCGGGAAGCGGACCTTGTTGAGCCCGTAGTTGAGCTTGGTCGTCACGCCCTCGACGTCGAGCAGGTCGACGAACAGCGGGACGATCAGTGACAGGGTGAGGTAGCCATGGGCGATCGTCGTCCCGAAGGGGCCAGACTTGGCCCGCTCGGGGTCGACGTGGATCCATTGCGGGTCACCGGTCGCGTCGGCGAAGGTGTTGATCCGGTCCTGGGTGATCGTCAGCCACTCGGTGGCGCCGAGCGGGACGCCGATCAGGGAGGCCAGGTCGTCGAAGTGCACCGTAGTCGTCATCGTGAGCTCCTTTTCAGGCCAGGCCGAGCAGCCGGACCGCGTTGTCCTTGAGGATCATCGGTCGGACCTCGGGCTTGATGTCGAGCGTCTCAAAGTCGGCCAGCCAGCGATCGGTGTCGATGACCGGGAAGTCCGAGGCGAAGAGCACCTTGCCACGCAGCGCGCCGTTGGCGGCCTTGACGAGGGCCGGCGGGAAGTACTTCGGCGACCACCCGGACAGGTCGATGTAGACGTTGCCCTTGTGGGTTGCCATCGAGATCGCCTGGTCCTGCCACGGCACCGACGGGTGCGCGAGGATGACCGGGAGATCGGGGAAGTCGGCCGCGACGTCGTCCAGCAACATAGGGTCGCTGTAGCGCAGCTTCACGCCGCCGCCACCCGGCATACCCGCGCCGATCCCGGTCTGCCCGGTGTGGAACACGGCCGGCAGTTTGTGGGCGGCGAGCACCTCGAAGAGGCCGTAGGCGCTGCCGTCGTTGGGGGCAAAGTTCTGCAGGCTGGGGTGGAACTTGATGCCCTTGACGCCGTAGTCGGCGATGAGGCGCTCCAACTCCTTGACGCCTTCAGCCCCGCGAGCGGGGTCGATGCTGGCAAAGGGGATGAGGATGTCGGAGTTGCGCGCAGCGCCCTCGGCGACGACCTCGTTGGGGATGCGCGGCTGGCCCATTGACTTCTCGACGTCGACCGTGAAGATCACGGCCGCGATCTTGCGCTCGCGGTAGCGATCGGCGATCTCGTCGATCGTCGGGGTGCGCGGGCCGCCGGACTTGAAGTACTTCGCCGACCAGTCGAGGAAGGACTGCGGCAGGGCCGTGTGTCCATGGTCATCCACTTCGACGTGGACGTGCACGTCGACGGCGACCAGGTCGGCCACGTTGATGCTCATCACTTCTCCTTGGTATGCCGGGTGGCTGGGTGATCAGGCGGACGGGGGAGTCGGGAGCTTCTCGCCGACCGACTGCGCGTTGGGCGCGAAGTGCTCCGGCCACGCGGCGGCGATGGCGTCAGCGGACCAGCCGCCGGCGGCATACTCCTTGACGATCTGGTCGGGGTGGGAGTAGAGCGAGAGGCGGTCGCCGCCGATGCCGATGGCCTGTCCATTGACCCCGGCGGAGTCATCGGAGGCCAGGTAGACGACCAGCCCGGCGACGTCGTCAGGGGTGCCGAACGCCAGCTCGCGCCGGGCGAACTCGGGCATCGGCTCGCCGGCTTGCATCGCCTCGACATAGGGCTTGAGGAAGGGGATGGTGGCGGTCATCGCGGTGGCGGCGACGGGGACGACGGCGTTGGCCGTGATCTTGTCGCGCGAGAGCTCCATGGCCCACACCTTGGCGAAGGTGACGATGCCGGCCTTGGCGGCCGCGTAGTTGGTCTGGCCGAAGTTGCCGTACTGGCCGGCGGGGGAGCCGATGAGGATGAGCCGACCGCCTTCGCCCTGCTCCTTCATCCGCACGATGGCCGCGCGGGCGCAGGTGAACGTGCCCTTGAGGTGGACCTGGGTGACGAGGTCGAAGTCCTCGTCGGTCATCTTCCAGACGACCTTGTCGCGCAGGACGCCGGCGTTGGCGACCAGGACGTCGAGTCGGCCGAAGGCGGCGACCGCAGCGTCGACGAGGGCCTGGGCGGACTCGGACGATCCGACGGCGGCGGCGACCGCAATGGCCTTACCCCCGGCCTCGGTGATCTCGTCGGCAGCGGCCTGGGCCACAGCTTCGTCGATGTCGTTGACGACGACGGAGGCACCCGCGTCGGCCAGAGCCTTGGCGTAGGCGAGCCCCAGGCCCCTCCCGCTTCCGGTGACGATCGCGACCTTGCCGGACAGGTCCATTGCTACTCCTTCGTGGCTGGGCATTGCATGAGGGGGCATGGAGCGCCTGGCGTCGGCGCCACGCCCACGAGGTATGTATAAGTCACAACGATTGTAGAAGTCAATCATTGAAGATTGTGACGTACGTGCCACAATGGGGGGTATGACACGCGACCTGGGCACGAGCATCCGGGAGGACGTCGTGGTCCTGTTGGCACGCGCGTCCGGTGCGGCACTGCGCACCGCGAACGCGGCTCTCGAACCGTTCGGTTTCCGGGCCCGTCACTACGCCACGGTGAAGATCGCCGCGGAGGGCGGTGGCGTCCCGCAGCGTCAGATCGGCGCCGTCCTGGGGCTCGATCCCAGCGCCGTTGTCGCCCTCGTCGATGACCTTGAGTCCCTCGGCCTGGTGCAGCGCCAACCCGACCCGGACGACCGCCGCACCCGACTGGTCTCACCGACGACTGCCGGGCTGGCCATGCTTGAGGCGGTGTCGCCGGTCGTGGGCCGGGTGCAGGAGCGTTCCATGGGTGGCTTGACTGCCACCGAGCGGGAGACCTTCTTGCACCTGTTGCGTCGCGTCATCAACGACTAGTTCAGCGCTGCGGCGGCGCGTCGCGCAGCTGGGCCGTGAACCGGCACGTGCAGGTGCGCCGACCCTCCTCGTCCGTGAGGACGATCTCGATCGAGGCGGTCGTGCGACCGACGGCGATCGGGGTGGCCACCGCGGTGACGGTGCCGGACATCACTGGCCGATGGTGGGTGGCGTTGATGTCGACGCCGACGGCGGCCCGGCCTGGCCCGGCGAGGACGACCGCGAGGAAGGACCCGACTCCTTCGGCGAGCACCACTGAGGCGCCACCGTGCAGCAGGCCATAGGGCTGGGTGTTGCCCGCGACCGGCATGGTGGCCACCGCGCGGGACAGCGAGATCTCGGTGAAGGTCACGCCCATCCGCTCGTGCAGGGTGCCGACGGCCATCGCGTTGACCTGCTCGACCGTGACCCACGGCGTCTGGGCGGGGGAATCCTGCGCGGCGGTGGGGCTGTCGGTCATGGGCCCTAGGCTGCCATACGTGTCAGACACGCCTCGCCTTCTCCTTCTGGACGGTCATTCGTTGGCCTATCGCGCGTTCTACGCGTTGCCCGCGGAGAACTTCTCGACCCATACCGGGCAGCACACCAACGCGGTCTACGGATTCACCTCGATGCTCATCAACGTCCTGCGTGACGAGGCGCCGACCCACATCGCGGTGGCCTTCGACGTGTCCCGTCAGACCTTCCGCACCGAGGCCTACGCCGAATACAAGGCCGGCCGGTCGGCGACCCCGAGCGAGTTCGAGGGGCAGATCTCGCTCGTCCAGGAGATCCTCGGGGCGCTGCGCATCCCCTTCGTCCAGGTCGAGGGGTATGAAGCGGACGACGTGATCGCCACCTTGACGTCGATGGCCACGGCGCAAGGCATGGACGTCCTCATTTGCTCGGGCGACCGCGATGCCTTCCAACTCGTCTCCGACCAGGTCACCGTGCTCTACCCCGTGCGGGGAGTGTCGGAGTTGTGGCGGATGACCCCCGCGGCGGTGACGGAGAAATACGGTGTCCCGCCCACGCGCTACAGCGACCTCGCTGCGCTCGTCGGCGAGTCCTCCGACAACCTCCCCGGCGTCCCCGGTGTCGGCCCTAAGACCGCGGCCAAGTGGATCGGGATGTATGCCGGTCTCGACGGGATCGTCGCGAACATCGACCAGATCGGCGGGAAGGCCGGAGAGTCGCTGCGCGAGCACCTTGAGTCGGTGCTGCGCAACCGCCGACTTAACCAACTCGTCCACGACCTGCCGGTGGGGGTCGAGTTGGCCGACCTGGCCAGAGCCTCGTGGGATCGCGAGCAGGTGCACGAGGTCTTCGATGCCTTGGAGTTCCGGGTGCTGCGTGAGCGCCTGTTCGCGACCTTCGAGGCTCCCGAGCCGGAGGCTGAGTCGGGCTTTGCCGTCGACGGACGGGTGCTCGGCTCAGCAGAGGTGGCCGGCTGGCTGGCGCAGCAGGCGCCGGCCGGGGTCCGCACCGGGCTGCAGGTCCTCGGCCGCTGGGGGCGGGGGACCGGCGATGCGCGCGGGCTGGCCCTGGCGACGGGAGCCGGCGCGGCGGCATACCTCGATCTCACCGGGCTCGACGACGTGGGCGAGCAGGCGCTGGCCGCCTGGCTGGCCGACCCCAGCCGCCCCAAGGCGATCCACGACGGCAAGGGCCCGGCGCAGGCCCTGGCGGCTCGCGGGCTCGATCTTGTCGGCGTGACGAGCGACACGGCGCTGGCGGCATACCTCGTCAAACCCGACCAACGCGACTACGACCTGGCCGACCTCGCGGTGCGACTGCTGCGGCGGGAGTTGCGCGACGACACCACCGACACCGGGCAGGGGATGCTCGACTTCGGAGACGGGGACAACGAGGCGAACGAAGCGATGGTCACCGCGCGCGCGGTCGTCGACCTCGCCGACGCGCTCGACGCCGAGTTGGAGCGCACGGGCGGGGCGGCACTGCTGCATGAGGTCGAGTTGCCGCTGGTCGGCGTGCTCGCCCGGATGGAGCGCGCTGGCATCGCCGTCGACGTCGAGGCGCTGCGTGACCTGGAGGCCGACTTTGCGACCAAGGTGCGGGAGGCGCAGGAGGACGCTTGGGAGGCGATCGGGCGTCGCGACGTCAACCTCGGCAGCCCCAAGCAGTTGCAGGAGGTGCTCTTCGATCAGTTGGGCCTGCCCAAGACCAAGCGCACCAAGACCGGTTATACGACCGATGCTGACGCCTTGACCGAGCTCTACGCCAAGGCCGAGCACCCGTTCCTCGAGGCGCTGCTGCGCCATCGCGACGCGGCCAAACTGCGGGTCACGGTTGAAGGGCTCATCAAGAGCGTCGATGACGACGGCCGGATCCACACGACCTACCTGCAGACGGTTGCGGCGACCGGTCGGCTGAGCTCGACCGACCCCAACCTGCAGAACGTCCCGATCCGCACCGAGGAGGGGCGCCGGATCCGGGAGATGTTCGTCGTGGGCGCCGGGTTCGAGTCACTCATGTCGGCCGACTACAGCCAGATCGAGATGCGGGTCATGGCCCACCTGTCCGGTGACGACGGGCTGATCGAGGCGTTCCGCTCGGGCGAGGACCTGCACTCGTTCGTCGCATCGCGGGTCTTCGGGGTCGAGCCGACCGCCGTGACCCTGGAGATGCGCTCCAAGATCAAGGCGATGTCCTACGGCCTGGCCTACGGCTTGTCGGCGTTCGGGTTGTCTCGCCAGTTGGGGATCTCGACCGGCGAGGCCAAGACCCTCATGGACGAGTACTTCGAGCGGTTCGGCGAGGTCCGTGACTACCTGCACCAGCTGGTCGCCGACGCCCGAGGCACCGGGTTCACCGCGACGATGCTCGGGCGGCGGCGTTATCTGCCCGACCTGCTCTCGGACAACCGTCAGCGCCGGGAGATGGCCGAGCGGATGGCACTCAACGCCCCCATCCAAGGGTCGGCCGCCGACATCATGAAGGTCGCGATGCTGCGGGTCGACGAGGCGCTGCGCGAGCAGCGGCTCGCGTCCCGGATGCTGCTGCAGGTCCACGACGAGTTGGTCATCGAGGTCGCGCCCGGCGAACGCGAGCGGGTGGAGGAGTTGGTGAGGCGCGAGATGGGCGCTGCCGTGGCTCTGGAGGTGCCCTTGGAGGTGTCGGTCGGGGTCGGGCGCACCTGGCACGACGCGGCCCACTGAGGTCGGGGCGCGGGGGGTCGCGCCTGTGGAGAGGCGAAGGTGAGAGGCGACAGCGAGAGGTACGGCATCCATGGATCTGCTGCTCATCAGGCACGCGCAGTCGGAGAACAACCTCGTGTGGGCGCAGACCGGGGCGGCCATCGGGCGGGTGCCCGACCCGCTGCTCACCCCGCTGGGGCAGCGACAGGCCGCGGCGGTCGCGCAGGCCCTCGCTCAGGGCCGGTATGCCGCCCCGCCGACGGTCCTCTACGCGAGCCTGATGAGCCGGGCGGTCCTCACGGCGGCGCCGATCGCCGCAGCGCTCGACCTCGAGGTGCACGGGCACCCCGACCTGTTCGAGGTCGGCGGTCCACTGGACTGGAGTGGCCACGACGAGGTGCCGCGCCAGCCCGCTCGTGGCGCTGGGCGGGCAGCGCTGGGCGACCTGTCGTCCCGGCTCGTGCTGCCTGACGAGGCAGGAGACGACGGCTGGTGGGCCGGTCCGGTCGAGGCCGACACCGACGCACCGGAACGGGCTCAGCGGGTGGTCGACTCGGTCCTGCAGCGCCACGGCGGCACCGACGCGGTGGTCGGCCTGGTCACCCACGGGCACTTCAGCCAGTTCCTCCTGCGGGCGGTCCTGGGCATCCCGACGATGACCGGCTGGGTGGACATCCTCAACACCTCGGTGACCCGTTTCGCCGACGTCGACGTCCCGGGACGGACCTGCGCCAGGTGGATCAACCGCGTGGCGCACCTCGCGCCCGGCGAGGTGACCGACTGAGGGCGGCGCTGACGATGGCGACCGCAAGGATGCTGCCGAGCACACCGGTGACGACCGCAGTGATCGTGTCGTGCCGACCCGCCACGACGACGGCGGATGCTCCCAGCGCCAGCCACACCGCAGCCCCGGCCCGATGCCTCCCGACCGCCAGGTCGGCGTAGACGAGCACTTGGACCAGAGCGAGGGCTACGCCGAGCGCCGTGAACAGCCACGCAAGCGGTGCGAGAGCGGCATACCCGGCGCCGCCGACGACCGCGACGAGCGGCCCGCCGAGGAGGAAGGCGGCCACGATGCCGATCACCCCCACAGCAGCGGTGAGAAGCAGCGCGTCCCGCACAGCGCGGGGGCGGTCCGACGGCCGCGCCATCCGGGGGTAATAGAGAGTGGCGAGGAAGGCCGGGCCCCACAACGCCACCTTCTCGAACAACACCCCCACGGCGTAGCCTCCGCTGAGGTCCGCCGGCAGGAAATGCCGAGCCAGGAGCATGTCCACGCTCGACAGGACGAGCAACCCGGACATGGGCAGCACCGCTGTCGCCGACTCCCGGAAGATCGTGCGGGCCGCCGAGGACCCCCACGCGTGGCGAATGGCCGAGGGGCCAGGCAACTGCCCGTCCCGCCGGAGCAACGCGGCGGCGACGACGAACGTCACGGCGCAGCCGGCCGCGAAGAGCCACATCACGGCGACCGGGCCCAGCCCGGCAACGGCCGCGATGACGGCCGCGACCACCCGGGTGACCCCCACGAGGGCCGCGACGATCGCCAGGGCCGCGAACCGCTCGCGGCCCTGCAGGAGTCCTTGAACGGCGAAGGTCATGGTGATCGGTGCGGCGGCCACGGCGACGGCCAGGGCCGCGCTGACATCGACCCGCAGCAGGTATGCCGCCCCTGGTGCCAGGACGAGGGCGATGGCGGACAGGAGCAGGGCGAGCCGCAACCCTGCGGCCAGGGCGGCGTCGGCTCCGTCAGCGACCTCGGCGGAGTCCGACGCCGGCGCGGCGACCCATCGCGCTGCCACGAGTTGGATGCCGAGCCCGGGAACGGCAGCGATCGTGGCCAGGCTGGCCAGTGAGCCGACCGCGCCGAGGTCCTGGGGGGACAGGGTCCGGCTCAGCACGACGAAGAAGAGGTAGCCCAGCAGGTTGCCGGCCAAGGTTCCGACGAACAGCACGGCGCCATGCCCGCGCAAGCGGCGGCGTGGGAGCGGGGGGCTCAACTGGGTCACCCGTCTGTGCGTCGAAGGGCCGCGAGATCGGCGTGTGCCATAGTGCCCCATGCCCAAGCCTGGACGTGCGCAAACCGGCGCCGTGTTGGCCGGTTGGTTCGCGACCGTGGCTCACACGGTGGCCCTGCTCTGGCCCTCCTGGGGATCGGGTCACCTGCTCTACCGCGACTTCGTGACGGTGCCCGACCCCGTGTGGTCGGCCCGGATCCTCGGTGCCGATGGTGCGGCGCCCAGAGCGGTCCCACTGGATCTGGTGACGACCCTGTTCGGGCAGTTCATCCCCACCGGGCTGCAGCAACAGGTGATGCTCAGCGCCACCCTGGTGTTGGCCGGGGGAGGGGTGACGATGCTGCTGCGCCGGTTCGGCTGGCCCGCCACCGTCACGGCGGCGACCCTCGCCATCTGGAGCCCGTATGCCGGTGAGCGACTCCTTCTCGGTCAGCCACCAACCCTGCTGGCCTGGTCGATGCTTCCCTGGCTCGTGCTGGCGACCAGGTCGGGTGGGCCCCGATGGACCTGGCTGCTGCGGGTGGCCCTGGCTGCCGCTCCCGCCGCCCTCACGCCCTTCGGCGGTGTCATCGCCCTCGTCACGGTCCTCGCGACCGCCCTGCTGCAGCGACGGTGGGCTGCGGCGCAGTTGCCGGGACCGCTCTCGCCGAGCCCGGTTGCCCGGTCGCGGGGCGATCTCCTCGCTGTCGGGCTCCTCGCCCTCACCTGGTGCTTGCCCTGGGTGCTGGCCGGCCTGCTCGGCACCTCGGGTCGGGGCGAGCAGGATGGTGCGGCCGCGTTCGCCGTTCGCGTCGATGGCCTCTGGGGATTCCTCGAGGTGCTCTCAGGTGGCGGCGTCTGGGCGAGTGCGGCCACGTTGGACTCGCGTTCGTCGCTGGGCCCGAGGGTCGCTTCGGTGCTGGTGGTGGGAGTTGCCGGTGTCGGGTTGGCCGCGTGGTGGCGGCATCGTCCGACCCCGGTCGACCCACCAGCGGGGCTCGGGCTCGCGGTTGTCGTCGGGCCACCCGTGCTCGTCTCGCTCCTGGCCACCGAGCCGTTCCTCGGCTGGCTCACCGCAGCCCAGGATCTTCCCGGGGTGGCCCTCCTGCGGGACACCCACCGCCTGCTTGCCCTCTCGGCGATGGCTCTCGCCGTCCTGGGCGGAGTCGGGGCGGCAACGATCGTCAGGGTCGTCGCACGGCGAGTGTCGGCCCTGCCGGGCGCGGTCGTGTCCGTGGGGGTGGTGGCGTTCGTCGCCGCGCTCGGGCCGTCGGCGGTGCCCGACGTGCTCGTTCGACTGCACGCGGCATACCGACCTGTCGACTTCCCGGCCGGGTGGCAACGGGCCGTCGACGCGGTCGGCGACGGGCGCGTCCTCGACCTGCCGTGGCAGGCCTTCCGCCAGCACGCGTGGGTGGGCCCGGAGCCGTTCCTGGACCCGCTACCCCTGGCCGTGCCCGGGTCCGTGACAGCGAGCCGGGACCTTGTCGTCCGCAGGGACGGGACGGAACTCCACGTCGGGCCGGCGGAGCCGCCGGACAGCACCGAGTGGGCCGCAGGCCAGTTCACCGCAGAGTCATTACGAGACAGCGATATCGACGTAGTGTTCGAGTGGCTCACCACGCCTGGCACGGTCGCACAGACGCATCCAGGCCTGACGTTGGTCTACTCGGACGACACCTTCAGAGTGTGGCGCGTGCCGCGCTGACCGCGACGTACCTTTACATGCGCGGTGTGACCTGTACCATTCCCCAAAACGCTGCGGGCACCGCAGCGACCTGGGAGGGATCCGTACGTGTCGAATCGCAATCGTCGCCGGGGGGCCGGCCTCTTGATCGCTCTGCTGAGCATCCTGCTCGGTGGGGGTGCCGCTGCCGCGGCCGTCTCGGCGGTGGCAGCTGCCAAGGGCCCGAACGACAGCCAGTCTGTCGTCACCGGTCCCAAGTCCGTGGTCGCCCCGAGCCAGGTCATCGGCTACGGCGGGTGAGCCGTCGGCCGCTGATCGCGAAGGCGCGAGCCAGTGCGCATTGCCTTTCTCAATTGGCGTGACCTGACCCACCCCGAAGGGGGTGGAGCGGAACGCTATGCGCAGAACGTCTGCGCGGGTCTTGCCGGTCTGGGTCACGACGTCACCTACTTCTGCGCGGCCCACGACGGTGCGCCCGCGCAGGAGACGATCGATGGCTACCGCATCTTCCGGCAGGGGGGTCGACTGTCGGTCTACCAGGCGTCGCTGCGTCAGTTGCGTGACTTGGAACGCCGGGAAGGCGCTTTCGATGTCGTCGTCGACACCCAGAACGGAGTGCCGTTCGCGGCGCCGTGGGTGACCCGCACGCCCGTCGTCTCTCTCGTCCATCACGTGCATCGCGAACAATGGCCGGTCGTCTTCAACCCTCTGGTGGCCAGGGTCGGCTGGTTCGTCGAATCCCGGGTCGCCCCGCGCATCTACCGGGGGCGTCAGTACGTCACCGTGTCCGGTCGGACCCGCGACGAGTTGCAAGGGCTGGGGGTTGACCCAGCCGCGATCTCGGTGATCCACAACGGGACAGATACGCCGATCGGCCGGATCGCCGCCCGCACTGCGCATCCGACGATCGTCGTGCTGGGACGGCTCGTGCCCCACAAACGCGTGGAACTGGCCATCGACGTCCTGGCGGCGCTGCGGGATCGCCATCCTGGCCTGCGGCTGCGCATTGTCGGCGACGGTTGGTGGCGGGAGCAGGTCGCCACTCACGCCGCGGCCCGAGGGGTCGACGATGCTGTCGACCTCCTGGGGTTCGTCGACGAGGCGACCAAGCACCACGAGTTGGCCTCGGCGTGGATCGCCGTGGCACCCAGTGCCAAGGAGGGCTGGGGCCTCAACGTGGTCGAGGCGGCGACCCACGGGGTGCCGACCCTTGCGCACCACGGGGCCGGCGGGCTCTCCGAGTCGATCGTCGACGGGGTCACCGGGATCCTCGTGAACGACACTGACGACATGGTGGAGGCAGCCTCAGCGCTGCTCTCCGACGAGGTCCTGCGCACGCGGCTCGGGGAGAGCGCACGGGTCCATGCCCGGGCCTTCACCTGGGCAGGGACGATCCAGGCATGGGACCAGTTGCTGACCCACGTGGCGGCAGGAGGCTCGCCGATCGCCGCGATCGACGAGGGCCTGAGCTCGTCGGCGCTCGTCTCATGACGGGGCCGTCCGTTCCCGCCCTGGCTGCCCCTGGTTCGCTCGCTCGCTCGATCCAACTGTTCCAGGCCTTCCGGGTCGAGCAGACCGACCCCGACTTCTTCTACTCCCTGCTGGCCCGCGACTCCGTTCGTGAGGTGCAGCGGTGGTGCCCCTTGGCCGGCTCCACGGTCCTGGATGTCGGTGGTGGTCCGGGCTACTTCGCCGACGCCTTCGCTGCAGCGGGCGCGCGGTATGCCGCGGTCGATCCGGACGCCGGGGAGCTGACCGCCCGCGGAGGCGTCGCCGGGAACACCATGCGTGCATCCGGTCTGTGCCTGCCGTTCGCCGACGGCGCATTCGACGTGACCTACTCCAGCAACGTCCTGGAACACGTTCCCCAACCGGAGGCGATGCTCTCGGAGATGGTGCGCGTGACCCGTCCCGGCGG
>Ga0209719_1002468_pt1 | contig 19078 bp, 13 predicted proteins | sample AD_JPNAS2_MetaG_FD_184421 | JGI IMG/M metagenome (GOLD analysis project Ga0209719, IMG submission 184421) | Active sludge microbial communities of municipal wastewater-treating anaerobic digesters from Japan - AD_JPNAS2_MetaG (SPAdes) (version 2) | ecosystem: Engineered > Bioreactor > Anaerobic...
TAATTTGCTCGTGGCGTGACGCTGGAAGGCCAGGGGGACATCCGCCGGTTCCATGCCCGCCCCGTTATCGGTAATGCGCAGGGCGGCGCAGCCCCCTTTGACCAGTTCGATCCTCAGGACGGTCGCCCCGGCATCCAGGGAATTTTCCAGGAGCTCCTTGAGGATCGAGGCGGGGCGTTCGATCACCTCGCCGGCGGCGATCCGATGGGCCAGCTCTGTCGGCAGGATACTGATTTTATTGGCACTATTCAGTTTTGCCGAACTTTGAATATGATTCGGCTCCGGGTCGTGATTCATGCTTTCAAAGGCCGCAGGCCGCTTTCTTGATTGGATTTAAAAGCCCCATCCCCTCCCCGGCGGGGGAGGATGGGGCGGGTATTCATTCTCATTCCGGGCTCCGGCGGGAAGCGACGATCAATCCAGGACGATCATCACCCGGCACTTCTGCAGGTAGCCCATTGTCTCGGCGGAGGCCCGCACCTTGGCGGCGTCGGCGTTGCTGATGATGATGTCGCACTTGCCCGGACCGTCGGCCTGGATGCCCTTGACGCTCAGCGGGCTGTTGGTGACCCGGGGATTGCTCTGGGCCGCCGTCAGATCCCGGGCGTAACCCGTCATGCCCTGCTGGATGGCGTATTGGCGGTCCACCTGCATGGAGCCGTAAACCTCCCTGCCGTTTTCATCGACGATCTTGGGAGACATGGCCGGCCGGGCGGCCAGGCCCCGGGCGTCAATCACCAGGCCGGTGACGGAATCCGCGGGTGTCACCGCCGGAGGGGCGGGGGCGGGAGCGGCCGGCGGCGCCAGTTCCGGTCCTTTGGGGAGCACCGTCTGGGAGAGGCGGCCGCTGAGATTCATCCGCACCGTCACCTCCACAGTGCCGTCGGAGAGGTAAGACTGATCTACCACGGTGAAATTCCTGACCACCCCTTCCACGGAGGTCCGAATCTCGTCGCTTTCCGTCATGAAGTCTCTCACCACGGTATTGGAATCGACGCGCACCCCCTTGATTACCTCCAGGATATTACGGTAAGCGTCCAGCTTGGCGGCCCGCAGGGCCATGGGGCGGGCGTTGGGCTTCCCCAGGTAGCGTTCCGGGGGGGCGCCGATGCCGATGGCCTCCACATAGCCGTCCTCGTAGTTGATGATGCCCTTGTCGCCGGCCTGTTCGGCGACCTTCGTTTCGATGATTTTTGTCCATTCCGTCATGCTTACCTTGTCATCGCCGCCGGTCTGACAGAACGCCGTGGCCCCGGCGAACAAAAACACGGTTGCAACGATGATCCCTACGGTAACGCGCAAACTGCTGTGCATATCGTCCTCCTTCCATTTTACCGGCCAACTTGCCTTGATTTCCGGCCGGATCCTGATTCTATCTTCTTTTTGCCTGTAAATCGGGGGCAATGTTAACAAATGCCCCCGGGGGATGCAACGGTTTATTTTTCTCCGTTGGGGACGCTTACATCCCTCCAGGAGACGAAAAAACGGCCGTTTTTATCTATTTCCCGGAAAAGGCTCTGGCCTCCGGGGCCGGGAGCCAGGGCTCGATGTTGATGTTGCTTGCCGTGTCCCCCATGATCATGCGTGGATCGGGAGGATCCTTGCCCCACCAGTTGTTCCGGGCGTCGATATAGATCGTCGAGCGGGCCTGGGCGGCGAAATCATTGTCGAAGATGTTGTTGTTGTGGAAGCGGGGACGGGCGTTGCCCACGACGGTGATCGCCCCTTCCCCCCGGTTTTCCGTCAGGGTGCAGAAGGAGACGGCGGGCGCGGCGTCGTTGCGGCAATAGATGCCGCTCTGGGCATTCCTGGCGATGAGGCAGGAGGCTATCTCCGGCGCTCCGTAAGCGACATCCAGGGCGATATCGGCATATTGTACGATCGCGTAGTGCAGGGTGGAGTTGACGGCCGTCTTTTTCCGCCAACTGATGGCGCCGGCATAGAAACCAGGCGCCGGGGTGGCGGCGCCGGCGGTAAAGACGATGGGATGTTCCGGCGTCCCCCTGGCCATGATGCCGCCGTCTTCCACCACTACGGACGTTTTCTGGTCGAAGTGGAGCGTCACCCCCGGTTGGACAAACAGGGTGGCCCCGCCGTCAACGACCAGATTCTTCGCCACGCGGTAGGGACTGTTGCTCAGGAGCAGATAGGCGTCCGCCGTGACAGTCCCGCCCAAAGTCGGGCCGAAAATGGGCAGGATGGTCCGTTTACCCTCCGGATAAGGGGCGTCGAGGAAGGAGCCGATATCGATTCTTCCCCGGAGGGAGGCGAGGATTTCCGGACCCTTTGCCGTTCCCCACCAGTTGTCGAGGGCGGATACGGGGGCCCCGGTCATGGCCCCGGCGATGTGATAGGGGCGGTTGTCGGTGAAATTGTTTTCCGTGATTACGGCGTGGCCGTCCCGGATTTCGATGCCGCCGCCGTTGCGGGCGATGGCGTTCCGGGAGATGGTCGGGGCGGCCCCTTCCACGTAAATCCCCTGATGGAGATTATCCTGAATCCGGTTTTCCGTCAGCAGCGGTTGGGATCCCTCCGTGACGATGATCGCGGCCGCGGAGCTTTTCCGGATCGTATTGCCCGCCAGCCGGGGTTTGGCGAAACTACCGGATGTCCGGGCTGCCGTGCCGTTTTCCGCCAGTTCACAGGCTTCGATCTTTGGCGACGAGGATTGAAGATTCAGACCCACCGAGGCGTTTCGAATCCGGTTGTGCCGGAGGAGAATCTCCTTTCCCTGGACGTTTTGGAGGGTGATCCCTTCCCAGGTTTTGCCCGGCGCCGCCGCATCCCAGGAAATTATCCGCTCCCCATCCCCGGCGGCGATCAACCCCCCCGCGACGGTCAGGCCCGGTCCCGCCGAGCGGATCTCCGTGCCCGCCTCGATAGTAAGGGTGGCTTTGTCTTTGACCAGTAACGGTCTTTCGATGATGTAGGGACTGGCGCCGGCATGCCAGACGGTATCCTTTTCCAACTCCCCGCCTACGGCGGTGGGACCCGGGGCCACGGGGACGCCGGCCCCCGCCGTCCGGTCGCTCTCGTTTCCGGCGAGATCCACGGCGGTGATCTGGTAGTAGTAGGTCTGGCCGTTTACGAGCTTTTCGTCCCGATATTCCGTCAGTTCCGTGCGGGCGATCTCCTGGTGGCCGCTGAGCGGCGTCAGGCTCCGGTAAACCCGGTACCCTGCTAGTTCGGGATCGGCGGATTTCTCCCAGGACATGTTGACGGCGGCGTTGCGGCCGACGATCCGCAGGGCCTGGGGAGGCGCGGGCGGGGTGGTCTTTATGGTCACCGTACCTACGGCATCCACCCAGTGGGTCGCGTTGCCGCCATCATCGGTAAGGGAGCCCGTGATGACCGCCTTCCGTACCTCGTCACCCGGAACCACTTTGTAAACCCCCAGATAGACGCCTGGTTCTTCCCGCTGTTCCTGCATCTCGATATGCCGCCGGTAGGTCCCGATCGCGAAGGAGGCCTGCATCTTCGGCGTCCCCTGAATGACGACCCGAATCTCGTCCCCGGCCTTCTTCGGAAGATTCTTGGTATCCTGGACCAGGAGGGTGATGACGGGCGGCCGCTTGGCCTCGGCGATGGTGGGGGCGGGGATCGTCTTGACCATGTCCCGGAAGAGATCGTCGCAGGCCCGAAGCAGTTGGATGTCCCGGACGTTCATGGCCGTGGCGATGACGGTGGCGACCAGTCCGACGGGATTAGTCGATATTCCCCCCTCGTGAATCCGGGCCACATGCTCCCCGGTCCAGAGCAGTTCCCCCGAGCGGGCGTCGTACATCCGGAGTTTGGCCCCGACGGAGACCTGGGAGTAAACGACGGCGAAGAGCTTGTCGAAATTGGATATCTCCCCGTAAACCACGGCGTCGGTTTCCAGAATCTTGCCCAGGTCCCGGGCCGGGGTCTTATTGATGAGCTCCGGATCCGTCAGCCCCGCCTTTTTGAGCAGGTCGTCCACCCGCCAGAGTTCCATGTCCCGAAAGGGCAGGGAACTGAAATGATTGTAAAAGCCCCTGCGCACCTCCTGGGTTCCCGCCCGGCTCCGGGAGACGTCGGTAAAGGGCAGGACGGCTACGGACAGGGGTTTGGCCTTGGCCAGGGCGGGATAGACCTGGTATTTGCCTTCGAAGGCCTCCCGGAGCTGGGGGGTAATGACCGTTTCCTTGGTGGCTACCGTGCAGCCGGCAAGGAGCGTCGCGCCCCACGCCAGCACCGCCAGCAGCAAGATATGCGGGTATCTTTTCATCTGGGCTTGATCCTCCCTTCATCGATGTGTCGTCCATCCGGCGCCTTGGCCGCCGGTCCGATTCTACCACTGCTTCTTTTCATAAACCAGCGGGAAAAAAGTTTTTCCGCGCCGCCATTCATTGCGGCAACAGGCCAAGATGAGCCCGTAAAAACCCTCATGCCCCGTGGAGCACCACGAAGCCGTCAATTAAAATGCCTTGATATTATCCAACATTCCCTCCCCACCGGCCCAGGGTTCGCCGTGCCCCGGATAAACTATCCGCGGAGCAATGGCGCGGCGCAGGCGGGCGAGGGTGTCCAGGATGACGTCGCGGTTCCAGCAGAAGGCGTTCAGGGAGCCGCGGCCGTCCTGCTTCATGTGGAGAATCAAATCACCGCAGATCAGCGCCGCCGTTTCCCGGGAGTAGAAGGAAATCGAATCCTCCGTATGTCCCGGCGTGGCCAGGATCTCCCAGCCCGCGAAGCCCGGCGGAATCGCTCCCGCCCCGGGGAAATCGCATCTTTCCACGGGAAAGGATGATTCGGTCCATCGGTGCAGGAACGGGAGGGGGATGCCGGCGAGAGTGGCCGGCAGGGCGTCCTCGAGGCGGCACAGGCCCCGGGCGGCGGCCAGGGTTACGGGGGGGAGGGCGGACAGCCAGCCGTTCAGGCAGTTCAGTCGCCGCCGTCCGGTGAGGTAGTCATGGACCGGGGGAGGAAAGAGGAGCCGGGTTTCCGGTCCGCAGGCTGCCAGCAGCGGCCCCATCCCGCCGATGTGGTCGATGTGAAAGTGGGTGGCGGCCACATAGCGCACCGCCGTCAGGGTCATTCCCAACTCCCGGCGGATCAGGCGGGCGGCGGCCCGGGCGGCGCCCCGGCTTCCCGGATCAACCACCATGAGCCCATGGGGGCCGGCGATCACGTAACAACGGGCAAACCCGCACGGCGGAACCGTATAGACCATAAAGAATCGCCAAGAAATCGCCGGGGATGAAATATTCATCCGCCGGCCGCTGTCCTTCTTCGCCCTGACAAGCCCGGGCTTTCCCCCTCACGGCGCCTTGCGAAATTCCAGGTGGGCGAGGAAATCCTCCAGGGCCAGCGGCCAGAAGCGCAGGGTCTTCCCGGTGGCGGCGGTGAATTTGGCGCTGCTCAGGACGCTGTAGGCCGGACGCGGCGCCGCCAGGCCCAAATCCGCGGTCTTGACGGGTTCCACGCTCACCCGGTTGAATCCGGCGCCGGCGAGGATCTTCCGGGTGAACTCGTACCAACTGCAGGAGCCCCGGTTGGTCACATGGAAAATTCCCCGGTGTCCCTGTTTTAGGAGGACCGCCACGGCCCCGGCCAGGTCCCGGCTGTAGGTGGGGCAGCCCACCTGATCGTCCACCACCCGCAGGATCGGGTTGTGCAGGGCCTTCTCCAGAATGGTTTTGACGAAGTTCTTGCCCGTCGGTCCGTAGAGCCAGGCGGTGCGGATGAGGAGATAATCGTCGCTCCCCTCCTGTAGGTATTTTTCCCCCGCGGCCTTGGAGGCGGCGTAAACGCCCCGGGGCGCCGGCGGATCTTCCTCCCGGTAGGGGGTGGCCGCCGTCCCGTCGAAGACGTAATCGGTGCTGAAATGGACGATGCGGATGCGGCGGCCCCGGCAGGCGGCGGAGATGTTTTGCACCCCCGCGGCGTTGACGGCAAAGCAGCGCTCCGCGTCGCTTTCCGCCCCATCCACATTGGTGTAGGCGGCGGCGTTGATCACCACCTCGGGATTTTCGGCGGCAATGAGCTCCCGGCAGGAATCGGGGGATGTGAGGTCGAAATCTTCGACGTCCTTGCCGGCGACGACGTGAAATGGTCCCAGCCGCTGCATCAGCGCGGTCCCTAGCATTCCCTTGTGACCCAGGATAAGTATCTGCATATGAAGATGTAATCCCTTCCGGATATGATCCGCCGTCTTCCCTCGGCGTCTTCAGTAGCGGACTTCCTTGAGAAACAGCCCCTGGGGCGGCGCCGTCACTCCCGCCCGGTCCCGGTTGCGGCCCCGGAGGATCTCCCCCATCTCCGCCGCCGGGCGTTTGCCCCGGCCGATTTCCACCAGGGTGCCTACGATGGTCCGCACCATATACCGCAAAAACCCGTCGGCCTCCACCTCTATTTCCAGGAAAGGTCCGGGACCGCCCGTGACGGCGGAGATCTCCAGTTGGTAGATCTCCCGGGTAAAGGAGGCCGCGTCGGTGTGGACGGTGCAAAAGGAGGTGAAATCATGCCGGCCCAGAAGGTGGGCTGCCGCCGCCCGCATCGCCGCCGCATCCAGGGGGCCGTAAACCTGCCAGGCATAATGGCGGTAAAGGGCCGTCGGGGTCGCCCCGTTGTAGATCCGATACAGATAGGTTTTCCGCCGGGCGTCGATCCGGGCGTGAAAGCCCGGTGGGGCTTCGGCCAGGGCCTTCAAGACGATATCGGCGGGCAGGAGGCTGTTGATCCCCTTCAAGAGGTTGCCGGCGGGGATCCCGCAGGCGGTTTGGAAGTGGGCCACCTGACCCAGGGCGTGGACCCCGGCGTCGGTCCGTCCGGAGCCAATGACCTTAACCCGCTCCCCGGTGATGACGGCGATCCGCTCCTCCAGCACCTCCTGGATGGACGGGACGTTTTTCTGCCGCTGCCAGCCGTGGTAGCCGCTCCCGTCGTATTCCAGGGTCATCCGGATCGTCCGCATAACAGCATAATGAGTGTCAATATGGAGACGCTTCCATAGGCGCCCTCATTAACCGCAGGCGTCCAGGGCGGTGATGCCGGGGAGGTCCTTGCCCTCCAGGAGTTCCAGGGAGGCCCCGCCGCCGGTGGAGATGTAGGTGATCTTGTCGCTCTCCCCCGTCTTATGGACTGCCACGTCGGTGTCGCCGCCGCCAACGATGGTCATGGCGTAGGAATTGGCGATGCTGTGCACCATGGCTGCCGTGCCCCGCCCGAAGGCGTCGATCTCGAAGACCCCCATAGGTCCGTTCCAGACAATGGTCTTGGCGTTGGCCAGGGCCTCGGTGAACAGGGTGATGGTGGCCGGACCGATATCCAGGCCCATCCAATGGCTGTTCATCTCCTGGATGGGGACGATCTTCGTCTCCGCCTCGGCGCTCATCTCCTCCGCCATGACGCAGTCCACGGGGAGATAGAACTTGACCCCCGTTTCCCGGGCCGTCGCCATCACCTCTTGGGCCATGGGCATGAGGTCTTCTTCGACCAGAGACTTGCCCACCTCGTATCCCAGGGCCTTGAGGAAGGTGAAGGCCATGCCGCCGCCGATGATCATCTTGTCCACCTTCCGGATGAGGTTGACCAGGGCCTCTAACTTGCCGGACACCTTGGAGCCACCGATGATGGCCACGAAGGGCCGGGCCGGTTTTTCCAGGCATTTCTGGAAGTAGTTGACCTCTTTTTTCATAAGGAAGCCGCCCCCGCATTCCTTGACGAATTTCGTGATCGCCACATTGGATGCATGAGCCCGGTGGGCGTTGCCGAAGGCGTCGTCGATGTAGATATCCGCGTAAGCCGCCAACTGCCGGGCGAAGTCCTCATCGTTCTTCTCTTCCTCCGGATGGAAGCGGAGGTTTTCCAGAAGTATCACATCACCGGGTTTCATGGCCGCTACCAGCGCCGTCGTTTCCGGCCCGACGCAGTCCGGGGCCAGGTGTACCTCCTTCTGGATGAGCCGGGAGAGGCGCCGGGCCACGGGGGCCAGGCTGAATTCCGGCTTCGCTTTTCCCTTGGGGCGTCCCAGGTGGGAGGCGATGATGATCCGCGCCCCCTCGTCCAGGGCGTAATTCAGCGTCGGCAGGGTCGCCCGGATCCGGGTGTCGTCGGTGATGTGCTGGGAGCCGTCGAGGGGGACGTTGTAGTCGAAACGGAACAGGACTTTTTTGTCTTTGAGTGAGAACTGATCGATAAATTTCATTGATCCTCCTTGCATATTTTTGACAAACAGGCTATGATGCGTCCCGAAAAAAGTAAAAAGTTTTTAAATTACAATATGTTACGATTTTAACGAGGCAAGGGAGGCAGGATTTTTCTCCGGCGAGGTATCGCCGCATTAGCAATCCCATAGGAAACCTTGCGGCAAGCTTCTATACATGAGAAGGCCCCTCCGGTCAAGGTCGAATCGAAATTCAATGTACATCACGTACGAGAATAAAATCAGGAGATAAGGAGAGAGTAGGTTTATGGCGAAAGAACAAGGAAAAGGAGTAACGGAAGAAAAGATCCGGATATTCGAGGCCCGCAGGGAAGCCCTGAAAACAATGGGCGGAGAAAAAATGATTCAGAAACAGCATGAACTGGGCAAACTGACGGCCCGGGAACGCTTGGCGATGTTTTATGATGAGGGGACCTTCCAGGAGGTCCAGTTGTTCGTGAAGCACCGTTCCACTCTTTTCGGTCTGGATAAGAAGTCCATCAACGCCGACGGCGTTATCGTCGGTTTCGGCAAGGTCAACGGCCGGACCGTCTATGCGGCGGCCCAGGACTTTACCAGCGCCGGCGGCAGCCTTGGCGAGATGCATGCCAAGAAGATCTGGAAGATCATGGATATGGCCCTCGACGCGAAGAAGCCCTTCGTGTCCATGAACGACTCGGGCGGCGCCCGGATTCAGGAAGGCGTCCCGGCCCTGGATGGCTACGGCGGCATCTTCTATCGCAACACCATCGGTTCGGGGTACATCCCCCAGATCACCGCCATCATGGGACCAACGGCGGGCGGCGCCGTCTATTCCCCGGCTCTGACGGACTGGGTGTTCATGGTGAAGAAGAGTTCCTATATGTACATCACCGGTCCCGATGTCATCAAGGCCGTAATCGGCGAGGAAGTTACCCATGACGATCTGGGCGGCGCCGTGGCCCACGCCACGAAGAGCGGCGTCTGTCACTTTGCCACGGAAAACGACGAGGACTGCATCAACAAGGTCAAGGCCCTCCTGTCTTACCTGCCCGACAGTTGCCACAGCCCCCTGCCCATTGCCCCCTGCACCGACTCCCCCGATCGGGAATGTCCGGAACTGGACAAGATCATTCCGGACCGGGCTACCCGCGGGTATGACATGAAGCAGGTGGTCATGGCCGTCGCGGACAATAACGAGATCTTCGAATGCCATGAACTGTGGGCGAAAAACATCCTCGTGGCCTTCATCCGCATCATGGGCCAGACCGTCGGCGTCATCGCCAACAACCCCAAGTTCGGCGCCGGCGTCCTCGACACCACCGCCTCCGACAAGGCCTCGCGGTTCATCCGTTTCTGCGACGCCTTCAACATCCCCCTGTTGACCTTCTCCGACGTCCCCGGCTACATGCCCGGCACGGCCCAGGAATGGGCGGGGATCATCAGCCACGGGGCGAAGCTCCTCCATGCCTATTCCGAGGCCACGGTGCCGAAGATTACCGTCGTCACCCGGAAGGATTACGGCGGCGCCTACATCGGCATGTGCAGCAAGTACCTCGGGGCCGACTACGTCATGGCCTGGCCGTCGGCGGAAATCGCCGTCATGGGCGCCGAAGGGGCGTGCAACATCGTCTATCGCCGGGAGATCAACGAGGCCGCCGATCCCGCCGCCAGACGGACGGAGCTGGTCGCCGCCTATGAGGAGCAGTTCAACAATCCCTATTTTGCCGCCTCCATGGGGATCATTGAAGAGATCATCGCCCCCCGGGAAACCCGGAAGCGCGTCGCCGCCCTTCTTGACGCCCTGAAGGACAAGGCGCAGGTCCGCCTGCCCAAGAAGCACAACAACATCCCCCTGTAAGGGATGGGGTCAGGTCTTTAATTTTAGCGTTTTTATCGAACGGGGCGGCCTTTCCGTGGGGAAGGCCGCCCCTAACGCCCCCGGAGCAGGAACTTCGGCGGCAGGGCGGGGCCGCCCGCCAGGCCGAATCCGGGGATGACGATGATAGTCGAGGTACCGTGAGCCAGGATCTTTCCCTGGGAATCAGTCACCGTCGCCTCGGCGAGGCCCAGGGTTTTCCCGAGCTTGATCCTCTTTCCCGTGGCCGTGATCATTCCCTTCCGGGCCGGGACGAGGTAGTTGACCTTCAGGTCCACCGTCGTGATTCCCGTTCCCTCCGCCAGTTCGCAGAAGGGCGCCCAGAAGGCCGCCGTGTCAATGGCCGCGGCATAGACTCCCCCATGAACGCAGCCGAAGGCCTGGAGGTGCTGCGCATCCACCTCCAGATCCACGACGGCAAAACCGATGCCCAGCTCCCGGATCGTCATCGACATGTGCCGGAAGAACGGACTGGCGCTGATCGCCTCCCGAACGGCTTCCACATACGCCGGATTCAGTTTTTTCACGCTTCCCTCTCTTTCACCTCTATATGCTATAGTCTGAAAATCCGTTTCTATGCACTTTACGAGACCTTTGAAAAATGGCTTCGCCGCGGCTCAGAAATCTTTTTCGCCTCTGAATGGGTAACGTATAAACCTTATTCATTACCAATCGTTAAGTTCAATCACGCAACGGCGAAAAGCATTTGATTCGCCGCTTGCGAACCATTTTTCCGCAGTTATGCAAAGCTCTCTTTACTTCATTAGTCTGAAAATACATCTGCGCGATCTATCCTAAACATTTTTATCGTTCGTGGGTGTTGGACAAACATGACAATTCATTTTTGACTTCATTTACGCCTGATTTTGTTCACTTTTAATTTTCATCCCCTTCAAGGGGATTAAGGCGGGGATGGGTTGCTGTCATGAGCGTTTCATTTCTTGACAATTCTGATCTCAAAAAGCAAGGGCCAGTATTTGCCGGTGACAAAGAGGCGATCTCCCGCCGGATCGTAGGCGATGCCGTTGAGGACGTCGGTGCGGCTCCGGGAGGCCGGCGTCGCCGCGGCCGGAAGCCCGGAGAGGTCGATCCGTCCCCGGAGCCGTCCCGTCCGGGGATCGATGATCGCAATGATGTCCGTCGGCCAGAGATTGGCGTAAATCATCCCCCGGACGTATTCCAGCTCGTTGAGCCCGCCCACGGCGCCGCTGTATTCGTCCCGGACCGGAAGCCGCCCCGTTTCCCGGAACGTTTCCGGATCATAAAAGCGCAGCACCGGGCTGCCGTCGCTGACGATGAGCCGCCGACCGTCGTGGGTGATTCCCCAGCCCTCGTGGTCATAGTGAAAAACGCCCCGGGGGCGGAACGAGTCCCGGTCGTAAATGAAACCCTGCCGGGAGCGCCAGGTGAGCTGGATGATCCGGTCTTTCCAGACGGTGATCCCTTCCCCGAAGTGGTGTCGGTCCAGCCGCCGCTCCTGGAGGACCCGTCCGGTTGTCAGGTCCACCCGGCGCAGGGAGGATTCTCCCTCCCGGCCCGTGCCCTCGTAAAGTCGCCCGTCCACCCAGGCCAGGCCCTGGGTGAAGGCCCCGGGATCGTGGGGATAAGCGCGGACAACCCGGTAACGGTATTCGGTCGGCGGGACATTCGCGGCCGGAGTTACGGTGCCTGTGGCGGCATAGGTGGCCGCGGCCGTACCGGATGCCGGGAAGACAGCGGAGGTCGGCAACGTAGCGGTTACGGGGAAAAAGGCAGGTGTCGGGAATGCAGACGTGTGGACCTCTGCGGTGTGGGCGGTGGGGATGGTTGTAGAGATAACGGAGGCGGCTCCGAACATGCCGGCTAAAAGCAGGATGAGGATAAATTTTCTTTTCGCAACCACGGCCAGCACCCCCGGCCGGATTGCCGACGATATGAGGGGAATCGATCGCTCCTTGTTCTTACTCCCGGCCGCAACGGAAATTACCCCGGGTCTTGGCTTGTGTTCTCCCTTGTTCTGTGTTAGGAAGCCCCCCATGATAGTCATCAACGACGAAGCAACGCCCTGTGGCTGTTGCGGCAAGCTGCCGGCGGTGATCTACTGCGACGGCTGCCAGGCGCCGCTCTGCGTTTCCTGCCGGACCTTCGATCTCTGGGGTTACGGGTGCGGCCATGTGGACAGCAAGGCCTTCTGCCCGCGCTGTCTCCGTGATCCCGCCGTCAATCCCTACAATGGTTTCCCCGACAAATAGAGGACGAGTAGAGAGCCGGAGCTGAAAATCCGTGCCTCTGATTTACGGTTCGTAATTTTAGCATCCGGGGGCGCCGGCGGTGGTAAAGCGCGTCGCTTCTTTGCCCCGGCGGTAAAAATGCTAATTTTAAAGACCTGACCCCATTGCGGTTGCTATTCGTAGGGGAGGGATTCCCGGATCGGGGCGGGGATCCGGCCGTAGCGGCTTTCGAACTCCTCCAGGAAGGCCCGCCGGCCCCGGAAGAAGTCCTCCACCCGCCGTCGCGTCAGCTCCCGGTCCGTGAAGAGGCGGTGGGCGTTCATCTGGTCGAGATTGGCCCGGTCGCACTTGATGGGGTAGCGGTAACCCAGGCAATCGCCTTCCCGGCTGAACCGCAGTTGCGTCCGTACCAGATCGTTGTAGGCCGCCAGGGACTGGCGTAGGGTCACCTTCAACTCCTCCGGGCCGATATGCCCCGTGTTGGCCAGATAGCATTGGATACCGTTTCTCTTCACGATTTCATAAAAGATCAGGGCGTGTTCCAGTCGGTCCCCGGTGAGGAAGGGGTCGAGGAAGACCACCCGCTTGAACTTTCCCGCCTCATCGGGGTTGCCCCCGGTGCTCTCGATGGATTCGCCGTAAATGAACTGCATCGTCGCCTGTTCCGGCGAGAGGCGGCTGATGACGTTGGCCAGGGGGTTCCGGGTGAGCATGACGATGTAATGGACCTTGTCCGCCCGCAGGCCCGGCGCGGCGATCTCCAGATGGTCCCGGGTGACCACGGCCCGGGCGTTTCCCGTCTTGGTGATGTCCCGGAAATCGGGGATATAGGGATACTTCGTCACCGCCACGTTTTCCAGGAAGGCGTCCCTTGATTCCGCCGCCCGGAGGATCTCCGGCTGGCTCTCGTCGAGGCCCTCGGTCTTCACATAGAGGCCGCCGACTTCGAAGGCGGCGTAGCTGCCGTCGAAGGCCAGGGTCCCGCCGTCGTCGCCGATCATCTCCGAAGATTCCCTGGGGAGTTTGGCGAACTTCCGACAGAGGGTCGTTGTCTTTCCCGTGGCGGTGAGTCCCGAGATGGCGGTGACGATCTCCTTCAACTCCGGGCGTTCCGTCTCGGGATCATAGACCCAAACTAAGTCCCGCCGGGCGCCGGTGTGGAGGAAGATCCCCGACTTATCGATGGCCTTCACGCGCCAGTCTTCGAACTGGAAAACCCCCTTCTTTCCTTCCCCTAAATAAATGGTGTTCCGGCAGATCTTGACCTGTTCCCCCCGGCGGCTCCCCATCCAGAGGCGGACGTCAATGTCCTTGTCCACCAGTTTTTTCTTCTTGTTGAATTCGAAGGCCTCGTCGGTGAAGTAGATGATCGTGTAGGTCGGATCTTCCACGGTCCGGGGCGCCGGATAGTCGAACAGGAGCTTCAGCCCGTAGGCGAGCTGGGCATAAGGTTCAGGGATGAGGAAACGGGCCGTGACGCCGTCCCGGCTGTCGCTGATGATCGTATCGAGGGCGATGACCCGCTCCCGGCTCAAGACCGCCGCCGCCTGGTCCGCTAGGGCCTCTTCGGCTTCCCCGAAGGGATGATCGATACTGTTGCGGGTGTGGGGGGCGGAACGGGACATGGGCTCCGAATCAGCGGCCACGGAGCCGAACTGCGTCTGGATCACCCCTTCCTGGCGGAGGGCGATCTGCTTGAGCTCCTCCAGGGAACGGCCGGCGATGAGACGTTGCGACTGCCGGGCCTCCTCATAGATCCGCCGGGCGACGCGCGGGAATGCCTCCATAAATCCTCCTCGGGGGACACTTCCCATTTCCCCATCCGCGTCCCCTTTTCTTGCTTATATAGGGCTTGCCCGGCGGTCTGTCAAGACGGAAAGAGGCCGGGGTCCGTAAGCCACCGAGTGGCCGGTGCGCGGCGCCCTCCATGACCAAGGACCGCCATGCCTGTGCCCATTTTGCGACTTTTTGCCAGACCGTTTTATTTGTGAGATGTATTTCTCCTTGAGCTTTTTCCTGCCTTCTGTTAGAAAGCCCCAAAAATTAGCCTGGCAATTTCGATAATTATCAACAGCCCGGCGCCGGGAGACCGCTAACGGATCGTCAAAATCGTTGGGAGGGGTTTTATGGAGAAAAAACACAGGTTTTCCCTCTGGTACGTCCTCATCGGAATCTGGCTGGTCCTCATCATCCAGAGTTACATCGCCGCCCTTTTTTCCGTCCAGGTCATCCCGTACAGTCAGTTTCTCACCCACCTGAAAAACGGCAAGATCACCGAAATCGCCGTCTCGGCCAATCAGATCCAGGGCAAGATGAAGGTCGATGAAAAATCGGGGGAACTCAAGGCCTTCCGGACGGTCCGCGTCGATCAGGAGCTTTCCGCAATGCTGACCCAGTATCCGGTGGTCTTCAAGGGGGAGATCGAATCCACCTTCCTCCGGGACCTCCTTTCCTGGGTATTGCCCATTCTGCTGTTCATCGGCATCTGGTATTTCATCATGAAGCGCTTCAGTTCCCAGCAGGCGGGCTTCCTCTCCCTGGGGAAGAACAAGGCCAAGATCTATATGGAGGATGAACTGAACATCCGCTTCAAAGACGTCGCCGGCGTGGACGAGGCGGAGCAGGAACTCGTCGAAGTCATCGATTTCCTGAAGAATCCCAAGAAATTTACCGATCTGGGCAGCAAGATCCCCAAGGGCATCCTCCTGGTCGGCCCCCCGGGGACGGGCAAGACCCTCCTGGCCAAGGCGGTGGCCGGGGAGAGCGGCGTCCCCTTCTTCTCCATGAGCGGCTCGGAATTCGTGGAGATGTTCGTCGGCATGGGGGCGGCCCGGGTCCGGGATCTCTTCGAACAGGCCAAGCAGAAGGCGCCCTGCATCATCTTCATCGACGAGCTCGATGCCCTGGGGAAGGCCCGGGGCTTCAGCCCCACCGGCGGCCACGACGAGCGGGAGCAGACCCTCAATCAGCTCCTCGTGGAGATGGACGGTTTCGACCCCAAGGTGGGGGTGATCCTCCTGGCGGCGACGAACCGTCCCGAGATCCTCGACCCCGCCCTCCTGCGGGCCGGGCGCTTCGACCGCCACATCCTCGTCGACCGCCCGGACAAGAAAGGCCGCGAGGAGATCCTCAAGGTCCACCTCAAAAAGGTCAAAGTCGGCGCCGATATCGACGTGGGAGTCCTGGCCGGGATGACGCCGGGGATGGTCGGGGCGGATCTGGCCAATCTCGTGAACGAGGCGGCCCTCCTGGCCGTCCGCCACGGCAAGGACGTCGTGGAGATGAAGGAGTTCGAGGAGGCCGTGGAGCGCATCATCGCCGGCCTGGAAAAGAAGAACCGCCTCATCAACGAGGAGGAGCGGAAGATCGTGGCCTACCACGAGATGGGCCACGCCCTGGTGGCCCTCTCCCTGCCCGGCACCGATCCGGTGCAGAAGATCTCCATCATCCCTCGGGGGATCGCCGCGCTGGGCTACACCATGCAGGTCCCCACGGAGGACCGGTTCCTCATGCGGAAGACGGAGCTCCTCAATAAGGTCGCCTCTCTCCTTGGCGGGCGGGCGGCGGAGCAGATTGTCTTCGGCGACATCTCCACGGGGGCCCACAACGACCTCTCCCGGGCCACGGACATCGCCAAGAGCATGGTCAAGGAATACGGAATGAGCGAGAAACTCGGCCAGGTCTATCTCGCCCACGACCAACGCCAGCGCTTCCTCGACGCCGGCGTCCGGGACGGCGGCGACTACAGCCCCGAGACCGCCCGGGACATCGACGCCGAGATCAAGGCCATCATCGACCGCCAGTACGCCATCGCCCTGGCCATCCTCCGGGAAAGGCGGGATGCCCTCGACCGCGGCGCCGCCCTCCTGCTGGAAAAGGAAAAGATCGACGGCGCCGAAATCAAGGCCCTCCTCTAAAATGGAGACGGGTCTCTTTTTTCGAAGATCCTTTTTGAAAAAAGGAGACAGACTGCGATAAAGATGATGAAGGATATTGTTGCTATGCCGGCACGCTTTTCCCAGAAAACCCTGAGCATCGCCCGGGCCCTCATCGAGTCGGTCCACGACGGGATGTTCATCGCCGATCACGAAGGCTACTTCATTATGGCCAACGAGGCCTTCGAGCGGATCACCGGCATCAACCGCCAGGAGATGATGGACCGCCACACCCAGCACATGATCGACAACAACTGGGTCCCCGTGGCGGTGAACCTGGAAGTGCTCAAGGATTGCCAGACCCGGAGCCGCATCGTCCGCTATCCCAGCGGCCGACAGCTCCTCGTCACGGCGGCGATGCTCTGGCGGGATAACGGCAACCCCGCCGCCGTCGTCAGCACCCTTCGGGATCTCACGGAGCTCAACCGAATCAACGAGGAGCTGAAAAATTCCCAGGTCATGATCGAGCGCTTCAAGAAGCGGATCGAGTACCTGGAAGAGACCCTCGGGGGTGGGGCCAACCGTTTATTCGTCGGCCAAAGCACGGAATTCCGGCGCATCCTCTCCATGGCCAAGAAGGTGGCCCGCTCCGACGCCACCGTCCTGATCACCGGTCCCTCCGGTGTGGGCAAGGACGTCCTCGCCCAGTTCATCCACTACCAGAGCCCCCGGCAGAACACCGGCTCCTTCGTGAAGGTGGACTGTGCCTCCCTCCCCGCCAACCTCCTCGAATCGGAACTCTTCGGCTACGACAAAGGGGCCTTCACCGACGCCCGGATTCAGGGCAAGCAGGGGATGTTCGAGCTCGCCAACGGCGGCACCCTCTTTCTTGACGAGATCGGCGAATTTCCCTTCGAGCTCCAGGCCAAGCTTCTCAATGTCCTCCAGGACCGGCAGATCAAGCATCTGGGCGGGCTGCAGGCGATTCCTGTGGACGTCCGCATCGTCGCCGCCACCAACATGAACCTCGAGCAGATGGTCCGGGAAAGGAAATTTCGGGAGGACCTCTACTACCGCCTGAACGTCATCCCCGTGTTCATCCCGCCCCTCCGGGAACGCCGGGAGGACATCCTCCCCATGATCAAGCACTTCCTCAAGGTTTACAACCAGAACTACAACACCGGCAAGAACCTCTCCATCGACGCCCTGAACGCCATGCTGAACTACGACTGGCCGGGGAACGTCCGGGAGGTCCGCAATACCATCGAGCGCGTCGTCGTCATGAGCGCCGACGAAATCGTCACCCGTGACGATCTGCCCGGGGAGATCCGCAAGGCTTTACATCTCGACGCCGGCGTCGGGACGTTCCCGCCGAGGAGCGCTGGCGCTGCCGCGGCCCCAGGCCCAGGCGCCGCCGCATCCGTTCCCCTCAGGCAGGCCCTGGCCGTTGCGGAAAAGGACTTGATCCGCCGCGCCCTGGAATCATCCGCCACCCTCGCCGAGGCCGCCCGCCGTCTCCAGATCGACCTCTCCACCCTCACCAGGAAGAAGAGGAAGTACAACGTCTAATGGAAATAATGAAAAGCCCCCTCTGACTGCGAGGGGGCTTTTCCGGGGTTGAAAAGGAGGACCGACGTTAACTTGTTTTACTCTCGGAACGGGGGAATTAGCCGCTCCACCGTTCGCGAACCATTATCCCGGCCGGCCTTTTGACCGCTGGTGACGGTGTCGCCATCAGCGCGGCCCGGCGGCCGGCCATCAGATCATCTCCAGGACCGTCGCCATGGAAACGCCGCCGCCGCCGCAAAGGGTGGCCATGCCCAGGGTCTTGCCCCGCTTCTTCATGGCATGGATCAGGCTGACCATGATCCGGCAGCCCGTGGCGCCTACGGGGTGGCCCAGACCGCAGCCGGAGCCGTTGACGTTGGTGATTTCCCGGTTCAGGCCGATCTCCCGTTCGCAGCCGATGTACTGGGCGGCGAAGGCCTCGTTGAGTTCGACGAGTTCGAAATCGCTGATCTTGTAGTTCGTGCGCTTAAGCAGGTTCGCCACCGCCGGCACGGGCGACAGGCCCATCACCGAGGGGTGGCAGCCGCCGCCGCCCACCGCCTTGATCCGGGCGATGGGTTTCAGCCCCAGTTCCTTGGCCTTGTCCGCCGACATGATCACCATGGCGGCCGCGCCGTCGTTGACCCCCGAGGAGTTCCCCGCCGTAACCTTGCCGATCTTGCTGATGAAGGCCGGCGGCAGTTTTGCCAGTTCATCCATGGTGAGCCCGGGCCGGAAATGCTCGTCCTTGTCGAAGATCTTGGGCGGTTTGCCTTTCTTCTGGGGCAGTTCGATGGGGACGATCTCCTCCTTGAAGTCTCCCTCCACCGTGGCCCGCTCGGCATTGTTGTGGCTCCGCAGGGCCACCTCGTCGATCTCCTCCCGGGTGAGGCCGTGCTTGTAGGCGATGAGCTCCGCCGTGATCCCCATGATGTAGGGTTTGCCGCGGAAGCGCTCCACAATTTCCCCTTCCTTGATGGGGCCCTGCTCCAGGCCCGGCAGGATACGGGAGCCGGCGAAGAGGGCGTGGACGATGTCATCCACAAACACCTGATCCTGAAAGCGGCAGCCCCAGCGGGCGGACGGCACGGAATAGGTGATTCCCGACATGTGCTCCATGCCCCCGCAGAGGGCGACGTCGTAGAAGCCGCTCTGGATGTAGGCCATGCTGGAGATGACCGCTTCCATCCCGGAGATGCAGACCCGGTTGACCGTCGCCGCCATGGAGGTTTCGGGAACCCCCGCCAGGAGGGCCGAGATGCGTGTGGCGTTCAGCGAATCCACCGGCTCCCGGCAGCAGCCGAAACGGACATCCGCGATGAGCGCCGGATCGATGTTCGCCCTTTTGATCGCCTCTTTCATCACCACGCTGCCCATGGTCGCCACGTCCATGTCTCTCAAACTCCCGCCGAAAGTGCCA
>Ga0209719_1002477_pt1 | contig 19025 bp, 12 predicted proteins | sample AD_JPNAS2_MetaG_FD_184421 | JGI IMG/M metagenome (GOLD analysis project Ga0209719, IMG submission 184421) | Active sludge microbial communities of municipal wastewater-treating anaerobic digesters from Japan - AD_JPNAS2_MetaG (SPAdes) (version 2) | ecosystem: Engineered > Bioreactor > Anaerobic...
GCATGAAGCAAAGGGATGGCAAAAAAGTGCATATTCGCATATGCAGTAAACCAAGGATGGAAGTACAAAAAATTTATAAAGCAATGGGATATGAAATGATGCCATTTTACAGGAAAAAATTTGTGTTCCCCGAAAGTTGAAAGTTAAAGATTCAAGTTGCTGTATAAAAGGAAATTGCATCCCTAAGGCTCTCAAGTTGGGTTAAGCCTTTTAATTAGTTATCTTTTAATGAATCTTCGAAAAGGGAAATAAATCTCTATTCTTGGCTTTGATCGAATAGTTTCTACTGCGTGAATATAAACTTATTCAATGCACTTTTTCCCAATATTTTACAAGATTATCTATCGATATATTAAAGATTTAGTTTATTTTTGAGAATTATAAAAAAATTACTGGTTATCAATATATTAATAATACATTTATGAAAATGAGGATGAAAATATCGCATCTATTAATGGTTTGTTTTCTGGTAGTTGCAGCTAATGCCATGGCCCAGGATGGATTCGAATGTTTTTCGGTGATGGCCGGGCAGAATATTACAACGGATGGTTCGGTGCTGTTAGCACATAACGAAGACGATTATGGTGATGTTTATTTTGATATTTATTTAGTTCCTGCCAAATATTATGGCAAGAATCATTGTAAATATTTTTGGCTCGAGATGCCCGGAATGCATTTTTCCGATTCTTACATGAACGAATATGGAGTTGTAATTGCTTCGGATGCTTGTGCATCACGTGAAGATAAGCCTTCATTGACCAATGGAGGCATTACATGGGAATTACGAAATACTATGGCAAGTCAGGCTCGTACAGCCAGAGAGGCTGTTGAAATCGCTGCCAGGCTGATAGATGAAAAGGGTTATAATTCTTCGGGCCGTACCTATTGCATTGCCGATCCCAACGAAGCATGGATGCTATCGGTGGTTTATGGCAAACACTACGTAGCTAAACGTATTCCCAATGATGCCATAGCTATCATTCCGAACTACTATACCATCACCGATGTAGATTTGAATGATGTGGAAAATGTAATAGCCAGTCCCGATCTTATCAGTTATGCTGAAGAAAGGGGATGGTACGATCAGGCTCAAGATGGGGATTTTAATTTTCGGAAATCTTATGGTAACGACGACAACCTGAATCATCCCGTGAATGTCATGCGAATGTGGTGCGCCTTGAATAAATTATCAGGACAGACCTATGCGGTGGAAGATGAATTTCCATGGATTATTCACCCTAAGAAAAGAATCAGTGTAGAAAATCTGATGGATTTATTGGGAACGCATCAGCAGGGAGAAGCCATGAAAGAAAAGGAAGAAGCAGAAGGAAGTTGGCATCCGCATTACGAAGGTTCAAACTCCATTTGTGCCGGGCATACACGTTATGGCTTTGTGGCTCAGCTCCAAAGTGGTTACCCTGTTGATTTTGGCTGTGTAATGTGGTTAGCTCCTTATCGACCATGTACACAAACCTTTATACCTTTATTCTGTGGAATGTTGTCGGCACCTGAAAATATGCAGTCGAGAGACTTGAAAGATGCGCGAAGATTGCATTTCGAATCACTTGCAATGAATGATTTACCGTCGAGTCATGCTTATTTAAGTTTCAAGGCTTATAGTGATATGGTAGAAACCAACTATTCTACATTAATTCCTCAGATTTCGAAAGAAATTGAGGCTCAAACCATGGAAAATTTGAGAGGATATCAAGCAAAGCTTCTTGATTGGACGGCTGCTTATAAAGAGAAGCCAAAGGAATTGCGAAAGCAAATTACTGAATTCAGTCATACTGCTTTTTCGCTCAGTCTCGGGAGGGTAAGGAGTTTTCTGTCAAAACAAGCGCCTCAACAGAGCGAGTCATTTATTCAATCTCCGTCATTGCAGGAAACGGAGGTCAAATGAGTAATTTTGTTGTTCATTTTTGGATATGAATTAAAAATTCCTGACCATGATAATTATCAGTCGCTTTTATTTCAAAACAGTTTAAATTCCAGAAGAATTCGAGTTTCTCCTGCTAAAGGTTATGGTTTTTTTATTGAAATTTCTTAACCCTTGAGATATTTGAATTCAAATTTGTCATTAGAATAAAGATTCTATTGCTGGTTATAGATAGAGAGAATGAAATATAATGAGGTGGATTACTGTATAATATAGGATTACTGTATAATATATTAGAGGGAAAGAATTCATTCTGGTTTTGAATTTAGAATAATAAAAGAAATTACACAGAGTAAATGAAAGAATCCAAAATAGCAGAGAACACGAAATTTTATTGACGGTGGCCTTGATAAGGGCTTCGACAAGCTCGGCTTTATTCGGCCACCTGCATTCATCGATTGCAGGGTAAACTCCTTAGAGCGTTGGTGGCAACTGCCTCTTGAGGTTTATATTGGATAATTTGGGTTAAAAAAGGTCATTATCTTTGCGGATAAAACATTTGTAAGCGAGTTCCAATATCAATCAAGGCTTAAAATGATATTAATTTTTCGATCGAGAGATTTCTCAAAGGTTTATGCCCTGGAATCCTCATTTTCTCTCACTTCGAGTGATATTCAAAAACTCAGGTGGCTTTTTCATGAAGCAGAATTTATTGAGGAAGGTTATTTGAAAGGAAGGTTTATTGGGCCAAGGCGTGAGATGATTACGCCTTTTAGTACGAATGCCGTCGAAATTACTCAAATTATGGGAATTTCGGGTATCCGTCGCATAGAAGAGTTCAGGATAATGAAACCAGGTGATGATTATGATCGCATGCTCGAAGCAATCTATGAAAATCTTCATCAGGATATTTTCCGAATCGACCGCTTGCCCGCGCCTGTTGAATTTATCGAAGATATTGCAGCTTATAACGAAAAGGCCGGACTTGCTCTTCGTAAGGAAGAAATTGAATATCTTGAAGAAATCAGTCGGTTGATGGGACGAAAATTGACTGATAGCGAAGTGTTCGGTTTTTCGCAGGTAAACTCCGAGCACTGCCGGCACAAAATATTCAATGGTACTTTTATCATCGATGGTCAAAGACAAGCATATTCTTTATTCGAACTTATCAAAGCCACAACACAAAAAAATCCTAATCGGGTTGTTTCGGCTTACAAGGATAATGTGGCCTTTCTATCAGGCCCACAGATCATACAATTTTCACCTAAAAATCCCACTTTTCCTGATTATTTCTCAGTCGAGCCCATTGATTCGGTCATTTCGTTGAAAGCCGAAACCCATAATTTTCCGACTACAGTCGAGCCATTCAATGGGGCAGCTACGGGTAGTGGAGGCGAGATAAGAGACAGAATGGCTGGTGGCCAGGGCAGTATTCCTCTGGCAGGAACTGCTATTTATATGACTTCCTATCCACGTACTTCACTCCAACGGCCATGGGAATCATTCCTTCCTGAACGGGAATGGTTGTATCATTCTCCGGCTCAAATACTCATCAAAGCCTCTAACGGTGCAAGCGATTACGGGAATAAATTTGGTCAGCCATTAATTTGTGGTTCTTTGCTAACATTCGAGCATAAAAGTGGCAGTATAACTTATGGTTACGATAAGGTAGTGATGCTTGCCGGGGGGGTTGGTTATGCCAATGCAACCCATTCGCAGAAAAGGCATCCCGAGCCGGGAGATAAAATCGTGGTGATGGGAGGCGATAATTATTGTATCGGAATGGGCGGTGGGGCTGTGTCAAGCGTAGATACGGGCCGCTATGAAAATTCTATCGAACTGAATGCCATCCAACGATCGAATCCAGAAATGCAAAAACGAGTTGCCAATGCGCTCAGGGCTATGTGCGAACAAACCAATAATCCTGTCATTTCAGTTCATGACCACGGAGCCGGAGGACACCTGAATGCACTTTCGGAACTGGTGGATGATGAAGGGGGAATCATCTACCTCGATCAGCTCCCTGTTGGCGATCCTACCTTATCGGCCAAGGAAATCATTGGAAATGAATCACAAGAACGCATGGGCCTTTTGATGAAACAAGAAGATATCGCATTTTTAGAGAAAGTTGCTCAAAGAGAAAGGGCGCCCATGTACGAGGTGGGCTATATTACAGGCGATGATTGCTTTGTTGTAGAAGACTCTCGCAATCATCTACGCCCCATCGATCTGCGGCTCGAATATCTTTTCGGCAAACCTCCTCATCTTGTTTTAGAAGATAATAGCAAGCCCCATGAACATGAACTTCTCGAATATGATCCATCCTTGTGGTATGATTATCTGTTGCAGGTTTTGCAATGTGAAGCCGTAGCTTGTAAAGACTGGCTTACCAATAAGGTAGATCGTTCGGTAACGGGTCGTATTGCTCATCAGCAAACCACGGGGCCTTTACAGCTTCCTTTGAATAATTTGGGTGTCGTAGCATTGGATTATGACGGCAATTTGGGTATTGCAACTTCTATTGGCCATGCTCCTATTGCAGGGCTCATCCAGCCTGATGCCGCTTCCCGGCTGTCAGTAGCTGAAGCACTTACCAATTTAATTTGGGCTCCTTTGGCTTACGGCCTGAAAGGTGTCTCACTTTCGGCCAACTGGATGTGGCCTTGCTATAATGATGGAGAGTTTGCCCGCCTCTATCGCGCTGTCGAAGCATTGAGCCAGTTTGCCATTGCTCTGGGAATCAATATTCCTACGGGGAAGGATTCTCTCAGTATGACACAAAAATATCCCGATGGCAGCAAGGTGCTATCGCCAGGTACTGTCATCGTTTCTGCTGCTGCTGAGGTTAGCAACATTCGCAATGTAGTTTCATCCGTCATCTGTCCGGTATTCCCTTCTTTTCTTATCTATATTGATTTTAGCGATGTAGAATTTCATTTAGGTGGAAGTACTTTTGCGCAAGTATTGAATTCAGTGGGAAACACATCTCCCGATGTGAAAGATACGGTATATCTTGTGCGCGCTTTTCATGCTGTTCAGGAACTAGTGAAGCATAAGTATGTTCTTGCGGGTCACGATGTTTCGGCTGGAGGTCTTGTCGTTACCTTGCTCGAAATGCATTTCAGTCAGCCAGATGTGGGAAGTCGGCTTCAACTCGATGCGCTTCCCGAACCCGATCTGATTCGTCTTTTATTTAGTGAGAAACCTGCGGTAGTCGTACAGACCGATAAACTTCCCGAAGTGAGTGCAATCCTCGATAAAAATTCGTTACGCTGGGCAATCATTGGCCAGCTCGAGCCAAAAAGGGAACTGAGAATGCTTCATTGCAATCGAGAATATGTATTGGACATTGATGAATTGCGAAATGAATGGTTTCGCTCGTCCTATTTGCTCGATAGGCTGCAAAGTGGGAATATAAAAGCCAGAGAAAGATTCGAGAATTATGCACGAACGGAAAGGAAAATGAGATTTCCCGATGAGTTTACAGGTTGCATGTCCGATTTGGGTATCGATTCCAAGCGTAAATCCCCATCAGGAATAAAGGCTGCGATTATACGTGAAAAGGGTTCGAATGGGGATCGTGAAATGGCGTATGCGCTTTGGCTGGCCGGTTTCGATGTAAAGGATGTTCATGTTACCGATTTGGTGAGTGGTCGTGAAACCCTCGATGAAGTGCAAATGATTGTATTTGTGGGAGGATTTTCCAACAGTGATGTGCTGGGTTCGGCTAAGGGCTGGGCAGGAGCTTTTTTGTACAATCCCAAAGCCAAGGCTTCGCTTGAGCATTTCTATCGTCGCCATGATACGCTTTCGCTTGGTGTTTGCAATGGTTGCCAGTTGATGGCCGAATTGAATCTCATCTATCCCGCGCATGAACAAAGATTCGAAATGTTACCCAATGAATCGCAAAAGTTCGAGTCGACTTTCTTAACTGTCAAAATTCCTCGGAATCGTTCGGTGATGTTGAGTTCCTTAGAGGGTTCGGAGTTAGGGATATGGGTAGCACATGCCGAAGGGCGTTTTTATTTCCCTTACCAAGAAAACCGTTATCAGATAACCGCTAAATATTCGTATGACTTTTTCCCGGGCAATCCGAATGGCTCGATGTATGATGCAGCAGCAGTAGTATCGGAAGATGGACGTCATCTTGCCATAATGCCTCATCTTGAACGTTCCATCTTTCCATGGCAATGGGGTTATTACCCTCATCACAGGAAGGAAGACGAAATAAGCCCTTGGATGATGGCTTTCGTGAATGCCCGAAAATGGATTAAAAATAAAAACAAGGGATAATCCTATACAGTACAGATAAAATTTTGATGAAATAAAATCGAATTGTTAATCAGATAAATGAAGATTCTATGGGAATACATTTAGATGCAAGGGTAGGTGAGATTGCCGAAAGTGTCTTATTGCCCGGTGATCCATTAAGGGCTAAATTTTTAGCCGAAAAATATTTCGATAATCCGGTTTGTCACAATCAGATAAGAGGAATGTTTGGCTATACAGGTTATGTAAATGGAAAAAAGATTTCGGTACAGGGAACAGGAATGGGAGTTCCTTCTATAAGCATATACGTTACGGAGCTTATACAGACTTATGGGTGCAAGAATTTAGTTCGCATTGGTACATGTGGTGCCATTCAGCCTGAACTGAAATTAGGCGATACTGTATTAGCCATTACTGCAAGTACCGATAGTCATGTAAATACTTTGACCTTTGGAGGGAGGGAATATGCTCCTCATGCTGATTTCGAATTGTTGAAAATGGCTTATAATAGTGGAAAAGCATTAGGGCATCAAGTGAAGGTTGGAAGTGTATTTACAACGGATTCTTTTTTTGTGGATGATTTGGAGAAGGAATACGAGATTTGGCGCAGACACGGAGTTTTGGGTGTAGAGATGGAAACCAGTGCGCTTTACACGCTGGCAGCACGTTTTCGCTGTAGAGCCTTGTCGATTTTGACGGTCAGTGATCAGTTGGTTACGGGCGAACGTGCCACGGCTCAGGAAAGACTTACTGCATTTACAGCTATGATGGAAATTGCCTTGGCCTGTCTTAAAAGCTTATAGGAATACGAAAAACCCCTTATCATTTTTTCGATAAGGGGCTGGAGAATTCAGCAGTTTGTTATTGCTGATGGGAGAGAGGCTAATTTCTTAGATCATTACAGGCATAATCAACATCAGAAGGTCTTCTACTTCATTTTCGTCGGTTTCGGGAAAGATAACACCTGCGCGGTTTGGAGCCGACGTTTCGATTCTGATGTTGGGTGTATCGATATTGGATAGCATTTCGAGCAGAAACTTGGAGTTGAATCCAATTTCGATGTCTTCGCCATCATAAGCACAGGATAGAACTTCCGAGGCTTCATTCTGGAAATCGTAGTCTTCAGCACTTAGTGAGATCATCTGACCTGAAATTCTAAAGCGAATCAGGTGGGTGCTTTGATTGCCAAAGAGGGAAACCCTTCGAATGGAAGTCATTAAGGCTATACGGTCGATGATGAGTATATTGGGATTGTCGCGCGGGATGACGGCTTCATAATTGGGAAATTTGCCTTCGATGAGGGTAGAAGTAAGTACTACATTATTGAAGGTATATCTGGCATTTTTCAGGTTATATTCGATCAGAACGGGAGTTTCGTCCGAAGGCACAGTATTTTTCAATTGATTGAGAGGTTTCTTTGGCATGATAAACGACATGGTTTCGGATGAATGGACATCTGGGTGCCTGTATCGAATGATTTTATGTGCATCGGTAGCTGCCAGGGTAGCTTTGTCTTCAGTAAACTCAAATAATACTCCCGTCATTTCGGGGCGTAATTCATCGGTTCCCGTTGCAAAGATAGTTTTTGAAATGCCTCTTACTAAAATTTCTCCATTTACAGTTACGGTGGCAGGATTGATGAGTTCTGGAATTTCTGGAAAATCTTGAGGATCTTGTCCTGAAAGTTTGAATTTGGCGTTATCGGCTATAATTTCTACAGCAAAGGTAGAAGGATCGGTAAGAAAAGTAAGAGGTGTGTCGTGATAAGTTTTCAAAGTGTCGAGAAGGATCTTCGAAGGAATAGCAATTGCTCCTCCATCTTCCATCATAATGGGAGTAACCGTAATGCTCATGGTTGTCTCCTGATCGCTGGCCGTAATTTCCAGATCATTTTCTTTGGTTTTGAAAAGAAAATATTCCAAAATAGGCAGAGTGTTACTCGTAGTTACGACTCCACTAATGGTTTGTAAGCTTTTTAAAAGATTTGTACTCGAAATGATGAATTTCATGGATATAAATGTTTTGTGTTTACTCGGAAAGAAAAATCTTTGTTTGCACAACGAAGGACAAATTTACGAATTTCCTCCAATTTAGTATTCTCTTTTATGAAAAATTATTTTGGAGATTTTCGACTGCTATGTGATCGGAGATGTTATCATACTTTTTATTACGTCTTGGATGAAGTATAGTAAGGTTCAGAATCGATCATCCATTTTCGAGGAAGCAAAAAATTAATCTGGCGAATTGAATATCTATGGTATCCTAATTTGATTTTCAGGGTCGAGCAAGGGATCTAATGGAACATCCTTGATGGGCTCTTCGGGTATGAATATTTCTTCTTTTATCTTTTCGTTCTGATCATACCACTCGATGCGTTTCAGTTGCCCATCGTTGGTATAGAATTCCCATTCTCCCATCTTTTTTCCATTCTGGTAAAATCCTTTTACAACTTCCTTGCCTTCCGGAGAATATAGGGAGTATGGGCCATCTAACTGATGATGCAAATAGCTAGCATCGAGTTTCAATTTCCCGTCAGCGAAAAATTGTTTCCATGGGCCTTCTTTCTGTCCATGGTCGTAAGTGAAGTTTTCACTTACGACAGTGTCTTCCTTATAGTAAACAATCCACTCTCCGTGAGGAATACCCTGTTGATAATTTTCGATGGAAATGAGTTTCCCGTTTTTCTGGTTAAAATATTCCCATGTTTTGTCTTTCCATTCATCGTAGAAGAAACCTCTGGCCATAAGAATTTCATTTTCGTTATAAAACTCGGCCGCCGAAGAATGTCCATCGCCTGTATGAATAATAATGGCTTTCAACTTTCCATTGGGGTGATAATGCCGGAATTCACCCACGGGCTGATCATTCTGAAAGTTTCCCTCATAACGAATCTGTCCATTTTCGTACGACTTTCTCCATACCCCCTGTTTTCGGCCTTGAGCATCTATCTGGTTGATTCCTTGCGATAAAGCTATTACAGAAGAAAAAAGAAAAAAAATTAGCTGGACAATAAGAATAGGTTTCTCGAGTAGTTTCATTTCGAATTCATTTATACGTTCTGCGATGGCATTTTATAGTCTTGGTCTAAATCTTCTGATGACATCAATGCAAATTTCGGATAATTTTGCATTTCAAATGAAATAAGATTTTGGAAAATTATCCTTCGAAGTATTTGGAAGCTGCGGTAAATGAGCTGTCGAAACTGCCGGGTATAGGTCGTAAAACTGCTTTGCGTTTGTGTTTGTATTTGCTCGACCAACCTCAGGCTTTTGCACAAAACTTGGGTGAAGCACTCATTCGATTGCGGGAAAATATTCGTTATTGCGAGCAATGTCACAACATTAGCGATGAGCCGGTTTGCAGGATTTGTTCTGATGGCTTTCGCGACAGCAGTTTGGTGTGTATCGTCGAATCGGCCCGTGATGTGATGGCTATCGAAAATACAGGTCAGTTCAAAGGAATTTATCATGTGTTGGGGGGAATCATATCACCTTTCGAAGGCAAAGGTCCTACTGATCTTACGCTGGCTCCTCTGATAGCCAAAGCCGAATCGGGGACAATAAAAGAAATCATCTTTGCCCTGCCGGCCAATATGGAGGGTGATACTACTTGCTTTTATCTTTACAAGAAACTCAAACCTTTTGTTGATACTTTTACAACTATTGCCCGCGGCATTGCCATAGGTGAAGAACTCGAATATACCGACGAATTGACACTTGGGCGCTCCATCATGAACCGCACTTCTTACGAAATGCCATTGAACAATAAGAATTGAGGTTTTTATCAGTTATTATCGAGCATTGTAAATATATCGAGCTGACGGGGATCGACTTCTTCTAAGGGCTTTAAATCCTCAGGTTTACAATTATTGAGGTAGGTCATTAGGCTTTGTTTGATCACTTTGTTGGGTGTGGTTTGATGCCGAATGCAAAAATTATTGAGAAGTTCCATTTGAGAAGCACCTAACTTGATGATTAGTTTTTTCGATTTTAGTGGTTTTCGTTTTTTCTTTTTGGGCATGGCTATGCAAACGTTTTCAATAAGTTAGTCAGGTAATCCGAGGGATGGTATTTGTTTTCGATAAATCTATAGGTATGGCATAAGTCAAGTATAGTTCGAATGCGTTTATCTATAAAATCGGTATGAATTGTTCGATTTCGTATATAAATTTTTTTACGAGTTCTTCGGCTTTGTCTGGCGATAAGCTCTCGGCATATATTCTAATAATGGGTTCGGTATTGGAGCGTCGCAAATGCACCCATTCGTCGGGAAATTCTATTTTGAGTCCATCCACTTTATTTTGTGGAAAAGAAGAATATTTTTTGGATATTTCTTCGAGAATGGATCGAATATCGGTGTTTTCGGGCAAATCGATCTTATTTTTCGACATAAAGAAGTTAGGATAAGATTTGCGCAAGCTCGAAGCGGTAAGCCCTGTGTGTGCCAGATAGCTCAAGAATAGGGCAACCCCAACCAGAGCATCACGACCGTAATGCAGCTCGGGATAGATGATTCCGCCGTTACCTTCGCCTCCTATGACTGCATGAGTTTTTTTCATCAATTCCACCACATTTACTTCGCCAACAGCCGAAGCAAAATATTCGTAACCTGCCTTTTGAGTAATCACCTTCAAGGTTCTGGTAGAGGAAAGATTCGAAACCGTAGGACCTCCACGATGCTGAAGTACATAATCGGCTACAGCCACCAATGTATATTCTTCGCCAAACATTTCTCCATTTTCACAAACAAAAGCCAGACGATCGACGTCGGGATCGACTACTATGCCCAGATGCGCACCATGTTTTTTTACTGCCTCGGAAATTTCACCCAGATGCTCTGGCAAGGGTTCGGGATTATGTGCAAAATTACCGTCGGGAGTACAGTTTAAACAGATGATTTCCTTTACCCCAAGAGCTCTTAACAATGACGGAATGGCAATTCCCCCTGATGAATTGACTGTATCTACAACAATCTTGAAATTTGCCCTGCAAATGGCTTCTACATCCACTAAGGGAAGTTGCAGAATTCGGCGAATGTGATGCGACAGCATTTCATCATTTTGTGAATATCGGCCAATATCGGCCAATTCGGCATATATGAAAGATTCTTCTTCCGAAATCCTTAATATTTCTTCTCCTTCATCAGATGATATGAATTCTCCATCTCGGTTCAATAACTTCAAAGCATTCCAGTTCGCAGGATTATGGCTGGCAGTAATGATGATGCCCCCATCGGCTTGTAATGCCGTGATGGCTATTTCGGTGGTAGGTGTGGTAGTAAGTCCTATATCTATTACATCGGCTCCCATGGATTGTAAGGTTGCACAAACTATCCCATTGATCAGATCGCCTGATGGACGAGCATCTCGACCAACTACGATAACAGGATGCTTTTCCCCCCCATGGTGTCGAATCAATGACAAGTAAGCCGAAGTAAATCTGGTTACATCAATGGGTGTGAGTCCTTGGCCGGGTTTCCCTCCAATTGTACCTCGTATCCCCGATATACTCTTGATTAATGCCATTTATATTTTTGGGCAAAGATACATTTTGTTTTTTACTCACTTTACACCCTTTCCCTTTGATTTTTATAACATATTGATAGGGAATGGAATCATCAATTTTGTTCCTTCTCTTATTAGTATTTTATTGATTACGAGCTATTCTCTTTTGTTTAATTCTTCTTTGGAATTTGCTTTTGTCTCATATATTATCCTGACAATAGGGGGTTAAATCATTTCCATAGCTGATGTTCACAGAAAATCTGCGTGGAATAGCAAATTCAATCAGCGTAAATCAACGAAAGGGAATGCCATTAACATTATCTTTAAAAATCTGTAGATTAATAGTTAATAAGCAACAGTCCATCTTCGAATTTACAAGAGAAATCTTTACTTTAGCTCGGTTTTTAAAGAAAAGTCATAGCTATAACATCACATGAAACAATCTTATTGGATATTTAACTGCATCTGTCGGTTGTTTATATTCTTTCTTATACATGATGTGCTTCATGCTCAGAATACAGAAAGATATTTATCATCGAATAGCAATGGGCATCAGCTTTTTATACATACTACGGAAGGCGAATATCGTTTTGTTGTGAAAACCGACAAAATTTTGGAAGTAAGTTTTCGGTGTAATGAATGTCTTGCAACAGATACTTCGGTAAGTGTAGTTCTTGGCGATCGAACTACTCCTTGGAGAATGATGAAAGACGGAGAATTTGCCAATGAGGATTGGGAAATGATGATTCGAAAACAACCCTTCGAAATAGTATTTACTTATCGAGAGAAACCGGCGGTTGTTTTTTCGGGTTATTTTGCTTCGAACGAATCGAATCGGGGTTTCCATTTCGTTATAGGAGATGAAAAATTTATTACTGGAGGAGGTATGAGAGCACTTCCTTTGAATATCAAGGGACGATTATTGAAACTGGAAAACAGGCCATGGTATGGTTACGGTTTTGAGGCCGATCAGCTCAATTACAGCATTCCATTATTGATTATGGGATCGGGTTATGCTATTTTTTTCGATAATACGGCAAAGGGCTATGCTGATATAGGCAAAACCCAAAGTAAAATTTTAAAATTTGGCACAAGAGGAGGGAGGATGGCTTTTTATCTGATTGTTGGTGAAAATTTACAGGAAATTACGCAAAATTTTACCTTGCTTACCGGACACCAACCTTTGCCTCCTCTTTGGACATTTGGTCATCTACTAAGCCGTATGGCTTACCGAACTCAGGCTCAAACCGACAGTATCGTCAGAGCTACCATCCAAAATGGATATCCTCTCGATGCCATCATTCTCGATTTGTTTTGGTTTGGCGATACCTTATTTCACACTCTTGGCAACCTCGATTGGTACCGCCCAAATTGGCCCGATCCCATTCAAATGATGAATTCGTTTCGTGAAATGGGCGTGAAAACGGTGGTAATTACCGAACCTTACATTGTAAAAGGCTCGCATACTTTCGAAGAAGCCGATCGTTTGGGAATTCTTGGGAAAAATAAAGATGGAAGAACTTTTATTTTGGACAAATTCTATTTTGGAGATGGTGGCATCATTGATGTGAGCTTATCTAAAGCCTGCGAATGGATGTGGAAGAAATATGATACCCTCAAAAAGCAGGGTGTAGCTGGCTGGTGGGTCGATCTGGCCGAACCCGAATATCACCCCGATGGAATCATCTATCATGGAGGAACCTCCGAATTACTGCATAATGCCTATGGTCATCTTTGGGATAAAATGTTGTACGATTATTATCGAAAATATTATCCGCATGAGCGTTTATTCAATTTGAACCGTTCGGGTTTTGCGGGTTCACAACGTTTTGGTGTATTACCCTGGACGGGAGATGTGAGCCGTAGTTGGGCCGGATTGAAGGCACAAATACCCATTTTGTTGAATATGAGCCTTTGCGGTGTGGCTTACGTTCATTCCGATGCGGGAGGATTTGCCCAAGGCCTGAAAGATGAAGAACTCTATATCCGATGGATACAGATGAGTACATTTTCACCTGTTTTTAGACCTCATGGATCGGGAATACCTTCCGAACCCATATTTTTTAACCCCGAAACACAAAAAATCGTAAAAGATTTCATTCATTTACGCTATTCTCTTTTACCTTACAACTATTCCCTGGCTTATCAAAATACAACCCAAGGAATTCCTATGGCACGCCCATTATTTTATCAACTAAAACAACCCGAAAATGATTTGCAAAGCTGGAGTTATTTCTGGGGCCCTTCATTTTTGGTTTCACCTATTGTAGAAAAAAATGAACAAAAACATACCCTATGGCTTCCCAAAGGTAAGTGGTATGATTGGTGGACAGGTGAGGTTTATCGGGGTGGCAGAAAAATAAAGATTCAAAATCATATTCAACAATTGCCTCTTTTTGCCCGTGCAGGCTGCTTTATTCCCATGATCCCCCCCATACAAACCACCGATAAATATTCTACCGATACTTTGATCATACATTATTTTTTGGCTAGTCAACCACATCATGAAGATTTTACCCTTTTTGTGGACGATGGGAAGGATGCTCTCTCCATCGATAGCTCTCATTTCGAACTGATCCATCTTTTGGCTGACCAAAAAAAGCATGCTTTGACCATCCAGTTAGTTTCCGAAAATCATGGATTTGTTCATAAACCTCGGAAACGATATATCAAAATGATGATCCATACGAATTTTCCAATGCAGATGTATCTGAAACAAGAAGAGAAGAGGGATAAAATAGAGACTTTGCAAGTTTCACCACTTATTTACCAATTTGCTTTCGAGTGGGAGGAAACATGTTTTTCTTTTGAAATAGGATACTGAAGCAGCATCTATTACAGAATATACTGTTTTGCATAGTCTTCGAGACAAGCGAGGATAATTTTTATCTTGTTCCCAAAGGAGAATTTTCTGTTTGGTAGTCAAAATCTGTACATCGACTACACTTGTCGATGTGAGAGAATACCGTTGTGCTTTCCATCCAATGCATAGATACCATACGGCTGCTATGGTGGAACTTCTGTGATCCCACCAGAGGCTCTACCAATACTTCAACCTATAGCACATCTCAATATAACCCCTGGTATCCATATCGTACGAATAATCGTAAAACTATAAGCAAACGCTACGACATGGATGCATTCCATCTTTTCATCGAGCTTCATCCCTTCCCCAATCTTGGCCCAGATATTACAGTATGTGAAAACCAACCAGTAATTCTGGATGCTGGCTACAATCTCTAATGGTACTGCTTATGGAATATAGAAGCCGCATCGAGCAGCATAACCGTAGACACCAGTGGAACATAGAGTATTACTGTAATTTCTCAAAATGGCTGTATGGGCAGAGGTAATATCGATGTATTCACTGGTCAAGGCACGAAACCTTCATCGAGGCTCATCATACTCAATTGATTTTTATGGTACATTGGCTAAATTTTCACGTTGCTGGAATACTTCGAGAATAACAGTAAAGGACTTATTGAGTAAAAGTCGAAGATTCTCCATTGACTTTTTCTTTTGAGCTGATAATGAAAATTTTTATAAATATTTGCCTTAGATTTGCGTCGATAAAAAGAAAAAAATCCACAGACCACTCGATTGTTTAGAGAATTATATCCATATCACTCATAAATGTAAATGAATGAAGATCAGGATGTCACTATCACGCAGGAAAACCAGCTTGATTATCTGTTTGGGGTTTTCATACTTATTAAGTGTTGCACAACAGCCCTCGATCGAAAGAATTGAACCTCCGTTTTGGTGGATAGGAATGAATGAGTCGAATCTGGAATTATTGTTCTATGGGAAAAATTTGGGAGATTTCAAGGCTTATTCGTCAGTGCCAGGATTGGAGATTATTAATACAATATCTATTGAGAATCCCAATTATCTTTTTGTTTATATAAAAATGGATTCCAATCTGAAGGAGGGTGTTTATCCGCTTTTGTTGAAAGGTGACAAGGATAAAGAGATAAGCGTTTTGTATCGTTTCGACAAGCGTGAACCTGGTTCGGCAAGTCGAAAAGGTTTCGGATGGGGCGATAATATTTATTTACTTATGCCTGATCGTTTTGCAAACGGAAATCCCAGTAATGACGATATAGATGCCATGGTAGAAAAAGCCGACCGAAACAATCCGAATGGTCGTCATGGTGGGGATCTGGCTGGTGTGGCCAAATATCTCGATTATCTGAAAGAATTGGGAATGACGGCTGTTTGGCTTAATCCGATTTTCGAAAACAATCAACCACATTATTCTTATCATGGATATGCCATCACTGACCTGTATAATGTTGATCCGCGCTTGGGTTCTAACGAAGAATTCGTTCGAGTGGTAAAACAGGCTCATCAAAAAGGATTAAAAATTATCATGGATATGGTTTTTAATCATTTAGGCGACCAACACTGGATGATACGTGATCTTCCTTCCTCTTCATTCATTCACCGATGGCCAGAATATACCCCTTCGAATTTTCGCAGTACCACTATTCCCGATCCTTATCATTCAGAATATGATTATCAGAAAATGATAAATGGTTGGTTCGATCGCCACATGCCCGATCTGAATCAAAATGATTCACTTCTTGCCGATTATCTGATACAAAATAGTATCTGGTGGATCGAATATTCCGGCATTGATGCGATCAGAATGGACACTTATCAATATGCCGATAAGGATTTTATGGCCAGATGGGTTAATCGGATCAAGGGAGAATATCCCGATTTTAGTATAGTGGGTGAGTTATGGGTAGAACAAAAGGCCTTGCATGCTTATTGGATGGAAGGAAATTATCGTTTCGGTAATTATGATTCTCCCCTTCAGTTTTTAACAGATTTCCCCTTGTATATTGCCTTGAGGGAATCATTCCTCGATAAAGAGAAAGGGTGGGAAAAAGGTGTGGAAAGAATCTACTATTGTCTTGCTCAAGATTTCGTATATGATGAACCTCGTAATAACATGATTTTTATTGATAATCACGACCTGAGCAGATTTTATTCTATAGCGGGTGAAAATCTTCAGAAATTTACTCTCGGACTCGTTATGCTTTATACCCTAAGAGGCATTCCACAATTTACCTATGGCACTGAACAACTGATGACGGGTCTGGAATCGGACGGCCATGGTCTTATACGGGGAGACATGATGGGCGGCTGGCCTAATGACCCTGTTAATGCCTTCGAAGCAAAAGGACGGAATAAACAGCAACAAAAAGCATGGGAATTGATCAGCTCTCTGGCTAATTGGCGGAAATCATCAAATGTAATACATTCAGGAAACACAAGGCATTTTTTGCCCGAAAACAATGTCTATTCCTATTTTCGCTATAACGAAAACGATACGGTATGGGTTATTTTGAACTATGGAGATGAAGAAGCCCTTGTAGAAACGGGCAGATTTGCCGAAATGTTGGGCCAACATCGCCGTGGGCATGAAATTGTCTCGAACCGCGAAATAAGCTGGGGAGAAACTTTAACTTTACAGCCCTATCAAGCTCTAATTATCGAACTTATCCCCTAAACCTCAAATATTCATCTTATGAAAACGATGCAGAAAAAGCTCAGCAATGTTTTTTATGTGATTTTAGGTTTGCCAGCCACAGCAATGGGATTTGGCCTTTCGGTTCAGATAGCCGTTTTAAGCTGGATTTTACGAAGCAAATACGGACTCAATATTGAGGAAATCGGGATAGTGTGGGCCGCAGGACCTATTGCCGGTATTTTGGGACAACCTATTGTGGGATTGATTAGTGATAACGTATGGTTCTGGGGTGGAAGGAGACGCCCGTTCATCATTATTGGAGGTATCTTGGCAGCCTTGGCCATTTTTGCCCTTCCCCATATCGGATTCATCAGCCATACCTTGGGAATGGAAAGCATTATCGGTGTGGCCATCACCGTGGCTTTGACCCTCGACTTAAGTATCAATATCAGTTTTAATCCCACGCGTTCTATCATTGCCGATGTTACACCCGAGGGTCCCCAACGTACTAAGGGATATACTTGGATGCAGGCAATTTCGAATTTCTTCGGTGCTCTGGCGTATCTTATCGCTGCACTGTTTGGCAATTATGTGTTGATTTATGTAGGTGTGGTGATCATATTGTTGTTCTCGATAATACCCTTGTTTTTTATCACCGAACCCAGACACCTTGAACAGTCCATCATTGATAATCTTTCAAATACTGCATCAACAACTAAAACCCAATGGGGGGAATTGTTCAAGATTTATTTCGCCCATGCTTTTTCATGGTTGGGCATTCAAACCATGTTCGTCTATTCTTTTGCTTTTCTCGAACAGCGCTTCAATGTAAACGATGCGCAATATCTTGGACAGATCATCGGGTGGATGTTTTTTATTTTGAATGCAGTAGGTTCTCTTTTCCCTATTTTCTTTCTTGAACCTTTATCACGGAAAATTGGTAGAGTAAAAACCCATTATCTCTCTTTGCTTACCATGTCGTTAGGCTATTTCTTGATAGCTTTCTATGTTCGTTCGCCTCAGGAAATATACGCAGTGTTCATATTGCTCAGTCTTGGATGGGCTGCCGTAGTAAGCCTGCCTTTTGCCATTATGACCGAAAAAGTGGCTAAAAACAAAACAGGTTTCTTTATGGGAATTTTTAATCTTTCGGTAGTTTTGCCTCAATTGGTTTCAAGTTTTGTTCTCGGACATTACATCGAAAAAGCCACCGATAAATCATTGATTTATCAAATCGCAGCCATATCTTTACTCGTTTCGGCTTTGTTATGGGTTTTTGTAAGGGAAAATCCAAAAAAATCGGAAAAATGAATCTCCTGAGTTTATAACTTCATTTAGAATTTCATGCAATTTTGTTATAACTTTTATGGGTAATTTTTTATAGATAATTTTTTATTATTAACCGACAAAATTCTAAAAGTTCCTAAACATTTTTTATATACCACTTATTCAGTTAGTTATACATTAGCTTTTCCTTCTTTAAAAAACCTACCCCTTATCAAAATAAGGACAATTGTACGCTTGTCGGACTCTTATTCCGGCTTGAAATACGTTTAGCATATGCCCGCCTGCCCTCGGTTACAACCCACATCAAGTCCAAATGGCTGATTAGGTTTATCCGCACTAATGCAGCGATGGTAGAGAACGCTTTCTTGCTTTTAGATAAAACATTTATCACCATTCTTCTTTTGAAAACGCTTTTTCAAACAAAACTTCCTGTAACTGTATCTTGGCATTGTCTTTCAAACGACATACAAAATTTACACCTTCTTCAGTCCAAGTAGCAAATTGAAGGTAGTAATTGTAGGCCTTGTCGAAAACCAACATGCTGTCATTAGAAGGATGCAAATGCGCCAAAAACTTCTTGTCGTGCATTTTTGCTTCACTAATCC
>Ga0209719_1002479_pt1 | contig 18997 bp, 13 predicted proteins | sample AD_JPNAS2_MetaG_FD_184421 | JGI IMG/M metagenome (GOLD analysis project Ga0209719, IMG submission 184421) | Active sludge microbial communities of municipal wastewater-treating anaerobic digesters from Japan - AD_JPNAS2_MetaG (SPAdes) (version 2) | ecosystem: Engineered > Bioreactor > Anaerobic...
AATCCTCTATTCCACTTGATATTCCCTATAAATTATAACCAATAAGTATATATTTTTCAATATATTTCCTATAGTAGAGGGGGATTAAGGGGGTGATTTAGAATTAAAAGTAGGGGGTTGGGGGATGATTTAAGAGAAGTAAGTGGTTTGGGGTGATTTAAGAGAAGCAAGTGGGTTTGGGGATGATTTAAAATATAAGAGGGGTTTGGGGTGATTTAGAATTAAAAGTAGAGGGGTTTGGGGTGATTTAGAATTAAAAGTAGGGGGGTTGGGGGGTGATTTAAGAGAAGCAAGTGGGTTTAGGGTGATTTAGGACAGTAGAGTGGTTTTGGACTGATTTAGAACGAAGTATTAGGGATTGCTCATTGTTAATTGTTGAACTGGATTTCAAAATTACTTGAAAAAGTTTGAAATATAGATAAATTCAGTAATGAAGATGATGAAATATGTCTAATTTTGTTGGTGATGTTGGGACAAAATCCTACTAAATCTACCACTTTCTTTTAGTTTAGAATTGGAAGAAGGAGTGTGATATGGATTGGAAATGATATGAAATCACTGACACGCAATTTGGTAATTAGATTTATTGTTTTTTATTTTTTTTAATGTACAGATGAAAACATTTAAAAAACTTTTTGCTTATTCAGTAATTTTTGTTTTGTTTGCAATAGTGGTACCTATTTTTGCTAATGCTATTTCATACGATACGGAATTGACCGAAGCATATGCGTATGCAAAAAGCAAATGAATTACCACCATGAGTAATATTAATAGTGCAAACATGTACGGTAGTTTGACAAGAATAGCGATGGCCAAAATGGTAGCCAACTATGTTCTTGATTTAAAATTACAAGAAAGAGATACAAGTAAACAATGTACTTTCTCGGATGTGCCTGCTAGTTTGGATCTTGCATACGGTAATGGTGTGACAAAAGCATGTCAACTAGGGCTTATGGGAGTCGGGATTACGGACTTCAACCCAAACGGAATCGTAACCAGAGCTGAATTTGGAACGGTTTTGTCCAGAGCTTTGTGGGGGGACGAGAATAATGGTGGAGAACCGTATTACAAAAAACATCTTCAAGCTTTGAAAGATAACAGAATTATGATACAAACCAATGATCCTGGGAGAAGGGAAGTGAGGGGATATGTAATGCTTATGATGATGAGGGCTGATGAAAAATATAGTTCTGTTGTTGCTACGGGCTGTACTGCTGAAGAATTGCTTACTTGTCTTTTGTCTACTGGGGATTACCAAAAATGTATAGCTAATTGTAGTGGTGATACGACTCCTGTTCTTTCTGGTAAAGTTGTAATAAGTCGTCTTGATTCTGCTGGACTTCAAACTATTCCTGGGAATGCACAAAATGTAAATGTAGGAACTATCAAAATTACTGCTGAAAACAATAAAGTTAAAGTAAATTCTCTTACATTCAAAGCAAATAATATTACAGGAGATATTGATAGTCTTGATAATATTTATGTAGCTAATGATAGAATACTATCTTCTGTTCAGAGTTTTAATCCATCCACAAAAGAAGCTAGGCTTACATTTTCTCCTGCATTAATCTTATCTGCTGGGAAATCGGAAACATTGAATGTCTATGTAAATATGGCCCCAAGAGATGATACTCCTCCTGATTCAAGATATAGTTTTAGTGTAAGTAATCTTGTTGCTGATAGTCCAAAATCTGGGATCCCACTGGATTTAGGTACTATCAAAACCAGTTCTGATCTTGTAAGTGAGGTAGAATATAGTGTAGTTGCTGGAAGTACTTCCAATCAGATTGCTTGAAAAACAAACCAATCAATCGTCAAAGTTCAGTTGAAACTTGGTAATACTGGTGCTATAATCAAGAAAGTAATTCTTACAAAAAGTACAGCAGAAAATCAGAATTTTACTTGAGAAGCTTTTTATGATATTTTTGCTAATATAAAAGCCTATCACAGTGGTAACAGGGTTGCTACGGTAGGTATTGCAGAAAATGACCTTATTATTTCCAATCTTAATATAAGTGGAGATGCTAATGAAATTATAGAACTTGAACTGAAATGAGATATTATCTATGCTGGGAAAAAAACATCAGGTGCATTTGTTGTGGATGTAAACGGAACGAACATAATTGATGGTCCTAGTAGATATGGTGCTGTAGTCAAAGCTGGATATGAGTATGTTTCCAATCCTTTTGATGTTGATGGACTCGATCTTGAGATAAAAAATGCTATGACTGGAAATCTGACAGTTTCTCCTGGCGATAATGATGTGGTGTTGTACAAAGCCACTATTACTTCCGCTGTAGATCTTGATGTGCTGGAATATATTCTAGATGCTGGAGTTAATATTGATACTTACGGTGGTTTTAAACTGAATAGAATTGAATTGTATGTAAATGATTCTTCGGAATATATTAATATCGCTGAGTTTACGGGAGATACAACTCCTAAATTCTATCAAGGGAATGATAAATTCTTTCTTTATGCAGACCAGCCTGTTACTATCAAAGTGTTGGGAAGTTTTGCATCTACCGCTAAACCACAAGATTTCACATTCACATTTGGTATTACTAAAGTTAAAGATTTGCTAAATAATGGGACAATTGTTGGAAGTCCAACGATTAAAAGAGCTACCTGAAAAACTATATCGGTAAAATAATAGTAGCCGAATTTAAATGGCTGATATCCTCTTTTTTTTCCTTGGTGAATCTTGAACAAACAATTTTTTCCGGATGAGAACAATCAGTTATCACAATTACTCGGTAAATCTCGAACAAACAATTCTTTCCAGACATATTTTCCAAAGTTCAGCGGGACCTCTTTATTCTACCTTGAGCAAGATGTGCTTGGGAAAGAGGTGTTTGGAATGATTTAAAGGGGAAAAAATGTGTTTTGATACCAGCAATATTACGAATATGAATGGAAGTTTCTTTTGGTTGATGACTTTTTTCGTATCTTCATTTGTTTTTTGATTGATAATTTTTATAAACTACTTGCTGATAACTAGTGTGTTTATGAAAAGAGCTTTTATTACTAGTATATCCTACAGTTTTTATATAGAATAATAATTCTGTTAAATGAGAAATTATATAATTCCACCCAAAAAAACAAATTTTAATAGTTCAAACAGGTATCATTCAGTATATTGATATAGGGACAATAGATATAGATGACAGTGATTTTGGAAAGCTTTATTTAAAGTAGTCCTTATCTTGTGAATTATTTGATTTATTGTTTTGTTTGTACTTTTTCAAATAAGGATAAAATGAAGATTACCAGATATTACACAAGTAAAGAATATGGTTTTTTCTGAAGCTACGGTTATTACCGATAGAAACGATAAAGTTCTTTACAAGCTTTTTGATGAAAATAGAGAGTATGTAGATTATTCTGGTATAAATAAAAATATGATAAATGCTATTATCGCTATTGAAGATCAGCGTTATTGGGAGCATAAATGACTTGATACTATATGAATATTTAGGGCAATAGTTAGTAAAATATTAAATCCCAAAAGCAAAACACAATGAGCTTCCACCATTCCTCAACAATTGATTAGAAATCTTCTTTTGACTAAGGATAGAAAAGTGGAAAGGAAATTAAAGGAAATTGTTCTTACAAAAAAATTGGATAATGTAATAGAGGATATGGTAAAAGATAATATTGGAAATTTGCCGTCTGCTGAGATGAATGATAAAAAAAAGGAATTTATTTTGGAATTATATTTAAACAAGATAGAGTTTGGAAATAATGCTTTTGGAATTGAAGCGGCGGCTCAAACTTATTTCAACAAGTCAGCCAAGGATCTTAATATTTTGGAATCTTCTATATTGGCTTCTATACCAAAAGGACCTACAGCGTACAATCCTTATATAAATAGAGTAGCCACAATATGAGTTTTAAAAATTACGGATAACTTATGAAACGAGTATTCTTTGAGTGATACATGATTAAAAGCAGAAATATTTAACAAAATAGAATCAATATTATCAAAAGCTGATTTTTCAAACAAAAAAGATTATTCATCTTTTAGTAAATATTACAATTGATTGATTGATTTTTCAATATATTATAACGATACAAAATATAATGTAAAATATTCTTTATGAAGAAAAGATTTAGTTTTATCTCGTATGTTTCAAGATGAATATATAGAGGAAGAGGAGTTAAAACAAGCCATATTACAATGAATGACATTGGAATTAAAAAATTGATGATTCCCTATCAAAGCACCACATTTTGTGATGTGGATCAAAAAACTATTGGAAGAACAATATGATAACGAAACATTGATGAATGGATGATTAGTTGTAAAAACAACATTAGATTTAGATATTCAGGAAATAGCAGAAAAATCATTGTTGAATAATAAAAAATCTTTGGATGTGTATGGAGCAACAAATGAAGCTATGGTATATTTAGATGCAGAAAAATGAGATATTTTGGCATATGTTTGATCTTTTGATTATTTTAATGAAGATATTGGATGACAAAATGATATGGTTAGAGTTGCTAGACAGGTTGGATCGGCTATGAAACCTATGATTTATGCTTTGGGTCTAAGTACTTTACCTATAGCTATAGATACTCCGATTTACGATATTCCTTTCCAAATATGACCAGATAGACCTAGAAATTCAGATTGAAAATTTATGGGTATTTTACCTTTAAAAAAAGCACTTGGTTATAGTAGAAATATTCCAGCAGCTAAAATGATAACAGCTTTGGGGTGACAAGATGTAGCTGTTCCATTTCTTAGAAAAATGTGATTGAATTCGTTGAGTGTTACTTGAGATTATGGATATCCTTTAGCTTTTGGAGCAGGGGAAGTTCCTATGTTGGAATTAGCTAGTGCGTATGCTCATTTAGCTGTTTCTGGGCCGTGAGAAATAAATCCGATTTTGGAGATTAGGACAAATAATGGATCTTTATTGTATGAAAAAGAGGAAAAGTTTCAGGAAGCTGTGGTTGCTCCATGAGTTGTATATTTGATGTGGAATATATTATCTGATACCAATAATATGCCACCAGAACGAGTAGGAAAATACACAGTTCGTGGTCTTCAACTATGATTAAAATCTGGTACTTCAAATATGAAAACTCCCAAATGAGATCGTGCTAGAGATGGACGATTAGCTACTTACACTCCTACAAGAGTGGCTGTATTTCGATGATGAAATGCAGACGGTTCGCCAATGTATCACAATGCTTATGGATGATTTTTGAATGCGGAAGCTATGAGAGAATTTTGGTCTACTTTATTAGTGAACAATTATATTTCAGATCAATGAATGTCAGCTACAGAAATTGCAGAAGTAGCTATTTCCAAAATTTCCTGAAAATTGGCTACAGATTCTACGCCAGCTGAATTTGTTGTAAGATCTACGGCTTATATCAATTCTCAACCAAATCAAGCTGATGAGTGAGCTATGCCATTGGAGTTTGACTCTTCTTGTGGATGATTATCTAGTCCATATACACCAGCTAGTGAATTGGTAAATTGATATATTATTACTCCTACTACATTTATGCCAAATGGAATGGATTTAGCAGAAATTACTTCTTGGTGGCAATGGTCTACAAACCCTTCCTTGATGTGGGAATCTAGTCCAGAGTATTCAGGTAAAGTAATATTTAATTACGACAACATCTTGCTTGCTATGCCACAAGATTATTGTGAAAATAGAAGCCCACAAATTAGTGAAGATATTCAATTGAGTATCAAGAATTTAAGTGATGGACAAAAAATATCTACAAAACCTATGATTTGGTTTAATGTAACAGCTAAAAATAACATTAAAAGAGTTTCTGTTAGTATCAATGATAGAGTAATTGGCTCTAAAGAATATAACGGTAAATCTAATGATATTACTGATATTATTTCGTCTAATCTTTGAGAGGAAACTTGAAGTTGAGAACTTACTTTATTGGCAATTGATACTCAGTGATATTCAAATAGAACTTCGATTAAGTTGTCCATTGTTTCTGCAGATACAGTGCCACCATTTATTATGAAAGATAAAACTTATGTAGTAAAAGATGGGGATAGGTATAGAGTGGTAATTATATTAAATGATGAACTTTCTAGTGTTGTTGGTTGAACAATAAAACAATGAGATAAGTTGTTAAAAAAGTTTGATCAAAATATAGGTGAATTTATGACCTCAGAGCCATGAGTAGTTTCAGTAGTAGCCAAAGATAGTTTTGGTAATGAATTAACCGATACCTTAGATATAAGAGATTATATTCCTTGATATAAAAAAGAAGAAACTAATGTTTCTTCAGATGTTTCTTCATGAGTTGAATCTAGTTCCGGATCAGTTTTAACAGGGGCTTAGAAGTTACTTGCGACACACACCACCCGGGTGCAATTGATTAGCTTTGCGAGCAGCACCCGGGTGGTGTGTTGTAAAAAAACAATAAAACTATATTTGTGCGACTTTGAATACTTTTTTTCCTTTTCTTAATAAGAAAATTCAGTTTATACTATCAGATTTTGTTAGAATTTTTTGGATATCATCTACTTTTTCTTCATTGCAAAATATCGCTCATGCTTGAATCATTTTTTTAGCTTCTCAGTTTGATTCAGTAAGTCATGACTGAGTACAAAGATCTAATATTTTTCGTTCGTTCCCTTCTAATTTGGTGCCACCAGTAGCATCTTTTAGAGCCAAAATTTCTTCTTGATCTAATCATTTAATTAAATTTATTTTGTCTTCACTTCCAAATAATATTTGAGTGATTTTTTCTACTTCTTGTACAGCTTTTTTCCCGAATAGAACTTCTACCACCCAAGATGCTAATTCTTTTTGTCCGTATCTAGATGCTGGATCTTGTTCATGTTTTTTGACAATTTCATCTATTTCTTTTAGAGATTTTAGTGAAAATACTTTCAATAATTTTTCAACTAAAGAATCATCTGAGTTCAAAAAGAATTGATAAACGAAATAAGGACTATTTTTGTTTTTATCTACCCAAACAGCATTCCCAGCTGATTTTCCATATTTGGCTCATGTAGCATCGGTAATTAAAGGTATTGTAAGACAATAAGAGGTTTCTCATAGTTTTTTGGATATCAAATCCATTCATGTAGTTACATTTCATCGTTGGTCTGATCATCATAATTGTAGTTTTACTCCATATTTGCTAAATAGACTAAAAAAGTCGTATCCTTGGATTAGCATATAGCTCATTTCAGCATATGAGATAGATTGATCAGGATCTTCGATTCTTTTTTTTACAGATTCTTTGTTGATCATATAATTTATAGTGACATATTTTCCAACCTCTCTAAGAAATTGTAAATAATCCATTCATTTAAAAAAGTCATAATTATTTACCATTTCGTAGTTGAAATCTATATTGTAGTTCTGTTTTATATTGTCCAAAAAGCTTGTTAATTGATTATAGATACAATTTTGATTATGTCTTAATTGTTCTTCAGATAAAAAATTTCTTTCTTCACTTCTACCGCTAGGATCTCAGATCATACCAGTTGCTCATCATACTAAGAAATAACATTTGTTCCCGTATTTCATTAAATGTACTGCTGCCATCACGGAAAACATGTTTCCTATTTGTAGACTATCAGCACTAGGATCAAATCAAATATAAAAACTTTGACCTCATTTGTTGTATAGATCAAAAAGTTTTTCATCACTAAATTGGTAGATGAGTCCACGGTTTTCTCGTTCTTGTCTTAAATCCATTTTTTAAAGAATAAATTAAATGTGTAGTTATTGTATAATATTTTCTTTTATTTTTGCAACAGAAGATAAATTGTTCGCTTCGCTCATGATAAAATGATAAAATGATAAAATGATAAAATGATAAAATGATAAAATGATAAAATGATAAAATGATAAAACAACATAGTAATGTTGTAGCCCCGCCCCGTAGGACTACGGGGCGGGTGGTAGGCACAGTATTCGCAATGAAATGATAAAGTGATAAATGTTCGCTTTGCTAAGAATAAATAAATCATTGAAAAATAAACTTGGATTGTTAAATAGTAATTGTTTATCCTTACTTTTTAATGAAAAAATAATGCTTAATTTTTATAAAAAAGAATTTGCAGAAAAAATTCAAAAAACATCAATAAGTTTGTCTTTTGAAGAGGTTTTGAACAATATTGAAATTGTTCCATCCAACATCCAATGAGATTTAGGATTTCCTTGTTTCAAACTTTCCAAAGAATTAAAAAAAGCACCAAATCAAATAGCACAAGATTTTGTTACAGAGATTGATGATAAGAATATTATTGCTGTCTGACCTTATATAAATTATCTTATCCCAACAAAAAATTTCGCTGAAAAGTTGATTTTAGAGGTTAAAAATCAAGGTAATGATTTTGGGAAATTAGAGAAAAATAATCAAGAGATTGTTTTGGAATGATGGCAACCAAATACTCATAAAGCGTTTCATGTTGGTCACTTAAGAAATGCTCTGATTTCAGAATCTCTTTCGTCTTGCTTGAGATGGGCGGGATATACTGTCCACCCAGTAGCTTATCCCGGGGATATTTGAGCGCATGTAGCTAAATGGATTTGGTATTATATCAATTTTTATCAGTGAGATATGCCTACAGAAAACTTTTGAGAATGGGCGGGGAAATTGTATTCACAAGCTACAAATAAGCTTGAGGAAAATTTAGATAAATATAAGCCTGAAGTGGAGGATTTGCAGAAAAAACTTGAAGATTGAGATATTGAATTAAATAAAATCTGGAAAGCAACTCGTGAAAAATGTTTATTGGATTTTCAAGATATTTTTAATGAGCTTTGATGTGATATCCAAAAACGATATTACGAAAGTGATGTGGAAAAGCTTTGAATTAAAAAAGTTCAAGAATTATTAGATTCCAAAATAGCAAAAATAGGGGAGTGAGGAGCGGTGATAATGGATTTGGAAGAATATAACTTATGAATATTTTTGCTTTTGAAGTCTACTGGAGCATCTCTGTATTCCACCAAAGATATTGGGTTAGCTTTTTTGAAAAAGGAAGATTTCCCTGAATATGTTAAATCGCTTTGTATCGTGGGTTCTGAGCAGGAACACCATTTTAATCAATTATTTAAGACTTTGGAGTTGATGTGATTCCCTCATGATCAATTAAAACATATTTCTCATGGATTAGTTGATCTAAAAGATGAAAAAATGTCATCTCGTGCTGGGAATGTAATTTTGTATACAGAACTTCGTGACAAATTACTACTAGAAGCTCAAAAAGTTTTGGGGAATAGAGATTTTGATCAAGAAAAAAAAGATGAAATAGCTAGGCAGGTGGCTTTTGCTGCGATGAAGTTTGATATATTATTGCCTGATGCTTCTAAAAAAATCTTGTTTGATCCTAGTCAAGCTTTGTCTTTTGAGTGAGAAACTGGACCTTATATACAATATACTCATGCAAGGGCTTCTAGTCTGCTTAAGAAATGAAATTTAGATTTGTCTCAATTTGATTGATCGGATTTAAGTGAAGAAAGTGAAAAAGGTATATTGATTCACTTAGGACAGTTTAGTGACTATATTTTTAAATCTGCACAAGAATATAAACCAAATTATGTTGCTAGATATTTACTAGATTTGTCGAAACTGTTTAATTCTTACTACAATAATACTAATAAAAAAATTACTGATTCAAACTCTGCATTGGCTTTAGTGTTTGCAGTAAAACAAGTTTTAAAAAATTGATTGTCGATACTTGGTATTGAAGCTCCAGAGGAAATGTAAGAAAAGTTCGCTCCGCTAGGCGGAGTGATAAATTTTCCTACCACCCGGGTGCGAACAGCACCCGGGTGGTAGGATAATAAATGATAAAGTGTTGAAATGTTAAAATGATAAAATGATGAAATAATGTAGCCCCGCAGAATTGCGGGGCTGCAAGAAATAGGGGAGAGCAACTCCCTTTGATAAAGGGAGACAATTTATTGAAAGTGGATTTCTTCGTGCGTTCACTTAGTCGAAAAATGACAAGCTTCACTTGAAATGATAGGTTTGTAAATTCTCTTATCTATACAGGATTACGGGTTGTTATGCTTCTAACTTAATCAAAATTTCTTTGTCTTTTACATCTAGTTTTGTTAATTTTATTCAAGCAGAATTCAGCATTTTTTTTGATGCTATATTTATATCTGTTCAGTCATATTTATCTGAAAGGTATACAATTTCTTTTATCCCGGCTTGTATAATTAGTTTTGCACATTCGTTACATGGAAATAATGCTACATAAATTTTTGTTCATTCAAGATTCCTTCATCAGCTATTTAAAATTGCATTTGCTTCGGCATGAACCACATAAGCATATTTGGTATCAGGAAGTTTTCATTCCCTATCCCAAGGAAAAGTATCGTCATCGCATCCACGAGGGAATCAATTGTAACCAATACCAACAATTCTATTTTTCTCATTTACAATACAAGCTCCTACTTGAGTATTTGGGTCTTTACTACGATGTGCGGAAAGCATAGCAATTCACATGAAATATTCATCCCAAGAAATATAGTCCTCTCTTTTTTTTAGCATAATTTTTATGAAAAAATAAAAGTTCCTTCTTTTTTTCTAAACAAGATAGGATTAAAATCAATAGTAAAAACTTAGCGCTTATTTGGTATTATTGTGTTTATGTAGCCAAGAAATTAAGCATTTACTTTATTAAATAAATGTTTTAGTTGTGGTTTTGATATGGTGGAAATAATTATGAAGAATTTGTCTTTTTTGTGGTTTGTTAAGTACAAGTTAAATTTATACTTATGTTTTTTAATATGTTATTTTAATATTGAAAAATAAAATTGCTTGCAAAAGTTTGAGATATAAGTACAAAAATAATGCTTTATTTATTTATATTTTACTGATGAATAACAAAACAAAAAAAACAATTGAAACAATTAAGGAAGAAGCAAAAAATTATTATAAATGAAAAAAGATGTGGCCAAGATATGCTATTATTTGATTTTTATTGCTTATAATTGTGTTACAATTTATTTTACCAAAACAAAAAAAGATCCTAGTAGATGAACAGGTAGCAGAAATTACATGAGATATTACGGAAGAAAATCAAGAAAATGTTTTTAATTTTTTGTGAAAAGATATGGATTTGGATATGAATTTTGAAAAATCTTTGGTAAAAATATTGGATAAAAGGAACGAACTTTTGTTTATCTATAAGTATAAAACCGATATTTTAAACAAATTATGAGATGAGTTAAAAGAAAAAGATATTCCAGAGGAGTTTAGATATTTTATTTTACTCAATCAAGACGAAAACACTATTTTCCCTTTTGAATGAGATTTAAATGATAATCTAATAGTTGATGAAGAAATCAATGAAAGACTCAATTATTACAAATCTTTGGATAATTTTGTAGAGTATGTAAAATATTTATATAATAATTTTGACGATGATCGTTTGGTAGTAATTTGATATTTTATGTGATTAGATAATCTAAAAATATTAATGATGGAACAAAGTCAAACCGATTTCGAAAAACTATATTTTCCACTGGATGTTTTGGAAAAATATTATAATTTAATGGCTTACGCTTATATTTATAATAATATTTTAGGGTATATAGATATAGAGGATGTTTCAGTGGTTGAATATCCAGAAACATGAAAAGTAAGAGCTTGAGAAATAAAAGATTTAGTAAGACGAGCAAAAAAAGCAAAATATGATTTCAAGCTTATAAAGGAATTGAATCCTTGGATATTGCAAAACTCTCTTCCAAAATGAAAACGAGAAATTACTGTTCCAAACTAAGATGAGTTCGTAAAGTTAATTATATCCTACCACCCGGGTGCTGTTCGTAGTGTTAGCTAATTGCAATACTTTTATAAAAGTAAAGACTTTTTGTTTGAACTAACAAGCTTATAAAATGAAAAAATCTTGGCAGAATTATAGTCATGAGAATAAAAATTATGCTAGAAAAAATAGAAAAAACCCAACAAAATGTGAGGGGTTAGTTTGGCATATGATTTTGAAAAATAGAAATGTTGGAGTCAAATTTACAAGGCAAAAAATGATATGAAATTATATTGTGGATTTTCACTGTAAAGAATTAAGTTTAGTTATAGAAATTGATGGAGAAAGCCATAACTTTAAATCAAACTATGATTTAAAAAGAAAAATTTTTTTACAGAATCTATGATTAAAAGTGTTGATTTATACTGATGAACAGGTATTAAGTAATTTGGAATGAGTTTTTGAAGATATAGTATATAATGTAAAAAAACTAAAAAAATAGTCTTAATAACCCCTAACAACCCCCAACAACCCCGCAATACTGTGGGGCGCAGCACTAGAACAGCTTCCCTCTCCCGACGAGTCGGGACTCCGCTTTGCTTCGCGAGGGAAGAGTTTCGAGGTAAAGTTCCTCCCTAGGGGGAGGTTGAATGTCCCGAATTTATGAGGGACTAGGTGGGGGTTTTATCTCCAACAACCTCCAACAACCCCCAACTACACTAGAACAGCTTCCCCCGAGGGAAGGATTTCCTTCAACTCCCACTATCTGTCATTTTTTGTATTCACCTTTTAATTCTACTTGAATGTAGTTTCAAGTCCATCATCTCCAGACTCAATTTTTCTTTTCTTCTATTAGTACTTGATGTTTTGTCCCAGTATTTTTTTTGATAAAATCATCTCTGATTTTATCTGAAATTTCTTTTAGCTTTTTCTCTCTTTTTTTCTTTGTTTCTGGTGATATTTGATTTTGTAATGTACGAGCAGGAACACTTTCTCATTTGGTATGAGCTGAAAATGGGAAGGCATGTACCTTGTTTATCTTATGTCTGATAATACCATCTATTGTTTCTTGGAAATCTTGTTCGGTTTCTCATGGGAATCATACGATAATATCTGCTCAAATAGAAATTTGTTCTTTATCCGGCCTATCTAGATTTTTTAGTTTGTTAATTACATCATCCAATAAATCTTTATTGTAGTTTCTGTTCATTAGTTTCAATACTTTGTCTGAAAAACTTTGGATAGAAATATGAAAATGAGGAAGAAATCTTTGATTTTTTATTATTTCAAAAAATTGTTCATTCAAAAATTCTGGTCCTAGACTAGAAATTCTGATTCTTTCTATTTTTGTTTCGTCTAATATTTTTTGCAACAATTCTGCAAATTTGTTTTCTTGTGGTAGTCTTGTATTTGTACATCATCGTGAAGCTAGGTTGACTCCTGTTATTACAATTTCTTTTCATCATGTTTCCACAAAATCATTAATTTCTGCAATAATTTCTTTTGCATCAATGTTTTGTGATTTCCCTCTTTTATGGATTGTTAAACAAAAAGAACAGTAATTATCACATCCATTTTGTATTACTATAAATTTTTTGGTGTAAATATTTATATTTTCTTTAAATTTATTATTTTCAATTTTTTTTGTATCTTCTTTTTCTGGCTCTTCTTGCAATAGAACAATTTTTTCTTTGAATTCTGATAATTCAGGATATGTTTTATAAAATTTTTCATCAGTCATTTTTTTTCAATTATCAAAAACGGCACATCATGTGAGGTATATTTTGTTATAATTGTTTATTTGATTAATAGTTTCTTTGATAAACTTACTTTTTGTTCTATCTGTAACAACACAAGTGGCTATGATCAAGCTATCATTGCAGTTTCCCCATAAAAATGGAGTTTTTGAGAAATAATTTAATCGTTTGTTGAGGTAGTATTTATTTACCCTACATCAAAATATTTTGTAATCCACTATTTAAACTTATTGAATTAAAGCAGGGCTTTTTATAGTCTTATTGTGGATTATTTCAATATAAAACATCAAAAATAACTGAAATAATTGGTTTGGATTGGTGCTTTAAGTCGGTGATATGTTTAATCTTTTTGTTTTTGAGTTAATATTGTGAGGAATTATCATAATTATTATTTTTTTAATTACGGACTATACTTGTTATTATTTGTCAGGTGTCTGTTAATGTTTTTATTTATTGCTTTTTTGATTCATTGCTTGAAAATTAATGAAACTTTGATTTTGGAGATAAGGTCGTAGATGACATAAAATTAAGTTTTTTTGTTTTTCAATTGAAACTAAGATTAAAAAAGATAAACAGAGATTGTTGTTTATATAATGGTATTTATTATGTCAAAATTAGAAAAAAATATAGATATTTTGAGAAAATATATTGGGTTATGACTAGGATTTGATCAAAAGATTTCTTTTTTTATACTTACTTGATCTCAAAGGATGTGAAAATCTCAAGTAGTTCAAGATTTAGCAAAAGAGTTTTTGTGAGATTATTTCATAAATGATTTTTTGTATATAAAAGATTTTTCTTTTGAGCTTCAAAAAGAACATACGATCAAGGTAGAGATGAAAAATGATGAAACAGCAAAAACCTTATATAGTGACTATAATTATCAAGATCTGGGAACTAGAGAAATCAACTCTCGGTTACAACAATCTCCATCAGGAAAAGCAAAAATTTTGCTTATAGAAAATATAGAAAGAATGACTATTGGAGCTATAAATGCTTTTCTAAAAACTTGTGAGGAGCCTTTGGCAAATAGAATTATTATAGCTACTACATCCAACAAATCTCAAATATTGGATACTATAATTTCTAGAGCTATTACGATTCCTTTTGGGCAAAATGACTATATAGTTGATCAAAATATACTTGCTGATCTGGAAAGTTTGGTAAAAGTTTTGGATAGTGATGAAAATATTCATAAAAAACATCTTGCTTTGGTTGATTTATCCAAAAAATGATATACTACTCAGGTACTTGATTATTTGGTTTCTCACTATTTATCTCAAAATAATTTTCAAAAAGTAGAAAAGCGACTGGATGTAAAAAAAATGTATAAAAGCAATGTTTCACTTGATAGTTTATTGTTTTATGGGCTTTTGTATTAAGTTCATAAACGGCCCCCCTTTCTTAAGGGTGGAAGGGGGGATTTTGTGATAAATGAAGGTTTTTTATTTAATCCCCCTTAATCTCCTTATTTACGGAGTTCTCCGTAAATGAGTGAGTTAAGGGAGTTAAAATCTATTTATGAGTCTAAAATCCCCCTTAATCTCCTTATTTACGGAGTTCTCCGTAGCGAGTAAGGGGGATTGCTACCAACTTGTAACTTTATAAACTTATAGATTTACTCTTCAATTCTTGGGTAAATAATTTCTGGTTGAATGTTAACATTGAACTCTGTTGCATTAAATGCTTTTTCTCGTACTTCAAAGGAGCCATTAGTATCCGTTGTTAATCAATTTAGGATATCTGTTCAAAGGATATTTTTGATTTTTTCAAAAGATTCTACTAATATAGGTGCTGATAAGACTGTTAAATTTTTTACTATATATAATAAAAACTCCAAACACTCAACAGCTTCTGCTTTGGTACTGTCGTCTTTGTATTTAGTCCAAGGTTCTTCTTTTGTAATGTATTCATTTGCTTTTTGAACTAAATGGTATCGTTTTTCTAAATATCATTTAGTATCATGATTTTTCAAAAAATCATTGATTGTACTTATATTAAAATCTTTAAACCAATTTTCATTTTTTCATAATTTACCATTTGTTATTCAAAACTTTTCACTCAGTTTAGTAACTCTATTTACTAAATTTCACCGAGAGCCAATTAGCATACTATTGTAAACATTATTTAGTCTACTCATAGAAAAATCTCAATCTCAATCGCTAGGTACATCATACAGTAAATTGAACACAAGAGGGTCTCTTCCATATTTTTCTATCGCTTCCATTGGGTCGATGGTGTTTCCCGTAGATTTTCACATTTTATTGCTGTTTAGTGTCAGAAATCCATGAGCTAATAACTCTTTTGGTACATCTATGTCTGCAGACAATAGCATAGCAGGCCAAAAAGCAGCATGAAATCTTTGGATATCTTTTCAAACTATATGTAGATCTGCTGGTCGTGTATTTTCCCAGTTTTCATTTAAACCATATCATTGACCTGTAAGATAATTCGATAAAGCATCACACCAAACATATATTACATGATTTTCATCATCTGGGACTGAAATTCCCCAAGGGGAGCTAGATTTTGGCCTAGAGAAGCTAACATCTCTACTGTTTTCCAAAAAAGTTAACATTTCGTTTTTTCTTATTTCTGGGAAAATTTTATATTTCTCGTTTTTTATTAAATCAATTACTTGATCTTTGTATTTTGATAGTTTGAAAAAATAGTTTTCTTCTTCTACTTTTTCTATTTTTTGATTTGGATGATCGATACATTTCCCGTTTACTAAGTCTTTTTCAGTTTTAAAAGATTCACAACCAGCACAATAAAGGCCATTGTAAGATTGTTTGTAAATATCTCATTTATCAGCCATTTTTTTTCGTATTTTTTGTACTCCAGGATAATGATTAGTTTTATCTGATGTTCTTAAAAAAGTATTGTATGAAACTTTTAGTTTTTTGTACATATCTTGGAATGCAGATACATTTTCATCTAAAAATTCTAAAATATCTTTTCATTCTTTTTGAGCAGTTCTTCGGTTTTTGATTCCGTGTTCATCTGTTCCTGTTTGAAATTCCACTTCTTTTCAGCTCATTCTGTGCATCCTGGCTAAAGTATCAGCAATAATTATTTCTAAAGCATGTCCCATATGTGGTTTTCAATTTGGATAAGCAATTGCAGTAGTAATGTAGAATTTTTTTTGTGACATAAATATTTTAAATATAAATTAAAATGTATTGTTTTTTTATGAAAAAATTGTTTTTTTTCAAGTTGATGTGCTAAAAATTTTACTTTGAAGCTTAGAACTTGAAATATGATAGGGGAAATTTTAAATAAATTGCTTGCATAATGTAATTATATTTGTAGAAAATAGAAGCTAAAAATTTTTTAATTGATTTTTTTATATTTTTTAGTAGTATCAGCGAAAATTATCGTCTTGGTAATGATTTTATCCTTTATCTTATTATTATGAAAAAAATTGCTATTTTCTGTGTTTTGATTGTTGTTTTGTTTATTATTTCGTGATGTGATTTATTTGGAAGTGATCCTTGTAAATGAGATCCAGATAGTAAGCACTGTTATCAGGCAGAGGCTGTAAATGCATGAGATCCGTCCATCTGTGCAAAGATAGATGGGAAAGAATTTAAACAATATGGTTCTAATCCGCCCAAAGATAAATGTTATATGATGGTAGCGGCAGAGTTGTGAAATTATGATATTTGTAATAAAATAAAGTGATGAATGATGTCTTATACAAAGGAGGATTGTATAATGGAAGTTATCAATAAAAACGATGATCCTGGGTGATGTGATCATATTAAAGATAAAGGATCAAAGCAAACTTGTATGGAAAATTTCCAATCTGCAAATGCATTATATATGAAAGATCAGCAGATAGATGATATAACACAAAGATTAAAAGATAATCCGGATGATGCTGAGTTGCAAGCAGAATTGGAAAAGGTGCTTGAGTCAAAAAAGAAATTATTCCCTTATTTATCATCTGAAGAACAATCAGAATATGTTAAAAGCTATAGAGAGAATTTGATGGATGATATATCTGATGATGATGTAAAATTGGCTATAGCAAAAGAATATAATGCTTATAAAAAGGACAATCCTGATGTGGATGTTATTTCACTTTTGGATAAAATGAAAAAAATAACAGATAAACAACAGCTTATAAAACGCATTGATGAGGATGCTAATTATTTGGTAGATGCTGTAAAATGACAAATGATGGATATAGCAGAGCAGTGAAAAGATATGGCTGTTGATTTTGTAAAGGATAAAGCAGTAGATTGGTTGAAAACTAATGGGTGAGATAATTTAAAATGGGGGATTGAGAGATTGGAGTGGATGAAAGATAAATATGATACTGCTTCTGAGGAATATGAGGCAATTAACAAAAAATATCAACAACTAAAGGAAACTTATGATAAAATAGTTGCTGTATACGATAAAATGGATAGTTTTGATACTTTAGTAGCTCAATGAAAAATAACAGCAGATAAAGCAAAAGTATTGAAGTGAGCTGTATTGTTGCATAATGGTTTAACAGCTGTTACTGAATATGTGCCTGTGTTTGGAAGTACGGTTTCTAAGGTAACTGATGCTACTTTTGAAACAGTTATTGAAGTAGCAGAAGAAAGAGCAGCAAGAACAACAGCATTAGATAAGTGTATAGATGATCCTTTAAACTGTGATTTGGATAATATTACGGCTTATTAAAAAATTTATGGCTTGTTTTTTGAAGCTTATCTTATGTTTTTTTGGTCTAAAAATTTGTTTTTGTGAAATTTTTGGTAGTGGGCGGGAAGTCCATGGTTTTGTAGACTTTTTTGAAAATTATTTTTTCATTGTATTTTTGTATAATTCTTTTTTTTCATCAGCTTATTTTCATGGTAGGCGAGAAGCCTCGCAGTCTTGCGGGGCTTGACCATGTCCTTAAATTTAAATTTTATTTATTATAATTTTAGTATTGTTTTCATGGTAGGCGAGAAGCCCCGCAGTCTTGCGGGGCTCGATCATGTCCTTAAATTTAATTTTTATTTATTATGATTTTAGTACTATTTTCATGGTAGGCGAGAAGCCCCGCAGTTTTGCGGGGCTTGACCATGTCCTTAAATTTATATTTATTTATTATGATTTTAGTATTGTTTTCATGGTAGGTGAGAAGCCCCGCAGTCTTGCGGGGCTTGACCATGTCTTTAAATTTAAATTTTATTTATTATGATTTTAGTATTGTTTTCATGGTAGGTGAGAAGCCCCGCAGTCTTGCGGGGCTCGATCATGTCCTTAAATTTAAATTTTATTTATTATAATTTTAGTACTATTTTCATGGTAGGCGAGGAGCCCCGCAGTCTTGCGGGGCTTGACCATGTCCTTAAATTTAAATTTTATTTATTATGATTTTAGTACTATTTTCATGGTAGGCGAGGAGCCCCGCAGTCTTGCGGGGCTCGATCATGTCCTTAAATTTAAATTTTATTTATTATGATTTTAGTATTGTTTTCATGGTAGGCGAGAAGCCCCGCAGTCTTGCGGGGCTCGATCATGTCCT
>Ga0209719_1002487_pt1 | contig 18954 bp, 16 predicted proteins | sample AD_JPNAS2_MetaG_FD_184421 | JGI IMG/M metagenome (GOLD analysis project Ga0209719, IMG submission 184421) | Active sludge microbial communities of municipal wastewater-treating anaerobic digesters from Japan - AD_JPNAS2_MetaG (SPAdes) (version 2) | ecosystem: Engineered > Bioreactor > Anaerobic...
CATGATTAAGATGTATAAACTTGTTAAACTGATATTATTGAATAGAATTTGAAAGTATATTAAGCGATAATTGAGTAGAGTTTGGTAGTAAACAAGCAAAAGATAAAAAGCAATATCCATTCGAAAGGATGCTAATGGAGTTATGAATAAAACATAAATATACAAGACCATATAGACCAGAAACCAATGGTAAGATAGAAAGGTTTTGGAGAATAATAGAAGAAGAGTTTTTAGAATGAAGTGAGTTTGAAAACATAGAAGAACTTAAAGATGAATTAATGAAATATGTATATTATTACAATAATATAAGAGCACATTGATCCTTAGAATGACAATCTCCTGTTAATTTTACAAAAAATTTGTTACCGAATTAAGTAACTTGTACATATCCCCCTTACTTGTTACGGAGAACTCCGTAAGTAAGGGGGATTAAGGGGGATCAAATAAAAACCATCATTTATCACGAAATCCCCCCCTCCCCCCCTTAAAAAAGGGGGGCTATAACTTTATAACTTATAAACTTTATAACTTATAACTTTATAACTAAATTTTAACTTTTAACTAACAGCTCATGCTCATTTCACTAATAGCCTGAATGGCAAAAAATAGAACAATTGGTAAGGACAATAAACTTCCTTGGCATTATCCAGAAGATTTACAATACTTCAAAAAAACAACTAGCTGATTCCCAATAATTATGGGATTAAACACCTATTATTCTATTGGAAGACCACTACCAAATAGAAGAAACATAGTACTAAGCTCTCAAGAAATCCAAATAGAATGAGTAGAAATTTTTCATTCAATACCAGAACTTTTGGAAACAGTAAAAGATGAAAAAGAAATTTTTGTAATATGATGAGCTAGTATTTACAAACAATTCTTACCGTTAGCAGACAAAGTATATCTCACAGAAATAAAAAAAGAATATGATTGAGATACATTTTTCCCGGAATTTGAAAAAGATTTTTCAGAAATTTCTAGAGAAAAACACGATGATCTAGATTTTGTAGTCTATCAACGCAATAAATAATGAATGCTCACGGTGTTCGCGATAAAATGTTGAAATGATAAAATAATAAAACAAAATATTCTTCCCTTGGGGGAAGAGTTGCTCTATCAGTACAAACACAGAATCCTTCCCCAACGGGGAAGTTGCTTCCCGTCCCGTAGTCCTACGGGACGGGATAGTTGGGGGTTAGATCCCCCTTAATCCCCCTTATTAAGGGGGATTTTACCCCCACCTAGCTCCACAAACAGCCTCCCCAAGGGGAGGAATTTAATCCTCGAACTTTAAGAACTTTACAAACTTGATGCTCTTCCAATTCAAATCCAAACCAGAAGATTTTATAGTAAAAGAAGAATTATGATTCACACCAAGTTGAAAAGGTGATGTTTTTTTTGTAAACTTTCAAAAAACTGAGAAAAACACAATGGACATAATTGAACATTTATGCTATGAGCTAAAATTGAAAAGAAACGACTTAGGAATAGCGGGGTTGAAAGACAAAAACGGAATCACAGAACAACGAATAAGCATATATAAAAAAATATTAAATCAAATTGGATGAGAGGAAAAGTTTTTGGAAGTATTATGACAAAAAACAATTATATTAGATACAACATGGCACCATGAGCCACTAGCAATAGGTAAAAATGCATGAAATTACTTCAAAATAAAGCTACAAGCAAAATCAGTAATTAGTCCTGAAATCAAAGAAAAAATAGAAAACAACATCAAAAAAATACAACAAAATTGATTCCCAAACTGCTTTGGTAAACAAAGATTTGGTAAATGATATAGAAATTTTTTTCGTGCAAAAGAAGTTTTTGAAAGCAATTCTACAAATAACCCGTCAAAACTAAACAAAAAAAATCCACAAAGTGAGTTTGAGATTCGTTTCAAACTACAAGCATACGCCAGCATGTACTTTAACGAATATACAATGAATAGGCGAAAAAGATGACAAATATTTTTATGATGAGATATTATGGTGGACAATAATAGCGCTTTTTGAACAAGAGTAGGAATTTATGGTGAATGAAAAGTGATGTTATTCAACTATGCAAAATGTAAAAAAGAATTTGAATGACAAAATTTAATACAACCATATTATATCAGCGGAGAAACTATAGACTTGAAAAACAACAAAGAACGAATTCCTACATGACCAATGCTTGGCTTTAATATGCTAACTCCTCCATTAGAGTCAAAATCATATATCAAAGATTCTGAACTTTTGAAAAATACTAACTACGAAAATCTGGGAATGAATGTGGCAAAAAAATATAAAATTTATGGTTTTAGAAGACCTTTGCGAACAATACCCAAAAACCTGAAATATTCGCGAGAAGAAAACAAAAAAGACAAATTCAAAAAAGATCTAATCTTATCATTTTCATTACCTACAGGAAGCTATGCTACAATATTTCTATGAACAATTTTTGATTGAATAGATGAAAAAACAATCATAGAAAACTGATTAGAAACACCTTTAATAACACAGTAATCAAAACGCAAAACAAGTTTGTCAAAAAAAGATTGACAAAGATATTTAAATCAATAAAAAAGAATTGAATATTTTTACACTAAACGAAAAAATGAAATTGATAGTGACTCAAACCGTTGAAAAAATGGCAACTAAAATCTGATTAGATTTTAATGATATATACGACTTTATCGTAGGCAACCGACCCTATTGATTTATAAAATTATGTTCTCCAATAGATGGAACTATTGCTTACAAATGATATATAGACAATTTAAAAAGAATCATTGTATTTGCTATAAATGAAAATGGAATTATTTATCCAGTTTATATTTGAGATAAACAAGATCAAATAGCAAAAAATATTACTATTAATATTGTTAGAAAAAAAGCAAAAAAATGGCATTCTGATGTTGAAAAAGACTTAAAAAATAAAAAACTAAAAATTAGGCATTTTTAATTTGCATTTTCTTACAAAATCGCTATACTTTGTATAGCATTATATTTAATTTGCTTTCAATTAAATGACAACCACAACTCAATTAAATTTAAGAATTCCTGTAAAGCTCAAAAAAAAGGCTCAAAATAAAGCTCAAAACTTTTGAACAAATTTAAATTTTTTAGTAAAACTATTTTTAATTAAATTCATACAAGATGATGATTTAATTGAAATTAAACAAAATATTAAAATGGAAAAAATTTTTGATAAATGAATTTTAGAATATCTAAAATCTCCCAAAGCAAAAGAAACAACCACACAAATCAACAAACATTTGGAACAAATAATAGATGAAGAAGACAAGTACTTAATATAATCTCTCTATTTCTCTACCTACAACAAACAAATCATCTTCTTTCCATTTATTTGCCATTAAATGAAGTCCTACTGGCATTTGTTCCATAACAAAATTAAGTCCCGATTTATCGGCAAGCTCATCTTCTACAGTACCAACAGGAATAGAAATTGCTGGTAATCAAGCTAAATTAGCTGGAACTGTATATATATCTGCTAAATACATTTTCAAAGGATCGTTAATTTTTTCTCAAATTTTCCAAGCAACTTCTGGTGTTGTAGGAGTCAAAATTAAATCATATTTTTGAAAAATATTATCAATATCCTGAGTTAATTTTTGTCTAGCTTTTTGGGCTTTCAAATAGTATCACTCATAATTTGAGCTACTAAGAACATAAGAACCAAGCAAAATCCTCCTTTTTACTTCCTCTCCAAATCACTCTGATCTGATAGCAGAATAGTAATCTTGAATGTTATCATAATCCATTGTATTTTTCTGTAAACCAAATCTAATCCCATCAAATCTAGATAAATTAGTACTAACCTCTGCTGGCATTAAAGTATAATAAATAGGCAGAGCATACTCTAAAACTGGCAAATCTATTTCATCTATTTGTACTCATTTAGAACGAAGTTTCTCTACCACTTCTAGAATTCTAGCTTTAATTTTGGGATCTAATCATTCTCAAAAAGCCTGTTTTGGTAAAGCTATCTTGTATTCATTTATTTTTTTAGTAGATTTTAGCAGTTCATCAGCTCTTTTATCTGATTGAGAATCCTTTAGATCAAATCACATAATAGCTTTTAATAAAGTTTCTGCATCATCTATGGTTTTGGTGAAGGTTCAAACCTGATCCAAACTACTTGCCATAGATTGAACCCCATACCTACTGATTCTACCATAAGTTGGCTTGAGTCAAACAAGTCCACAAAATGCTGCTGGTTGACGAACACTTCCTCCTGTATCAGTTCATAGTGCTACCATACAAAGATCTTTTGCCACAGCTACAGCTGATCATCAACTAGAGCCTCCTGCCACTCTATTTGTTCAAAATGGATTTATCGGCGTTCCAAAAAAAGAGGTTTCATTAGTAGATCACATAGCAAATTCATCCATGTTTGTCTTTCATATCACAATTCATCAATTTTTTTGTAAATTTTCTATACAAGTCGCTGTATATGGAGCTACATAATTTGCCAACATCTTTGATCCACAACTAGAAATATTTCATTTTGTCATAATATTATCTTTAATTCCAACTATCATTCATCATAAAATTCAGTCAGGATTTTTGCACTCAATATTATTCTCCAATCTCAAAAAAATATTTTCTTTGTTTTTGATACTGTTTTCTATTTTATTTTTATATTCTTCCACAAGATTTTGTTTAGACATAAAAAGATTTTGTTTTGAAATAAAAATTTTTTACTAACATCAACTTAATAAATTAACCCCTCAAGGGAATAAGAGCTTCTATATTTGATCCACAACCAAATACATCAATTTTTAATTCTAAATCACCACTATCCCCTCTTCTTCAAATATAAATCACCCCCTTAATCCTCCTCTTTTCCCGACTTATCTCGAACAAAGTGAGATCCCGATCTATCGGGAGAGGACTCCTTTCAGTCAAAAAAAGAGGGGGATTTGGGTAAGTAAGCCCCTCTTTTTCAAAGAGGGGTTTGGGGTGATTTAAGCCACAAAGGGGGTGAGGGATGATTTAGAATCAATTTAATAACCAACACTACTACAAGACATGCTTTATAAACTACACTTTCTACTTAAACAAATTCCCAAACACATTTACAATCTGTTGATAATCAAGATCACTCAAACTTCTTGGTTTTTTTGTGGTAGTTTTAGATGGTATAATTTCTTTTTTTTCATCCACATTTAACACTTTTCAAGTATTTCCTTGTCCTCAACTAGTTTCATCTTCTGAAATAATATCCACTCAAGTATAGGCAATGGGTTCCAAATTTTCATCTACATCCACTACAACCAAATCTCCTGTTTTTGTATCTATATCAATCAAAACATCTTCATCCACATGAAGCTCAGATTTATCTTTTTTTCACAGAATCTCTTCAATCTCCTTATTTAGTGATTCCAATCGTCCAAAATCATATTCTTCGTTTTCATCAACCAGCTCTTTTTGAACATCACCAGTAATGGAAGTTGTTTCTCATTTCAGCTTTATTTTATTCTTTGAAACAATCCCAATACTAGTCGGAATAGACTTAATTTTATCTACTAATCTATTCGCCCCATCTGGATTAATAAAGCGATAAACAACAAAAACAACCAAAAGCAGAATCAATACAATAAACACTCTTCTAAGAAATTTTAGCATTTTAAAAGTTTAAAAAATAAACATCGTAAATGTTATAAATATTAGCACAATTATATCAATAATATTTTATATAAAAAATTTCAACAAAAACAATATTCTATTTTTTTTTGATCCAGAAACAGTATGATAATTACATATTTTATTTATGAACAAGTTTTTATGTGAACATATCTTTGACAAAATTTTTTGATAGATACCAAAGTCCAAAACTACATAGCAAATAAAGTCAGCAAAATCTACAAAAAAAACAATCTAGAAGCAATTATTGAAATCGGCCCCGGAAAATGAGCTATCACAAAAAAAATTTATCAAATTTCTAATAATTTTTGTGTAATAGAAAAAGATCCCACTATGAAAGAACATCTGGATAAAATTCTATCCAAAGAACAAATAAATTTTGCTGATGTTTTAGAAGAAAATATTGAAAACAAATTAAAAAACATAAATCCAAAAAAAACTTTAATTGTAGGGAACTTACCATATTACATCACTTCTCCAATTTTCAGGAAATTTTTTGGAAATGGGAAACAAGAGTTTTTTGGGGGATTTTTTATGATTCAAGACGAAGTAGGAGAAAAAATAAAAACTGATAGCAAAAAAAAATCATTCCTTTGGTGGTTGGTAAACTACGCTTACGATATTATATATTGGAAAACTGTTTGAGCAAAATCCTTCAATCCAGCACCAAAAGTAAAATCTTGTTTAGTGGAATTTAGAATAAAGACAGAAAAAATAGCTTTAGATTTTGATAAATTGTTAGATTTTTTGGACTTATATGCTCCTTTTAGTAGAAAAACATTATGAGCGATAGAAAAAATCTTAATCAAACAGAATAAAAAAACATTTTCCATACCAGAAGACCTTAAAAAACATAGATTAGAAGAATTGAATCAAACTGATATCACACAAATTATAAATACCTAAAACATAAAACCAAATTTTCTATCTATAATAATCTTTCAAAAACACTTGACAAACACAACATTATAATTATAGTGGATGCATTTATATTATTAATATTTTATCATGTCCAATGAATTATGAAATGTTTCTATCCAAAAAAATACTATAGAAGATCACGATAGAAAAAATTTAATAAACTCCATTACGGCCGACATTTCAAACACAATTTGAAAAGAAAAGTACCTCGAAATAGATCACAACAAGGATCCTATTTTATGTGAAATTAAAGAAAAATTTTTGTCTAACCACAAAATTACTAGTGGAACAACTAATGTTAAATTTGTAGATGGAAAAATAATAGGAAAGGATGAACTAAAGGATTATTGATTTTATAGTAACTCTAGAGCCCCATGGGATTCTTTACTAAGACTTTGGGAAGAACATTGAGGAAGCTTGGATACCATCATCAAGAACACTAAAATTGTTGACATAGCATACGATAACTTGGGGAAAGAGCGAGAAGCTTATTCCATACGAATTAAGAAACAATAACATCAACAATAATATTTAGAAACTGATAAATTTATTTTATCAGTTTTTGTAAAATTTCATTTATTTTTTTCAAATTTTCTTTTACCGTACCACTAGCATCAATAACATAATCACAAATCTTTTTTGCCCTTACCCTTTCTACTTGTGCTGAAGCTACCCTTCTATCTATCTCTTCTTGAAAAACACTACCCCTAAACTTGATTCTTTCCACCATTTTATCATCAGGTAAATCCAAAAATATAGAAACATAATCCAATCATTTACTATCTTGAATAACTTGTTCAAGTCAGTTGATATCCAATTCTTTGATAGGGGTCAATCATTTTTCAAATGCTTTTTGTATTTCAGACAATCTAGTTCAATAATAAAACTTGTTGTGAACTAAAGCATATTCCAAAAGTTCTCAATTTTTTATCATTTCTTGAAATTTTTCATCAGAAATATGCCAATATTTTCTACCATTTCTTTCGTTTTCTCTCATTGGTCTAGTCGTATAAGAAGGAACCAACACGAATTTAGAATGAATTTGTAGCAATTCTGTCATCAATGTAGTTTTACCACTTCCTGAAACTCACATTAAAAATATTACTTTTTTATCCATTTTGTTTTGAAAAAATAAATAAACTTAAATAAACTGTTGATTTATATATACTTAATAATATATTATTTGCAATGTTTTAATTCATTAAAAAATAAATCATGAAAAAAGGAAACATCATTTCTCTAATAGTAATATGTGTTACTATCTTAGTTTCAGGTTTTTTGCTCACAAAAACTAAATTTTATATCCAAAGTGTGTGAAGTTCTATGGCTGACAACACAATTACCGTTGAATGAGAATGAAAAGTAATGGCTACTCCAGACACTATTATATTGAGTGTAAACATTGAAGAAACCAAAAAAAGTACAGCTGAAGCACAAAAAGCAGTAAACACAAAAGTAAATCAAATCAAAGATCTGATAAAAAAATATAAAATCAAAGATTCTGATATACAATCTAGAAATATAAGCGTTTATCCAGAATACAATTATACAAATGCTTGAAGAAAATTTTTGGGATACAGAGCAAATCATAGTCTAGACATCAAAATCAAATCTGCAAATATAGAAAATGAATGAGTAGGAGGAAGTTTGATTGATGAAGTAGCAAACATTTGATGAGTAATCGTAGAAAATATCGCTTATGATATAGAAGATAAAACACCATATTATAGCCAAGCTAGAAAACTAGCTATGGAAAAAGCATATGAAAAAGCAAAAGAATTAGCTAAAATAGCATGAGTAAAACTACTAAAACCAATATCTATATCAGAAAGTTTATTCGCACCAACGGCCATTTATAGTAGAAACTCCAAAATGATGATGATGGATGCTGTCACTGAAGTAGCTTGAGCTGGAAGCATTTCCCTATGAGAAATGGAAATAAACATTACAGTAAATGTTTTGTATGGAATACAATAAAAAAAGTTTTAAAACGGTAACTTAGATTACAAATAAAGAAAAATACCAGACATCTGGTATTTTTTAATTGAAGTTATGAATATAATGCTACGAAAAGTTTTTTGAAATCCAAATACCTATAAAATAAGTCAAAACAACTACTAAAATCGTAATTCCAATATGTTCCAATGTTGTATGTAAAATGTTATCTTTTCTATCTTTTGCTACTTTATAACTTATTAAAAAGATCAAAAGAAGTCCCCAAGCTGTTGAAATGATCACAGCCGTTTTCAAAGAAAAGAATAAAATAGGAACAATAAAAGATAGTGTAAATATAAATTTTGTCAGAAATGTTGCTATAGTAGACAACCAAATAGATTTGTGTGATTGGTTTTTGGATTCTTCAGATATATGTATTCCCAAAGCATCAGACAAAGAATCTGCTATGGCAATTGTCAAAATTCATCATATTACCAAAATATCAGATTGACTACCAAAGGCCAATCACACCATCAATCCAAGTGTAGTAATAATTCACGAGGTTGCTCAAAAATTAAAACCAGTTTTAAGTGAGTTTTTCATTATTTTATACGGATTTAAAGTTTAATTCCACCGTTTTTCATCTTTGCAAAAGCCACAAAAGCTTTTTTTCTCTTTTCACAAAATCAGCATGTCAATTATGATATAAGTCCACTGAATAAACCTTAGAATTATTAGAAACCAAACTTGAAAAAACTTCTTCTAATTTTTCTAATTTATGAAATCTTTGTTTTTTATAATTAAAAAACTTACAAATTGTTTTCTGATAATTAAAGTATTCATAGTTTAATGGAATTAATGAATCAACATTAGAATCTTTGAAATACCTCAAATCAAATTTGATAATTTTATTTACCAAAATATTTGAAAAAGATAATTTTCTAGGAAAATACTTCCACATTTGAGTTTCTTTTACCCAAAACTTGAATGGGAAATGAAATTTTTTTATTTTTGATTGATTATCATTAAGTGAATATTGCTTTGAAAGGTTGTTTACTAAACCCTGAGCTACTTGAACATCTGCGAAATCTCCAAATATTCCTATTTTTCACACCAAAGAGTTTTGAAAGACATAGTCTAAAACATAAGTTTGGAACAAAGGGATAATAATGTCTGAATTTTTGTCTTTATCTAAAAAATATAACTCATAAATTGGTGGTAAAATAATTTTTTCTACTCACTTTTTTTTCAAAAAATCTATTCATTTTTGTACACAATCCAATGAATATTCAAAAGTATTGTCGCCATAAGGTCGATTTACTTGATCATAATAAATAAGATATTGATTATCAAATTTCGCCAAAAACTTAAATAAAGTCAAAACTTCGTTTCCTGAAGAAATAACACCTATTTTCATTCAATTTGTTTTTTTAAATAAACATATCTATTAAAGTTTTTTATCAACACATCATAATCCTCTGCTGTTAGAATATTCTCTATTACTTGAACCTGTTCTTTCAAATATGTTATCATATTTCTAACATTCAAAGGCAAGGTCCTACTGTTTTCAAATTGTTTGAAGGATTTTGCAAATCTTTTATATTTTAAATGATATGGAGATACTGAAAATATTAAATATTCTTTTATTTTATCAAACATATTATTGTTAAAGCTTATTACAGCTTCTTCAATTTGTTCTCTTACCAATAATATTTTTTTTATTCTTTCTATTTTATCATTCCTTATTGTTGTCCAAAAATCTACATCGTACCCTTGTTCAATAATATCTTGTATTTCCAAAAAATCCTTGTATTCTTTACTAATCGCTTGGGATAAAACATCCAAATATGTGGAACATTTATAATTATTTTCTTTTTCGATAGTAACAGTAATAGCGTTTGGAGAAACTACACAAAAAAAATTATCTTTCATATTATTAGCAAAAGAGTAGCCCAAAAAGAATCACACAACTATAATATTCAAAACAAAGAATTTTTTTTTCATATGATATTAAAGTTTAAATGAATTAATTAGCTTTTTTGTCTCCAACCAAAAAGATTCTTCCTCTGCTTTACCACTTTTTATCTTAAAATCCAAATCTATCAACTCTTTATACATATTTTCCAACCTAGTTCAATTACTTTGTATCAAATCAATATTTTTCACATTCTGATGCAAAGAATAAGAGTTTATTCATGTTTTGTTTGCAATAGTTTTTAAATCTGTAATACCATTTTTCGCAAAATGGTAAACAGTAATATACAATCTCAACGACCAATACAACACCCCTGATATCGCATTTCGGTTTAATCACTGATCTTGCATTTTTTGTAAAAACTTTATTGCTTTTGTTTTATCTTTTAACAAATAGTCCAATAACTCAAAAACCTGAGAATCAACAAGTCAAAAAACCACCTCATCAACCAAATTCTCAGTTATTTCTGATAAGGAATTATATTCACAATAGTATTTTAATTTGTCTATTTCCGAATTGATACGATACAACTCTACTCACACCTTTTGAATAAACTTTTGTAAAACACTATCAGAAATCTTAAGATTTCACAATTCTTGCTTGATATAAACTTTTAATCAAGCATTATCCATGGTCTTAAATTCTTTTATATTGGCATTATCTTTTAGGAATTTATACAGTCTAGATCTTTTATCAGGTTTGGAGTTTGCAAAAACAAGTAAATTTTCAGCAGGAATTTCTCATTTTTTTTTCAAAAACTCATCTATAAAATTTTCCACCTGAGATATCGTAAATCCAAACCTATCCGTTCAAGTAGGAAGACCATCTATGACGGTAAGAGTTTTAGTAGAAAATAAACCTCAACCATAAATCGATTGTTTTGCTTTTCACTCATCCCAATTTTCTACATGAAAAAAAGAAACAGAATCGTTCCCAAATTTCTGAGTAAAATTGGAAACTCGTCTATAAAGTTCCTGATCCAAAAGATATTCTTCATCTCAAGTAAAAAAATATAGATTTTTTATCATAAATTAATGTCCAAATAAAAGTTTACAAAGTGAATAATACTTTTTTACCTATCAAATTCAAACTAATTAAAAAATTTTTTTTCACCCTTGTATTATTTCAAGCGAAGCATGTCATTTCTACTAAGTGAACACACAAAGAAATCCCCTACTATTTCCTCTCTGTTTCTCAAATTCGCACTTTTTTAACAAGAGGCCATTGTTGCCAATTATGTCCTCAACATAGAATTTGATAAACTTGTTACTTTAACTTTATAAACTTTCCAACTTTATGAACTTTCCAACTAACTTCTATACAGCATCAACAAAATCCAAGCTCTCAATTCAGTTATTGTTGGATCTGGTTTTGTAATAATAAGTCTATCGTGAAGATAATTCAAATGATCCTCCCATCGAGCATCATCTTTATTGTTGTCATATTTATTACCTTCCAACATCCTTGAAAAAACAGTTGAAAATTCTGCTCTACTTACATAATCGTTTGGTCTAAATTCTTGTAATGGTGTTTTTCAATCTGACTGTAATCACATTATCTCCAATTCACACGCTGTTTTGATATAGCCACGCAACTCAGCATTTATCATATCTATATCTGTATATCCATCACATCATTCTTTTCATTTCAATTGCTCTCTATTCCCATATTTCATAAAATATACACTCATCATTTTTGCTAATTCAGATCTGGTAATTGGATCATACAACCTTGCCCTGCTTATTGGAGACAAGGTTGTTATTCAATGTTCATATGCCCATTGATATGCATTTATTAATTCTGGATCAGAAACAATATCCTCATCATCTATTATCTCAGAAGAACTATCTCATTGTTCATTTAAGTTATGTATATATCGTCAACCTCATCAATAATATCATCAAGTGTTAACAGGAGGTGCTTGTACAATAACAGTTCTTTTAATCGTCAATGCAGAATTCCCCGCTTGATCAGTATAATCATACTCTAGTTCATATGTTCATTCTTGGGAGCTATCAACTACATTTAAAGAATATACAATTCCTGTTCAATCCACTGCATCTGTTCGTATAGCTCCTTCGTCTGCGAATACATCTCCTACAAATAAATTAACTGTTGCAGAGCCAGAAAGTGTTAAAACAGGTTTAGTCATATCTATTGTAAAGTTGATATCATAATCAATACTTTTATTTCCATGCTCATCCTCCGCTGAAACAATTATCTCATAAGTACCTTCATCAAATGCGGGTGTAATATTAATACTCCAATCTCAGTTAACATCTACTTCCCCAGTTAATATTTGAGTCCCACTCAACATACTAATAGTAATAACTGCTCAAGATTCACTTGTTCCTAAAATGGTGTTCAATTGCTGATTCAAGTACGCTCAATCAGAAAGTGAAACAGTTAAATCAGGTCATTTGGTATTTTTTAGAAGCGAACCTGTAATTGTTGTTGAATTTCATAAGGCATCTGTTTGGCTTATTTTTAACGGGATATTTCAGTCAGGAAACATAGTTGGAATAGAAAGATCCAAAACCAAGTCCCAAGTTCAAGAAGCTGTACATGAAGAACTAAATTTATATCCATTTACGACAATAATCATAGAAACATCACCATCATCTATGGAACAAGTTCCACTTAGTGAATATGATCCCTGATTCTGAGAATTTACCACACCAGTAGAATCCAGAGTTACAACAGGTGGAATGGTATCTATTATAAATCCCGTTTCTGTTTTCGTAGATAAGTTTCCTGCTTTATCCCTTGCAGAAACAGTTAATGAAGCTCCTGAAAGCATTGATCATGAAAGTGTCCAACTACAATCCACTCTTTTCCCATCCGTTTGTACGCAGTTTCGATCACTAAGCTGATTAGCAGGATCTGTTGTTAATGAAACATTATTTGCACTAATAGCTACATCATCTAGGATTTCAACCGTTCAAGTAATAGCTTGATTACTTGCTTTTTTACTCGGGAAAATAGAAATAATTGGAGCATTGGTTTCTATAAAATATTTCTGTGAATTTTGTCCAACGGCTCCATTAATCATATTTTTTGCTTTTACTATCACTACTCCAGTTTGAGAAATATTATCTATATTACAAATTACACTTGTCGTAAAGGTTGGTCCTGTTTCTCAAGTGGGGCTGATACAATCGCCTAGGCTAGCTCCAGCAGTTCCTGAAACCTCAATCTCACCTAAAGTTTCTCCACTAGTAGGATTGATTATTCTTACCTTAGTATCGTTTATTATTCAACTACTTACCATTGTTGGAACATCAAAAATCACTATCGGAGGAAAAACGATATGACGGTTTGTTTTATTACCAAGTCCATCATAAGCATAAATAGTAATGGTATGTTGAGCCTCATCAGGATCAAGATTGAGAACAACACTTCCTCCTGTGGTGTAGGTTGATGTAGTTCGTTCATCAGGTATCGAACCTGTAATTCCATCATTCATTTTATAAACGAGTTCATACTTTGCTACCGTTCAGGAATCTAAGGCATCAAAATGCACTTGTGGATTATTAATACTATAAGGTGATTCGGTATCCACATAGAAGGTTGTAAGTTGTGGTCATTGTGCATCAATTCTATAACCATCTTCAAAAGCTGAATCAATATTTCATGATAGATCCTGTGCAGTAACTACAAGTTTCCCAGAACTCATGATTTTTACATTACAAGTGACAACTCAATGCTGACCAGCAAATGGAGTTGGGTTGATATATGGAAGTGTTGGATTACAAACAAAATCCTCTGTAGCAGTTGTACTTCAAGCTAATGAAATAGATGCAATAGAGAAACGATCTGAAACTTCTATTACCGTATCAGTTATCACTCAAGTGCTTGTTTTCGTTGGTGCCGTGATGGTAATTTCAGGTGAAAAATCATCAACATCAATCACCGTAATAATAAACACTTCTTGAGTTGTCAGATTTTTTGTATTTTTTGCTTGTATGCGAATAGTATAATTATTACCACTATTACCTCAATGACCTGTTGGATTCTCAAAATCAGGAGCAGTAAAAAAAGCGAGAACTCCGCTATTACTTATGGTAAATTGAGTATTGTCATCATCTCATGCTCATGCAACAAGAGTAAAAATTAAAGGTCAATTAGGATCGTCACCAGTAAATTGACCAACATAAGTCGTTCACTCATCAACTCATGTATTGGAAAGAGTGATATTGCTTGGAGGACAAGCTTGTCAAGCATCATTAATTGTCCAGTTATTCGGTGCATTTGTTAAAACATCTCTAGCGGGTTGTGCATTACAATAATATACACCTACCGCATCTAAAGTTAAATTTGGCTTTACAGTTTGTCCACTCCATGCATTTAGTAGTTTATCGTAATTGTAATATTGCATATTGCTTTCACTAAGAAAACCATCAAAAACTCCAACACTTGCAACATTCCAATTTGAGATATCTTGATTAAAGGATCTTGCCACAGAAAACATACGAAGCATGTTTATAACAGTACTTGTATTCCAATTAGGGCCAAACGGTTGATTAAACTGATAAGCATGATTAAACATAACATTCATATATCTTACTTTGCCAGTGTCCCAGTTTAGTGGCTTACTCTCATCACCAGGTTCGGCACCGTTATTAAAAGCACGGGCGTTTTGAAACATGGCTGCTGTATTTGTTACATTCGCTGTATCCCAATCACCAATATATTGATTAAACTTTCTAGCATTAAGAAACACGCCTTTCATATCGATTACTTCACATGTAGTCCAATTTTCACCAAAAGGTTGATTAAATGAAGTAGCATCCTGAAACATATATGATATATATTTAACTTTGATGGTGTTCCAGTTTATTGGCTTGTTTTCATCACCAGGTTCGGCACCATTATTAAAAACAGTAGCACCATTAAACATATGCATCATACTAGTAACTTTTCTAGTATCCCAGTTATTAAGATTTTGATTAAAAGAACTAGCGCCCATAAACATACCCATCATACCAGTTACATTGCTAGTATCCCAAGAGCCGATTTTTTGGTTAAATGCTCCAGCTTTATAAAACATATATGTTGTATCTGTAAGACTTTTAGTATCCCAGTTCATAGTGTTTTGACTTTCGCCTGGCGCTTCTCCATTATTAAAATTAATGGCTTCATTAAACATATTTGACATATCCGTAACATTGCTAGTTTGCCAATTACTAAGATTTTGATTAAACGCACTAGCATACCTAAACATTTTATGCATTCTTGTAACTTTTGAAGTGTTCCAATTATTTAAAGAATTACTACTTCCGCCCGGTTCGTCGCCATTATTAAAATTAATGGCTTCATTAAACATATGTGACATATCCGTAACATTGCTAGTTTGCCAATTACTAAGATTTTGATTAAACGCACTAGCCCCTTGAAACATATATGCCATAATTTCAACATTTGCTGTATTCCAATTACCAATATCTTGATTAAAGCTCTTGGCGTTTCTAAACGCATACCCCATATTTTTAACACTTGCTGTATTCCAATTATCGCCAAACGGTTGATTAAAAGCTTCAGCTCCATAAAACATATATGTCATATATTGAAGTTTTGCGATATTCCAATTCATAGTGTTATAGCTTTCACCTGGTGCTTCACCATTATTAAAAGCAGCAGCATTAAAAAACATGCCATTCATAAATCTAACATTTTCCGTATTCCAATCACCAATCTTTTGATTAAATGCACTAGCCCCTTGAAACATATATGTCATGTCGCCAACATTTTTAGTATTCCAATTCATAGTGTTTTGACTTTCGCCTGGTGCTTCTCCATTATTAAAATTAGTAGCATCATTGAACATATATGTCATATTACCGACTTTGTCAGTCTTCCATTTACCAATATATTGATTGAAATTTGTAGCACCATTGAACATTGAGCTCATATTAGTAACTGCACTTGTGTCCCAACCACTAATTGGAGAATTAAAATTAGTAGCCCCTGTATAGGTTTAGTAATTCGGTAACAAAAAAGTAAAATTGATAAAAATTTTACAATATAAGTTACCAAAATGACAATGAAAAAGATAGAAGATGCTGTAAAGAAAAATTATATATGAAGATATTTAGCACTATTTAGTGAATATGAGGAAGTAAAGAGAAGAGAACATAAGTATTATAATAAGGTAAAAACCTTTTATGAAGATAATAAACTTGAAAGAAAAACATTCTTGAAATATTATAATAGATATATAGAGTCATGAAGGAATGAAGAAAGTATATTCCCGCAAAAAAGATGACCGAGATATAAGACAAGAAGGATAGATTTAGATATAGAGGAAGAAATAGTAAAATTAAGGAAATTGGGTAACAACAGATATGAAATACACAGCATATTAAAACCAAAGTATAAATGAAGAAGTCCATCTTGTTCAGGTATATATAATGTTTTTAAGAGGTATAAACTAAATAGAATGAATCATGAGATAAAAGAACAGAAACAGCAAATAATAACGAAGAAGATGTGAGAATTATGACATATAGATTGTCATTATTTAAAAAGATGAATAATAAAGGGAGATAGTAAAAGATACTATTTGGTGTGATTGATAGATGATTATACAAGGATAGTGGAATGTCAGATAACTGAGGATCTAAAAGCATTAACTGTAATGTTTGCATGATTAAGATGTATAAACTTGTTAAACTGATATTATTGAATAGAATTTGAAAGTATATTAAGCGATAATTGAGTAGAGTTTGGTAGTAAACAAGCAAAAGATAAAAAGCAATATCCATTCGAAAGGATGCTAATGGAGTTATGAATAAAACATAAATATACAAGACCATATAGACCAGAAACCAATGGTAAGATAGAAAGGTTTTGGAGAATAATAGAAGAAGAGTTTTTAGAATGAAGTGAGTTTGAAAACATAGAAGAACTTAAAGATGAATTAATGAAATATGTATATTATTACAATAATATAAGAGCACATTGATCCTTAGAATGACAATCTCCTGTTAATTTTACAAAAAATTTGTTACCGAATTAAGTAACTTGTACAGTCCCCCTCCTTCTAAAGAAGGAGGACAATAATTTCTGCCTCCCTTCTTTGGAGGGAGTTGCTTGCTTTTTGCTATGGCAGGCGCGACCCCGTAGTACTACGGGGCGCGCCTACATTATCAAAGGGAACTAGTCTTCCTCCCGTAGTACTACGGGAGGATAGAGGGAATTATGTTTGTTTTGTATGTAAAACCGTATATAGAAGACTGCATTCAAAACATTTCTTAACACATACAGTTAATTTTGTCTTGATTTTGGATCTACAACAGTAGAAATTTTTTATGTTTTCTAAATGTGAAAATGTTTGACAGAAAAAGTAATAATCTACAACAGTAGAAATTTTTTATGTTTTCTAAATATATTAAAATGGCTTATATTTCGCAAATCTACAACAGTAGAAATTTTTTATGTTTTCTAAATTCAATGAAAAAAGTAACAGAAATTACTTATCTACAACAGTAGAAATTTTTTATGTTTTCTAAATATAAATGATATTGCACAGGTGAGATAGAATCTACAACAGTAGAAATTTTTTATGTTTTCTAAATTTACTTGTCATCCAAGTATCTCAAACTATCTACAACAGTAGAAATTTTTTATGTTTTCTAAATTTTTTGAAAAACGTTCTCAACCCGAACATTATCTACAACAGTAGAAATTTTTTATGTTTTCTAAATAAAAGATATAGATTAAAATATCTACGTTATCTACAACAGTAGAAATTTTTTATGTTTTCTAAATAAACAAAAGATGTAATTTACACAACACATCTACAACAGTAGAAATTTTTTATGTTTTCTAAATTCTGTTAATATATACTCCAATCCATCATATCTACAACAGTAGAAATTTTTTATGTTTTCTAAATTATAGGAAAGAAATCTTTTAAGACATCAAATCTACAACAGTAGAAATTTTTTATGTTTTCTAAATACACAGGTGACAGTAACACAGGGAACAGATCTACAACAGTAGAAATTTTTTATGTTTTCTAAATATTTAGAAAAATACTTTCAAATAGCAATCTACAACAGTAGAAATTTTTTATGTTTTCTAAATAACCAGATATATTGATTATTACCTAGTATCTACAACAGTAGAAATTTTTTATGTTTTCTAAATTCTTGAAGTTATATAGATGAGCCACAAGTATCTACAACAGTAGAAATTTTTTATGTTTTCTAAATAAAAATAATAAAACAATATCTATCAATAATCTACAACAGTAGAAATTTTTTATGTTTTCTAAATCAAATTAACATTAATACTAATGCTAAACTTGGATCTACAACAGTAGAAATTTTTTATGTTTTCTAAATAAATGCGAGAATATCTTGAAACTGGTATATCTACAACAGTAGAAATTTTTTATGTTTTCTAAATTTTCAATACTTGCGATTGTTATCTAGTCATCTACAACAGTAGAAATTTTTTATGTTT
>Ga0209719_1002491_pt1 | contig 18931 bp, 15 predicted proteins | sample AD_JPNAS2_MetaG_FD_184421 | JGI IMG/M metagenome (GOLD analysis project Ga0209719, IMG submission 184421) | Active sludge microbial communities of municipal wastewater-treating anaerobic digesters from Japan - AD_JPNAS2_MetaG (SPAdes) (version 2) | ecosystem: Engineered > Bioreactor > Anaerobic...
GCCTGATCGCGGTCTGCGAATGCGGGCACCTCGACGAGGCCGTTCTTGGAGATCCGGTTGGCGAACATCTCGCCCCTCGCTGCATCGAGGAGACGTGCGGGATCGGACAAGAGATCATTGAGCGGGGCCACCAACACCGGACAGTGCTCGATGGGCACGAGGGTGTTGCTCAGCCGGCCGAGAAAGCCGACCTGCTTGGCACGCAGGTCGACGAAGAAGCGGGCGCGGCTGCGGTACCCCCAGCCGCTGTGCGTCGCCTGCTCCTCAAGGTCATAGGAGCCTTGCTTGACACCTCCGGTGCGTTCGAGGGCGTCTGCGACGATCGCCTCCTTCAGCTGAGCTTGGTAGGCGTCTTCGGCATACTGGAAGTCACAGCCACCGCAGATGCCCCAATAGGGGCAGGGGGGGATGATGCGCCTCGGGTTTGCCTCAACTATCCTTGTCGCCCGGGCCATGAGGTAGGAGGCGTGCTCCCGCTCGATGGCCACCTCGACGATCTCGCCGGGCAGGACCTCCGAGACCAAGGCCTGCTTGCCCTCAGGGGTGAGGGCAAGACCACGGCCTTGGGAGACGAGCCGCTCAATGCTGAGCGGCATCGACGAACTCCTTGATGTAGCCATTGACGATGCCCATCGCCCCATCCCAGAAGCGGTGGTCGGCCAGGTCGATGGAGGCCAAGGCGGCCACATCACGCACATTGAGACTTCCCGTGGCCTCGAGGATCTTCGTGTACTGGTCGAAGAAGGCGGGGCCCTGCTCCTGGGCCTGGGCGAAGAGGCCGAGGGCGAAGAGCAGGCCGAAGGCGTACGGGTAGTTGTAGAAGGAGAACCCACAGCTGTAGTAGTGGCTCTTGGCCGCCCACATGTACGGATGGTAGAGAGACAAGCCATCCCCGTAGGTACGCCTCTGGGCGTCCTCCATCAGGGCGCAGAATTCAGCGGCGCTGAGCTCTCCCGCCCCTCGTTTCTCGAAGACGGCGCTCTCGAAGTAGAAGCGGCTGAGGATGTCCACGCAGACCTGGGTGGAATCCTGCAGGAAGTGCTCGACGAGCGTGATGCGGCCCTGTTGGTCGCTCGCCTTGAGCGCCCCCTGGAAGATCAACTGCTCACTGAAGATCGAGGCGGTCTCAGCGAGCGGCATCGGGTAGTTTCTCAGCAAGAACGGGTTGCCCAACACCACCGAATCGTGCCAGGCGTGGCCCAGTTCGTGGGCCAAGGTCGACACCGCGCCGAAGGAGCCGTCGAAGTTGGAGAGGACCCTGCTCTCCTTGGCCAGGGGGAAGGAGGTATCGTAGGCTCCCCCGACCTTGCCCGGCTTGCTGTAGGCATCGATCCAACCGTTCTTGAAGGCGTGGTCGGCAAAGGCGGCCATCGCGGGCGAGAAGGTTGAGAACTGCGTGACAATGAAGGCGTGGGCCTCCTCGTAGGAGTAGGTGCGCGCACTCTCCCCCACCGGGGCGAAGAGATCATAGAAGGTGAGGCTCTCAAGGCCCAGGTGGGTGGCCTTCGCCTTCAGGTAGGCCCGGAATTGGGGCAGGTTCGTCTCGATGGAGGTGATGAGGGCCGAAAGAATCTCGCGGTCCATGCGCGAAGAGGCGAGGGAGCGGTCGAGCGGAGAGTCCCACTTCCTCCGCTTGGAGAGGGTGAGGGTGGTGCCGGTCACCCCGTTGAGGGCACTGGCGAAGGGAATCTTGTAGGCTTCGAAGAGGCGGACCTCGCTCTCATAGGCGCGACGGCGGACTGCACGATCCTTGTCGCTGGCCATGTTGCGCAGCTCCACGACGGTCTTGGGCCCCTCCTCCCCCCATTCGGTGCTGATGGCCGACCCCATGGCTTGCTGGAGCCGACTGAAGGCATCGCCGCCGCTGCGTGCCAGGTCGGCGGCCAGATCCTCCATCTCCACGCTCATCAGGTGGCGCTGTCGCTCCAAGAGCTCGCTGAGGGGGAACCGGTAGGCTGCGAGGTCCGCCCCCTCTGCGGTGCGCACGGCGATCTCCTCTTCTCGGGTGGCGAGGAAGTTCATCAAGGTGACGTTGGCCTTCTCTACCGTGAGGGAGACCTCCTCAGCCTGGCTGATCGCTCGTAGTGCGACTTCATTCGAGGTATCGAGGGTCAATACCGCCGAGGCGTATGCGTACAGGTTGATATACCGGTCGACGACCGCCTCATAGCGGTCGATGCCCTCTTTGAGCTGGCACCCCTCTTGGCGTAAATACGCCTCGAGGCCTTCGGCCTCTCTTCTGACGGTGGCCAGATCGGCGATGAACTCGCTGCTCTCGAGGCCTGGGTAGATGGGACTGAGGTCCCACTCTGATCGAATCTTCATCTTCGTGACTCCTATAGATCCAGATTATATTCGGCGATCTTGTTGATCAATGTCCGTCTGCTGATGCCCAGCTCCTCGGCCGCCCGGGTCCGGTTTCCCTCCCAGCGGTGGAGGGCCCGTACGATGGCCTCGGCCTCCAGCTCCTTGAGCGAGTGCGGCTGACCGCTTCTCACCGTCTCCTCCCTCTCACCGCTGCCGGCAAGCGGGACGGAACCACGCAGGTCGAGTTCATCGCTTTGAATCACCTCGCCGTTGGCGAAGATCACGGCTCGCTCGAGGATGTTCTCCAGCTCCCGTACGTTGCCGAAGAAGTCGTGCTGGCAGAGCAGCTCGAGCGCCTCCGGCGAGAGGCCGACGACCCGGTGCCCCATCTCGGCGCGCAGGCGTTTGAGGATCCCCGCGGCGAGGATGGGGATATCCTCCCGTCGCTGCCTGAGCGGCGGGATGACGATGCGCACCACGTTGAGGCGATAGAAGAGATCCTCGCGGAACGCTCCGCTCTGCACCCGCTCCTCGAGGTTCTTGTTCGTCGCGGCGATGATCCGGGCGTTGATGGGCATCGCCGTCGTCCCCCCGAGGCGGGTGATGCGTTTCTCCTGCAACACGCGCAGGATCTTCACCTGGAGGGAGAGCGGCATATCGCCGATCTCATCGAGAAAGAGCGTGCCTCCGCTCGCCAGTTCGAACATCCCGGTCTTTCGGCTCACCGCACCGGTGAAGGCGCCCTTCTCGTAGCCGAAGAGCTCGCTCTCCAAGAGGTTTTCCGGCACCCCGCCGATGTTGATGGCGACGAATGGGCCACTGCTCTGGGTGCTCGAGCGGTGGATCTCCCGGGCGACGACCTCCTTGCCGGTACCGCTCTCCCCGGTGATGAGGACGATGGAGGAGGTGTCGCTGATCCGGTTGATGATCTCCTTGATCCGCTTGATGGCGGGGCTCTCCCCGACGAAGACCGGTCCCCCATCGTCAGTTCTGAGCCGGCTCTCGCTCTCCACCACGTTGCGCAGCTGCTGGGCATCGACGAGCTTCTTGAGGCGGATGACCAGCTCCTCGGGGTCGAACGGCTTGACGATGTAGTCCTGTGCACCCTCCTTGAGGGCGGTGACGGCGTCGTTGATCTCCCCGTGGGCGCTGATCATGATGATCGGCATCCGGAAGCCCTCACTGCGGATCCAGGTGATGAGCGACAGGCCGTCCATGCCCGGCATCTTCAGGTCTACGAGGCAGGCGTCGTAGTGGTCCTCGCTGAGCATCCGTTGGGCGGAGAGCCCGTTCTCGGCGCAGTCGCTGTCGATGCCGTCCAAGCTGAGGTAGCGGTGCATCAATTCACGGATATTGGGTTCATCGTCGACGATCAAAATTTTCATGGTGTCTCCTTTGCGCCCTTCTTCACCGGATGGATGCTCCGACTCAGCGTCACCTCGGCCACCGTCCCCCCACCCTCGCGCCGGTAGAGGCGCAGGTTGCCGCCGCGGGCCTTGACGAATTGACGGGAGATGGAGAGCCCGATGCCCGAACCGTGGATCTTGGTGGTGAAGAAGGGGTCGAAGATCTTGCGCAGCTCCGTCGGCGGGATCCCCTCTCCTCGGTCCATGATGAAGACGTGCAGGAGGTTGCGCTTGCCGCTCGTGATCTTCACCTCCACTTGGGGATCTCCCTCCCCGGCGCTCTCCACGGCGTTCTTCAACAGGTTCTCGAAGACCGACCGGGCCCGGTCCTCATCGAAGGTGATGGTGTAGTGCTTCTCACTGGAGAATGCGATGGGCTTGTCAAAGCACTTGATCAGGGAGAGCAGGAGTTCGTTGAGATCCACCTGGACGGGGTTTCCCAGCGGATTGCGCAAAAAATCGCTCACCTTGTTGGTCAGTTGCGTGAGACGGTTGAGCTCTTGGTCGATGACGATGAGGTCAGTGTCATACTCGCTGGGCAACGTCTTCTTCAGGAGGGCCAACTGAATGGTGATGGCGCTCAGCGGATTCTTGATCTCATGGGTCAGCGTCCGCGCCGCTTGGCCGAGATTGACCAAGCTCTCCTGTTTGGCGATGGTCTCCCGGTAGCGCCGGTTGGAGCGGTAGATGTTCAGCACCAAGAGGAAGAGGCCTATGAGGACCAAGGACGAGCTGATGCCGATGGCCCCGATGATCACCAGGCGCTGGTGGTACTCCTCGCCGTCGAAGATGAGGTAGAGGACATCGGGAAAGTCGATGGGAGTGGGCAAGAGCCCACTCTCGGTGAGGGTGAGCTGGCCGGTGTCCAAGAGGATCGTCAGACGGCTGAAGCGGATGTACTCGATCATCTTGGTGGCACGGTTGTACGTCGCCACCCCGGTGTTTGGATTCGACTTGTTGATGAGCTCCATGGAGGAGGAGAAGCGGTCGAGCGGGATGGTCATCGGGACGTTGCCGAGGCTCAGCACCCGCCTGCCCATCGAGCTGTACACGCCGATGCCGCTCACGTTCTCCTCGGCCATCGTCTTCTGCGCCTTGTTGGTGGAGTCCTGCAAGGCGAGGAAGACGGAGTTGAAGGCCCGCTCGGCTTCGCTCTGCATCCGCAGCTGCTCCCGCTCGATGAGGGCGGTGGTGAGGAAGATCACGAGGGAGACGAGCAGGAGGAAGGCCACAGCGAGGCTGGTGATGACAATGTACGGTTCCCTTGCATCACCGATCATCCATCGATTGCGCTTCTTCTCCAATGATCGATCCCCCGTTTGGGTTACTCGTAGTTCAATGCCTCGATCGGGTCAAGCCGGGAGGCTTTCATCGCGGGATACCAGCCGAAGAAGATTCCGACGAACATCGAGAAACCCATGGCAAGTATGAACGAGGTATACGATAAATGCAACGACCAGTCGAGCATGTTGGTCGCCGCATAACTGATCAGGGACCCGAGGGCGATGCCCAACAACCCCCCGAGCACCGTCAGGGTCAGCGCCTCCACGAGGAACTGGCCACGGATGACATTGGGGCTTGCCCCGAGCGCCTTGCGGACCCCGATCTCCTTGGTACGTTCGGCCACCGAGACCAGCATGATGTTCATGATGCCGATGCCCCCGACCAAGAGGCTGATGGCCGCGATGAGGGCAAGGAAGGTGCTGAAGGTACCGGTGATCTGCTCGGCCATCTCGGCAAGCGAGGCGGGGCTGAAGATGCTGTATCCATCGGTACCGACGATGTTGTCCAGGTATTCGGTGATGTCGTCACTGACGGCGATGGTGTCGTACCCATCGGCGACCTTGACGGTGTAGGAGCCGACCCCACTGGTGCGGATGAAGCGCTGGCTATAGGTGTTGTACGGGATGAAGACGGTATTGTTGAAGGAGAGCGACAAGGAGGCATCCTTGCTCTCCAGCACCCCGACGACCAGATAGCTCTTCGCCTGGTTTCGAAAGAGGCTCACATATTGGCCCACCACCACCTGGTCGGGGAAGAGCTCCTCGGCGATGGAGGATCCAAGGACGATGACCTGCCTGCGGTTGATGTTGTCGATCGCGCTGAAGAACTCCCCCTCGGAGAATTCAAGGTTCAGCGCCGAGCCGTAGGTGCTGAGCACCCCCGCAACCGAGGCGTTCATGGACTCCTTCCCATTGCGGATCCGGGCGTTGGAGCTGTTCTGTGGCAAGACGGCTTGAATGCCTTCGACATCACTCTTGAGCATGTCGGAGAACGCTTCATCGAAGATACCGGTCGAGCGCTGCCCTGATGCGGGGTAGATGGAGACCATGTCGAGGCCCCCGATCGCGATCGATTCGGTGATGGACTTCGAGGCGCTTTCGCCGATGGTGAGGATCGCGACGACAGAGGCGACCCCGATGATGATGCCCAAGAGGCTGAGGGCGGTGCGCATCTTCGATCCGCGCATGGCGTTGAAGGCGAGTTTGATGTTTTCGAGGAGCATGCTAGGCCTCCACCTTTCCGTCCCGGAGATGGATCTGCCGGTGGCAGCGCATCCCCAGGTCGCGGTCGTGGGTGACGAGGACCACCGTCCTCCCCTCACTGTTGAGCTCTTCGAAGAGTTCCATGATCTGGTTCCCGGTCTTGGTGTCCAACGCCCCGGTGGGTTCGTCGGCCAGGAGGATCGTCGGGTTGTTCACCAGCGCCCGGGCGATGGCCACGCGTTGCTTCTGCCCACCGCTGAGCTCATTGGGACGGTGGTCCATCCGATCGGAGAGGCCGACCCGCTCCAAGGCGTGGATGGCCATTTGCTTGCGTTCGCGACTCACAACCCCTGCGTAGAGCAGTGGGGTGATGACGTTTTCCAACGCGGTGAGCTTGCCGAGGAGGTTGAACTGCTGGAAGACAAAGCCGACCTTCTGGTTCCGGATATAGGCGAGCTCGGCTTCGTTCATACCGGCGGTATTCTCACCATCGATGTCGATATAGCCACTGGTAGGGGTATCGAGACACCCGATGAGGTTCATCATCGTCGATTTGCCGCTGCCCGACGGTCCCATGATGGCGGTGAACTCACCGCGCTTGATATCTATGGAGACCCCGTCCAGCGCCTTGACGATGAACTCACCCATCAGGTAGTAGCGAGTCACATCCTCCAGCCTGATTACACTCTCTGCCATCTTAGAACATCCTCATCTGCGGTCCACCACCATTCGTCATCGCAGAAAAGACACTGTTGGTTGAGTCGGAGCGACGGACGATCAGGGTATCACCGGCCTTGACCTCTCCGCTGAGCACCTGGCTCATCCCCTCGCCGAGGTACTTCACCGTCACCGGAACCCGGATCGTGCTCCCGTCGGCAAGCTTCTTGGTCACGCTGCTGCTGCCCCGGCTGCTGGTCACCGCATTCTGGGGCACGAGGAGGATCTTCGTCTCTCCCTCACTGGTGATGCTGCCCTCGAAGGTGTAGCCGGGGGCGACGGTGGCCGGAGGAGCGGGAATCTTCAACTCCACGTCCATGACCCCGATGCCCTGGTTGGTGTAGCGCCCGATCATGGGGATGTATTCGACCACCGCATCGATGGAGGATTCAGGGAAGGAGTCGAAGTAGAGCACGGCCTTCTGGCCAAGCTCAACATACTGCATGTCGATCTCGTCGATCTCGATGGTGGCTTTCAGCGTCGAGCGGTCGATGATCGTCATCGCCGTGGAGCCGGCGTCGAAGTAATCGCCGACGTTGACGTTGACGGCGGCGACCACCCCGTCGAAGTTGGCGTAGGCCTTGGTGTAATCGAGCTTCTTGCGCGCCGACTCGAGCCGCATCTCCGTAAGCTCCCGCTCCCGTTCACTGCCGGTGAGGATGATGCGCTCAAGATCGGCCTCCAGGCTGGCTACGTTGTAGAGCTGGTCGGCGTTGTCTATGGCGATGAGGACATCGCCCTTCTGTACCCGGTCCCCTTCCTTGACGAAGACGTCGGTGACCGTGCCGGTGGCGCGGAGGATCACCTTCTGGATATCGTTGGGCTCGACGTAGCCGGAGAGGTCGATGGTGGTGGTGAAGATCGATTCGGTGACTTGCGCCTCGACCTCCCTCACTGCGCCGATGAGCGTTTTCTTCTCAGCCCAGGGGAAGCGTCCATTCTCCTTGTAGAAGTTGTAGAGGAAGAGCCCCACTCCGATGAGGGCGACCACCACCACGATGGTGATGACCCGCTTGATGCGCTGGCGGCGCAGCTTCTTTCTCATTTGATTCCGTACTTGGTTTTCACTCTTGTTCTCGCTCATGAAAATTCTTCCTTATAGGTGGAGGCTCTTGATTTGATTTTCCAGTTTCAATCCTTCCAGCAAGCTGGAGTTCAATGAATACACATCCAGGTCGACATCAAACTGGGCGTCTTCGACCTGTCGGGCGGTGGCAAGGCCCCGCGCAAAGAGATCCTGCTGCTGCTGAAGGGTCTCCTGGTTATAGGCGATGGTCTGGAGCAGCAGCGAGTAGTTCATCAGATAGGAGGCGATGCTGTTCTGCAGGCTCACCACGCTCTGGTTGTACTCATCGAGCGCGGTTCGGTAGGCCAGATCGGCGGTCAAGACCGCATTCTCCGTCTGTTGATACTTCAAGCTGTCGCTATAGGAGCTGGGGTTGTTCGACCAGGAACCACCGATGGTCAGCGAAGGGGAGAAGGTATTATCTTCAAAATCATAGGATGCGCTCACGCTGCCGGAGATTGAATACCGCTTGCTGGTGGGGCCGAAGGAGGCAGAACCTTTTACCGTGAGGTCGTTTCCATACACCGTCTCATTCTTCAGATTGATCGATTTTGATGACGCATACCCTACGCTTCCCCCCAAGCCGAGGCTCGTATTGGTGTACTGGGCCTTCTCCAGGGCGAGATCTTCTTTTGCCAGGTCGAGCGCCAGGCTCTTGAGCGTGAGGGCGCTGTTCTTCTTCGCATCGGCTTCGAAGAGGAGGTTTGGCTCGGGTATCTCGTCCACCCCCTCCCAGTCGAAACCAGCGAGGTTCTTGAACTGCCTGAGGTAGAGGTCGCGCGCTGCATTGAGCGCCTCGAGGGTGGTCTCCTTACTCTGGATAGCTTGTTCACTGGCCCGGTGGACAAGACTGCCCTCCTTGACCAACTTGAGGGTGAGATTTTGTTCGAGGGTTCGCTTCAAGTCGGCGAGCTCCTTCTCCGTCTTCTTTATGCTCTTCTCGTTGTCCAAGATGGTGGAGATTTGGGAGTACAGATTGGTGGTGAAGTTCACCCGGCTCGTTTCATAGGTGGAGGTGGCCAAAACCTCGGTCTGCCGATTACTCAAGCTCTTGCGGTTGTCGGTGGTCAGGCCGTAGGTGATGGTGTGGCTTGCCCCGACCGAGGGTGAGACCGAATAGGTATTGTCTGATGTCTTGTAGGAGATTCCACCAGTTGAGATCTTGATGGCGGTGTTGCCATCATTGGGAAGGGAGATGGTGGCAGCCACCCCGCTGGAAGAGAGGAGCGTCGAGGATTTGTCAAAGTCCACGGTGGTTGTCAGATCTCCACTGACCGTGACTCCCACCCCATCCTCTGCCTGGTTCAGGCCGATCTTCAGCACGGTATCTCGCTTGGTGAGTTCCAGATCCTGCATCCGCGGGCTCTCGGTGAGAGCCTTCTCCACGACAACAGAGAGCGGGAGGGCGGAGAGAGGGAACATGATGAGGCTTGCCAGTAGTATCACGGCAAGGCTCCGTATCCGAACATGGTGCATCATCTACACTCCTATTTTGGCGTTGATATCGTCTCAACTATCGTATGAATGGGTAAAAAGAAGCAAGGGAAGGCGGAGTAACTCCATACAATCTACAAAAGTCTGAGCCCACCGTCCACCACCAGCTCTTCCCCGGTGATAAAGGGGGATTCGAGCAGGAACTTGATGGTGCGCTCGATGTCGGCGGGTTCTCCGGTATGGGAGACCGGCAGCGCTTCCCGCATCCGTGCAAAATATGCTCCATCGGTTGTATTGGAGAGCACGGGACCGGGGGAGATGGCGTTGACCCGCACCGTCGGGGCAAGGGCGACGGCGAGGGCTCTCGTCTGGGCCAAGAGCGCTCCCTTGGCGGTGTAATAGGCAGGCCGTGAGGCCTTCGGGCAGGCCAGGGTCGCATCACAGATGTTGATGATCGTCCCGCTTCTCTCCTCTTCCCTCAGGTGTGTGTACAGCGCCTGGGAGAGGAAGAAGGGGGCGCTGTTGTGGAGGGCCATCACCGACTCAAAGGCATCGATGGTGATCTCCTCGATCGGAAGCGCATCGAATGAGGAGGCGTTGTTGACCAGGTGATCGACGCGGCCGAAGAGGGCGAGCGCCCGGCCGAAGAGATCGGGAATGCCGCGCACATCGCTCAGGTCGCCTTCGACTATCTTACATAAGAGGTGGTGTGCCTCGAGGGAGCGCATGAGCGCCTCTGAGCCTTCGCCCATTCGCTTCGTATGGATGATGACGGCATACCCTTCTGTGGCCAAGAAGCGGGCGATGTGGGCTCCAAGGCGCTGTGAGGCACCGGTGATCATGACGACTTCAGTCTGCTGCTCCATAGGGTACATGATATCGTGCGTGTTGCCGAATGACAATTGAGAGGGTATATTGGGGGTGCATGGTGTAATCTCCAAATGATTTTTTCCTCCTCGCTATAAGCCCCGGCAGACGTTCTGCCGGGTGTTTTGTGAAGTTCAGAACGGCACCTCCGCCACACTCCTGCCTGCCTTGACGCTCTGCCACTTCAACAGGTCCAAGTCATAGGATATCCCCATTTCCGCCGCCACCTGGCGCCTGGCGATCTCACAGATGCCGCCATGGACCGTATCGTCATTGATGAAGCAGCTGTAGAGCTCGATGACCAGCAGCAAGTACCGCCGGGCCAGGGCGTCCCTGTCCATCCTGCTCGTTGTTGCATCGCCCATGCCGATTCCTCCCCGCTATTGGCCCCGGCAGGCGTTCTGCCGGGTGTTTCGCGACTCCCTCTGCCAGGATGCGATGATGTCCATCGAGTCCTGCTCGAGCTCCTGGGTGACGCACCTCATCAGCACATCGAGCTCCTCGCTGGAGAAGCTCTGGTCGAGTATGAGGGCCCGCAGGCCCTCGGATATCATCGGCATGCTCATTCCAGGTACCCGTCCTTCGCCTTGGCGATGTGGCTCTCCAGTATCCTGGTGGTGAGGTAGCTGCTCCTCCAGGGGTGGTCCGGGCCGGGCTTGTGGGGGATGCGCTTGCCGGGTGCGGGCCCCGGGTCGAACTCCTTGCTGTGCGCCTTGCGCTCCGGCACCTCCACCATGATGTGGATCTGCTCGTGGATGTCCACCAGCAGAGAACCGTCGAACGCCCTGATGACCAGGGCCCTTGTCCCCTTCGGGTAGTAGACCGGCTTGAGGGAGCCCCGCTGCTCGAGGTGGGGCTGGTAGTAGCCGTTGTGGTAGCGGATGCTGTGGCCGGCGTCGATGACGCGCTGGCTGACCACCGCCAGGATGGCGTTGATCGCCGACTCCGGCGGGCTTTCCAGGAAGGCACTGGTCTCCAGGTCCTTCTCGTCCTTGAGGGAGAACTGCCCGTTGAAGATCGGCAGGTACTCCCACAAAAAGGCGTTGGCCTGCTCCATGGTGGTGATGTTGTGGCGGATGAACTCGGTCGGAAGTCGCCCTTGGAGCGTTCGGTTGGCCCGCTCGATCCGTTCTCCGAATATGCAGATAACTGGTCTTATCTGCATCATATATTTACCCGCACACGTACAACAACAGTCGTCTCTGCAATGAGTTGCCTCGTACAATGTGCGGATAAAACTTACTACTTCAAGCCGAGTTTCTTTTTGATTTCATCCACCGAGCCAATCCATTCCTGTCTGCAATCATCAGGTTCAGGGCCGATGCCTTTTTGTATTGCAGCCTTCATCTGCTCAAGCGATGGCGATGCATAGTAACTTCTAGTTGTTTCCATCATAGAATGCCCGAGCAATGCTGAGACCTGTTCAATAGGAACTCCCTGCTGGTAGAGAGTTGTCGCCCTCGTCCTGCGCAGCATATGAGGGTATACGGTTTCCGGAATGTCGACATGCTCGCTTCGCATCATATCCCCATACTTCTTCAATATACGCTCAATGTTTCTTGTGGACATAGGCGAGAGTCTGCTATGAATCACCGTATACAATAAAGGCCTTGAGGGATCCCCCTCTCCGGAATGCCATGCCGCCATATGTGCATCCATGTGCCGTGACGCCTTACCCGAAAGCACGATGGTACGTTGCTTCCGTCCTTTGCCATTTATCAGTATCATCCAGTTCCCGGATCTGGCGGTGATGTCTCCCAGCGTAATGGACTGGAGTTCCCCGACCCGGACCCCTGAATCATAGAGCAGCGTCATGACAAAACGGTCCCTGTTTCCAATCTTGGTGTTTTCCGGTGCGTCCAACAGGAGCCTCAGGCTCTCTGGCTTTATAATCGGCCGGATCTCCTTTGGAACCTTGACAGTCGGCACCTTCAACACGGCAAGATACACAGACATTAATTCAATATTGTCGTCAGCCACATAATCGAGATATGAACGAAGAGCCGCAAGCCGTGAGTTCACCGTCCCCGGAGCATAGCGAAGCGACTCCTTCATATATTGAAGATAGCCCAGCACAAGATTGAATGTACAATCGGAGAAAAGGAAGTTTTTTGGGGAGAAGCCTTTGACTGTTGTTACATAGTCAAAGAATACCGAAAGCCCTGCCCTGTACGATCGTATGGTGTGGATACTGGCCAGGACTTGTCTGGCAAGATACACTTCGAAGAATTCATTTGTCTTGGAAAAGAAAAGCGTTGAGGGAACGGGGGCGCTGCAAGTACGTTTTTTCATGCTTTTACCTCCGGTATCACTACGTCCGACAATAAATCGAATTTGCTTATTACATCGTAAAGACCGCTTGAGGTATGGTAGTAGTAATAAGTATCTTCCAGGCTTTTGTGCCCCACATATCTTTGGAGATACGGCATCATTGCATTGACATCAGTCCCATCCTTTGCCCATTCATTTACCCTATCGGTAATAAAAGTGAACCTCAGGTCATGCGGGGTCGGTTTGTTGTTGCACTGGCGTGCCGATGGTGTCGTTTCCCAGATACGTGTAAAAATCGTATCGACGGATGTGTTGGGGATATGGGTCTCGGGATTTTTCCCAGGGAAAAACCATTTCGGCCTATACCCGAACCACGTCCCGATATATTCCCAATACCTCCTGCACAGCCCAGTCAGGTCATCGGCCATCTTCACGAGCCGGTCCTTATGCCCTTTTGAATCAAGAATCATCAGCGTTCCGGATTTCATATCCACACATTCTGCCGGTATTCCACAGCACTCGCCGTTTCTGAGACCGCAACAGTATAGCATCCGAAAAAGGATCCTGTATTCGTTTGCCATCCTTCTGTGGACAAAGCTCTGGGATTTGGGAATATATTCATCCACAGCAATGAACAGCTCCTTGAGCTCCTGCTCGGTGAAGACATGAGGAAGGACCAATTCTTTGCGAACATCATTGCGGGGGATGTACGCCTCGACACCCAACGACACCATGTGCAACAACAGCTGCCTGACTACCGATATCCGTTTCGAAAGCTGCGAGTTGCATTCAGTATCCAGCTTCATACACCAGTCCTGAATAAAATCCCTGGTTATCTCTGCATTCGGGAGCTTCCTTTCGTTGCAATACCTGTCAAACCTGAGAAGCAGCAGTTCTTCAGTACGATAATCAAACCCTGATGTGCGTTTCTCCTGCAGGAGACTTTCAATATAAGGAGCGATGATGCTTGTGGGGTTGGAAGGATTATTCATTGAGGAACCCCCCTTCCATGGCCAGACTTCGCTCAGAAAGCTTCAAGGCGCACCGGGCCATCCTGTCTTCGTCGAATACAAGGTATTTATGAACATTCGTCAGGTCGCTATGTCCAAGAGCATCCGATACTTCTTGGATGTATGCACCGTTCCTGAACATGTTCGTTGCAAAGGTCTTTCTAGTGGCGTGGAATCCGGATCCTTTGACATTCCTGTCAGCAAGCGCCTTTCTCAAGGCTTGGAGGCATGCATTTTTGGAAAGCCCGCAGTATGGCGCTTTAGACCTGATGAAGAGCTGTCTACAATTTGTTGCCGGGCGTTCCTCCAATATATACTTGGAAACTGCGTTTGCAACCGGTACAGGCATAGGAAGTACAAGTTGCTTTTCTGTCTTCTCTTGCATGAACGACAAGATGGGCCCATCCCAGTCAATATCGTCGATGGTCAGTTTCACAATATCTATACTGCGCAGGCCCATCCGGTAACCGAGTTGTATAATTGCCTTTCCTCGAAGGGAGAGAGTACTGCTGCCTTGTTCGTTTAAAAGCCCCTGCAGCCTGTCCTGCTCATCCGCCGTCAGAATCTCCACTACATGCTCTCTTCTGGCAAACGTAGAGGGAAGGGCAAGAAAAAGAAACGGGTTCTGCAACAGCCCCTGTTCTCCAAGATACTCAAGGAACTGTCTGATTTTAGAATTGTATGCATTCTTCCCTTCAAGTGTCTTGTGGATGTCGGATGCATTGAAGTCCTTGACCATCGGGGCTGTGATTTTCTTGAAGTCATCTATCCCGATTGAATCCATGTATGAGCAGAAGCGGTAGAGGCTACTGCTGAACATGGCCATTGTTGAGCTCTTCATGCCCAGGGATTCCTTGAGATGAAGAAAATCTGCTATTGCGAGCTTGCACCATTCAGGAGACCGTGCAAATGCGTCAGGCTTATATCTGCATGCATACCTGAAGCTTACAAAAGTACCGTCGACATGCTGATTGAGGACTGACACGAGCCGTCTTCTATCCCGATGCTCTTGGCGACTTACGGCTGTCTCATTGTAGTGCAGCCAGATTCTCCCAACCTCAGGACTGTAGAAATTCAAACCATTCGACTCCATGAAGCAGTAGATCAAGTCTGTAATGCGCTTTACTTTGCATCTTGAAGTCTTGGAATAACACTCTTTCTTGTATTCAAGCACAAGTCGGGATTGGATAGAAAGGAACGTCCCCAGGGAAATCCTCGGGCAGTCCTCGCTCTTGGCATTCAGAATTCCTTCGAAGGTTTCAGTGTCGATGGTAATCCGGTTCAGGCAGTATCTGCCGATTGTCAGTCTTGGAAACAGAGTGAATCCATAAGGTACTTTGTCTATAGAATACAAGTAGTCAAGCAGATTCTTCATGCATTCACGAAGAAAATGCATGATATTTACCGTCTCCCTGCTGAAGGATTCCAGCAAGGCAAACAGGTCGTCATAGGTGATTTCCTCTGCTTTCATATGGCCGCTGGTGTTTTGGATCTGCAACAGAACTTTCACACAACCATATTTGATGTTCGATTTCGTTGCCGAGCTTCGGTTCAAACCACGTATAAGCCCATTGATGGTCTTCTGGTAATCCGAGCTGAGATGACCCCACATTGTGCTTTGGGGATCGCTGTAGTATCCTTGGATGAGACCAGTATTGTAATGCTGGTCGAGTTTGAAGATTGCGGCTCTGTACAGACACCAACTGCTGGCCCCAATCTTCTCTTTTTGTTTTTCCACCCAAGACAAGGCTATTTCTGAAGAATACGCAATATTGTTTTCATTCAGGTATAGCCCAAAGGCGTCCAGACACCGATTATAAATATCTACCGTGGACTCCTTGCGTTCCAGTGATGAAATATAGTTCAACACTGCCGTTTTGCTTTCATAGTACATATCCATAGGATGTACCTCCTGATGTACATCCTACTCGAAGAAATTTTATCCGCACATTGTACGAGGCAACTCATTGCAGAGACGACTGTTGTTGTACGTGTGCGGGTAAATATATGATGCAGATAAGATCCGGCCCTTCCACTGGGGCACCGAGCCGCTCTCGATCCCTATGCCCAGGGCCTTGCAGGCGGCGGAGAACTGGGTGTGGGTGTCCTTCTCCTCGTCCTCCTTGCCCAGCTGGCTGTACTCGAACACCGTCCGCCGGTCGGTGCGGAAGAGGGAGGGGATGCCGTGGAGCTTGAGGATCATGTACAGCACGTGGTAATAGCCATTGAGCGTCTCCTGGTCATCGAACCAGGCACCCACCAGCTCGCCGGTGGCGTCGTCGATGGCGGCGTGCAGGTGCCATTTGCCCGCCTTGGGCACCCAGCGGTACTCGCTGGCGTCCATCTGGATCATCTCGCCGAAGTACTTGCTCCTCGCCCTCCTGGGGTGGGCGTCGCCCCCGTCGATGATGTTGAGGGCGGCATTGATGTGCTCGCCCTCGGCCTTCGAGAGGTGCTCCTTGCGCGCCAGCTGCCTCAGGCTCTTCTCCATCTCCCTGCGGGTGGCCTTGCGGCAGGAGGGGGAGACCAGGTACGCCCCCTTGAGGATGGCGTGCACCGTGCCCTCGGACATCCCCATGCCGTGGTCCTCGCCCAGGATCTCGGTGAAATGGGCGAAGCTTGCGGTGCTGTAGGTGTCGCGGTAGAGCCTGACGACCTCCGCCTTGTCCCCCTCGTCCTTGGTGGTCACCGGCTTGCGCCCCCGGTTCTTGTGGCAAAACCTCGAGACGTCGCCCTCCTGGTGCCACTGCACGTACTTGAGCAGCGTCTTTCGGGTGCATCCCAGCCTCGTGCGCCCGCGCCGTATGGCCACGTCGGTGCACCCGAGGTCGACCACCTCGGCGGCCACGGTCCATTTCTCCAACTCCTTGGGCCTCAGCTCCTTCAATTCCATCGTCATCGTCCTCCTCAAGGGGGCCTTCGCCCCTCTCTGGGGCCCGCCACGCCGTGCAGGGCACGGCCTTCGTGCGCTTCTTCGCCCCCGATTGCCATCATTGACCGGACGAGGAGGATATATCTGCAAAGGTCTTCGGGATTCGCATAAAAGAGGTCCAGCACGTAGCGCAGCCACCCATCGCCCAGGGCGCGGCAATAAGCCCACAGCAGTTCGGATATCGCCGCCTTGGAGAGCCCACCGTGGATGTGGTGCCAGATCTTGTCGACCACGGCCTTCCAGACGCCCTCGTACCACCTCCGCCAGTTGTAGCGGGTTTTACTGCAGGCGAGGCTGTACGTGTCCGTGCCGTCCAGCACGCCCCGGATCTCGGGGAGGGCGTAGTGCTTGTGGGCGATGATGTCGTCGTCGTAGACGGTGGAGTAGTGCCCATGCTCGGGACAGCGGCTTACGGCGAGGGTCTTCGTCTTCACCGTCGGGTCCTCTTCTTCTTCGGTGTACAGCACCTTGCGTTCCCTCGAGGATGAGTACGAGGCTCTCTTGTGGCAGGTGCGGCACAGAAGACGGTCGCCGTCCCTCCTCAAGGATGGAGGGCGGTTCTCTTGAACTGGAGGGCTGCCTCAGATATTATAGCCATACATGTTTTTGGAGAGAGGAAGCTCTTAAGGGCTCAACCGTAAAGGGGCTTCCTCTTCCTTTTCTCCTTCGGGGCTCTCCCCCTGATCCTGTCCATCCTACTACACCTCTTGCCCCATGTGGAAATAATCATTTATTGAATAGGTGGGAATTTTCATTCTCAGCTCAGTTTGAGAGGGTATATTGGGGGTGCATGGATATCACATGCTCACCCTGATCCCAAGGAATACAACATGGCAAAAGACAATAAAGATTGGAAAGACTCCTTCAAGAAGAAGCTGGACGTTGAGCCCGGCGTCCACCTCAACGAGGGTGGAGGCAAGAACCAGAAGCGCTTCACCTTCTCATTCTGGTACTTCTTCATCATCATCATTCTCTTCATGATGTTGAACTCATTCATGGGCAAGAACCAGAGCAACGTTCACTCCGTCGATTATACCCAATTCAAACAGTTGATCGAGAAGGGGGCCATCAAGCGGGTGGCCATCGAGGAGGAGAAGCTGATCGGCTACTCCTTCAGCCGAGAGAGCCTCTCCAGCGACGCCCGTTCCATCACCTCGGACGATGCATTGGGGCTGCAGTCCTACACCACCTATAAGGTGGACGACCCCTCCCTCATCCCCCTGATGGACTCGAGTGGGGTGGAGTACTATGCCACCGCGCCGGCCAAGCCGAGCCTGCTGTCGACGCTGCTCGGCTACGCCCTCCCCTTCATCTTCATCATCCTCATCTGGCGCTTCGTCTTCTCCAAGATGGGCGGAGGCGGCCAAGGGGTGCTCTCCTTCAACCAGAACAAGGCGAAGATCGTCGCCGAAGGGGATACCGGCATCCGCTTCGCCGACGTCGCCGGCGCCGATGAATCGAAGTATGAGCTCGAGGAGGTCGTCGACTTCTTGAAGAATCCGACCAAGTACACCGAGATCGGCGGCAAGATCCCCAAGGGCGTCCTCCTCGTCGGACCTCCGGGAACCGGTAAGACCCTGCTGGCGAAGGCGGTCGCCGGTGAGAGCGGGGTCCCCTTCTTCAAGATGAGCGGCGCCGACTTCGTCGAGATGTTCGTCGGTGTCGGGGCGGCGAGGGTCCGTGACCTCTTCCGCCAGGCGCGGGAGAACTCCCCCTGCATCATCTTCATCGATGAGATCGACGCCATCGGGCGTTCGCGCGTCGCCGCCGGCATCGGGGGCAATGATGAGCGTGAACAGACCCTCAACCAGCTCCTCGTCGAGATGGACGGCTTCGATTCACGGACGGGGGTCATCATCCTCGCGGCGACCAACCGCCCCGAGATCCTCGACCCGGCGCTCCTGCGCCCCGGTCGCTTCGACCGCCAGGTCCTCATCGACAAGCCCGACCTCGAAGGCAGGTACGAGATCCTCAAGATCCATACCCGCAACATCAAGCTCGGTGACGACGTGGATCTGAAGAAGATCGCCCAGGGAGCCGCCGGCCTCGCCGGAGCCGACTTGGCCAACATCGCCAACGAAGCCGCCCTCATGGCGGTGCGCGCCGAGCGCAAGACCGTCAGCCAGGTGGACTTCGAGGAGGCCATCGAGAAGTCGGTGGCGGGCCTTGAGCGCAAGAGCCGGATCCTCAACGAGAAGGAGCGGACCCGCGTCGCCTACCACGAGACCGGGCACGCCCTGACCGCCTACCTCACCGAAGGCGCCGAGCCGGTGAGCAAGATCTCCATCATCCCCCGTGGCCTCGGGGCCCTGGGCTATACGCTCCAGTACCCCACCGAGGACCGCTTCCTCCTCAGTGAGGCCGAGCTCTTGGGCAACATCGACACGCTGCTCGGAGGACGGGCCGCAGAGGAGGTGGTCTTCGGCGAGATTTCC
>Ga0209719_1002493_pt1 | contig 18925 bp, 17 predicted proteins | sample AD_JPNAS2_MetaG_FD_184421 | JGI IMG/M metagenome (GOLD analysis project Ga0209719, IMG submission 184421) | Active sludge microbial communities of municipal wastewater-treating anaerobic digesters from Japan - AD_JPNAS2_MetaG (SPAdes) (version 2) | ecosystem: Engineered > Bioreactor > Anaerobic...
GCGCCCCCATTTTCCGGCATCACACCACCGGCAAATCCGCAGGCAGAGCCGGGTTACATAATATGGCTATACGTGCGAGTTTCCCGAGCCGTCGGGAAAGGCTCTCAGGCGGTCTCCAATCCGCCGGAAAAACCCAGATTCAGTCGACCTGCTCCTCCTGGCCGTCCAAACCTCCCACATCCTGAGGAGGTACGTCAGAATGCCGCCCACATTTGTTGTAGGTTCGCTAATCCCCTGCTAAAAGCCCATTTCGCCAAAGGCCTGCGCAAAGCACCTTTCGCCTGCAACTAGCGTTTCCGAGCCTAAGCGGGTCGCCGGCCCGGCGGTCGGCCGGCCGCTGCAGTGGTGCGCCCGGCATGATCGTTGTCTGAGGGGTGAGAGTCCCTGATGGTGAAGGCAGCAGTAGCCATAGCTTAAGGCAAGGGTGTCCGCCGCGAGGCGGAATCTGAAGGAAGCCGGCGGCAAACCTCCGGCCCGACGAACAGAAACCCCATACGAGGCTAGGGACAGTTGGATGAGCTTGCCACACAAAGCGAAGTCCTTGTTGCCGAAGGCTGTCCAGAGTAAATGGGGCGGGTGGGTGGAGGGAAAGACAACGGTCTTACCCGGGGAGGCCTGTCGGATGCGCTGAGTAACCCGGCAACCCGCGTCGAGAGGCGCGGTTGAGCCGACAGGAGTCAGCAGAGGCCATAGTACCGGGTCGTGACGTCGTGGGCCGGGAAGGGCCGAACATGGAATGAGGGAAGCGAAGTGACAAGCTCGCAAGAAGGGCGTCGACAGCAGAATACACCGCAAGGGAGCGCCTGCGGAGGGATGCGGTGGATACGCAGGGGATCGCAGGAGCGCCTAGCCCTTCTTCGGCGCGAACCACGGAGCAACCCGGGAAGAACGCGCAGAGACTCATGGAGCTCATCGTATCCAATTCCAATGTGAGAAGCGCATGCAAACGCGTGGAGCAGAACGACGGAGCGGCGGGAATCGATGGGATGCGGGCGGGCGGACTGCGCCCATACCTGCATGACCATTGGGCCGAGCTCAAGCAATCGCTGCTCAGTGGGACCTACAAGCCAAGCCCCGTACGCCGGCACGAAATCCCGAAGCCGGGCGGAGGCGTAAGGCTTCTGGGGATACCCACCGCATTGGACCGTTTCATTCAGCAAGCTGTTCTACAGGTGCTGACGCCGCTGTTTGAACCCAGGTTCTCCGAGCACAGCTACGGTTTCAGGCCGGGCAAGAGCGCGCGCCAAGCCGTAGAAGCCGCCCGCGGCTACATCGAGGAGGGATACGGATTCGTGGTGGACATGGACCTATCCAAGTTATTCGACCGCGTCAACCACGACATCGTGATGGCCAAAGTGGCAAGGGTGGTCCAAGATAAGCGGGTGCTCAAACTGATCCGTGCGTTTCTCAAGGCCGGAGTCATGGAAAACGGCGTGTGTGTGCGAAGCGAGGAGGGTACGCCCCAGGGCGGACCCCTAAGTCCCCTGCTTGCGAACATCATGCTAAACGACCTTGACTGGGAACTCGAGAGGAGAGGCCACAGGTTCGCTCGCTATGCCGATGATTGTAACATCTACGTCAAGAGTAGGCGGGCGGGAGAGCGGGTCATGGCGAGCGTTCGGCGCTTTGAAGAAAGCAAGCTGAAGCTCAAGGTCAACGAGGAGAAGAGCGCTGTGGATAGACCCGCGAGACGGAAGTTCCTGGGCTTCTCCTTCATTGGAGGCTCCAACCCTCGAATTCGGATTGCGAACAAGACCCGGGAGCGATTCGATGAACGAATCCGGAAGATCACCAACCGCAGCAATGGGCGGAGCATGGCAAGCCGCATTTGCGAGCTCAACGCCTACGTGCGAGGTTGGATGGGATACTTCCGGATCGCGCGGACCCCGAGCGTGTATCAGGAGATGGACCAATGGATGCGACGACGCATGCGGATGCGCTTACTCAAACAGTGGAAGAAGCCCAAGACGGTGCGACGAAACCTCGTCGCTCTGGGCATTCCCGAGGAGTGGGCGCGAAAGATCAGCGGGTCGCGCAAGGGATACTGGCGGCTCGCGAATACGCCGCAGGTGAACAAAGCCCTCGGCCTCGCCTACTGGCGCAACCAAGGGCTCCTGAGCCTGATGGATCTCTACGCGCAGAATTCCTAAGGTTTCATGAACCGCCGTATGCCGAACGGCACGTACGGTGGTGTGGGAGGACGGGGGCGAGACGCCCCCTCCTACCCGATTGGGTACCTATGGTACGGCATCAGCGGTCTCCCGTTAAGCTGCAATATGTGGATATCCGGGGCGCTTCGGCCTCCGTATCCGGGCCGATCCATGGATATGGGTAACGTGCAGATTTAGGCGGGCGGTTCTATAGCATCACATGGGTCTATATGGGAATACGCAACCGTTCGCGGAGATTCTTTGCACGCTGGCTGCAGAGAATCTCCTGAAATCGCTTTGATTCATGCAGACACCTGTAATTGGTGGCTGCCCCGCGCGCCCTTGCCATGATCGGGGCCATCTGCAGCCCGGCGATTTGTCACAGCGCCACCGATGAAGAAGGAGTCTGCGCGCCAGGGGCGAATATATGTTCGGCCGCGAGCATTCGAGGCTCGCGGCTCGTGCTATAATTGTGGGGGTGCGGGGTTGTACGCAACACTCGCTCGCTATGTAGGGGAGTGATGAGCGTTGCCTGATTTCCAGCTCAAGTCGGACTTTGCTCCGACGGGAGATCAGCCTGAGGCCATAGATCAGCTCGTTCGGGGTGTGCTTTCGGGCATGCGAGGGCAGGTGCTTCTGGGCGTAACGGGCAGCGGCAAGACATTCACCATGGCCAACGTGATCACGCGTCTGGCCCGCCCTGCGCTGGTCATTGCGCACAACAAGACGCTCGCGGCTCAGTTGGCCGCGGAGTTTCGCGAATTCTTCCCGAATAACGCAGTCCACTACTTCGTCAGCTACTACGACTACTACCAGCCGGAGGCCTACATACCCCAGTCCGATACCTACATCGAGAAGGATGCGCAGATAAACGACGAGATCGACAGAATGAGGCACGCAGCCACCGCCGCGTTGGTCGAGCGGCGCGATGTCATCATTGTGGCCAGCGTGTCCTGCATATACGGGCTTGGGATGCCCGAGGAATACCTCAAGCAGGCGGTGGTTGCGAGGCGCGGCGCCACATATGACCGCGACCGTCTTCTGCGCAAGTTGGTTGCGGTTCAGTACAGCAGAAACGACATAGGCATTGCTCGTGGCACGTTCAGGGTGCGCGGCGATGTGGTGGAAGTAGTCCCTGCCGGCGGAGAGCAAGCCATCAGGATCGAATTCTTCGGCGACGAAATCGACCGAATCGCCGATGTTGACCTCATTACAGGAGAAATGCTGGGCGAGAGGGAGTCGGCTTTCATCTATCCTGCGTCTCACTGGGTGACCAACCAGGAGCGGATGAAGGCTGCAGTAGCGGCGATTGAGGAGGAACTGCAAGCCAGGCTCGCGGAGCTGAAAGGCGCCGGAAAGCTACTTGAGGCGCAGCGACTTGATCAGCGCACTCGGTTCGATCTGGAGATGATGCAGGAGGTAGGGTACTGCTCGGGGATAGAGAACTACTCGCGCCACCTGGCCGCCCGAGAGGCGGGCAGCGCTCCTGCGACCCTGCTCGACTACTTCCCCGATGATTACCTCATGTTCATCGACGAGTCGCACGTGACTGTGCCTCAGATACGCGCGATGCACAATGGCGACAGGTCGCGCAAAGAGAGCCTTGTAGAATATGGTTTCAGGCTGCCGTCGGCTTACGACAACCGGCCATTGCGTTTCGACGAGTTCACGCAACGCATCAACCAGGTGATCTTCGTTTCCGCCACTCCGGCCGAATGGGAAAGGGCCATGAGCGGTCAAGTAGTGGAGCAGGTCATACGCCCGACCGGCCTGGTAGATCCGGCAGTAGAGCTCAAACCCGTTCGGGGTCAGGTCGACGATTTGATGGGCCAGATCCGTCATACGGCGGATCGTGGATACCGGACGCTTGTGACAACGCTCACCAAGAAGATGGCTGAGGACCTCACCGATTACCTTCGCGAGCTCGGGATCAGAGTGAGGTATCTGCACTCTGAGATCGACACTCTGGAGCGGATCGAGATACTGAGGGGGTTGCGCCTGGGCGAGTTCGACGTTCTGGTTGGCATAAACCTGCTCCGCGAGGGCCTGGATCTACCCGAGGTTGGGCTGGTGGCTATCCTCGACGCCGACAAGGAAGGGTTTCTACGGTCAGCGACATCGCTCATACAGACCATCGGCCGGGCAGCTCGCAACGTGGACGGGCGCGTCATCATGTACGCCGATGAGGTCACAGGATCTATGCGCGAAGCCATAGATGAGACCGACCGGCGTCGTGCCATTCAGATCGCGCACAACAAGAAGTGGGGCATAACCCCGGAGTCAATCAAGAAGGCGGTCCGCGACCTATCCGAGATTCAGCGCGCCGCGGGCGCCGATGGCAGGCGCGCTGCGGCGACCAAGGGCGCTGCCAAGGGTGCGGCCCAGGGCGCGGCAGGCGGGGCCGATGCGCGGGCTCTGCCTGGGACCATGCCTGAGGCCGAGGCAATGGACGAGCGCGAGCTCGCTAGGCTCATCAAGAGCCTGGAAGAGCAGATGAAGAAGGCAGCCGGCCTACTTGAATTCGAGCAGGCAGCCCAAATACGGGATCGCATCAGAGATCTCAGGCGGAGGTTCATCCAGCTTTGAGTAAGGACAAGATCATCATCAGAGGTGCGCGCGAGCACAACCTCAAGAATATCGATGTGGAGATTCCCCGCGACAAGTTGGTGGTAGTGACTGGCTTGTCGGGTTCGGGCAAGTCGTCGCTTGCCTTCGATACGATATACGCGGAGGGGCAGCGCCGCTACGTGGAATCGCTGTCGGCCTATGCCCGTCAGTTTCTGGGGCAGATGAACAAACCGGACGTGGACTACATAGAGGGCCTGTCTCCCGCGATTTCGATTGACCAGAAAGCGGCCAGCAGAAATCCGCGGTCTACGGTAGCAACGGTCACCGAGATTTACGACTATATGAGGCTGATGTACGCCCGAATAGGGATACCTCACTGCCCTGAGTGCGGTCGCGAGATCACCCAGCAGTCGGTAGATCAGATCGTCGATAAAATCATGGATATGCCGGAGGCGACTCGTATCCAGGTCTTGGGCCCTGTTGTACGCGGCAAGAAGGGCGAGCACAAGAAGGTCCTTGACGATCTCAGGCGCGAAGGATTCGCCCGCGTTCGGGTCAATGGAGAGGCACGCGAACTCACCGACCAAATTGACCTGGAGCGCTACAAGACCCACAGCATAGAGGCTATTGTGGACAGGCTGGTCGTAAGGCCCGGCATACAGCGCAGGCTGGCTGATTCGCTGGAGACGGCGCTGAAACTCGGAGACGGTCTGGTATTGGTGGACGTGGTCGGGAGCGGCGATATGGTCTTTTCGGAGAAGCTGGCCTGCCCTGATTGCGGGCTCAGCTTCGGGGAGCTGCAGCCCAGGCTGTTCTCGTTCAACAGCCCCTACGGCGCGTGCCCGGGCTGCTCCGGCCTGGGTGTTCGCATCGAGTTCGATCCGGAGTTGATTTTCGACGACGGGCGCTCCATTGACGACGGAGCTGTGCTGCCCTACAACCGAAACGGGGTCATATCCGACTTCTACACCGGCCGGATACGCGAAGTATCTCGTGTGAAAGGGATCGATACCACGGTTCCATGGTCGTCCATGCCCGAGGACGCCCGCGAGATGCTGGAATACGGGTGCGGCGAGGAACGCTTCCGCTTCCGCTATCGGGATTCGCACGGCCGGGAACAGGTGTGGGAGTCGAAGTTCGAAGGGGTGATTCCCAACCTTAAGCGGCGCTACCGCGAAACGACGTCCGACTATATCAGGGAGGATCTAGAGCGATTCATGAGCTCCAGCCCATGTGCGCAGTGCCATGGCGCGCGGCTCAAGCCGGAGGCGCTTGCCGTGTCAGTAGGCGGGAAATCCATTGCCGAGGTCGCCGCGATGTCCACGGCGGATGCTCTGGTCTTCTTCGAGAGCCTCGGCCGGCGGCTCACAGAGCGCGAAACGCTCATAGCCAGGCAAGTCCTGAAAGAAATCCGCGCCAGGTTGGGCTTCCTGAGTAATGTGGGGTTGGACTACCTTACTCTTGATCGGGAGGCAGGCAGTCTTTCGGGTGGTGAGGCTCAAAGGATAAGGTTGGCAACCCAGATCGGGTCCAGCCTCGTGGGCGTGCTCTACATTCTGGACGAGCCTTCCATCGGGCTGCATCAGCGCGACAACGCGCGATTGATCGCTACGCTGAAAGAACTGAGGGACTTGGGCAACACGCTCATCGTAGTGGAGCACGATGAGGAGACCATAAGATCGGCTGACTATGTGATCGACATAGGTCCGGGCGCGGGCGCCCATGGCGGCGAAGTGATTGCCGCCGGCACTGTCGGCGAAGTTGAGAGTAATCCTGCTTCCATAACAGGGCAGTATCTTTCCGGCGCCAGAAGTATTCCTGTGCCGCCTGTACGAAGAGAGCCCAACGGGAAGTCGGTGGTAATCAAGGGCGCTCGCGAGCACAACCTCAAGAACTTGGATGTGTCGATACCTTTGGGGTTGTTCGTGTGTGTGACGGGCGTCTCCGGATCTGGGAAGAGCACCTTGATCAATGAGATACTCCACGCGCGACTGGCGCGCGACCTGAACAGGGCGTATGCCAGGCCGGGCGCTCACGACAGCATACTGGGCACTGAGTACCTGGACAAAGTGATCGGCATCGACCAGTCGCCGATAGGGCGGACGCCAAGGTCCAATCCGGCCACCTACACTGGTGTATTCGACCTCATCAGGGATGTGTATGCGCGGACGACCGAGGCCAGGGCAAAAGGTTACAGGCCCGGCAGGTTCAGTTTCAACGTTAAGGGCGGCAGATGTGAGGCGTGCCGAGGCGACGGCATCATCAAGATAGAAATGCATTTCCTTCCGGACGTGTACGTTCCGTGCGAGGTATGCAGGGGCGCACGGTACAATAGAGAGACCCTGGACGTGAAGTACAAGTCCAAGAGCATTGCAGACGTGCTCGCCATGAAGGTCGAGGAGGCGCTGGAGTTCTTCAGCAACATCCCCAGGATCCAGCGTAAGCTGCAGACTCTCTACGATGTCGGCCTCGGCTACATCCAGCTTGGCCAACCGGCCACGACCCTTTCGGGCGGCGAAGCTCAGCGCGTGAAACTCGCCACCGAGCTGTCGCGGCGCACTAACGGAAAGACATTGTACATACTGGACGAGCCCACCACTGGGCTGCACTTTGCGGACGTCGGCAAGCTTCTGGAGGTACTACAAAAACTGGTGGACGGCGGCGATACTGTGCTTGTGATCGAGCACAACCTGGATGTCATCAAGACTGCCGACTACATCATAGACCTCGGCCCTGAAGGCGGCGACAAGGGCGGACGCCTGGTGGCCGAGGGCACTCCGGAGCAGGTTGCGGCCATGCCGGCGTCGTACACTGGCCAATTCCTGGCCAGGATTCTGCGGGCTGAAGCCAAATCCGAGCACGGGCTGGAGGCGATGACTGGTGTCGTTGGATGACACCCTTGCGGGCCTTCCCGCGTCTCCAGGAGTCTACTTGATGAAGGATGACACGGGGCAGGTCATCTACGTGGGCAAGGCCATAAACCTCAGAAGCCGAGTCCGGTCTTACTTTCAGTCATCTCGCGGCCATTCGCCCAAAGTCCAGCGAATGGTAGAGTGCATCGCGGACATAGACTACTTCGTCACCGGCTCGGAGCTGGAGGCCCTTATACTCGAGTGCAACCTGATCAAGAAGCACAGGCCGCACTACAACGTCAGGCTGCGCGACGACAAGACCTACCCATTCATCAGGGTGACAGTGAACGATCCTTACCCCAGGGTCTTCATGACGCGAACCGTCGTGAGGGACGGTTCACGTTACTTCGGTCCCTACACCGACGTCCCCGCCGTACGCGAGACGCTCCGGATGCTCAAGACGCTCTTTCCGCTCAGGCAGTGCTCACAGAGGCTTGACGCGGACACCCCCGCGCGTCGCCCCTGCCTCAACTTCCACATCCGGCGCTGCCTCGGGCCATGTAGCGGGCAGGTGGAACCCGGTCTTTACCGCGAGATGGTCGAGGAAGTCGTGCTCTTCCTGGAGGGAAGGCAAGTTGATCTGATTGAGAGCCTGCGCCGGCGCATGGAGGCCGCGGCGGGCGGCCTCGATTTTGAACAGGCCGCTCGGCTCCGCGACCAGATGCGCGCCGTGGAGAAGGTCGTCGAAAGGCAGAGGATAGTCTCTGATGCCGGCGCCGACCAGGATGTCATAGCGTTCGCCACTGACCCATGGGGCGCGTGTGTGCGCGTGGTGTTCGTCCGCGATGGCAAGATCGTGGGCAGTGAGCACTTCATGTTAAGCGGCGCCGACGGGGCGGACAACGCCGAGATGCTGTCGGCATTCATCAAGGAATACTACTCAGAGGATTCTGTGGTCCCCCGGGAACTGCTTCTGCAGGCAACGATAGACGATGCTGACATCCAGGAAAAGTGGCTGGCCGGCCGACGCGGGGGCGCGGTGTCGATCAAGACGCCGCAGCGGGGCGCCCGGCGCAAGCTAGTGGAACTGGCCGCCGAGAATGCCCGGGAGTACCTCGCGCGGGCGCGCGCGGCAGAGCAGAGCGAGATGCGGACACGCATGGACGGCCTGGCCGAACTTGCGGCATACCTGAAGCTCGACGCGCCTCCCGCCAGGATCGAGTGTTATGATATATCCAATCTGCAGGGTACGGATGCAGTGGGATCCATGGTGGTCTTCGAAGAAGGGCGTCCGGCGAAGTCGCAGTACAGGCGGTACCGTATCCGCCAGGTGGAGGGGCAGGACGACTTCGCCATGATGGGCGAGGTGATCAGGAGACGGCTTGCTCGCGCTGCGGGGGAGAATCCAGATCCTAAGTTCATGCGTTTGCCTGACCTCATCGTGGTTGACGGCGGCAAGGGGCAGCTCAACGCGGCGGGCGTTGTTGTCGATGGCATGGCGCAGTCGGCGGGATTGCCCCCAATTCCAGTGGTCAGTCTAGCCGAGCGCAACGAAGAGGTCTTCGTGAGGGGCGAGTCGGCGCCGCTGACCCTTCCGCGCGAATCGAAGTCGCTCCGTCTAATGCAGCACATGAGGGATGAGGCGCACAGATTCGCTGTGGCATACCATCGGGCCCTCAGGGGCAAGAGGGGAATAGCTTCGGAGCTTTCCGAACTCCCGGGAATAGGCAAGAAGCGGCTGGTAGCCCTGATGAAGGAGTTCGGGTCGCTGGAGGCGCTGGCGGAAGCTTCGCAGGACGAAATCGTCTCGGTGAAGGGCATGACCGCCCCGGCAGCCAGGGCGGTGTGGGAGCATCTTCATCCGCAGGAGGGGACGTAAATGGGTGCTGATGTCAAGGGTGGCATCGAGCGGCGGGACGCCGTGTCCGCGACAATCGATACTCGTATCGGCCAGGCGTGGGCCGAGGTAGGCGCCGGCGGGCTGAGGCGAGTCAGTTTGCCAGAAGTTGATAGCACTCGGCTGCTGCGATTGCCCTTGCCGGGGCCTGTTCTGAGTGCTTTGGCCGAGGGAGCGCTTACGCCTGCGACGCTTTTATCGAGCGTGGGGCTGAATCGAGTGGTCATTGGGCCCGAGCAGCTTGCGGCAGGGGTCAACCGCCCTGAGCGATCCGGCTCTCGTTGGGCGGGTGTGGATCCCCGGGACATCCTGTCATCTGTCCTGCATGACCTGAGACTGCTCTTCGACGGCGATTTGGATCCTCGGGGACTTGTTTTTGACTACCCCATCGACCTCGCGTGGTGCGGCGGCTTCACTCGTCTCATCATGATGGGCATGGCGAGCATTCCTCCGGGAACGGTCACGACCTACGGTGCGCTGGCGGCGGCAGCGCGAAGCCCGCGCGCAGCTAGGGCCGCAGGATCTGTAGTAGGCGCGAATCCCCTAGGAGTAGTAGTGCCGTGCCACCGGGTGATCGGAGCCAGCGGAGCCCTGACAGGCTTCGGAGGCGGACTGCCGCTCAAGGTAGCGCTGCTGGGCCTGGAAGAAGCTGCGGCTGCACAAAGTTAATGCCCATATTGACATTATCAATGTATGGCTTTATGATGTGAATTGAGTGCCATGTCGGACGAGGGAGGTGTGCCTTTGATGAAGCGACGCGAACTTCTGGGTAAATGCCCGGTGTGCGGGGAGAGCCTGGACGTGACCAGGCTTGCATGCAGAAGTTGCGGCACCGCCATTGAGGGGCGATTTGATACCTGCAAGTTCTGTCGGCTCACTCCTGAGCACCGCGCGTTCGTAGACGTGTTCATCAAGAACAGGGGCAATATCAAGGAAGTCGAAAAGGAACTGGGAATATCGTACCCTACCGTCCGCAATAGGCTTGATTCGGTCATCGCAGCCCTGGGCTACCGGGTGGAGGAGCCTGCGACGGAGAAAGGCGATGCTGGGGCTGAACGCAAGGCGATTGTGGAGGCTCTGGCGCGCGGCGAGATAAGTGCCGACGACGCAGTCAAACAACTCCGCGCCAAGTGATCAGGGGAGGGCAGAGCTATGAGCGAAGAGCGGAAGATCATACTGAACCTGCTGGCAGAGGGCAAAATCACCGCCGATGAAGCCGAGCAACTGCTGGAAGCGCTCATCGAATCCGATCAGTATGGCCTGGGCGATTCCGGACCCGCCTATCAGGCTGATCAGGTTGATCAGGTCGATCAGGTCGATCAGCCCGATCAGGGCAACAAGAGCGATCCGGGTGATCCGCGAGATCGTCGGGATGCCCGTGTTGATGTGATTGGGGACGATCTTTCCGAGAGGCTTTCGAAAGCAGTATCGGAAATGGCCGAGGCCGGTCAGGAACTGCCAGACAGGCTGGCGAGGATGCTGGGCTCCATGTTCGGTTCGTTCGGCTGGTCGTTCGGGCCCGCCGGGATCCAGGCCGAACGGGTTTTTGAGCCGGAAATGCCTGCAGATTGCGTCGTATCCGCCGTCGACTTCGCAACTTCGAACGGCAGTGTCAAGCTGACGGGCTGGGATAGGCTGGGCTACAAGGTGGTGGCCAGGGCGGAGGTGAGGGGAGCGGAGAGCAAGTCCGAGGCGGAGCGGAGGCTGGCAGCAGGGCTCGGGCTTTCGCTCGAAGGCGGAGTGATGCGGCTCGAGTGCAGAGATGATGCCATCCGCAATTCGCTCTCGGTCGAAGCGTACCTGCCCCGGACGAACACATATGATGTCAAGGTGAGTTCGCGCAATGGGTCCGCGACGCTGGAGTCGCTGACGGCAGGATCGATCGAGGTGCGCTCTGCCAACGGGCGCGTCGCGCTCAGCGGCGTTACGGCGGCGAGCACCACTGCGTCTGCGCGCAATGGGTCTGTGACCGCGTCCGGGGATATGGGCGATGCCAACCTAGAGACTGCTAACGGCTCTGTGAGCGCGACCCTATCCTACCGGTCGGCCGGAAGGCTTCGCGTGAACACTGGGAACGGCAGCGTGCGGTTGAACGTTCCAAGAGATGCTGGCGTGACCTATGAGATCAGCGCACAAACCGTCAATGGCTCAGTCAGGACTTCGCTGGAAGGCGCTGAGGTCAAGCGGGAACCGGGCGCCGGAAGAGGCCCGGGTCGTAGCATGTCGTTGGTTGCGCGTCCCGGCGGCGCCGTGTCGTCGCCTCCGACCGTCGTTGTGGAGGCGCGGGCAGTCAACGGTTCGGTATCAATCCACGGCGTCTAGAGCATCCAGAATGAAGCTTGTGGGGAGGGATGAACAGTGGAGGCCGAGAAGAAGCAGATTCTCGAGATGGTGCGAGACGGCAAGCTTACCGTGGAAGAAGCGCAGAAGATAATGGAGGCCATAGATCAGGGGGACGAAGACGCGGCCCCAGCGACTGCGACCAGGCCGCCCAGGTTACTGCGCATTAGGGTGAAGGACGAAGACGGCGCCAAGGTCAACGTCAGTGTGCCAATATCACTTGTGCGCGTTCTCTGGAGATTCATCCCCAGGGACGCCATGCGCGAGCTGGAAGCGCATAACATCGATATGGACGCGATTCTCGCGGCGGTGAACGAGGGCGCTCAGGGGAGTTTGGTCGACGTGGAAGATGAAGACGGCGCCAAAGTAGAGATAGTCGTTGAGTAGGGCGCTGTATCGCAGGTCATGGAGGATTTCTGGCCGAATGCTAGAATAAACTCAAGATGAATGCAAGCCGACTGGGGGTGTAGGCAGTATGCAGAGGCGTCTGTATAGATCAGTGCGTGAACGCATGCTTGGAGGCGTTTGCGGAGGAATTGCCAACTACATGGGAACGGATCCGACACTCATACGTCTAGTATGGGTGGCACTCTCCCTATTCACCAGAGGGTTTCCTGGTGTCATACTCTACATCGTCGGATGGATCGTGATACCGGAGGAACCCGCTTGATTACTCTCGGGGAGGCTTTGCATTCACATGACGGGCAGTTACGATAAGCGCCCCCGTGGCGCGATGCCTGGTTGGCTAGTGAAATGGCTCATTAACGCACTCGCGTTGCTCATAGTGTCGTACGTGCCCTATGGCCGCGGTCAGCTCATACAGATCGACGGCGCGGGAACGGCTCTTATCGCAGCAATGGTGTTAGGCATCGTCAATACATTCATCAGGCCGATATTCATGTTATTCAGCCTGCCGATGCAGTTCGCCACCTTCGGCCTGTTTACTCTGGTTATCAATGCGCTGATGCTCATGTTGGGCGATTGGTTGATGGGGCGTTCGTTTGATCTGCCCGGAGGGCTCTTTGCCGCGATCATTGCCTCCATCCTGCTCGGCCTGACCGGCGCGGCGCTGAACGCGATCATCCGAGGAGACAAGTAGCCATTGATACGTCTTGTGGCCATCGATCTGGACAATACGTTGCTTGGTTCGGACTTGTCGATTTCTGCCGCGAACCGAAATGCGTTGGAGCGAGCCCGCGATGCCGGAGTCGTAGTCGCGATAGCGACCGGCAGAATGTTCCAGACAGCTCTCCGGATAGTGTCGGACCTAGGGCCCGACATGCCCATAGCCGCGTACAACGGCGCATTGATCAGGATGCGCGACAGTGGCGAAACCCTGTGTAGCACGCCGATAGATCCCGAAGAAGGCGGACGTGTCGTCAGGTTTCTGTGGGACTTCGGCGTTGCTTTCCAGGCATACTTCGACGACGAACTGTACGTGCCGCGACTGACACCGGCCTCGGCCTACTACAGTTCCAAGTACGGAGCGGCAGTGCATGTCCTGGGCGATATCGATGAATTTGCCAGGCGCGCGTCGCTGAAGTACCTTATCATCGAGGATCCCGCCAGGGTCGACTCGGTGCGGCGAGCGCTGGAAGCTTTCATAGGGCCCGGCCTGCGAATCATGCGATCGCAGCCTGAGCTACTCGAAATAGTTGACTCGCGTGTGTCAAAAGGGCGGGCCCTCCGTCATCTTGCTCATCGTTTCCGCATAGATATCGCTCACACGATGGCCATCGGCGATTCTGAGAATGATATCGACATGTTGCGGGAGGCTGCGGTAGGAGTCGCCGTGTCAGGCGCCGGCCGCGATGTGCAGGCGGCCGCCGATTATGTCGTAGCTTCGAATGACGATGACGGCGTGGCTGAGGCCCTGGACACGTTCGTACTACGCTGAGTCAGCCTCACTCGTTTCCAGCGAGGAGTGACTACTGGATTGACCGCGCTGAGTTTTCCCGATGTGACTCCGATGCAGGTTCTGACCGCTGTTGCCGACGTGGCGATAGTGGCTTTCCTCGTCTATCAAGTCATGTCCCTTTTTAAGGGTACTCAGGCAGTCTCGCTGATCAAGGGATTGGCCATTCTCTTCGCCGCCAATGCTCTGGCCGGGCTGCTCAAGTTGGATGCTCTCCACTGGCTGCTCAGGCAAGTCACTACCATGACGTTCGTGGGGATCCCAATAGTCTTTCAGCCGGAAATCCGAAAAGGCCTCGATCGGCTCGGGCGCGGTCGGCTGTTCGGCACGCCCATGAGCGCCATCGGGCCCGAGGAAACGCGCAGGGTGCTGGCTGAGGTGTGCCGAGCCGCTGAAGCGATGTCTCGGGAGTACACGGGGTCCTTAATTGTCATGGAGAGAGAGACCGGCGTGGGCGATGTGGCGGAGTCGGGAGTGAAGCTCGATGCGCACGTGTCCGCGGAGTTGTTGCTGAACGTCTTCACTCCCCATACGCCGCTTCACGACGGGGCAGTGGTGATCCGCGGAAATCGAATTGTGGCTGCGGCCTGTATCTTGCCGCTCACGGAGAGGCGCGCTCCCGGGCGGAAGGTCGGCACCAGGCACCGTGCGGCGGTGGGCATCAGTGAGCGCAGCGATGCGGTGGTTGTGGTAGTGTCGGAAGAGACAGGGGCAGTCTCCCTGGCCAGCGGCGGCGAGCTCGTTCGAGACCTCTCGCCTGCCGAGCTTCGAGGGCGGCTCGATACGCTGTTCGATGTGAACGGCAGAGAGAGCAAGTTCTGGCGGATAAGGGGCGCAGGGCGATGACACCGACTGCAAGGGGCTGGAGAGAGGTATCCATGAGGGCTCTTGCGATTGGCCTTGCAGGAGTGATATGGGCAGTTGCCGGGAGCGAGAAGAGCCGCATAGCATCTACGCCCACGTTCGATGCTATCCGGGATGCCAGAGTCGTTGTTCGGAACGTGCCTCAGGGTATGGTGGTGACAGAGGCCCCGTCTACGGTGACGGTGCGGCTCAGGGGCGCGACGGGGCTTGAGGCGACGGCCGGCGCCGCCGACGTCATCGCCGTGGTCGACATGGCGGGCGTGACTCCCGGGCAACACCTGCTGCCTGTCGATCCCCTGCCTCCTTCTGGGCTAGAAGTCGTAAGGTCGGGAGCCATCACAGTGGGCGTGACGGTGGAGGAGCTCATGTCCGCCGAATTTGAAGTAGAGGCGGCCATCGCTGCGAGTATGGCGTCCGAGGGCATGGTGGTAGCCAGCTCATCCCCTTCCAGGGCGCGTGTGGAAGGCCCCAGAGCTTCCGTGGATCGCGTCTCGCACGTGGTGGCGCTGGCTCTGACTCGTGAAGCAGTAGCTACGGTGCTGGCGCTGGACGACAATGGCGAGGTTGTGCAGGGTGTGGAGGTGTGTCCCGGGGCGGTTCTGGTGCACTGCGAAGCTCGCTGAACGCCTTGCATGGAGTGGAGGTCGAATTGTGCAGTGGGTGCGCTTTTTGGGACTGATGGAGTAAGGGAAGTCGCCAATACCCGATTAACACCTGAACTTGCATTCAGACTGGGCAGGGCCGGCGCCGCCATTGCTCTGCGCCGCAGCGACGGCAGGCCGCTGATGGTTGTGGGCGGCGATACGCGCAGATCTACCGGCATGCTTGAAGCGGCCGTAGTGGCCGGTATCGCTTCCACCGGGGTCGACGCAGCTCGGGCGGGAGTGGTTCCGACTCCCGCAGTGGCCTACCTCACTCGCGCGCTGGGCGCGAGCGCTGGTGTGGTAGTCTCCGCTTCGCATAACCCTGCTGAGTACAACGGCATTAAGTTCTTCGGGCCTGATGGGTTCAAGCTCGCCGACGAGCTGGAGGGCGAAGTCGAGGTTGGAGCCCTGGCAGCGGGAGGCGGAGGCATGGGCGCGGCGACCTGGGGAGAGGACGACGGCCTTCCCCGCCCGCACGGGGCCGGGGTGGGGGCGGTCTTCGACATTGTCGATGCTGTCGACATGTACGTCCGGTTCGCGGCGGGCGTCGCCCAGAGCAGGCTGGACGGTCTACACGTCGTGATCGATTGCGCCAACGGCGCGTCCTGCCGCACCTCTCCCGCGGCTTTTCGGGCACTGGGCGCCAGGACCACTGTGATTAATGATTCCCCGGACGGCGACAACATCAACGTCCGTTGCGGATCGACTCATCCGGAGGCGCTCCAGGAAGCAGTGCGTGAGCTCGGCGCTGACCTGGGGTTTGCCCACGATGGCGATGCAGATCGGGTCATGGCTGTCGACTCGGATGGAAACGTCGTTGATGGGGACCAGATTATGGCTGTGTGCTCCGCGTTCCGCGTCGCGAACGGGGGCCTGCCGGGCAGAGCTATCGTAGCCACCCAGTACAGCAATCTCGGTCTTGTTCAGGCGGCGAAAGCCGTAGGGTGTCAGGTGATCATGGCTAACGCAGGCGACAAGTACGTTCTTCAGGAGATGAGGCGCCGAGGGCTGGTGCTCGGAGGCGAGCAATCCGGGCACATCATCATGCTGGAGAAGACTACTACCGGCGACGGCCTCATCACCGCCATCGAGGTGGCTTCCATTGTGACCGCCACAGGCAAACCCCTGAGCGAACTGGCCTCGGTGATGGTGAAGTTCCCGCAGATCATGGTGAACGTGCGTGTGTCGCGCAAGGATGAGTATGGCGCGTCTGCCGCGATACGGGCGGCTGTGGAGGAGGCCCGGGCTGAGCTGGGCGATGCAGGCAGGCTCGTTGTGAGGCCGTCAGGCACCGAGCCGGTGGTGCGGGTCATGGGCGAAGGGCCGGATCAAGCCGCGGTGAGGAAGGTTGTTGAGGGTGTCGCAGGCGTCATTCGGGCAGAGCTTGCCTGACAGCGTTATCGGGGTAGGTGTCGATATCATACGCACGGAGCGGTTCGAGGAGATAGCGCAGCGCGCGCCGGGAGGGGCGGCTGCGCGCCTGTTCACTCCGGACGAGCTATCCGATCGCAGGGCCAATAACCGAGAATACCTGGCCTCCAGGTTTGCAGCCAAGGAAGCCGTTATGAAGAGCCTGGGCTGCGGCATGAGCGACATCTCCTTTACAGATATTGAAGTCTACCATGCAGATACCGGAGCGCCCGCGGTCAGGCTGTCCGGCGCCGCTTCTAGCCGGGCGCGTGAAATCGGGGCTCTGGACGTGCTAGTGTCGGTGTCGCATGATCGCGACTACGTGTGCGCATTCGCCGTGGCGTTGGGGCGCGCACGGGGCGACGCTGCGGGGGGCCAGCCAGACGCGAGCACGAGCGGGGGTGGCGATGATGAAGCTTGCGACTCCTGACGAGATGCGGCAGATGGATCGAGCGGCCGCCGAAAGCTACGGCGTTTCGGGGCTGGCGTTGATGGAGAATGCAGGCGCGGCCGTTGCCCGGGTTGCGTTTCGCGCGGCCGCGCGGGCTGCTCGAACTGAGCCGTGTGGCCGGATTGGGGAGGCGCGCTCTGTGTCCGCTGGCATACTTGCCGGTCGGGGCAACAACGGTGGAGATGGCTTTGCGGCTGCGCGTCACCTGGCGGGGTACGGCGCCCGCGTCTCAGTCTACGTAGTAGGGGATTCTTGTGCGATACAGGGCGATGCCCGGGTCAACCTGGATGCGCTGGTGAAGTCGGGGATTGCCGTCGTGCCTTTGCTGGGCGAGGGAGCGTGGAATGCCGCCCGGACTGATCTGGCTGCATCCGATGTGATCGTCGATGCCATCTTGGGCACCGGAGCGCGTGGGGCGCCGTCGCCGGACGTGGCGCGAGCGATATCGTTGATGAACGAATCGCCTGCTCCCGTTGTAGCTGTGGATGTTCCCAGCGGCGTGGACGCTCTTACCGGCGCGGTTCCCGGGGAATGTGCGATCGCTCACATCACGGTCACGTTGGGGCTGGCCAAGACGGGCCTCTTGACGTATCCGGGCGCGTCCTATGTAGGTAGTGTAGTCATAGACAGTATCGGCATGCCGCCGGCGCTCATTGAATCGGGCGCGATCAAGGCACACCTGACCACGCCGGACGATGTACATGCAGCTCTACCCGTACGCCGGCCCGACGCGCATAAGGGCGATTTTGGACGCGTCCTGATCGTGGCGGGGTCGCTCGGGATGTCAGGGGCGCCGTCGCTGGCTGCAATGGGGGCCCTAAGATCCGGGGCGGGCTTGGTTCACCTGTCGGTTCCTGCCGTCATCGCCGGCGAGGTTAGCGCCCGACATGCCGAGATCATGACACATCCGGCGCCTGAGGCTGGCCTGCCCGCCGTGCTTGAGATGGCAGCCACTTGCCAGGCAGTAGTCGTTGGCCCGGGAATGTCGCGTTGCGAACGCACGTCGGCAATTGTGGATGCGATGATCGCCGAGCTAGGCGTGCCGCTGGTTTTGGATGCCGACGCCGTCAACGTCCTGGCAGGTAGGGCTCAGGCACTCAGGGAGGCAAAGACGCCTGTTATCCTTACTCCTCACCCGGGCGAGCTGGGCAGGCTAATGGGCGTGGAAGCAGACGAGATCAACCGGGATCGCCTGGGGTGGGCCCGGCGGGCGGCGCTGGATACAGGCGCCACTGTGGTCCTGAAGGGCGCAAGGACGGTTATCGCCGACAGGACGGGGGAGGCGTACGTGAACCCCACCGGCAATTCCGGAATGGCCACCGCCGGAATGGGCGATGTCTTGGCCGGCATGATAGGGAGCCTGTGCGCCGCCGGCATGAGCGGCCTTGCGGCGGGCTATTGTTCAGCCTATATCCATGGCCTGGCAGGGGATTTTGCAGCGCGCGATTGTGGACTGGACGGGATGATCGCCGGCGACGTTCTGGCGCGTATTCCTGAGTCATTTGAGGCGGCGCGTACGAAGACGGCGATGCTCTGGGCGATGATGCCGATTGCACATGCGCACATGCCGGAAGGATGGTGACCCTGGCTGAAGGAGACTTATCTGCCCGGTATGCGACCCACCTGGGTTGAGGTAGACACCGGGAGCATCGCCAACAATATCGAACGTGTTCGGGCGGCCATCCCCGAGAAGACGCAGATCATGGCGGTCGTGAAAGCTGACGGGTATGGCCATGGGGCTGTACCGGTGGCGATTGCAGCTCTGAATTCCGGCGCCGCTTTTCTGGGCGTGGCTCTAGTGGAGGAGGGAATCGCCCTGAGAAGGGCCGGCATC
>Ga0209719_1002507_pt1 | contig 18836 bp, 16 predicted proteins | sample AD_JPNAS2_MetaG_FD_184421 | JGI IMG/M metagenome (GOLD analysis project Ga0209719, IMG submission 184421) | Active sludge microbial communities of municipal wastewater-treating anaerobic digesters from Japan - AD_JPNAS2_MetaG (SPAdes) (version 2) | ecosystem: Engineered > Bioreactor > Anaerobic...
AGTCGAATCCAAACTCGGTAGCCGGAGCTTTGGCAGGGGTTATCCGCGAACGCGGCGGCGCTGAGGTGCAGGCCATAGGCGCCGGAGCTATCAACCAGGCGGTCAAGGCTGTGGCGATCGCACGGGGTTTCGTGGCGCCCAGCGGCCTCGACCTTGTATGTGTTCCGGCCTTCGTCGATGTCACAATCGATGGCGAGGAACGCACCGCGATCAAGCTGATCGTGCAACCCCGCTAGCCGCCATATTCCGATCGTAAGTCATTCGCCGTTGTGCCGGGCTTGCGCCCGGCACTCGGCTGTGGTGCGCCCGACATGGCCCAACAGGTGTGGCGAACCGACTCTGGATACAGTTTCTTGGAGGTAAACCGCTCCTTCAGGGCGAATCCACAACCCACCTTGGGAGGTGGAGTCGTAGCAGAGGAAGGGTTACTATGTGCGACGGGGAGACTGTACTGCTCCGCCAGCTTGCGGAGCGCGATCTTGGCACGATGGCAAGGTGGGATGCGGATCAGGAGCTGACGAGCCTTATGGGGGAGACCGTCAGAACCGAGAGCGAATCGCGGCTCAGATTTTCCAAGTTGCTCAGCGACAGGAACAGCTTGGCGATGGCCATTGTCACGCAGGATGGTCGGCTCATAGGAGATATCGAGCTGACAGAGATAGCGTGGCGCAGCGGCGATGCGGAGTTGGTGGTGCGAATAGGCGATCCGGATTGCCGGGGGAGGGGCATGGGCGCCGACGCTGTCCGTGCCATGCTGGGGGCAGCATTCGATCGGCTGAACCTTGCCCGCGTATATCTACGGGTTTGCGCCGATAACCGCAGGGCGATCAGGTGTTACCTGAAGTGCGGGTTCCGCCGAGAGGGAGTAGTCCGCCGCAAGCTGGGCCCAGACGGGGAAGCACGCCGAGTCGTCTTGATGACTATCATGAGGTCGGACTTCGCCAGAATGGAGATTGCGTCCTAGGCAGGCAAAGGGGCCTGACGGAAGAGGGCTTATGCCCTCTTTCTTTTTTTGTAGTGCGCCCGCCGGAGTGCGGTTTCGCCAGAGTGGCAATGATGGCCAAATATTTGTGCAACGTTGCAGGAGAAAGCCTTTGGGCCTCGAACTGATAGTGCAAGTGGAGCAAAGTGGAGCAAAGTGGTGGATCACGGTGTTCATAGGGGAGTTCAGGCACTCTCTGGACAGCAAAGGCAGGATCATAGTGCCCTCCAGATTCCGCGAGGAACTCGATGGCAAGTTCATCTTGACTCGCGGCCTCGATACGTGCCTGTTCGGCTTCACTGAAAGCGAATGGCGCAATCAGGAAGAGAAGCTGACTACACTCCCCATGACCATGGCTGACGGGCGCGCTTTCTCCAGGTTGTTTTTCTCAGGTGCTGTCGAGTGCGAGCTTGACCGCCAGGGAAGAGCGCTGATTCCGCCTCATCTGCGGCAGTACGCGCGGATAGAACGGGATATCGTAGTGATCGGCGTCTCATCGAGATTCGAGATATGGGCGCAAGAAGTGTGGGAAGAGTATCTATCGCAGGTATCAGGCTCTTATGAGACGATTGCGGAAAAACTAGTGTCGCTGGGGTAATCATGGCCACTTCAGCAAGTGTCGTACCTCGCCCTGGCGGCGAGAGCTCAGCGAGCGGGAGTTGACTGATGGACTACAGCCACCAACCGGTTATGGTTCGGGAGGTCCTGAGCTACCTGGCGCCGGCTCTCAACGATGTGATTGTTGATTGCACACTGGGCGGCGCAGGCCACTCCAGGGTCATTGCTGCGATGATCGGCCCCGAGGGCCTGCTCATCGGCATAGATCGCGACCGGCGAGCATTGCAGGCGGCATCGGAGGCGCTTTCCGACGCGCCGTGCCGGGTGAGCTTGGTGCACGGCGACTATGGCGACATAGAGTCTCTTCTTGGAAAGCTCGGCTATCCGGCCCCAAGCGGCGTGTTGTTCGATTTCGGAGTCAGTTCTCACCAGCTAGATGAAGTGGAACGCGGCTTTACCTACCGGGAGGACGCTCCGCTCGATATGCGGATGGACCAGGGAATACCGCTCTCCGCGGCCGACATAGTCAACACGTCATCGGCCCGAGACCTGGAGACCATTATCTCAGACTACGGCGAGGAAAGATGGGCGCGGCGAATTGCCCGCCGGATAGCCCAGGAGCGGCAAATAGCGCCCATACTGACTACCGGACGCCTTGTGCAGGCGGTGCTCGCGGCAATCCCGCCCGGAGCGGCAGCGCGCGAGGGGCAGCACCCGGCCCGCAGGACGTTCCAGGCACTCAGAATAGCGGTCAACGACGAGCTGAGCTCGGTTCGAAGAGGCACGGAAGGAGCGGTACGGACGGCGGCGCGCGGGGCACGCATAGTGGCGCTGTCATACCACTCTCTGGAAGACAGGATTGTGAAGGAGCTTTTCCGAGCCAAAGAGCGCCCGTGTTCGTGTCCGCCGTCGCTTCCGGAGTGTGTATGCGGTCGCCGCAAGGCTCTCGAGGTAATGACTCGCAAGCCGGTCCGTCCGTCGGAAGACGAAGTGCTAGCGAATCCCAGAGCGCGAAGCGCCAAGCTCAGGGCTGCAATCAAAGTTCTAGGCCCGGGGGAGGATGAATAGTGATGGAGTGCAGTTACGCCAAGATAGGTCAGCTCGGGCGCGATTCAGCCAGGCGCAGAGCGTCGCGAACCATGCGGCTTATGTCTGCATGTGGGCTCGTTGCCGTACTGGCTGTTGGTCTCTCTGTTGTCGTCCTGACGGAGAGAGTTGCGACAGTGCGCGCAAGCGACAGCCGCGATAGAGCCCGGGCGCGGGCAGTGTCTCTCCGGAATGAGTGGGAGCGGATGTCGCTCGAGTTCGCGCGGATCACGTCTCTTGACAGGGTGGACCAGGCGGCCCGCGTCCAACTGGGAATGGTCGATCCGCCTCGGATGGGAGTGGTGCTCATCGATGCGAGACCCGTGCTGAGTGCGGCCGAAACGGCGGTCCCGCCCAGCGAGACTGCGGACGTGTCACAACCTCCCACGGTGCTCGCGAACGTGGCTGCCATCGTCGAGCAGATGGCAGTGGCGGCAGTATCGAACCTCATTGCGGCGTGGTCTGTCGTTCCCGCGGTTGAGCTGCCGTCGGTGCTTGAGTGAACCAAACAAGATGTGGGGGCTCCTGTGGTGTCGGTTCGACATGCGCCTCGATCAGTATCCTGGATCTCACCGTCAGTTGTCGCTAGAAAGAGGACTTACGTACTCTTTCTCTTCCTGACGGGTGTTTTCGCTGTTCTGGCCCTCCGTCTTCTCTGGGTACAGATTGTCAGGGGTCCTGAGCTCCATGCCCGCGCCCTGGAGCAGAGAATGCGACCCGTTCCCGTCGACCCGAGGCGTGGCACGATCTACGACAGGAAAATGCGAGAACTGGCCGTAAGCATCAGCTCCGATTCTGTGTATGCTATTCCGGCCGAAGTTCGCGATCCTGCGTCCGTTGCGCGCACGCTTGCTCCCCTGCTGCAGATGGGGGAGGACACGCTTCTGGCGAAACTCACCGCCAGGCAGCAGACTGTATGGCTCAAACGCAAGGTCGAGCGCGATGTGGCGGCACGCATAAAGGAACTGGCAGCCCCGGGGCTAGGCGTTGCGGAGAGCGGCCAGCGTTTCTACCCCAAGGACACCCTGGCCGCGCAGGTCATAGGCATTGCGGGAATCGATAACCAAGGGCTTGAAGGCCTGGAACAGCTATACGACTCCGAGCTCAGGGGAGTGAGGGGTCAGATAGTCGCCGAGCGCGACGCCACCGGCAAGGAGATACCCGAGGGCGAGCACTCCTACGCCCCGGCCAGGGACGGAAAGAGCATAGTGCTGACCATCGATGAAGTGATCCAGTACATATGCGAACGCGAGCTGGAACGCGCCATGGCCGATACGCGGTCCGAAAAAGGCATCATCCTGGCCATGGATCCGGTCACAGGCGAGGTCCTGGCCATGGCGATGCGTCCAACCTTCAACCCTAACGACTACAGTCGTTACCCCGCGAGCCTACGTCGGAATATAGCCGTTTGCGACATGTTCGAGCCCGGCTCCACGTTCAAGGTGGTTACAGCCGCTGCAGCGCTCGAAGAGGGAGTGGTGACTCCCAACACCGGGTTCTACGACCCCGGTTACATCAAGGTTGAGGACAGGACCATACGGTGCTGGAAGTCCGGGGGCCACGGATCCCAGAGCTTCACCGAGGCTGTGGAGAACTCGTGCAACCCCGTGTTCGCTACCCTGGCGGTCAGGCTCGGGCCAGAGACTTTTGCCCGTTATGTGCGTGCATTCGGCCTCGCCGACAAGACCGGCATCGACTTCCCGGGCGAGGCTGTCGGCATGATGCACAGAGCGTCCAAGATGGGGCCGGTGGAGCTGGCCACGAGCGGGTTCGGACAGGGAATCTCGGTCACTCCTCTGCAACTGCTGAGCGCCCTGTGCGCCGTGGCGAACGGCGGCACACTGATGCAGCCGATGCTGGTCCGCGAGGTCATTGATGAGTCAGGCGCTTCCGTGCGGAAGATAGCGCCCACCCGGATCAGGCAGGCCATATCAGAGCGAAGCGCTCGCCAGCTCTCCACGATACTCCAGTCGGTGGTGGTCAACGGGTCGGGCGCCCGCGCGGCGGTTCCCGGATACGCGGTGGCGGGCAAGACGGGGACGGCGCAGAAGCCCGAGCGCGGAGGGTACGGGGATAAGCGGATCGCCTCGTTCATGGGATACGCGCCGGCGAATGATCCGCGCATCGCGGTGCTGGTCGTGCTGGATGAACCCAAGACTGATGTGAAGTACGGGGGCGTGCTCGCTGCGCCCGCCTTCGCAGCGGTGATAGCGGACGTCATGCGCTACATGGAGATTCCTCCGACGTATGCTGCGGCCGTGCCTTCACCCGAGTCGGGTTCCAGCCTTGTGGTTGTGCCGGATCTAGTGGGCCGGGCCGAGCTTGAGTCGAGGGCGTCGCTTAAGGCCGCTGGGCTCGTGTGCAGGGCTGAGGGCGCTGGGGCGGTCGTGACCAACCAGGTGCCCAAGGCGGGCTCGCGCGTCGCGGCCGGGACGACTGTCGTCGTTTACTTCGGTCCTGAGCAGCTGTATAATCTTGAGGACGATTTTGTGGAAGTGCCGGACGTGACTGGGAAGACTCTTAAGGAGGCCGCGATCTTGCTGGGGGCCAGAGGGCTCACGGTGCAGCCTGTGGGACGCGGTGTGGCGGCGCGGCAGGCGCCTCTGGGCGGCGCCTCGGCGAGGAAGGGCTCGGCCGTAACAATATTCCTCGAGGAATGAGCAGTATGCCTGAAAAGCGCCTTGATCAGTTGCTCGCAGGCCTTGACGCGCCTGAGGTGTCGGGAGACGCGCAGGCGGTGGTTACGAGCCTCACATACGACTCTCGCAGAGTGGCCGGGCCCGGCGCGCTTTTCGCAGCCTTTGAAGGGGCCCATTTCGACGGGCATCGCTTCATTGGCGAGGCGGTTCAGCGCGGCGCGAGCATAGTGCTGGCTGTGCGTGGGCGCGCCGTGGAAGCGCCCGAAGGGATCACGGTGGTCCGCGTGGCTGATACCCGCCACGCGCTGGGCGCTATCGCCCGCGAGTTCTACGGCGACCCGTCGGGGCAGATGACGGTGACGGGCGTGACCGGAACCAAAGGCAAGACTACAACCACGCACATTATTGCCCATATCCTCGAATGCGCGGGCATGCCCGCAGGGCTTATCGGCACAATTGGATACAGAACCGGGCGCTTCGTGCGCCCTGCCCCCAACACTACGCCCGAAGCCGCCGAGCTGCAGGAGATCTTCTACGAGATGCGCCAAAGCCAGCTGGACCAGGCCGTGATGGAAGTATCGTCGCACGCCGTCGCGCTCGGGCGCACTGCTCTGATCGATTTCGACGTAGCGGTCTTTACGAACATCGGCCATGACCATCTCGACTTCCACCGGACCGTCGAGCAGTATGCTGAAGCCAAGGCCGACCTCTTCCGCGGGCTCGGCCGGTTCGGCCCAAGGCCCGGCAAGCCGTGGCCCAAGTCCGCGGTGATCAACGCAGACGATCCGTACGCAGTGAAGATGATGAAAGCGTCGCGGGCGGCTGGAGCTCATGTAGTCGCCTTCTCGACCAAGCCGGGATCGCTGCGGGGTGACTGTGACGATCAGGTGACCGCTGACGATATACACATGGGCCGGGGCGGAGCATCCTTTCTCCTGCGGCATGTAGCGTCGGGGATGCGTATCCCAGTCAAGTCGCGCCTTGCAGGCGCGTTCAACGTGTACAATGCCCTGGCTGCTCTGGCCGCCTCATATGAGCTGGGAGTGTCCGTGGAGCAGTCTGCGGCTGCACTGGCTAGCTTCTCCGGAGTTCCCGGAAGGTTCCAATTGGTCGACCTAGGGCAGGAGTTCACGGTCATCGTCGACTATGCCCACTCCCCCGACTCTCTGGCGAATGTGTTAGCCACTGCGCACGAGATCACTCGCGGCCAAGTGATATGCGTGTTTGGCTGCGGCGGCGATCGCGACCGCACGAAGCGCCCGCTGATGGGCGGGATCGCGGCTGAGATGGCGGACTACTCTATTGTCACCTCCGACAACCCACGCAGCGAGGACCCGGCGTCTATTGCGCGGGAGGTTTCGGCGGGGATGGGGGCGAACAATGGTCGGTGGGCAGTAATCCTGGACCGAGCCGAGGCTATTCGCGAGGCGATAGGGCGCGCGCGCCCGGGCGACTTAGTGTTGATAGCGGGCAAGGGCCATGAGACGTATCAGATTTTCGCCGACCACACAATCGAGTTTGACGACGTGCAGGTGGCGCAGGCTGCTCTGAAGGAGTTGGTCCCGGGTGCTTGAGTACACTTTGGCCGAGGTCGCGCATGCAATCCGCGGGGAGCTGGCGCGAGGTTCGGTCGATACGCGAGTTCGGTCAGTCGCCGTCGACAGCAGGGCCGTGGGCGCCGGCTCTCTCTTCTTTGCGCTGCCGGGCGAGCGCGTCGATGGCCACGAGTTCGTGGCTCAAGCAGCGGCTGCAGGGGCGATCGGGGCCGTAGTCTCGACAGCTCGGCCGCAGGGCTTCTCTGTCGACGTGCCGGAGGAGTTCGGGCTGATCATGGTGGATGATCCCGCCCGGGCCCTGGCTCGTCTGGCTGGCTGGCACAGACGCCTCATGAAGGCCGGTGTGGTCGGGGTAACCGGCAGCGCCGGCAAGACGACGACCAAGGATATGATTGCCGCGGTGCTCGCCGAGAGCTTCTCGGTGCTCGCGACAGAGGGGAACATGAACAACGAGATCGGGCTGCCGCTGACGCTGCTCCGGCTTGAGCCCGACCACGACGTGGCGGTGCTGGAGATGGCGATGCGCGCCCAGGGCGAGATCACAGCCCTTGCGGAAACGGCGCGACCGGACGCAGGCGTTGTCACCAACGTGGGTTACGCCCACATTGGTCTGCTCGGCTCACAAAAAGGCATCGCTGACGCCAAAGCCGAGCTCGTCAGGGCTTTGCCGGCTCACGGATTTGCCGTGCTCAACGGGGAGGACCCGTACGTGCGGGCCATGGAGCGCTTCGCGCCCGGGCGTTCGGTGCTGTATGGGCTCTCCCCGGAGTGCTCCGTCCGGGCGGTGGACGTGGCTCTGTCAGAAGACGACACATCCTTCGCCGTGGCCTTGGACGGGCAGGCCGTGCGTGACGTGAGGTTCACCGTGCCTGTGCCCGGGCGCCACAACGTGCTAAATGCCCTGGCGGCGCTGGCTGTAGGCCGCCGCCTGGGAATCGAGCCCGAGGCGATGGCTCGCGGGCTCGCCTCATTCAGGCCGTCCGCCATGAGAATGCACTTTGTACAGGCGCCGCGCGGCTTCACGGTCATAGACGATACCTACAACGCCAATCCTGCATCTGTGAGGTGCGCCATCGACGCAGCCTCGCAGCACGCAGGGCGGCGTCGCGTCATAGCTATTCTCGGAGACATGCTAGAGCTGGGAGACGCCTCGGCCGCGGGCCACGCGGAAGTGGGGGAGTATGCCGTTCAGGCCGGAGTGTGGGGCCTAGTCACTGTGGGACCCCTGGCTGCGCTGGCCGCGCGAAGCGCGGTTCGGGCTGGCCTGGATCCGCGCCGCTGCCGCGCGTGCGACGACAACGCGTCGGCGGCGCGCGCGGCGACTGAGATGGCGAGCGCCGGCGATGTGATACTGGTAAAGGGATCGAGGGGAATGCGCATGGAGCAGATAGTGTCGGCCCTTGCTGAGTCCCCGGATGATAGCGGTGATAGGTGATGTCTGCAGTACTCGTACGTTCACTCATGGCAACCGCCGTGGCGCTGGCGGCGGCAGTAATCACAGCGCCGCCCATCATACGTTCTCTTGTCCGTCTCAGAGTCGGGCAGATCGTCAGAGACGATGGTCCTACATCGCATCTGGCCAAGACGGGCACGCCCACCATGGGCGGCGTAATCATGCTCATTGCCACGCTGGCCGGGAGCCTGGCGGCAGCTGGATCGCACCTGCGCGACCTGGGCTGGGCGCTATTCGTCAGCACCGGATGCGGTCTCATCGGGATGCTCGACGACTACATCTCGATCGTCGCCCATCGTCCACTGGGCCTAAGGGCTCGTCAGAAACTCCTGTTTCAGCTGGTGCTGGGGCTGGTGCTCGGGGCGTACGGCTACATCACGCCGGGGCTGGGATCGGAGATAGTCATCCCGTATGCTAGAGGCGCTCGACTGGATCTCGGGATATGGTACATACCCTTCGTGGCGCTGGTGCTGGTGTCGGCGACCAATGCGGTGAACCTCACCGACGGCCTTGATGGCTTGGCAGGCGGCACAGTGGCGATTGCATCTTTTGCCTATGTGGCCATCGCATCCCGACTGCGGTTGCCTGCAGTGGGCGTGTTCGCGGGCGCCCTGGGCGGGGCTTGCCTGGGCTTCGTGTGGTGGAACGCGCATCCTGCGGCAGTGATCATGGGCGATACCGGGTCTCTGGCGCTGGGCGCGGCTCTGGCGTCCATGGCGGTCATGACCAAGACAGAGTTGCTCTTGATCGTTATCGGAGGCGTGTTTGTTGCCGAGACCCTCTCAGTGGCTATCCAGGTGATCTCATTTAAGCTGACGCGCAGGCGCGTATTCCGGATGGCGCCGCTTCATCACCATTTCGAGCTGGCAGGCGTAGCAGAACCCAAGATCGTAGTGAGATTCTGGATTGTGGCGGCGTTCTTCGCCGCCCTGGGCTGCGCCGGGCTCTAGGCAGTGATCTAGGTCGTGAGAGGAGGTGCGCCGGCGCGCCGGCGCCTGCAGTATGAGCGAGCACAAGGGCCTTCCCGACATCATGATATTCATCATCACGCTCGCGCTGCTCAGCCTGGGCATAGTTATGGTCTTCAGCGCAAGTTCAGTGACGGCCTACCATGAGCTGGGCGACGCGTACCACTACCTGAAGCGCCAATCGCTCTGGGCCGCGATCGGCCTTGTAGCCCTGGTGATCTGCATGAACATCGACTATCACTTGTGGTTGAGGCTTGCCGGCCCGCTGATTGTGGTATCCATAGTCGCTCTCGCAGTAGTGCTCGTGCCGGGCATCGGGATTACCATCTCCGGTTCGCGACGGTGGCTCGGGGCGGGCCCGGTGCGCGTCCAGCCATCCGAATTCGCCAAGCTCTCGGTGGTCATCTTTCTTGCGGCATATCTATCGACATCGCCTGACCGCGTCAAGAGCGTCGTTCGCGGGGTATTCGTGCCCCTGATTCTCGTGGGCATGTGCGCGCTTCTGGTCCTGCGCGAACCCGATCTGGGCACGTCCATAGGCATGGCCGCGACGGCCTGGCTGATGCTCTTGATAGCAGGCGGAAGTCCCGGTTGGCTGGTTGGCCTTGCGGCCATGACCGCCCCTGTGATCTACCTGTACGCCCGGCATGACCCGGTGCGAATGAGGCGTCTTACCTCGTTCCTGGATCCGTGGGCAGACCCGCTCGACTCGGGGTTTCACATCATCCAGTCCCTCCTGGCTCTGGGCTCGGGCGGGCTCGTCGGGACGGGGCTTGGCCTGTCAAGGCAGAAGTTCTACTACCTGCCCGAACAGCACACGGACTTCATTTTCGCCATAATCGGCGAGGAGCTTGGTTTCTTGGGCGCGGCCCTGGTTGTGTTTCTGTACGCGATCTTTGCGTGGCGGGGGTTTAGGGCCTCGCTCAATGCCCCGGATTCCTTTGGATCTCTCCTGGCCGCCGGCATCACGATAATGGTGGCTCTGCAGGCGGCGATGAACATAGCGGTCGTCACGGGCTCGATGCCCATAACAGGCATCACGTTGCCCTTGATAAGCTCAGGCGGCTCTTCCCTGGTGCCGATGCTTGCGGGCGTAGGCATATTGCTCAACATAACACGCCACGCGGGGCAAAGATAGGCAGGAGTTGTATCAGTTGAAGCACGGTGAGGCCGGCGGCACAGCCGGCAAAGGCAAGCGGTTCTTGCTGGCCGGAGGCGGCACGGGCGGCCACATATACCCGGCGCTCGCCATCGCCCGCGAGCTCTTGGCCCGTCACCCCGGCGCCGAAATCCTGTTCATCGGAGGCACGAGGGGCCTTGAGGGCGAACTCATACCCAGGGAGGGCTTCGCGTTCAGGGCCATCAGCGTATCGGGCTTTAGGCGCAGCCTGTCACTGGACACACTGGCCACTGCGGCCAGAGCTGGCCTGGGCGTAGCGCAATCGCTGGCTGTCGTATCGCAGTTCCGCCCGGATGCGGCTATAGGCACCGGGGGCTACGCATCGGGTCCGGCCATGCTGGCCTCGTCGTGGCTGGGTGTGCCGGTGCTCATACATGAGCAGAATGTAGTGCCCGGCGCCGTAAACAGGATGTTGTCCGGCCGTGCAGCCATCGTCGCCATCAGCTGGGAGGAATCGCGCAAGTACCTTAAGCGGCCAGATAGCGCCGTGCTTACCGGCAACCCAGTGCGCCCAGAGGTGATTGCCGCCACGCGCGAGGATGGGCTGACATCGTTCGGCCTGGACGGATCACGGCCGACGGTGCTGGCGTTCGGGGGCAGCCAGGGCTCGGCCAGCATCAACCGCGCGTTAATCGGCGCGCTCCCGACGCTTGCGGCTCGGGTCAGCGCCCAGTTCGTGCTGGCGACGGGCAATGACAAGTTCAGCGAATCGATCGCTCTTGCGCGCGATGTGGGAGTGCCTGTAGCTGTTTCCTCAAACGGAATAGCCAGGTCAGAGCGGGGAGATATTATCATCATGCCATACATTTACAATATGCCGCATGCCCTGGCCTGTGCCGACCTGGCGCTCACCAGGTCGGGAGCGATAACCCTTGCAGAACTGGCTGTTCGAGGAGTGCCGGCGGTGCTCGTGCCACACCCGAATGTTCCCGACAATGTGCAGGAGAAGAATGCGCGTGCGGTGGAACGACGGGGAGCGGCGCGCGTGATGCTCGATAGAGAGTTGGAGCCGGCCGCGCTGGCGAGCGTGGTCGCAGATTTACTTGCGGATCCGGGCGCTTTGCGCGCGATGGCAGATGCTTCGCGCGCCAACGGCATACCCGATGCGGGAGGACGGGCGGCGGACTGCGTGGAGCGGATCATGAGGGCACGAGGCCGGAGGCGCAGGACACGCTCGCACATGGGCCTTTTGGCATAGAATAGGATCGTCAGGGAGACCGGGCGGCGGAAGAGGTGCAGTACATGGAGGCAGACGAACGCATACATTTCATCGGAATCGGCGGAAGCGGAATGACCCCTCTCGCGCACATCATGTCCGGTCTGGGCTGGCGCGTGTCGGGTTCCGATATACGTTACTCTCCCCATCTTGCGGATCTAGCAGCCATAGGAGCGCACGTGTATCAGGGTCATGACCCTTGCGTGGTCCAGGACGCCGCCAGGGTAGTGGTGTCGGCGGCCGTGCCGGATGGCGACCCGGAACTAGTCGCCGCCCGCCGGCTGGGGATACCCGTGGTCACCCGGGCCGAACTGCTGGGCGAGATCATGAGGACGCGCCGCGGCATAGCGGTCACAGGCACACATGGCAAGACCACTACCAGTGCGATGATAGCGCTGATCATGGAGGAGGCAGGGCTTGATCCCACGGTGGCAGTGGGCGCGGGGCTGCCGTGGATTGCCACAGGCGGCAAGGCGGGCAGCGGCGAATTCATGGTAGTAGAGGCGGATGAAGCCTACCGGTCGTTTCTGAAACTCGACCCGGAAGTGGCTGTGGTCACCAACATCGATGACGACCACAGGGACCACTATGGCTCGTTCGAGGCCATAGTGGATGCATTCACCCAGTTCATGGAGAGGATAAAGCCTCTGGGCTTTGCCGTGCTGTGCGCCGACGACCCCAACGTGACCCGCGCAGCCTCGCGGCTCGAGCGGAGGGTGGTCAGGTATGCGGTGGCGACCGAAGCCGACTATACCGTGTCGGAACCGCGCCCGCTCGGATTCGGATCGCGGTTTGTGGCATCGCGTCACGGAAGGCCCATGGGACAGGTTGAGCTTTCGGTGCCCGGAATGCATAACATGAGTAATGCCATGGCCGCGATCGCTCTCTGCGATCAGCTCGGTATCGACTTTGACGTAGTGCGGACGGGGCTGGCGCGTTTTTCCGGGGCGGATCGCAGATGCCAGGTGCTTGCGCGTACGCCCGATGTGACGCTGGTAGATGACTACGCGCATCATCCTGCAGAGATACGTGCCACTCTGGCTGCTCTGCGGAAAGCCGCAAGCGGGAGGTTGGTGGCTGTGTTTCAGCCCCAACGTTTCTCCAGAACCAAGTTGCTGCATGACGAGTTTGTTCGCTCGTTCAGCCTCGCAGATGTGATCGCAGTCACCGAAGTCTACTATGAGGGCACTGGAGAAGAGCCTGTTCCTGGGGTAACCGGACGGCGCCTGGCCGAGAGCATCGAGGCATATGAGGGTAGGCCGGTTGTGTATCTGCCCGACCGTGGCGCTCTCGAGGATTTCCTGAGAAGCGCTGCAAGCCCCGGCGATACCATCGTCACGATGGGCGCGGGCGACATATACAGGACATCGCGACGTTTCGCCGAAGAGCTACTGCGCTCGGGAGCGCGACCCGGGCCATCGGAAGACGGGCGGTGGTAACTCGATGACGAGCATGGTTACGGCCGAGCAAGCTAGACGACTTGGGGCAGTCTACAGCGGGAGGATCTCGCTGAACGAGCCGATGAAGAGGTACACATCATTTCAGATCGGCGGTCCGGCTGACGTACTGGTGGAACCGCGTGATGTGGATGACCTGCATACAGCATTGGAGTGGGCATGGAGCGAAGGGTTGCCCGTTTTCGTGCTCGGTAACGGAACCAACTTGCTCGTGGCCGATGAGGGAATCCGGGGAGTAGTTGTGAGGATCGGCCCGGGCCTTGACAACATCTCATTCGAAGGCGAATGTGTGAGGGCGGGCGCCGGGGTTGCCCTACCCACGTTGGCCAGAGAGTGCGCCGAACGCGGGCTTGCCGGCCTTGAATGGGCTGTGGGAATACCCGGGTCGCTGGGCGGCGCCCTCACGATGAATGCAGGCGCCTACAGTCACACGGTGGGCGACGTGACCCGCGAGGTAAGCATGATAGGCCTGGACGGAGCGTTTTCCGTCAAGACCGGCGAGGAGATGCAGTTTGCGCAGAGGTCCAGCCGGCTTTCGCACGGTGACGTCATAGCATATCAAGCGCTCCTTACCCTGCGTCATGCAGACCCTGACGAGATACGCGCACGCACAGCGAGCTACATGAGAGATCGGAAGATCAAGCAACCTCTCCACATGCCTAGTGCGGGATGTGTATTCCAGAACCCATCGGGGCGAGGAGCCGGCAGATACATAGATGCGGCCGGGCTCAAGGGGCTTAGGGTAGGAGGAGCCGAAGTATCGCCTGTCCATGCCAATTTCATCGTCAACACAGGCGGCGCCAGTGCTCGCGATGTGCTCATCCTGATGGGCGTTATCAGGCGCACCGTGTACGAGAAGTTCGGGGTGGACTTGGTGCCCGAGGTGCGCGTGGTAGGAGGCTAGGTTGGCTGTTGGCCTTGCCGATTAAGGCTTCGAGGTGGAATCCATGGAATGGCTGAGAATAGAGGGAGGCCGGGAGCTTCGCGGAAGGGTGTCGGCCCCCGGCGCCAAGAACTCATGCCTCAAGTTGATGGCCCTCTGTATAATGGCGTCCTCTGAGTGTACCATCACCAACGTGCCTTCCATCACTGATGTCGACACTATGTGCGATCTTCTCAGAGCGATCGGAGCCCAAGTTGTGCGCCAGCGCGGCTCCACCCTGTCCATCGATCCGAGGCCGATCGCGTGCGCCCGTCTGCCTGAGCAGCTGGTCAGATGCATGCGAGCTTCGGTGCAGGTGCTGGGGCCTTTGCTTGCCCGATTCGGCGAGGTTCAGATGCCTTACCCGGGCGGATGCCCCATAGGATCACGCCCGATAGACCTGCATCTCAAGGGGCTTGCCGCGATGGGCGCCCAGTTTGCCGAAGAGCACGGGCTGATCAGCGGGCGTGCCAATCGCCTTGTGGGCACGGAAATACACCTGGATTTCCCCAGCGTAGGCGCCACCGAGAACCTGATGGCCGCGGCATGCATGGCGACAGGCACTACTGTGATACGCAACGCCGCTCGCGAGCCTGAGATCGTGGACCAGCAGAACTTCCTCGCGCGACTCGGGGCGCAGATCCGCGGCGCCGGCACTGATACAATCAGGATCACCGGCATGCCCGAGCTGGGAAGCACCGCTTACCCGGTGATGCCCGACAGGATACAGGCGGGAACCTACATGATCGCCGCCGCCGCCACTCGCGGCGACGTTACGGTCACTGACGTAGTACCGGAGCACTTGGAGGCTGTCGGCGCGAAGCTGGCCGAGGCCGGAGCGGCTATCATAGCTTCGGAAGATTCCGTGAGAGTCGTGATGGGCGACAGGCCGGCCCCGATATCGATCAAGAGCATGCCTTACCCGGGGTTTCCCACTGATCTGCAGGCGCCCATGGCGGCGCTGCTCACGCTGGGGCGTGGCACAAGCGTGGTCACTGAGAATATCTTCAGCAACAGGTTCCGCTACGTTGACGAACTGGGCCGCATGGGTGCTCAGATTTCCGTGGATGGCAGAACCGCGATAATCCGCGGCGTGAGTGAACTGACGGGCGCGAGGGTGTGCGCTCCGGATCTACGGGCAGGCGCCGCTCTCGTAGTGGCCGGGCTCGCGGCCCGCGGCGAAACCATTGTTGACGGCGTGGAGCACATTACGAGAGGCTATGACGGCCTTCCTGAGCGCCTGGCCTCCTGCGGAGCCCACATCAGCCATACTGTGGATGCTCCGGAGGCCGCATCCTTCGATTCGTGAAATCCCCATCTGGCGTGTTATAATGGGGTCAGGCTGGTCGCGCCGGGCGGAGGTGCAAGCTGTGCCTGACTATTCCCACATGTCTCAAGCGCCGGAGCGGCAGCGGGGGATACCATTCCCCGCGATCGTGCTGCTCTTCATCGTTCTGAGCATCGCCGCATTCTTGCACTCTCCGTACTTCGAGGTCAGGCAGGTTCGCGTCAGCGGCGCCGACTACTTGCTGGAGCGGGAGGTTCTGCTGATTGCGGATGTACCAGAAAAGTCCAACGTCTTTCTTGTCCCCGCAAAAGAGATAGAGAGAAGACTCCTCGCCACACCCCGGATACGAAAAGCGCGTGTCGACAGGGTCATACCCGACACGCTTCAGATCCGTCTGGAGGAGCGCACTACTGTGGCGTATCTTCCTTACGGAGGCTACTTCATCGACATCGACGAGTGCGGCTGCGCGGTGGCTGTGTCCGAGGCGATCACCGACCCCGATGTACCTCTGTTGCTCGGGGTGATTCCCACGTACGTGGCCGTGGGCGAACGCGTCAGGCCCGAGCGATCAGTTGCAGCTGGCGCGGCAATCGGGGCCGCTCTCGTGCGACAGAAGATACCCAACCTGTCGGAAGTGGACGTGACTTCGCCGGAGGATGTAGTGATCAGGACTTCAGACGGCATCCGAGTGCTGGCGGGCTCCGCGGGCGGCATCGAGGAGCGCGTAAGCCTTCTCGATTCGATCCTGGCCTCAGTCAGAGAACAGGGCATGCGGGTGGATTACATTGACGTCCGTGTGGAGGGAAGGCCCGTGATACGACCGCGGAGATAACCTTCTAGGCGCAAGAGGGAAACGGGCGGAGTTCTAGAATCATGCAAAGACATGGTGACCCGGTTCGGTGCGGGCGGAGGGAGCTAGTTTGGGCAAAAGAGACATCGTAGTTGGGCTCGACATCGGATCGAGCAAAGTGTGTGCGGTCATATGTGAACGGCGTGATGATTCATCCCTGGACGTAGTGGGCATGGGAGTCAGCCCATCGGCGGGCCTGAGGCGCGGGGTGATCGTGGATATCGATTCTGCAGCAGCGGCAATATCCGATGCTGCCGCCCGGGCTGAGAACATGTCAGGTTGCGCCCTGGTTTCGGCGGTAGCGAGCGTGTCGGGGGCACATGCCTCTACTACATACAGCAAGGGCATCGTCGCCGTTGGAAGGCCCGACAGGGAGATCGGCCAGGACGACGTGGAGAGAGTGCTCGATGCTTCGAAAGTGGTAGCGATCCCTCCCGACCGCGAAGTGATCCATGTGCTCCCCCGGGAGTTCATAATAGACGGTTGCCGGGGCATCCGTCGCCCGGTGGGGATGTCGGGCATTAGGCTAGAGGTGGAGACGTGCATCATCACCGGTTCTGCCACGTCCATTCAGAACGTGCGTCGCGCGGCGGCGCGAGTGGGCCTGGAGATAGACCAGTTGGTGCTGCAACCCATTGCCGCGGCTGAAGCCGTGCTCACCGAGTCGGAGAAGGATCTGGGAGTGCTGATGATCGATATCGGCGGCGCCACTACCGATATGGCCTGCTACGTCGACGGCACACTCCAGCACACTGCTGTGATACCGGTGGGCGGAAGTCACATCACGAACGATATCGCGTTAGTGCTGCGTTTGCCTGTGGGCTACGCTGAGGAACTCAAGATCAAGTACGGCGCGGCCCGTGCAGACATGGTGAACTCGGACGAGATGTGCGGAAAGGACAACGGAATATCGCGGCACAAGCTATGCCAGATAATCGAGGCACGGGTGTACGAAACAATGGAGATGGTAAAGGCCGAGGCGGATGCGCGTGGCCTTACCGGGCAACTCCCCGCCGGAATCGTGGTGACCGGCGGCGCCGCTCTCATGCGCGGCACGGTCGAGGTTGCCCAGGATGTGCTCAAGCTGCCGGCGCGCCTTGGTGTTCCCCGGGGGGTATCGGGCCTCACTGATGTTGTGGCGAGTCCTGCATACGCCACGGCGCTCGGCCTGGTGAAGTATGTGTGCGGAAGTTCAGGGTCAGCGCCCGGGTCAGTCGCAAAGCGCCGATCCGGTGGTTTTGCCACGAACGTTCGCGAGTGGTTTCGGGAGATTTTCTCCTCGTGAGAGCTGCAAGGGGGATGCGAGGTGTTTGAACTAGAGATCGAGGTCGATCACTTGGCCAGCATCAAGGTAGTGGGTGTAGGCGGCGGCGGCAGCAACGCCATCAACAGGATGATCAGCGCAGGGCTCCGTGGCGTCGAGTTCATCGCTTTGAACACGGATGCCCAGGCTTTGCGCATTGCGGACGCTCCAAACAAGATACAGATCGGCGAGAAGCTCACCAAAGGGCTCGGCGCCGGCGCGAATCCCGAAATCGGCAAGAAGGCCGCAGAGGAGAGCCGCGAGCAACTGGGGCAGTCGCTCGAAGGCGCCGATATGGTCTTCATCACCTGCGGCATGGGCGGAGGCACAGGCACGGGCGCTGCGCCCATCATAGCAGAGATCGCCAAAGAGCAGGGGGCTCTTACGGTGGGCGTGGTGACCAAGCCGTTCGCCTTTGAGGGCAGACGCCGGATGGCTCAAGCCGACCAGGGAATTGCCGCGCTCAAAGACAAAGTTGACACTCTAATAGTCATTCCCAACGACCGCCTGCTGCAGGTAGTGGAGCGCAACACTTCGATTCTGGAGGCTTTCCGAGTGGCAGACGACGTGCTCCGCCAGGGCGTTCAGGGTATTTCCGACCTGATAATCGTGCCCGGCCTGATCAACCTGGATTTTGCCGACGTCAGGACCATCATGACGGACGCGGGATCCGCGCTAATGGGAATCGGCGTCGCCTCGGGCGACAGCCGCGCCGCCGAAGCGGCTCGCACCGCCATATCCAGCCCTCTGCTGGAAGCCTCGATCGACGGGGCCAAGGGCGTTCTGATGAACATCACGGGCTCGTCCAACCTTGGGCTGTTCGAAGTGAACGAAGCCGCCGAGATAGTATCGAGTTCCGCCGACCCCGATGCGCTCGTCATTTTCGGAGCGGTGATCGATGAATCTATGGGCGACGATCTCAAGGTCACCGTGATCGCCACGGGATTCGAAACGGCCGCGCGGGCCCAGTCAGTGCCCGCAGGTTCCAGGCTTCCTCACGCCGACAGGGTTCAGATTAAGCCGCTGGCCGGAGGGGATGATCTGGATATCCCGCCTTTCCTGAGGCGCGCGAGGTAGAAGCGGCGCGAGTACATAACGCCCACATAGCGATAGCTTATGGCGGCGCATCACTCCTTTAGCAGGAAGGACGCGCCGCTTCTTCATCTCGGAATCCATCGCGCTCTCCATCGCCCCAACCCGACACCTTTCGGAGTGAGACGGTGCTACACTGAATACAATTACGTAGTGGGGGGTGGCGTATATGATCCGCTTGTATGTTGACTCCCTGCTACTTGTGGCCGGTAGCACATTTGTCCTGGACTTTATCACCTTGTGGGCTGTCCGGCAGATGGGCGGCGCGGGCGCGTCCATGGCTGCA